>Ga0182019_10001817_pt1 | contig 10867 bp, 18 predicted proteins | sample 812E2MmetaG_FD_120483 | JGI IMG/M metagenome (GOLD analysis project Ga0182019, IMG submission 120483) | Permafrost microbial communities from Stordalen Mire, Sweden - 812E2M metaG | ecosystem: Environmental > Terrestrial > Soil > Wetlands > Permafrost | place: Sweden: Stordalen | collected...
ATGGAATAATCGACTTAACGAAAGCATTTTTTCAGCCTCATCCGGCCCAGATTTATACAAATCTGTAGATGTCCACAATATCTTTAGACAGAGCCGCTTTTGCGGCTCGATACCTAAACATCCTAATAGTACTTTGGTATCTATGATAACGCTGTTATCTATACACGTATTCTTATAAAAATCAGCCCAGTTAACACTGTTTATCCCATCATCTAGTATATAAAACAATGAATAAATATCAGTATCCAGATACGTCCTATAATTCAGGATTGAATAGTAGGGCAGATGCTTCCTAGCTCAGATGAATTCCCGGCCAGTTATCCCCAATATTCCTAATAACTTCCCGTTCTAAATCCAGTTAAAGTTATCATGCAGACCCAAAACTCGATATTAGGTTAAGATGTAGACCCGGCCCGGAACATTAGTGGAATGGGCCGGATCAACAATCTCATTACCTCATCTCTATATGGTGTAATCTCCTACGCTTTGGAGCCGTTCCCATTTGTAGTGCTGATGTATGGAGCATATTTGGTAGGCTTCGTTGAAGCTTCAGTGACTTCGATAGTATCTAGGATCTCCTGATATGGAACATTAATCTTATCCCCCATAGCGACTACCGTCACTACTGTTCTTTCATCGAGTGCATACGTAAGCGCACGAGATGCAGGGTATTGAGCAGATCCATTGGTCGTACTGACGGTCTGAGCGGGAAACGATTCTTGATAGGCAGAATATCCTCTGAAGTCCATCGTGCTGTATTTGTGGTCGCCTATACCAATTTCTTGTAGCAGTTTCAAATGAGAGCTTATAAATGTTTTAAGCCAACCACCAGAAGAAACGCCGTTTGGTGGTAATTCTATAACGGTGATTGTTATGAGATCTTCATCGTTTGGTGCCATTTCTAACTTATACATCCAGCTATCCCCTTCTGGCACATACGTTGGTAGGCCGATTTTAGCAGAGCTGTTGTACGGCTCACTTACATTGAAGCTCACCTGATGAGAGCCGAGAGTGTAGGTGCTGGCAGTTGAAATAGGTAGGAGCACCAAGAGCATGAATAGGGCTAATATCTTCATAATGATGATGATGGACCAAACTTACCATAAGACTTTCGGTGCTGGCTCCAACAACAATTCTTTTTCAATCAAAACCGCTATGCATCAGTTTTCCGGCAACAGCGGGCTTAAAAAACATACATACATATGTATACATGTATATACATATGTAATACCATATATGTAGATATTTTGCGCTCACCGCTATTGAAAAATCGCACCATATCGATTCCCGGCCCTGATAAGGGTCTATTGTCCGATTTATCACGATTATGTAATTAGAGCGTTTAAACCCGGAGGGTATATAGTGGCTAGACATATGTAGTAATATAGATTTGTATATAAATAAGATAATAAAGCTTTATTATACTTTATTTATACACATCTACATAACCACCATATACCCTCCGGCTTTCAACCCTCTAATTTCAAAGAGCCATATTCTCCAAATTATGCACGGTATCATAGGCTTCTTCTGTGATCCTATACAGATTAGAACGTCTATATGTTCCGTAGTCGTCGCTGTCTCGATGCTGTCTCTCTACCAGTCCCAACGCTGTTAAATCATCCAATGCTCTAAGAGCTGTTGATGAAGGTAGTTTAATAGCGTCTGCAATTGATCCTGTGGGCTTCCAGTCCTTTTGCATATTGGATAATACTAACCATCTTTGCGTTGGTACATTATCTTTAATGATCCTGGCTCCAAATGCTATATCATCCGGTGTGACTTCATAGCGATCATGTATCAAAGCATGAACTTGGCATAACTGGCTTACTGTCTTTGCTATTCTTGTGGGAAATTCTGGTTCCGGTATCTCTTCAATTTCACCCCTAAAATCCTTCTCAATTGTAGTTCTTGCTAATGCCAAAAATTCATAAGAGTTATACAATATTTCATTGTCTCCCATTGGCGGCAAATCGCAGAATTGCACCATTGATACTTTATCTTCTAAAAATGTTCTAACCACTTCGCTTATTTCACTTCTCATCTGTGATTCTTTCCCGGTGTTTGCTTGTGCTCTCTTCATAGCTTCAGTGCGGTTATTTTTTGGCCTCTGGAAGATTATCCTCTGTCCCAAGCTAGAATATATTGAATTGAAATGTTCAATAGCGTTGGTGCTAGCGAAAAGTATAGAACTAGTAATGCCATGATATTCTTTTGTGACACCATTACCAAATTCTTTTTTAATGTAACCGTCTGTCATTTCTCTGAAGTCTGCGAATATCTGAGAACTTGACTCTTTATTCTTGCTAAGGATAGTTGTTAAATCCTTGATAGTTAGCAATCTACCATTAAGTCGCGGTATCAAGTCGTTGCTTTCATCATATCCAGACACTAAAGTTTTTTCCGTAATGCTAGATATGGGATAAGTATATTCGTTTTCTGTTTCCCCCAACGCCCTTATAATTTCGGTTTTTATGCTGCCTGATGGTCCAACTATCCCATATATGCAGGGATCAGCTTTAGAGAAGTTAGCAACAGCATCAGCCAACGGCGCGGTTATATTGTAATCTTCTTCAACGTGGAGCCAATTTTTACACGTTCCAATTACTTTATCAATTTGCCGTGGATGTTCATATGTGCCCATTGATTCTTCTTGGACTGTGGCCTCCATTTTATACCATCTCCAGACGGGCCACACTTTTCCGCTTGACTATAATGGATTGCCCTTTTTCGCCTGTGAAGAAAAGTCTATGTTCCGTGAAACCATTAAGCGTACCCCAAAACCGACCACCGCTTTCAAGCTCGCCTTCTCCAAATTTTCCAGTTTTCAATAGTAAAATTACATCCTCATCATTTGAGGGTAAGTTATTTGTAGCATCAGCTACATTTTCCATCTTGGACATACAAACCTCGTATGAGTCCTTGTTCGGATTCGGACCCGAACAGGCTCAAATATTTTCTTAACTTTATTCACTATCTTCGATACGTAGCCTATGCTCATAACGCTAGAATTATACATTTTAATTCCGCGCTCCCTCCCTTCTGCAATAGCGCAGATTAACGCCCGGAGGCCAATCCGGGCGCATAGGAAAGATGGAGAGATGTTTTCTCCAATATACACGTAGGAACTCAATAGTATATATACATTACTATGTTTCAAAAATCGTTATGCAGAGACTTAATATTCATTTCATTAAAGTTCTTATATATATACTTTCTTGTATCTAAGTATGACCATTGAGTTGCCATTTCAATCCCCTCGAATCCATCTGTTGTTATGTGGATTGAAATAAAATCGGATTGCTTTCTGGAGCCAGGCTTCAATCTCGGCTACAGCCAGCGTTGCATCATGCGCTCGGCTACTTTGGTTATCTTCGCATAGATCAATCGCCCGGAAGGATGATCTCTCGCCTCGTGTAAGGTAGTTCAGCCTGCGGCTTATCGTGTCTCCGAGTACATCCCTTACAATCGGCCCAGAATCCTCGTAGATCCTCCTCTGCAACCCTGAGATACTTTTATCATCATTTAGTTTAGCCATTGGAAAGAAATGAAGGACATCCTTTTGAAAGTCTCCTATTCCTTCAGCGTATCCTACAGCGTTGTTATTGATGAAATCAAGATACAGTTCGTAGACTTCAAGTAAATTGATTTTGCTGCCTTCACTTACCTCGTAGTTCGAATTTATGAACCTCACTACTTGATGACGGATCTGTTGTGACCTATTCATTTTATAACACCTTCTCGTTAACAAGGTTCTGACTGCCTTTAGTTGCCAAATGCTGACCCACTACAAGCTCAAGGTAGGCACTAATTGAGACTCCGAGCCTATTGGCTTCAACTTCAACACGATCGCGTAGTGAGGGTGTCACGACTATCTGTAGGCGTGCACTTCTTTTAACCTTCTGAACTCGCATTTCAAACCCCCCCTTTGATTCCCAATTCTTTCATAATCTGGGCTGTATCGGGTAATTCATCGTCCTCAGTTGTTACTATCATGACTGGGGGCTTGCCCTTCAGCATTTCAGACATAATCTCTTGGACGCTAGGGACCAGGGATTCTAGTTCTGCTTCAGTCATGGATTCATACGTTCGATTGGATGGGATGGGAATATTGTTCTCCAAGAATTCTTTTTGCTTATCCGAGGGAATACCAAGTTGATCCATCATTTCACTAACAGAAGGTACGCCCGCTTCTGTCTCTTCTTTCTTCACTGTATTCTTTTCGTAGGGTGTGGATTCACCTAACAAAAATGGTGAAACTTCAACTACCATATCCCTTTCAATTGTTATTTGTGTCATGTATATCACTTACTCCTTTTTGTTGCTATTTTTATTCATTCTCTTCAGTTCCGCTAGTATATCTTCGAGAAGATTACTAATACGTGTGAATCCAACGATATTCATAGTCGGTAATGCACATTTTTCTATTTCATCAGTCATTTTCATACCTCCATTACTTACAAATTTCAAATTTTATCATTCAGGAGATGACAAAAAAATACATTGAGAGGATGGCTTATGGTGACCATCCCCTCGGAGCGTTTGGAGATGATATTATAGCGTGTCTCCGATTTTTATATCATCATTGACATCAATTATTACTCCTCATAAGATAGTTAATTGATATTTCCGCGAATATTATATGCATCCGAATCATAATTTATGCCTTCAGCAATTAGGCCACAGTGGACACAAATAGGCTCACTCAGATTGTTATAATAAACTGGCCCATTGCACTCATCGCAACTTAAATTCTTGTGGATAAATATATGCGATTTCACATATATCAATTGACTCTCAAATACTGTAGGTACCTCACTTTCCAGACATTTGATAACTTCAACTCTCTGATTCGTTTTGTTTGTTGGCTCCTCATACTTCTTTTTAGCCTTTTTCTTATGAATCGGTTTGATTACCTTTGCTTTCCGTGTATATCTAGCATGATTCTCACATCTGGTGCATTTGGATCGTGGCCTGCCTGATCCTTTTTTAGTCTCCCTGGCATTATCATCCAGAATAAGAAGGTCGCCGCATTCTTTGCACTTGATATTGTTACTCAATGGTCTACCTACATTATTATGAAAATTATTATAATTTTCACTACATACGTTTTTCGCAATCATCATTCTCATCTCCATGCTTATTTCTATTATTCACATTCCATAAACTTGCTCAATTATCAATACTATAAATAACTATCTATCAGAAATAAAATGCAGTTTTACCTTGTGATAGTGGGATTTTAATCAATGTCATCATACCAATGCATAGGAGTTGAATGTATTTAAAGTATTTGGTGAATACATCAGATACTTTTAAATAGGTTAGCCACGCCTATGTTTCAATATGGCCGAAGATACCGCACAACTAAGGATACATAGGAAAGATTTGGAACGGCTTAAGAACTTTGGAAGAGCCGGGGATTCAATGGCAACGGCATTAGAGAGAGTATTAGATATTGCAGAGAAAAATAATACCCGGTAATAATAGTTAGTTGAAAAAAGAGGATTCAAGAGCTGCAAACCCTTGAATACCAAATTAAGAAGGCAGACTTATGATAGACGTAGCTTCAGCTAAGATAAATAGTTTTGCACCAGTACCGCAAAACGATAATGTACCGCAAGAAGAGCCTATTTTTGTTTTGACATCCTCGGAACTACAGGATATCATCAAGGAAGCCCTTCAGCCCGCGCTAGATCGCATTGAATCTATGGAGGCCACAGTTACCCGCCAGGATGAGAAGATCACCACCTTGGAGGCCAGGATAGGACTGCAAGAGGATAATGGCCTCATCCAGCTCCGGCTTATTCATGATCTCCGAGAAGCTACCAGGAAGGGACCGGGAAAGATTACCGCGAACCAAGAAAATAGAATCAAGATACTCAGGTCACTTTTAGCTGCTCGCGGCGGGAAGATGTTAACTAAAGAAGCCCGCCAAATCATGAAGATGGATAAGGGCGCGTTCTCTCGATTGGTTGCTGCAATGCCTACATACATTGAAACCAAGACCTACAGCATGGACAGGAAGCAAACTCTCCTTATTCTCAAAATCCGGCCAATCGTTGACGACAACAATCAACAATCAAACCAAGATTAAACTATACCTAGTAAACTCTTTCCAAAGTTGCATAAACCAGTATGTTTTTACTGGTTTTCTGTTATTCTTTACTTTCAGAAAGAGGAAATATTAGAGTAAATATATATATAACGTAGTGTTAGAGAGATTAGAGTTTGATTGTTGATCGTTGATGACAACGATTGAGCACCTTCCCGGAAGACCTGGTCTCCAGCTCCATCAAGTACTCATCAAGTGAAATGGTAGTACCACATCAGGGCTTCATATCCTAGGTAATGTGACACTACTCTCGCAAAACTTTGGGGGTTTGCGATCTATGGACAGGCTACTACTAAGACGTATTTGAGTCATTATCGTATATTAGCAATTGGTTAAATGGACGTGTTCCTTTTATCATCAAGTCGAAGGTGAGTAGTGTTTTCCAATCCATATTTTCATAAAGTTTCGCGTCAAGTATGGCATTGCATTGTCCTTGCACCGGGACAAATTTGCCAGGTGTCTTTTGAAATACGAAAATATCTGAATATGTTTTACGACCCTCGATGGCAAATTGGCGTGCCCAATGACGCTCCCCGCCACTGGCGATATCAGATACAGTATTATTGAAGTTCAATATTGTAGATTTTTTATCACCTTGCTCAAATTTCAACCTGAGATTTTGAACCACTTGAGGAGCAGCACCATTATTGTAAAAAACTAATGGGAGTTGTATAATAAGCAGCCCCTCTTCTCCTTGAGCGGCCAACGCAAAAGTCCGAGGAGGCCCAACAATTAAGTCGCCTTTTCGCCAGTTCATCCACCAAAAGCTGAATATCGTGAACACCAAAGCCAGTATGCTTATGAGTAATGCAGGGGTACTTTGAATTATAGACATCTTAATCCCTCTTCCAGAGCTTCCACCAGCTCTTAGCGTTGATCCGTTCATTAAGTGGTTGTCTGAATAGAGTAAAATCCTTCTTCTTACGCGATAACTTCCACCAAAATAACTTCCACCAAGGTGCCTTTTGTGCTAGTAATTGAAGTCTAATAAGTGGAATATAATCTAATCCAATCTGGATTAATTCTTCAGTTTTTATTTTAGACGGATCAGTTCTCAAGAGGGCTTCGATAAGTTCGATAAAGCCGTAAAAAGATTTGATATTAATTATACCATTTTCATTAATTTCGCAATGAAAATAATATACACGCAATCGTGAACGTAAATCAGTTTCTAACGAGGGATCATTTTCAACAAGGAAATACTTTATTCTTAGACTAACCGCATTATTGCCGATATCTCCCAGTTCTCCGACCGCTAAAGCCGCTTCCAACATGGCAAGTAATTTCTCATGAATCAATGGGGGAGTCCATTCTTTTATTCTATCTATTTCAGAAAAAGTTTCTACATATTTGTAGTGTGCTTGCCTCTGAGCCTTGCGGAAATTGCGCTCACTCTCATAATTCTTTGTTAATCGATGCCCAAAATAAACTACGCTAATCACTGCAATTAAATTTATAAGCGCTGTAGCTAAACTTATAATCTTATCGAAAGTGATCGACTGAGTTATATTCGGGTCCAATTCAATCCCTTCTCCAGAACTTCCACCAGCCCTTATCCCTGGCCTGTCATCCCACCGCCTTCATAAGATCTGTATATCTCATCTCCATGCGATCACGTGGAGACTGTGAGAGGCTAGCTAGGCCCCTTCTAATTCCTTTGCCAATTTTGATTCGATCAATGCGTTCTCTTGATTTTTTGGATATACTTTTAGATTCTTAAACAAGTATGCAGCCTCATCAACATCATTTGTCATGACGTGCAAAAGCACTTTGTCACTAACTTTTCCGAAATAGCTAATCGTGCCGTTATCAGTACTCACAAAGCCAGGATACGGTATACTTACATTAGTAGCTCCGGCTGAATCAAGGTTAATATCTTCTAAAAATTCAAAAACACCTATGTAAATCTCTTGATTCAATCCTTTATAATACACATATTCGCTATATATTGTGCCATTTGGCAGTTCCTTGGCTGGTTGTGGGCCGGAGTGCATAATAGCAGGGTCGTAAAGCACATATGCTCCGGTATCGATTGTGTATCGCTCTAGCGAAATAATGTTCGCAGATCCGATATTGACGACAATTAGAGTTAAAAATGCTATTAAAGCGATCCTAATCATACTTCCTCCTATTTCCAGAACTTCCACCAACCCTTCTTTTTAATCTCTTCATCGCCCGGCTTGAGCGCAAATTGGCTGATGCTTTGGGTGAGCTGTGATACATGGCCGCGAAGGAATGAGATTTCATCCTCTTTGGATTTCAAGGCAGATTCAAATTTTGCTATTTCCATCTTGGCCTGATTACTCTCTGCATACGCCTGATTAAGTTTTTCATCAACCTGCATAACCTCTTTAGCTTTCGATTCTATAAGCTTATCCTTTTCTAATAGCTGATTATCTAATTTCGTTATCTTGCGGTTTAGTTGCATAACTTCAAGTTGACTTTTATTCAGCTCAAGTTCAACGTTATGTAAGGTTAAGTTGGCCTGATTACTGCCTGTAACAAATGATTCAATAGCCTGAGCCACATACTCAGATCGCGATATGCTGCTTTTATGCGCCGCTTCATCTACTTTAATCAGGGTTGAATCAGTAAGAGAGACTGTAACACGAGGCATAAGTTATTCATGGGTTATGCAAGTTAATCAAGGTATGCATAATGTCCGGCCCGTTGCTGCGGAGCAGTCTGAAGCCTGTAGAATCCTGTAGAATCAGGTGGACACATGCATAAGGAAGGTTAGGACCGCGCTGCGGCTCTGTTCCTGCTTCTGGTTCCCGTTCGTGCCCCAGGGCACTAACGGGGATATTTTTACCCTCTCCTGTTAACAGGATAGGGTCTAAATATTTAGGTTCTATCTCCAGCGTATGCATGGAGAAGGCTGGAGAATGAGGGTATAGAGCCGCATTCGCGGCCCGGTCATCTGGTTTAGCTTAGTGCCCCGGGGCACGAAGCTGCTCCTGTGGTCGATTCATTGTAGATGTCTTTCATGCTTCTGGTTTTACTTCGCCTGCTGGCAGGCTAGGTAAAACTTTTACCTTCATGCCCCAGGGCAATAGGGTCAGTTTTTGCCCAGGTCTGAGGCTGCGGAGCAGTCTATATCCTGTAGATGTATGAATACATCCGCCATCGAGATTAGACATTAGATGTCAATAGATTACTGATAGCGATTTGGCCCGATTTACATCCAAAAATGAGGTAAAAATGGGCTGGCATCGAGATTTAGCATCTACACCCCAAACTATCCCACAGGATGAGGATAGAGAGAAGGATAACGCCCGCTATCGCGGCAACGGTAATGAATTCTTCTCTATTCATAGCAGTCCACTCCGGGCCAATAATCTCTTTTCGTATTGATCATATACATAGGAATGTCTAAAAGTGGGTCTGTTGGCTGCCTGTATTTCAATCAGCCATTGATCGAGCTGCTTGGTATATCGATCTAATACTTTCACAGTTCTCGCCCTCTTGATCTTTCTCTTCAGATTGTTGAATTCAATAACACTAACCATATTATTCACCGTCCTTTATATATTTAGTTCTAAAAGTGTCAAATTTGAGAATACTGGTAATCGACTGAAAAATAATTTTATAAAACACGATATCATAAATTTCCTGCAATAAAATTACTGAAATAAAACTCATTAATAATCCATTTGAAATAAAAATTAGAATGCTTCATTTATTAAAAGAATGAATGCTTTGCATTCATTCTCTAAATAGAACCTTCGTAAGGGTTTGTTTTGTAATGCATAATACAATGTATACATGTATATAATAATGAATGAAGAATGATTGCTTTGCAATCATTCATTCATTCAATAAACAAACGATATCAATAGAACGCATGCCTTTAAATGGCTGTTATAGCCTCATAGCGCGACCCATGCACACCTCACATTAATACCCATTGTAGCGGGCCAAAGTCCCGCTACCATCATTACAGATAGAAGAGATGAATGATGGAATGCAGTGCATTCTCTTATTCATTTAAAATCAATACATCAGCATTTTGAATGTGGTTGTTTGATTGTATTTTCATTCTTAATTCAAATGCTTCCATTAGGAGATCATCCACTTGGGGGTTGGGTACACTTGGTTTGGATAACAACCCTTGGATAATGTCTAGCACATTTGGAATCTTGCAAGATGTACCCTCCATTTGATTCAGCCTCTGATTCAGTGATTTTGTCATTTATTCATCCCTTCTTTGCTTTATATAGTGTCTCTAATCCATCAATACGCTTAATTATATCAGCATTAGTTTTCAACTTATGAACTTTCGTCCATGAATCCACGACTTTAGATAATGAAGATGCTTCGCTTGCTGATAAGTCATGATGCTCCAGCTTTTGCATCACTCCATACAGATATCTTTGTGCATCCGCAAAATCCTTGAAATCATTCTTACTCATATGTATCTACCTCCAATCTGGTTAAATTCGCCTATAATGACATTGTAACTATACTATTAATTAACCGCCTCTTTTGGACCCCCCTATATTATTATTCATTTTTAGGATCAGATTGCCTCGACATCGCTATCAGTAGACCCCATACATTTTTATAAACATGTTTCCTACCCCCCAACGTATGGGTGTGCGCGAGTGATTTAGTGTATTCCTATAAAGTATGGAATAATCGACTTAACGAAAGCATTTTTTCAGCCTCATCCGGCCCAGATTTATACAAATCTGTAGATGTCCACAATATCTTTAGACAGAGCCGCTTTTGCGGCTCGATACCTAAACATCC
>Ga0182019_10001819_pt1 | contig 10859 bp, 6 predicted proteins | sample 812E2MmetaG_FD_120483 | JGI IMG/M metagenome (GOLD analysis project Ga0182019, IMG submission 120483) | Permafrost microbial communities from Stordalen Mire, Sweden - 812E2M metaG | ecosystem: Environmental > Terrestrial > Soil > Wetlands > Permafrost | place: Sweden: Stordalen | collected...
CCGCGGCCGATGGCGAGGTTGTTGTGGCCCGTGGCGACGATCAGGTTGGCCCAGGTCATCGCGCCGTCAGCGTTCACTTTGTAGTGGTGGATGAGCGTGCCGCGCGGCGCTTCGATGATGCCGGTACCTTCGAGGTTGTTGACGCCCGCGTGGGCGCGAACCATGGTCCCGAGGATGGCCGGGTCGTCGAGCAGCTCCTGCATTCGCTCCAGGGCGTACATGGCCTCGATGAGTCGCGCGTAGTGGTAGTGGAAGCCGCTCTGGACGATGCGGCCCAGACGCCCGCGGTACTCCTCGAGCTCTGCGTCGGCCTCCGGCGTGCCGCAGCGATCGGCAACGTTAAGGCGCGCCAGCGGCCCCACGCGGTACATGCCGTCGGGGTATCCGACGGGCTTGTAGTACGGCGCTTTCAGGTATGAGTCCGGCAGCGACGCCTCGCCGATGTAGGTCGCGTAGTCGTCGGGCTTCACCTGGTCGGCGACGATCGCGCCGTCAGGGTCGACGAAGCGCAGGTTGCCGTCGTAGAGCCTCAGCGAGCCGTCCGGCCCGACGAGGCCGCAGTACATCGTGGGGAAGTTCGAGAACGACTCGATCTCGTTCGGGAAACCGTCGAGCGTCCTCTTCCAGAGCGCGAGTGTGCGCTTCACGATCGCCATGGCAACCGGCCATTCGGCGAGCGTCTTCTCTCGCGCCTGCGGATCGAGCGGGACGTTGACGCCGCCGGGCACGACCCACGAGGGGTGGATGCGCTCCTTGGCGAGCCGTTCGATCACCTGCTGGCCGAACTTGCGCAGCGCAATCCCGTCGCGCAGGGCATCGGGGTGTTCCTCGAGCAGCCCCACGATGTTCCGTTTCACCGGATCGGAGTCCATGCCGAGCAACAGGTCGGGAGCTGAGAGATGGAAGAAGGACAGCGCATGCGACTGCACGAACTGAGCGCAGTGGAGGAGCTCTCGCAGCTTCACCGCGGCGTCCGGGATGCGCACGGCCATGATCGCGTCGCATGCCTTTGACGAGGCGAGCTCGTGGCTCACCGGGCAGATGCCGCAGATGCGCGATGTGATCGACGGCATCTCGTAATAGGGCCGTCCCTCGACGAACTTCTCGAACCCGCGAATCTGCGTCACGTGGAACTGCGCGTCAGTCACCTGCCCCGCGTCATCGAGCTTGATCGTGATCCTGGCGTGACCCTCGATGCGCGTCACGTGGTCGATCATGATCTTCTTCATAGCTGGTCTCCTGGCCTGCGCCGGCTGCGCTGCGGGCGCATCAGCGACGGGCCCCTGACCCCGCGTCTCCGACGTCACTCTCCTGGTTGCCATTCGCTGCCCTACCCGAACCGCAGCTTGGAGCCGACGTCCGGCTCGCGGCCCTCGAGCAGCTCATTCAACACGAGCAAGATCGAGTTGGGCTTGGGAGGGCAGCCCGGGACGTAGACGTCGACCTCGATTGCCGAATGCAGCGGCTCCGCCTGCTTGAGCAGCGTGGGCACGCCGTCCGTCGGCACGCCCGGTCGCACGGTCGCACCCTCGACGTAGACGCGCTCGAGCAGCTTGCGGACGGGAATGCCGTTGCGCAGCGACGGCACATTGCCCGTCACCGCGCAGTCGCCGAGCGCCACCACGACCTTGCTGTGTGCCCGCGCCGTCTGCGCGAGCTTGAGGTCGTCCTGGTTGCTGACGGCGCCCTCGATCAAGGCCACGTCCACGCCATCGGGCCATTCCTGCGCGTCGACGAGCGGGCCGAATACGATGTCAGCCTTGTTGAGCACGGCGACGATCCCCTCGTCGATGTCCAGCAGCGACATATGGCAGCCCGAGCAACCGTCGAGCCAGCAGGTGCCGATCTTGAGCTTGTCCATCACTGGCCCTCGCGCATCGAGGTCAGGCGGCTCACGGCGGCCCGCTTCTTCGTCATCTCCTCGACGCCCCATCCCTTCTCCGCCATCGCGCCCGTCGGGCAGGCCTGCACGCACTTGCCACAGCTGGTGCAGGTCGTGGCCTCGCCCCATGGCCGCTGCAACTCGGAGACGAGCCGCGAGCGGATGCCACGGCCGGCAATGTCCCACACGTGCGCGCCCTCGATCTCGGCGCACGTGCGCACGCAGCGCGAGCACAGCACGCAGCGGTTGTGGTCGAGCACGTAACGCGGGTGGGTGGTGTCGACCGTGAGCCTCGGGTAGTTGTACGGGTAGCGAACGTGCGTGACGCCGTGGTCCTGCGCCAGCGCCTGCAGCTCGCAGTGGCCCGAGGAGACGCACACGGCACAGACGTGGTTGCGCTCGACGAGCAACAGCTCGAGCGTGATCTTCCGATAGGACTGAAGCTGCGGCGAGCTGGTGGCGACGGCCAGGCCCTCCTGCACGGGGGTGGTACAGGCGGGCAGCAGGCGCCCGACGCCGGAGACCTCGACCATGCACAGCCGGCACGCGCCAACCGCGCTTAGGCCCTCCATGTAGCAGAGGGCCGGTATGTACTTGTTGTTGGCTCGCGCGACCTCGAGGATCGTCTGGCCGGCGGATGCCGCGATCACCTCGCCGTCGATGCGGATCTTCACCTTCTCGGTCAAGGCGATGCTCCCTATCTCTCGACGCTGCGGATGTCGCAGCGCAGGCAACGGGACGTCTCTTCGATCGCCGCCACGGCCGAGAGGCCGAGCGATACCTCGGCGTACGACCGCACCCGCTCTGCGGCGGGAATCTCGCCGGGCACGTGGCGGGCGAACTCGCTCGGCGTCTCGGGCGGGACCATCTCGTACACGAAGTCGGGGATCAGGCTCGGGAAGCGCTCCCGCTCCATCAACCGCTTGTCGATGTTGCGGGCGGCTTTCTTACCGATGCCCATTGCGTTCGACACGTTCGAGGCCCCGGTGATGAGGTCGCCGCCGGCGTAGAACCCCTCACGGCTGGTCTCAAGCGAGTAGCGGTCGACCTCGATGGTGCCGTCCTCCTTGACCTTCAGGCCCGAGGCCTTGCTGAAGTCGGGATCGACCTTCTCGCCCACGGCGAGGATCACGCTGTCGCACTCAATGCGGATCACCTCGTCCGTTGGGACCGGTCGGCGGCGGCCCGAGGTGTCGAACTCGCCGAGCTTCGTCCTGACTGCCTCGATCGCGCGCACCTGGCCGTTCTTGTCGCCCAGGATGCGGTGCGGAGCGGCGAGATAGAGGAGCTTTGCGCCCTCGTGCTCGGCCGCCTCGATCTCCTCCGGAATCGCCGGCATGTCCTTCCGCTCGCGGCGGTAGACGATCGTCACGTCCGCGCCAAGTCGGCGCGCCGTGCGCGCGGAGTCGATAGCGGCGTTGCCGCCTCCGATCACAACGACCTTCTCGCCGATGGGCATCTTCTCGTCGCGCGCGACGCCTTCGAGGAAGGGCAGCGCCGGCATCACACCCGTCAGCTCCGTGCCGGCCAGATATACCCAGCCTTCCTTCCAGGTTCCGATCGAGAGAAACACAGCGTCGTGCTGGTTGGCGAGTTCGCCGAGTCCGAGGTCCTCGCCGACGCTCACATTGAACTGGAACTTCACGCCCAGCCGCTCGATCAGCTCGATCTCCTTGTCGAGGACCTTCTTCGGCAGGCGGTACTCCGGCAGCGCATAGCGCAGCATGCCACCGGCCTCCGGCCGCGACTCGTAGATCGTGACCGAGTGGCCGAAGAGCGCCAGGTAATAGGCGCAAGTGAGCCCCGTAGGGCCGGCGCCGACGACCGCGACCTCGCGCCCAGTCGGCTCGAGCCTGTGCTCGAGCACGCGGCTGACCATGGCATCGAACTTGTCAGTGAGCAGCACCTCGTCGGCAATCAGGCGGTGCACGTCGCGCATGTTCACGGGCTCGTCCAGCGCGGCGCGGCGGCAGCGATTGTCGCAGGGGTGCTGGCACACGCGCCCCGTCGAGGCCGGCAGCGGGTTGTCGAGGATCACCGAAAGGAACGCGTCCTCGGCCCGCTCCTCCTTGTACAGCTGCAGGAAGCGCGGGATGTTCATGTGCAACGGGCAGGAGTTCTCGCACGGCGAGAGAGCCAGGTCCTCGCACACGCCGGCGCGGCAGCGCTTCGCCAGGATGTGGTCTTCAAACTCCTGCCGGAAATGGCGCAGACTGGTGAGAACGGGGTTGGGCGCGCTCTGGCCGAGGCCGCACAGCGAGGTGTCTCGGACCATGCGGCATAGCTCGTCGAGCGCCTCGATATCCTCATGTGTGGCGGTGCCGAGCGTGAAGCCGTTGAGCATGCGCAGCGCCTTGTCGAGGCCCACCCGGCACGGGACGCACTTGCCGCAGCTCTCCGAGTGTGTGAACTCGATGAAGTAGCGGGCGACGTCCACCATGCAGTTGTCTTCGTCCATCACGACCATGCCGCCCGAGCCCATGATCGAGCCGATCTGCGCGAGCGTCTCGTAGTCGACTGGCGTGTCGAACATCTCCACCGGGATGCAGCCGCCCGAGGGGCCGCCCGTCTGGACCGACTTGATGTCGCGGCCGTTGGTGCCGCCCTCACCGATGTCGTAAATGAACCTGGCAAGCGGCGTGCCGAGCGGCATCTCGACCAGGCCGGTGCTGTGCACCTTGCCCACCAGCGAGAACACCTTTGTGCCCGCGCTCTTGGTGCTGCCGGTCTCGGTGAACCAGGCCGGCCCCTTGGAGACGATTGGTGCGACGTTGTACCAGGTCTCGACGTTGTTGATGTTGGTCGGCTTGCCGTTCAAGCCCTTCTGCGCAGGGAACGGCGGGCGCGATCGCGGCCGGCCGGACTGGTCTTCGAGCGACGCAATGAGGGCTGTCTCCTCGCCGCACACGAAGGCGCCGGCGCCCTCCACCGTCTCGATGTCGAAATCGAAGCCGCGCCCAAGGACATTGTGGCCCAGGAGTCCATAGGCCCGCGCCTGCTCGAGGGCGCGTTCGAGGCGCAGCACGGCGAGAGGGTACTCGGCGCGCACATAAACGATGCCCTTGTTCGCTCCGGTGACGTAGCCCGCGATAATCATGCCCTCGAGGAGGGAGTGGGGGTCCGACTCGATCTCGTTCCGGTTCATGTACGCGCCCGGGTCGCCCTCATCTGCATTGCATATGAGGTACTTCTCGGGCCCGGCTGCCTTCTGCAGGAACTCCCACTTGTTCCCAGTCAGATACCCCGCGCCGCCGCGACCGCGCGGTTTGGCGGCCTTGATCTGCTCGATGACCCCGACGGGGTTCTGGTCGATCAGGACCTTGTACAAGGCCTGGTATCCGCCGACGGCGATGTACTCCTCGATGTCGTCGGGGTTGATCAGCCCGCAGTTGCGCAGGACGATCTTGACCTGCCCATTGAAGAACGGGATCTCGTTCCAGTTCGGCACGTCCTGGTATCCGGTGCCGTACTTCACATGGCCGGTGAGATGGTCCCAATCCTCGATCTTGCACAGCACGATCTCGGCCGGCGGCAGGTATCCGGGGCCGAGGCCGTTCAGGATGTCGTCCACGTGGTTCGGCTGCACGCGGTGCAGCATCAGCAGCGGTCGGCCGGGCACCCACACATTGACGAGCGGCTCCTCGGCGCAGAAGCCGAAACAGCCGACCGGCACCAGCTGCACAGCGAGGCCGCGGGCGTCGATCTCGGACGCGAAGGCGCTGTAGACGGCCTCGGCGCCGTTGCCGGAACCGCAGGTGCCCATACCGACGGCGATGCGCGGCTTGCTGGGGAGCAGCTTCGCGAGACCGGCCTCGCGCACGGCGGAGAACGCGGCGAAGTCCTGGATCATCATCGCGCGCGCTCCTTGCGCAGCGCGTCGACCTCGCGCATCAGCGCCTGCTCCGTGACGTGCCCGCGGATCGCGTGGTCAATCTCCACCACCGGGGCGAGCGCGCACTGGCCGAAGCAGGCGACGGTGCGGATCGTGAAGCGCCGGTCCGGCGTCGTCAGCGTGAGCTTGTCGGCGCCGTCGCTGGCCTCCCGCAGGCCGAGCTGGAGCTTTACGCGCTCGAGCAACGCCCGCGAGCCGCGGGTATGGCAGGCGGTGCCGCGGCAGATGGCCACGGTGTGTGCGCCCTGCGGCTCGAGGTTGAATAGCGCGTAGAACGTCGCCACGCCGTAGACCTGCGACTGAGGGATGCCCGTGCGCGCAGCCACGTACTCGAGCGTCTCCATCGGGAGGTACTTGTGAGGGTTGCGGTCCTGCAGCTTCTCGAGGATGCCGAGCAGCGCGCCGGGGCGGCCGGCCTGATCGGCGATGATCCGGTCGATCAGGTCCTGGTCCTCCGGGTGCGGCAGCGCCGTCGCGTATCCGGTGGTCATCGAGCCCTCCAAACGGAGGCCGTGCCCCGCAGGCCGGTGCAGTGGCGTGGCCCACATGAAGCACGACAGTGGCCGCCAGAGTAGGTTTCGGGTGAGTCAGCACAACAGGGCCATCCGGACGAGAATGGACCGGCCGCCAATGCGTATGGGGAGCCGACCGGCATGTGTGCCGTTGCAGACGGCCGAGATCGGACGGGGCCAGGACGTGTCCCCTCATCACTACCTGGCCGTCGAGCACCCGAAGAGGCGCCGTGAACGCTACGGTTGGTAAAGCTCCGCTGAGGTGAGCGGCCCCGGGTCGCTGCCGTTTACGCCGCCGACCGCGCGGACACGGCCATCCTGGAGAGTGATCGCGATGCCGGTTTCACGCGCCGTGTTCATCGAGCCCGCCGGGCTTACTTTGCCGGTCGTCGGGTCGTACATCTCGCACGAGGCGAGATAGCCAGACTCTTTGGCAGCCAGAATTTCGTAGCCTCCGACGAAGAGGACACGACCGTGACCCGGCCCTTCAGGGGCCGGGCTTGCGGGCGCCTCGGACCACCGATGATCGGTTCGGTGAGGGGCGCATCCTGAGGGTTCGACTCAGGGACGGACCTCCGCCTTGGGCCACGCGCCCGACCGGACCCGGGCGAGGCCGGAGCCCCGCGTCCGAGCGGCTTCCTTCTTGTCCGCCATCGCGACCTCGCGGGCGAAGACTGGTCCGACCTTCCGCGAAACCAGGTCGGCCATCGCGTCCCGCTCGAGGGGTCGCGCGAAGAGGTAGCCCTGGCCGAGCACGCAACCAAGGTCGCGCAGCCGCCCGAGCTCGGTCGGCGTCTCGATCCCCTCGGCTACGGTCGTCAGGCCGAGCGCGCGTCCAATCTCGACGATCGCATGGACCACACCGTCCCGCCGACGGGGGTCGTCCAGCGGAGTCACGAACGACCTGTCGATCTTCAGGTGAGTCACGGGGAAGCGCTCCAGATAGGCCAGCGACGAGTAGCCGGTCCCGAAGTCGTCGATCGCAATGTGAACGCCCAGGCCTCGGATGGCGTGTAGCTGTTCGAGGAAGGCTGAGCTGTTCTGCATCATCAGGCTCTCTGTGAGCTCGATGGTGACCCAGCTGGGGTCGGCCGCGGCGTGAGCCATGGCCGCCTGAAGGTTCCAGACGAACCGTGGGTCGGCGAACTGGTGCGCTGAGACGTTGATCGACACGCGGGGTACACCGCCGTGGGATAGCTGTGCCCATCGGGCGGCTTCGGCACATGCCGTTCGAAGGACCCAGGTGCCGATCTCATCGATCCGCCCCGTCTGCTCGGCAAGGGGAATGAAGACGCTGGGAGCGATTCTTCCGTGGGTCGGGTGGTCCCACCGGATCAGGGCCTCGGCGCCGACGAGCTCGCCGGTGCGAAGGTCCACGATCGGCTGGTAGTTGAGCACGAACTCGGACTGGTCGATGGCTCGGCGCAGGTCCGCTTCGAGCTCGAACCGGATCTGGACAGCTTCCTGCATGGCCGGTTCGAAGACGACGACTCGATCGCCACCGTTGTTCTGGGCGACCGACCTGGCCACTTCCGCCATTCGAAGCAGGCTGCCCGCATCGGCCTCGCTCGGCGCGGTCGTCGAAACGCCCATGCTCGCGGTCAGATCGATGAGGTTGCCGGAGACGTCCATCGGCTCTCGGACGGCAGCGAGGATGCGGTCGGCCGCAGCCAGCGCTACCTCTGGCGTCGAATGATCGTCCAGCAGGACCCCGAACTCGTCCCCGCCGAGGCGGGCACAGGTGTCGGCGACCCGGACCGAGGCTCGGAGGCGACGCGCGACCTCCTGGAGAACCTGGTCGCCCACGTCGTGCCCCAGATTCTGGTTGACGAGCTTGAATCCGTCCAGGCCCACGGAGAGGACGGTCGTGTCCAGTTGGGCGCCTGTCGCGCTCGCAAGCGCCTGCCCCACCCGGTCGTGGAACAAGGTGCGGTTTGGGAGGTCTGTCAGGAGGTCGTGCAGGGTGAACTGGGTGAGCTGGCGCTCGAGCGTCTTGCGTTCCCTGACGTCGTGCGTGGTAAGTACGATCTGCCCGACCGAGGGGTCGTCCAGGCGATTGGCGGCGATCGTCTCGACCTGACGCCAGACTCCGGTGGCATCCCAAAGACGCCACTCGATTGGCTGGGCGACGGATCGCCCGGCCGCCACATCCGCGATGAAGGCCCCGATTCGCTCTGAGTCGTCAGCGTGAACAAGCCGCGAGATCGGACGGCCCACCAACTTTGAACTATCGACGCCAAGGATGCGCCCGGCTGCCGGCGTGGCATCGGTCACAACACCGTCACGATCTATGAGGACGACGGCATCGGAGCTGTTCGCGGTCAACGTCCTGAATCGTTCCTCCGACTCCCGCCGTGCTTGTTCCGTCAGCAGGCGGCTGTTCTCGCGGAGCACCAGCTCCTGGCGAATCAGCACCAACGCCGTCAGCAGCACAGCCCCGTACAGCACCTCGATCAGTTCGCCCGTGACCGTGCTCACGGCGAGCGCGAGGACGACCGAGTAGCCGGCGACGAGCGCGACGTACGGCAGGCCAAGGAGCCACTGGCTCATCACCTTCCCGCGGCCCTCCACAGTCGCGCTGGGGTGCGACTGGAAGTATCCGGAGATGGCGATCAGGAGAGTCGAACTGAGGTAGATGACGTCGGGCCAGCGCACGAGGCCGAATGAGCCCGCGAGATTCAACTGTCCGTAGCCGACATCGCCCACGAACATGAGCGCCAGACCGCCGACCAGTGCGGTGAGGGCCCTGGCATCGATGTCCGGCGGGTGGCGCAGGGCAATCGTGGCGACGCCGAACAGGAGCACCAGGTCGCCGACCGGATAGCCGAGTGCGAGAGCCGCGCTCAGGGGGTTTGGATCCAGCGATTCGAGCACGGGGCGGAAGAGCGTATGCCAGACGACGATGCCGCCGCCGACGACCACGATCAGCGAGTCGACCGTGAGCCTCAGGGTGTCGCGCCGGAATGACGATGCGCGCTGGAACATGAAGAGAGCGGCGACGACGATCGGGTAGTAGGCGACGTAGGCAGCGTCGGCCACCGACGGGGAGGCTGTGCTGCCGCCTCGGAGGTCCAACCAGGCCCATGTCCCATCCCCCACGGCGTAGACGAGCGTCGCGACGCCAAGCATGGCCCAGCCAACGCGAATCCGCGGGACGTCGGCGCGCAGAGCAGCCCGAAAGACGAACGCCACCGCCAGCAGGTCGAGGGCGGTTTCGGCCACATCGGCAACGGCACGCTGTTCCGCGGGGTCCCCGAAGCCTAACCCGAGCCACGCCACGGCGATGGCCCACCCGCCGCCGACGAGGGCCAGAAGGATTCGATCGAGCGCCACTCCATAGCCAGGTCGCGGGTCCGAACGGGAAGGAGCGTCGGGCGGCGGCGGTCTTTCTGCCGGTCTGACGAGCCGGCGTGGGTGGCTGTGGAGAGAACGGATCATGCGCGGTATCTGAGTCTCGGGGAGTGGTCTTGGACGAAGGACCGCGAGACTCGTCCACGATGTTCCGTCTCTCAGTCCCGAACAGGCGCCAAAGGTCCCGGGCGCCCGCGTCCATTCGATAACCGCGCCGGTCCTAGATGTGCCTTACCCATGGCTTCACCGCAGATGCGCCCAATCCCGTGGCCTGCTCCTGCTACATGAGTCGCCGCCGCGCCTGGGGTCCGGCCGGATTTGGGACTCTTGGGCGGTAGTCTTCACCGCCTGTGTGGGTTGATATGGTGTCAATGGGTCTTCAGCACGCTCGGGGCACGAACATGAGTTACTGGCTCGGGCTTTTGTCCATCGGGTCAACGACGGCCCGGTCGCGTCGTCGGGCGACGCGGGCGAATCGACGAGCGTCGGGTCGCGGGGCGCGGCGAGGTGCCGCCCGATGATAGCCGACACGAGTCGCGCTCCGTCCGAGTGCAGCGCGGTTGAGCGCTCAACGGCGCGATTGCGGCGCTGGTGGTGGGCCGGCTCGAGTGAACCGTGGGCGTTTCCCCTCGCAAACAAGGACCGGATGTTCGCTCGCTACGCCGCCCTCTGCGCAGTCGCCACGGTGTCGTTGATGGCCGCCGGGCTCGCAGCTGCTCCCGGGGGCGAGCGGCCTGGACTGCTGGTCGTGGACGGACTGGCCGGCGCCACCGTCGTGCTGGCTATGGTGTTCCTCAGGCGCGGCCTCTCGAGAGGGCTGCTGCTGATCGCTGGCATCGTCTTGATGGCGCTGGGAGTCGTGGCCGGCGTGTCCCTGGCGGATGGCCTGGATGGCGCCGCCGTCATGCCGTTGGCCGGAGCTATGCTCGTCATCCCGGTGCTGCGCGGCCGTCGCCTCCTGGCGATGTTCGTGCTCGCCTTCTGTGCGAGCATGCTAGGAGAGACCGCGGCCTATGTCGTCGGCGGAATGACGCATCTGGCCGGACTCGTGAGCCCGCCGATATCGCTGGCGGAGTCGGCCATCATGCTCGCCTTCACCTACGGCCTGGTCTGGTGGGTCAGCAAGGAGTGGCACATCGCCAGCGCTCGCAGCGCCCACGTACAGGCGAGCGAGCGGCAGTTGCTGGCCCTCAACGAGCGCCTCCTCGCGACGCTCGATCCG
>Ga0182019_10001820_pt1 | contig 10858 bp, 5 predicted proteins | sample 812E2MmetaG_FD_120483 | JGI IMG/M metagenome (GOLD analysis project Ga0182019, IMG submission 120483) | Permafrost microbial communities from Stordalen Mire, Sweden - 812E2M metaG | ecosystem: Environmental > Terrestrial > Soil > Wetlands > Permafrost | place: Sweden: Stordalen | collected...
GGTCGCCCGCCAGGTGCCCGTGGGTGTCATTGACCTCCTTGAAATTGTCAAGGTCAATGAGGACGATGCAAAAGGGGTCCCGGTACCGGCGGCTGAACTCCACCACCTCATCGAAGCGTTGGATGAAGTGGCGCCGGTTACAGAGGCCGGTCAGCGCATCCGTCTGCGAGAGGGATTCGATGATTTCCACCTTCTGATGGAGATCCTCCGTCCGCTGGCGCACCACGTGCTCCAATCGGTTCCGCGCCTGCACCACGGACCGGAGGCGCAGAAGGAAAGCCGCCGCCACGCCGATGAGACTCAGAAGCGCAACCCCGATCCTGAACCACAGTGTTTCATGGATATAGGGACGGATTTCAAAGCTGTAGCGCAACGGACGCGCATTCCACAGAAGGCTGTTGTTGCAGGCGCGCAACACAAACGTGTAGCGGCCGGGGCGCAACTCCGCATAATGCGCGGCGGGCCTGTAGGTCGGGCGGGGCCAGGGTTTTTCCAGGGGATCAAGATAGAATTGGAACATCACCTGACTTTCATCCTGAAAGGAAAGTCCCGCGAAATCCAGCTGAAGCGTCCGCTCTCCCGGGGCAAGGGTGTCGGGAAGATCGAATCCCGAATAATGTTTCAAAGGCGTTTCAAGCCCCGCCAGACGAAGCCCCACCTGCGCAGTGTTGGGGACGGCCTGGGCCGGATGGATGCACAACGTGCCGTACGGAAGGCCGAACCACAAATCGCCCCGTGAATCCCTGAACGCTCCATGGATGAATATTTCATCCCCCGGAAGGCCGATCCGGGAATTGAACGTCAGCCAGGATTTCCCGCGCAACGCATGAATCCCCATGTCGCTGGCCACCCACACTTCCCCACCGGCGTCCTGAAGAATTTCCCATACAAAATCATCGGGAAGGGCGTGCGGGCCGGTGAACGCCTCCACCCGCTCCCCCGCAAGCGTCATCAGGCCGAGGCCATGGGTGCCGATCCAAAGCTTCCCCGAAGCATCAAACCGGAGGCAGTTGACTTCGGTGGACAGGCCGCGCAGCATCCCCGGAATGATAAACCGCGTTCCATCAAAGACCGCCACTCCCTTCTGCGTTGCGGCATAAAACGCACCCTGCGGCGACACCGCCCCCCCATACACCACATCCGACGGCAGTCCCTCCGCCTCACCGAATCGTTTGAAATGCTGCCCATCCCAACGCAGGACGCCGCTGCGCGTGCACATCCACAGCCCGCCCGTTTTGTCCCGCACCATGTGATACACGCGATCCACGGGTCGCCCGGCGGCTTCCGTCACGCGGCGCATGCGGGATCCTTCCCGCACGAATAATCCTTGATCCCCGGTGCCGATCCACAAATTCTCCGCTCCGTCCATCCCCATCGTCCTCACCACCACCCCCGTCAATTGCGGCCACGGCTCCGTTATGAACCGCCGGTTCTCCCGGTCATATCGGGCCACGCCACCCCAATAACCCACCCACATCGTCCCGGTGCCGTCTTCGAGAAAGCAGTTGGTCAGGACATTCGGGAGGCCGTCATCGGGGCCGTAGATGACCATGTGACGGAAGGCCACCTTGGCAAGTCCCGCGACAGTGCCGAACCATACGTTTCCCTCCCGGTCCTCAAAGACGTCGTAAACCTGGGAAGACTCGAAACCGCCGAAAAACGTATACCACTCCCAACGCCCCTCGACAAGGTGGCCTGCACCTGCGTTCGGTGTGCAGATCCAAAGTTGGCCGAACCGGTCCTCCAAACCATCCGTGACCGCCCGGCCGCGCAAGATCTCGATCCAGGTTCCGTCCCGCCGCCGCCAAAGGCCTGAGGTGTTTCCCGCCAGAAGGGAGCCATCCCGCATCCGGCGCAGAAATGTGGGGGAGCCGGGGATGGGCAGCGGAAGCGAATCCCATGTCTCGCCGCGGCGGATCAGGAGGTCGCACTCCGTCAGGACACAAAGGCATCCGCCTTCCCCCTGGACCTCGAAGGCCAGCGGCGACCCCGTGAAAACCGGAGTAAAGACCTTCCCGGCACTGACGTAAAGTCCGCGCCGCGTCAGGGCGTATATATGGCCTTCGCGGACTTGAAGCCGGAGAATGTCCGGATCCATATCCGGAGGCAGCGTCTGGGTGCGCACTTCACCGTGCTCATAACAGGCCAGGCCGAGGGCGGTTCCGATCCAGAGGCGGCTCCGCTCGTCCACGGCCAGGGCGTTTACATCAGCCGAAGGCAGTCCCTGACGGATTCCGATACGTGAAAATGTCCGACCGTCATAAATTCCCACGCCGCCCTGGGTCGCCACGTAAAGATAACCCAGGCGATCCTGGGCGATGGCCCGGACCTGTTCCTGCGGAAGACCGTCGGCATTGCGGTAGATTGTTGTGGGCAACTGATAAGCCCCGATCGGGACTGAACAGAACCAAACCACCGCCAGATCCACAATCCGGCGCATCATGAATTAAGTATAGGAGTTTTTAGGCGAAATGTAAAGGGATAATAATAAAGGCTCTGCGATAAAATTACTCAATTTTATCGTCGAACAACATCCACGTTATTATTTTTTCATGCGCGACCAATAGACATAAACCGGGACCCCGGTCAGAATGATTCCAAGTCCCGCAAGGGCGTTGATCGGCTGGGTGATCAGTGTGCTGAAGGAAATGTACAGCGCCGAAAGAACAAAAAGAATCGGCGTGACGGGGTATCCCCATGTCCGGCAGGGCCTGGGCAGATCGGGCCGGGTGCGCCTCAGGATCAGGACGGCAAATACAGTGAGGCTGAAGAAAACCCACAATCCGAAGATGACGTAGGTGAAGAGTTGTTCGAATGTTCCGCTGACACACAGGACCGCGCTCCAGATTCCCATGGCGAGAATGGCCTTGTGCGGGGTCAGAAACCGCGGATGCACTTCCCCGAGTTTATTGAAAAACAGGCCGTCCCGGCTCATGGCAAACAGAACCCGCGGAGCGGTCAGCACATTGCCGTTGGCCGCCCCGGCGATGGATAAGAGGATGATAAAGGAAATAACCGCGGCCCCCATGGGGCCCACCGCGGCGTTCATGGCGTCGGCCGCGATGCGCGGCGCCTGCGCGATGGTGGAGGCCGGAAACACGTAGAGATAGGCGAGATTGGTGGACAAATAAAGGAGGATGACAAGACCCGTCCCGATGAGGAATCCGCGGGGAATGTTTTTCCCGGGGTTTTTGAACTCTCCCGCGGTGTAGGTGGCCATCTCCCATCCCTTGTAGGCCCACAGCACCGCCACCAGGGCCACTCCGAAAGCGGCCCCAATATGATGGGGAAGTCCCCCCTCGGCGGGGGCCGTCCAATGGGCTGTGTCCCCGCGGGCAAACAGGAACACGAGGGCCGAAACCGCCAGGATGGCGCCGACTTTGATCACCATCAGCGTATTCTGCAGCAGGGCCCCCCAGCGGACGCCGAAATAATTGACGCCCACCAGGAATGCCGCCAGGCCCACGGCGATAAGTTTCTGAGCCGCGGGACTCAGGGGAAAGAAGAAGGTCAGGTATTTCGAGGAAAACGCCACGGATAAGGTGGCGATGGATCCCGAATCAATGACCAAAAACAGCGTCCATCCGAATAGAAAGGCCGTCAGTGGGCCATAGGCTTCGCGGAGATAGACATACATTCCCCCCGCCCGTGGATAGGCGGCTCCCAACTCCGCGAAGGAGAGCGCCCCAAAAAAACTCAACAGACCGCCCACCACCCAGACCGCCAGTATCAGCATCGGCGCCTTGACCTGCGACGCCACGGCTGCCGGAACGATGAATATCCCCGATCCGATCACCGATCCGATCACAATGCCCACGATGCTGAAAAGCCCCAGCACCCGCGGAAGTTCGCCGGTGCCCGTCTTTGTGTTTTCGGTTGTCATGGCGCCCACCTTACCTCAATAACGATTCTGAAATCAATTACAGTACGCCGCCCCGCGAAGCGCGCAGGGTGATCCGAAGGATTTCGCCGGGCGCCCACAGCCGCATGCGCGGTCCCCAGGTTCCCGCCCCGCGGGTGACCAGCACCGGTATTCCATTCACGTCGTAACGTCCGGCGAAGAGGGGGTACCGGAGCTTCACCAGATAGCCCAGGGGCCAGATCTGTCCGCCATGGGTGTGCGCCGCGAGCATGAGGCCCGCGCCGAGCGCGGCGGCCTCCTCGGCGCCCCAGGGCGTGTGGGAAAGGAAGAGTGTCGCGCCGGGAGGACGTCCCGCCAGAGCCGTGGCAATGGGATCCCCCCCCTCTCCACGGCGGCGGCGCAGCGTCAGATCATCCACTCCCGCCACAATCAACCCCGGGCACGCCTGGCCCCACCGGTCGTGCAGGACGTAAAAACCCATCCGCTCCAGCCGGTCCATGCTCACGCTCTCCGGACCGAATCCGTCGTGATTGCCGGCCACGGCCCAAACGCCGAGGGGCGCCTGCAGGGTATGCAGGAGCACCAGCGTTTGATGCGGGGGCTCCCCGTGGCCCTCGAAGATGTCGCCGATGAGGACGATCAGGTCGGGATGGAGGGCTTGAATCTGCGCGATGCGCGCTTTCAACCACGCCTCTCCCAGCAGGTTGCCCAGGTGCAGGTCCGAAACGGCCGCGACCACCAACCCGTCGCGCTCTGCCGGAAGTCCTGGCATGGAAATGGTGTATTCCCGCACCACGGGGGCCCGCATCCCCTGGACGATGGCGATGACGGAAAGGAGAAGCCCGGTAATCACGGCGAAGGTCCGCATGGCGGGCAGCCGGGATCTGAAAAGAAATCCGAAAAGGGTGATCAGATCCATGGCCAGAAAGCACAGGAAGTGGAGAAAGATCACCGCCAGCCAGTCCATGCCGATGAACTCAAGAACCGAGACCAGCCATCCTCCGCTGAAGTGACTCCAGACGAGAATGCCGAGCTGTCCCAGGCACAGGGCCGCGGCAATCCCCCGCCGGGCCGGCGCGGAAAGGCGCCGCGCGATCAGGGGCAGGGTGAGGATCCGCCAGAGAACATAGCAATGGACCATCAGCCATGCGGCAAGGATCAGTGGCCGGAACACCGTGTCTCCGGATTTCTATTGAGGCGGAGGAGGGAGATTCCCTCCTCCGCCCGGCGGAGTGAATCCGCCGGGCCCCACCTTCTCCCCATAAGGAAACCATCCCGTCTTGTTCCCGACAGGGTCGGGACCAAGTCGGCCGCATTTCCATTTCGTTGCATCAGACTCCAGTATGATCCGCGAAGATCTTCGCATAGGCATCGCTTGCTTGAACCTAAAAATGCAACGCCCCGCCGCCCGGCTTGGATCGGGAGGTTCAGGGCTTGTCCTTTTCCGCATTCCGCCCCAGATGGCTGTGGGAACGCCCGTAGCCGAAGTAAATGATGAAGCCGATCAACAGCCAGATGAAGAGCCGCAGCCAGTTCTCCGCCGGGAGGGAGAACATGAGCATGAGGCAGGTCAGGATTCCCAGGATGGGCACCACCGGATAGAGGGGGGCGCGGAAGGGGCGGGCCGCGTCGGGATTGGTCCGGCGCATGATGAGCACCGCGCCGCAGACGATGACGAAGGCCAGCAGGGTCCCGATATTGGTCAGCTCCGCCAGGATGCGCAGGGGGACGATTCCGGTCAGGCCCGCCACGCAGACCCCGGTCAGGATCGTGGACTTCCAGGGGGTGCGGAACCTCGGATGCACCGCGCCGAAGATGCTCGCCGGCAGGAGGCCGTCCCGTGCGATGGCAAGAAGAACCCGCGGCTGGGAAAGCATCATCACCAGGAGCACCGAGGTGATTCCGAAAAGGGCCCCAATGGCGATGAGGTATTGCGCCCAATGCAGTCCCACTTCGCCGAATGCGGCCGAAACGGGCGCATTGATGGCGATCCTGTCATACGGAACCATGCCGGTAAGCACCGCCGATACGGCGATGTAGAGCACGGTGCAGATGACGAGGGATGAGATGATGCCGATGGGCACGTCGCGCTGCGGATTTTTCGCCTCCTCGGCGTGCGTGGAAACGGAATCGAACCCGATATAGGCAAAGAAGATGATGGCCGCCCCAGCCAGCATCCCGAGGGGATGGCCCCCGGCATCGTGCTGACCGAAGAGGGTATGACCGAAGAAGCTGACCCCGGTGTAGCCATAGGGTGCAAAGGGATGCCAATTGGCCGGATTCACGTAAAAGACCCCCACGCCCAGCACCAGGGCCACCACGGCCAGCTTCACCCCCACCATGATGGTGTTGAAGGTGGCGCTCTCGCGGATCCCCTTCACGAGGATGGCCGTAATGATGAGGGCGATGGCGATGGCCGGCAGATCAATCACGGAGCCCGTGGAGACAATCCTCCCGAGCTTGGGATCATAATCCCAAGGCGAAAGACCCAATCCGTGAGGGATCTTCCAACCGAAAATGCCGATGAAGTCTTGGAAATAATGGGACCACGAATTGGCCACAGTGGCCGAGGTTACGGTATATTCCAGCACCAGGTCCCATCCGATGATCCAGGCAAACAACTCCCCCATGGTGGCGTAGGCATAGGTGTAGGCGCTCCCCGCCACGGGGACCATGGAGGCGAATTCGGCATAGCAGAGGGCCGCGAAGATGCAGGCCGTACCCGAGGCGCAGAAGGACAGGATCAGCGCCGGTCCGGCGTTGTCGTGGGCCGCCTTGCCGGTGAGGACGAAGATGCCCGCGCCGATGATGGCGCCGATGCCCAGCGAGGATAGGGTCACCGGCCCCAGGATGCGCCGCAGCCGGTTTTCCCCCTTCATCTCCTCCAGAAGGAGGGCCAGCGATTTCTTTCTGAACAGTGAATTCAGCATGCCCAGCATTCTACGCGGCGGCCGCGCGTCCTGTCAATGCGCAGGTTTGAAGAAGGTAGACCGCAGACCGCAGACAGGAGGCAGGAGACCGCAGCTCGTAGCTCGCAGCCGGTAGCTCGCAGCCCGTAGTTGGGAGATGGGGAAAAACAAACAAATTGCCTTTGGAAAATGCTTAATGTATTATCCCCACGTAGGGGAGGCGATGAAGCCCCGATGCCCATCGGGGCGAATCCCTCCCGGAGGTCGGATGGTGCAAGGAAGCAACTCGCAGCAAGAAAGCAGCAGCAGATGGCAGTATGGCAGCGTAGTAGTGTCGCAAAAGCCGGGAATCGGAATCCATCTACGTTTTGCTGTCTCCCTCTCCCAGCAACCGAATAATGAAAGGCATCCTCGCCTGCGATTGACAGGCTCCATTATCCATTAAATTACCCATATAAATGGATATTAGCTATATCCGCGTCACGCGCCACCATGCATTGCGCAATATCCGCCACCGTCCATGCCGCCGCGGCGGAGATGTCGGGGGGTTTTTTCATCCATTGCTTCATAAGGACACGGAATGCCGTGCCCCTACGGCCCCTTCTGAACATATATTCGTTTGCCGTTCCACCGGGAGGGATTCGCCGCCGATGGCGGCTCAGCCCTCCCCTATGCGGGGAATAAATGCCTTTTGTTATGCGATTGCCGGCTTCCGTCTTCCGACTTCGGGCTACCGGCTTCTGCCCTACGCTCGGGCCCTGCTTATGTGCGAGGCGCCGCGTAGGATGTCCTAAGCCTCTGGCCCTGCGCATGTTTGAGATGTCGGCTTAGGATGTCTCAAGCCTTTGGCCCAATGTGGGTAGAGATGGCGGCTTGGGATTTCGCCCCCGCTCAATCGCCCCCGCTCAATCGGTATAGTCCCTCTTTTTGCTGTCCGGCTTTCCCACGTTCCCGCCTTATTCGATATTCTGGATCTGCTCGCGCATGCGCTCGGCCAGGAGTTTCAGGCGCACCACGTCCTCGCGGATGGCAAATTCCTTTATCTTTTGCGAAAGCGTCTGAAGTTCGCGCGCCAGCTCCTGCACCAGGAAATCCAGGAGCTTCCCGGCGGGACGGGGAGGGTGAAGAAGGGTCTCTTCCAGTCGCTGGGCGAACTGGCCGCCTCGCACCACCTCCTCCTCCGGATCCATCTTGGCGCACAGGAGCGCCGCCTCCTGCTCGATGCGCCCCGCGTCGGCGGGCAATTCGGCCAGGAGGGCGCCGAGCTGCGTTTTCAACCGGCCCAGCAATTCCTGGCGCACCTGCGCCACCCGGGGTTGGAACGCGGCGATGATGGACTGGATTTCCCGCGCGGCTTCCAGAAGCGAAGGAAGCAGCTTTTCCGCCTCCTCCCTGCGGACCTTAAGGAACCGCTCCATGCAGGCCTGGGTCCCGGACCGGATCTCCTGTTCCAGGTCGGACGGGAGGGCCTCGGCGGAGCGGAAGATGCTGCTGGAGTCCAGCAGACCGCGGGGAAGGTCCGGATCCTCCGGAAACACCGCCTTCCATTCGGTGCGCAGATGGCGGAGATAGTCCTGATTCAATCGCGGGAACAGGGAGGGATCCTCCGCCGACAGCGCGATGGTGAACAGCACCTTGCCCCGCTGGATTTTTTCGCCCAGGAGGGTGCGCAGGTCGCGGTCCATGGGGGCCAGGACGGGCGGCAGGGCGAGGTTCATGTCCAGGAACTTGTGGTTGTGGCTCTTGAGGGTGAAGGCGGCCCGGGCCGTGGCGGCCTGGGCGAATCCGGTCATGCTGAAAAGATCACTCATGGGGCTCCCCCGTCTGCATTTTGAACAGCGTGTGATACCGTCCCTGAAGGGCCATCAGCTCGTCGTGCCTCCCCTTCTCCACGATGTGCCCCCCTTCGATGACCAGGATCTGATGGGCGTTGACCACCGTGGAAAGACGGTGCGCGATCACCAGGGCGGTGCGGTTTTCCAGCAGCGTGTCAATGGCCCGCTGGACGATGCGCTCCGCCTTGGTGTCGAGGTTGGACGTGGCCTCGTCCAGGATCAGGATGGGCGGATTCTTGTAGAGGGCCCGGGCGATGGCGATGCGCTGGCGCTCGCCGCCTGAAATGAGCACGCCCATGTCACCGATGGTGGTTTCATATTGCTTTGGAAGACCGTTGATGAAATCCTCCGCGAAGGCGAGATGGGCCGCCTTGCGCACGCGCTCGGCGTCCGGCGCACGGTCGCCGAAGGCGATGTTGCGCATGACCGTGTCGTTGAACAGCAACGTCTCCTGGGCCACCAGGCCGGTTTGTCCGCGCAGGGAATCGAGGGTGAAGTCCGCCAGATCCACGCCGTCAATGCGGATGGTCCCGCCGTCCACTTTATAAAAGCCTCCCAGAAGCGACGCCAGGGTGGACTTGCCGGATCCCGAAGGCCCCACGATGGCCACCACCTTTCCCCGCGGAATGGTGAAGGAGATGTCCTCGATCACGGGCTTGTCGCCATAGGAGAATTTCACGTGATCGAAAACGATCTCCTTTTCGACGCCGCCCAATTCCCGCGTGCCCGTGCTGGTTTCCTTCTCCCCGGGGATATCGGTGAGGGCGAAGAGCCGTTGTCCCGCCGTGATGGCCTGCTGGATGGATAGGTTGGCCAGGCTGATCTTCTTGATGGGCTGGTAGAGCATGAAAATGCACGCCAAAAAGGAGGTGAAGGCCCCCACGGTCATCCGCTGGGTGTCCACCAGGTGTCCGGCATATATGAACATGGCCAGGGCGAAGGCGATCCCGAGGGTTTCCATGATGGGGCCGTTCAGGTCATGGACGCGGTGCGCCTTGAGGTTGAATTTGAGCTGGCGGCGGCCGAGATCACCGAAGTCCTTTTGTGCGAATTCCTCCGCCGTGAAGGCCTTCACGATCCGCACTCCCAGCAGGGTCTGCGTGAGGAGCGCCGCCATCTGCCCCATCTTCTCCTGGCTTCGCAGGCTGGCTTTGCGCAGGGTCCGCACGAACGCCACCACGGGGTAGACCAGAAGCGGGCCCATGCACAGGGACCAGAAGGCCAGTTTGACATGGATGGAGAACATGAGGGACACAAGCCCCAGCAGGGTGAATCCCTGCTGGAAGACGTCCCCGATCCGGTCCCCCACCGCGAGCTGGATGTAGTTGACGTCGGAGATGATGCGCGACACCAGCACGCCCGTGGTCTCGCGGCCGAAAAAGGAAAGGGGCTGATGGAGCAGGCGGCGGTAGAGGAAATTGCGCATATCCATCACCATGCTGTTGCCGAGAACGCCGAAGGAGTAGGTGCTGAAAAAAAGCGAGATGCTTTTGAGGACGGTTACTATGAAAATGATCAACACCACAGCCATGCGGTCGGGCATGTGCGCGCGGGCCCAAGCCAGATACGCCTCGTAGCCGTGGTCCAGGCCTTTGACGACCCCGGCGGCCTTCACCATCTCCTTCGCCTTGCCCCCCATCAGGACGTCGTCGAACAGCGGCTTGATGAGGTAGGCCTGAAGGCCGGACATGGCCGCCACGAGAAGCATGGAAACGGCGGCGACGGCGATCCACCCCTTGTAGTTTTTCGCGAAGGCCATCAGGCGGAAAAAGATTTTCATGACGCCAGAAACTCCTTCACTTCCCCGGCCACATTGGCGGCGGCGCCGTGCCCCAGGTACGCGCGCAGGCCCAGCGCCTCCGCGCGGATGCGTCCAAGCGCCTCCGGCGATTCCAGCAGGCGCAGGGCTTCCGCGGCCAGGCGCTCCGGCGTCGCCTCACCTTGGATGAACTCGGGGAACACCCGTTTTCCAAGGAGAATATTGACGATGGAAATGTGCGCGATGTTCACCCGGCGCTTGACCAGGGCGTAGGTGACGGGATGCAGGCGGTAGGCCGCGATTCCGGGAACGCCGAGGAGGGCCGCCTCGAGGGTGATGGTGCCGCTCGCCAGGAAAGCCAGATGTAGCTCCCGCATGGCCTCATGCCGTCCCTTGTCCACCGTCAGGATTTCCACATCCGGCGGAATCCACTTCCGCAGGGCGCGCGCATCCACCGTTGGGGCCACGAAAAGGACCGCTTCAAGACCGGGCA
>Ga0182019_10001821_pt1 | contig 10857 bp, 9 predicted proteins | sample 812E2MmetaG_FD_120483 | JGI IMG/M metagenome (GOLD analysis project Ga0182019, IMG submission 120483) | Permafrost microbial communities from Stordalen Mire, Sweden - 812E2M metaG | ecosystem: Environmental > Terrestrial > Soil > Wetlands > Permafrost | place: Sweden: Stordalen | collected...
CACCCCGGATCAGGAAAGATCTCCGGCCGTACTTTCTTGTATATAGCTGGGCTATAATACCTGAATCAGTATACTTTATCTGGTGCAGGACTATTCCCTTTGTCTTCTCAATCATCAGAACTCTCTTTGTTCAAAAATACAACATTTTGATAATTCTGATTGTTAAGGTGTAAATAAGGAAATTAGTATATTTACTGTTCAACAAATTCCATTATGGCTTCCAACGATTATGATGAACTGGTAAAAAGGATAGCTAAGCTTGCCCGGCAAAACCAGGAGCTTGAAGATCATATCAAGAAGCTGGAGAAGCAGAATGAAAAACTTACCAGTGATAATGAAAAATTAAAGGCTCGTTCCGAAAGAGCCTCCCCGGAAACTCCTAAAGATACGGAGGAAGGAGAGAAGAAGGAGAAATCGCTGAAGTTCAATATGGCGACAGTTCTCTTTGCTGATATTCATGGGTTTTCGAAGCTTGACGAAGGAATGGACTCCTCGGCAATAATGGATGAGCTTGACGAAATTCTTTATGAATTCGATTCTATTGTTAACAAATATAAAATTGAAAAAATCAAAACTATAGGCGATACCTATATGTGTGCGGGAGGCATCCCTCATAAAAACATCACCAACCCTATCGATGTAGTAATGGCGGCAATGGAGATGCGCAATTTCCTTGAAAATTACGAGATCGGCAAAAGAGGCAGCATAAAAAGCATCTGGGACCTGAAGATCGGAATTCATACAGGACCGGTCACAGCTTCGATTTCAGGAAAGAAAAAAGTCAGCTACGATATAAAGGGAGATACTGTAAATACGGCAAGCCGGGTTGAGGCTGTCTCTGAAAAAGGTATGATACTCATCTCGGTTATGACATATGAACTCGTAAAGGAATTCTTCGATTGCGAATATTTCGGAAAACTTCCTGTCAAATACAAGGGAGATCTGCAGATGTACTGGGTGAAAGGTCTCAAGCCAGAGTTCTCGGTTGATGGATTGGGAAAATTCCCCAACGATGCATTCAGAGTGAAATTCGGGCTAATTCAGTTCACCGATATACAGGAAATTATTCTCGATAAACTCGAAAAGGAGCTGCCAGGTTATCTCTTCTATCATAATGTGAAGCATACTGTTGATGTTGTCACTGAAGTTGAGCTTATCGGCTGGGCGGAGGGTTGCACTGATGAAGAAATTCTCCTGCTGAAGACAGCAGGTTTGTTCCATGATGTGGGCCATACGATTATTTATGACGGCCATGAATACCAGGGAACCCTTATTGCGCGCGAAATGCTTCCAAAATATAATTACAGCCCGGCGCAGATCGACAGGATATGTGAAATAATAATGTCAACCAAGCTTCCTCCAAAACCAACTAATCTGCTTGAGGATATTATATGTGATTCCGATCTTGATTACCTTGGGAGAAGTGATTTTATACCTGTATCAAATACACTTTTTGAAGAACTGAAGGCTCAGAATAAAATGGGATCCCTGAATGACTGGAACAGGATTCAGGTCAAATTCATCTCTGGTCATCAGTATTTTACCAAGACTGCAAGAAGCCTGAGAGAAGTCAATAAACAACTTCAGATCGACAGGATACAAAGTCTGATTACGGAATAGAGATTTCCCCCTTTCAAGGAGGAGTTTTATTGTCAGCTAATTTATCACAAGGATTTTAGTAACGCAGGACTGTGATCCGTCGCTGCTCGCGCAAAACACAATATAGACCCCCGTTGCCACTCGTTTCCCATTATAGGTTGTGAGGTCCCAGGACGCCATACCGCCATCGGATCTGGTTTTATATACCAGGTTTCCACTTACATCAGTGATCCTGATTTCTGTATCCCTGACAAGCCCGGTAATTGTGACATTTCCTGTAAAATCATGCCTTACCGGATTTGGGAATGAGTAAACATTTGTAAAAGATTCTTTTCCTGCAACGGCATCTCCTCGGTATGAAATAATTCCCTTTGAAGTCGCAAGCCAGACATCTCCTGTCTTGTTATCTACTGAAACACTTGCAATTACATTTGAAAACAGAGGGCTGTTTTCTTCGGTCAGGTTCTTGAGCTGCTTCGTGCCGTCTGCCGAAAGGAGATATGCACCTGAGCTCATTGTCCCCAGCCACTTTCTGTTTGCGCCGTCAACAGAGATCGAGGTAATTGTTTCTGTTCCAAGCATATAATCGGCAAGACCAGTCCCGTCATTCCTCGGCACTTTTATCCTGTATGCCTTCAGGTTCCCTTCAAAGACTCTCTCAGGATTATAATATATAAGAGGACCCATATCTGTTCCTACCCAGATATTTCCATCAAGATCTTCAGCAATGGAATAAACATAGGAGATTATCTCGTTATCGGAATCCGTAACAGACATTTTAATGTACCTGTCATCATTAAAGTTTGAAGGGGTTCCGTTATCATCATAAACCGCAAGTCCATAACCTCTTGGCAGTACAATCCATTTTTGACCGGTCCTGGTAATTATAATATCGCCTATCCCGTCAGCATCAATTGTTAAAGGATTAACAATCCAGGTTACTCCGTCAGGCTTAAGTACCTTGATGCTTCCTGTAACTTCGGTCTGGGTAATCCAGAGGTTTCTATCCTTATCCATTGCCAGGCCGCAAATACGGACATAGGGTTTTCCGGGAATTATTGTCTGTAAAGGAGAATTTGAATCATTGTACTGTTTTATCAGAAGGTTGTTTTTATATTCGAGCAATCCTCCACCCCAGGTAGAAACAAAAAAATGGGTATTGTCCGAAGGATCTATTACCGATCTCATTGCATCGGAAATAACTGACGAGGAAATATTTGTCCAGGTATTATCTTCATGCATTGAGATCTGAAGAGGCCTCCATAGATTATTCCATGCTGCATCAATACCTCCACCGCAGATAATTGTTTTTCCATCCTTCGACGAGATACTTATTGCATTGTTAGAAACCGGCCCGGGAAGTGTCAGCGCAGAAAATGCTGAAACGTTACTTTCCATAACAAGTCCTGCATTGCTATCGGCAATCCAAAAAGTGTTTTCCTCTTTAATTGTCTGTGCAATTGCCGGGCTTCCCCATCCGTAAGTTGAAATGGTCCTGTTCAGCGTTCCGTCAATATTATAAATGTTTGCTGAGCTTACTGAAGATATCGTAAAGCCGTTATCGTAATTATCAAAAGAGCTATTGAAAAGACCGGGGACATACGAAAATACCGAAGCACTGCCCTGGATGGCATATATTGTATCTCCTGTGAAATATTTGCCGGTCCTGTTTATATAAAGTTTATTCCCGGAAAACAGAGCAAGATTATAATTTCCACCAGGAGTAGGCAGTGAGGCCAGAAGCGACCAGTTCCCGAAATATGCGAGGCCTGAATTGCCGATATCAGCTGAAAAGACCCCTATGTTTGTGGCTGCATACACCTTGCCGTTGCCAAAAGCGATGTCTTTTACCTCAGCAGCTTCCGAATCGTTACCAGGCTTCCAGGTATCGAAAATCTCATTCTTTACTATATCGATGACGACAATGCCGAAGCTGCATGCAAGATAGGCATATCTGCCGCTTGTTTTGATCCTGTTCACGCTCTTGTTCCCGGGGATATATTTTCTTTCAATATCAGGAATATTATAAATCGAATTTCCCTTAACAAGGTCAATATTTGTTGTCGAGTAGGCAATGATTAGAGTGTTGTTTTCCTCGGACCATGCAATTGTACTTATTCCGGTTTCTGAGAGCCCGTTTACCTTTGACAATTTTCTGAGCTCTGCATACTGTTTGTTATAAACAATGACAGACGAGCCTGTTGATGCGAATACCTCCTTTGAACCTGCAGCAACACATAATGCACTGTTATATATCAGGTGATCAGTCCATTCCCCGACAGGCGTCTGAGCCATTGTGAATGATGAAAATATAATTGTACCGGCTATTGTCAGATGTCTTCTCATCGTAGAACTAAACAGTTAAATCCGGTCTTTATTGTCCTTTTGGCTATACTGGAAAAGGAACTCTTTCAGTTTATTAAATGCTCTGGCCCTGTGCGAAATTTTATTCTTCTCATCAAGAGGCATCTCTGCATAAGTAAGGCTGCAGCCAGAAGGAACAAAAACAGGGTCATATCCGAATCCTTCCCTTCCTCTTCTTTCAAACATAATTGTGCCCTCAGAAACACCCTCAAAAAGATACTCTTTACCATCAAGTATGAGGGCAATAATTGTTCTGAACCTGGCTTTCCTGTTTTCAGAGCTGCCCATTAGACCAAGAAGTTTATCAATATTTTCGTCAGAGTTTTTGTCTTCCCCTGCGAAGCGTGCCGAGTGAACTCCCGGAAGTCCGTTAAGAATATCTGTTTCAAGCCCGGTATCATCGGCAAAAACATCCATATTCAGGATTCCATAAACGTGCCTTGCTTTATGCATTGCATTACCTTCGAGCGATGGTTCATTTTCAGGAATATCTTCCTCTAAATTTAAATCCCTGAGGCTTAATAGTTTGAAACTGTCGCCCAGCATATCGCTGATCTCAGTCAGTTTATGATCATTATTTGTGGCAAAGACTAATTGCATTTTTTCTGCGTTCATGTTGAAGCAAAAGTACTTAAAATTGATCTTTCCTTTTGACCAAACTATATTAAGTGCTACATTTGAGTTACTTTATTTCAGCATTTTTATGTTTCAGGGCAGGAATATTTTAAAGAGGAATGGCATTCTTTTAATCTCACTTCTCCTTCCTTCAATTTCTTCCGCAGAGTTCCCATCGGGCCAGGAAGCGGTTCCTGTTCTGAAGCAGATTATCATAAACGGTGATTCGATAATTCCTTGTCCTGTTAGCAAAAATCTGACTCTCGATTTCAGGCATCGCGATATAGCCTTTGATTTTACCGGGACTGATACCTCGACGTATCAATTTATGCTCGAGGGGTTTGATAAAAAGTGGAGTTTTCCGCGGTCATCTGCTTTTATGGAATACACAAACCTTCCTGCCGGAAAATATCAATTAAAGATAAGATGCGTTTATAAAAAGAGTATGGCAGAAGAGATAACGGTGCCCGGTTTCAGGGTGCTTTCCCCCTGGTATTCTTCTCCGGTGGCTCTTCTCTTGTATATTCTGGCAGCTGCGCTTTCTATCTGGGTTTTCTATACTTCGATGAATCTGCGATTTGCCCGCACCCAGTATATGCTTGAGCAGATAATTAATAAACGAACGGAAGACCTTATCATTGAAAAGGAAAAAACCGAAAAGCTACTTGCCAATGTTCTCCCAAAAAACACGGCAAGCGAGATTATGGAAAAGGGCAAAGCCACGAAAATCAAATATAATTTTGTGACTGTCCTCTTTTCAGATATTCAGGGATTTACAAAGATTGCTGAAGAAACAAACCCTGAAATACTGATCGATGAGCTTGATAAGTTCTTTTTCTATTTCGATTCTGTGGTTGAGAGGCTTGGGATAGAAAAAATAAAAACCATCGGCGATGCTTACATGTGTGCCGGAGGAATTCCTGAAAAAAACAGAACCAATCCTGTTGAGGTCATCCTTGCTGCCCTGGAAATGCAGGATTACATGACAAATCTGAAGGAGACCTCTGAGCTTGAAGGAATGAAATTCTGGGATATCCGGATAGGGATCCACACAGGCGCTGTAGTTGCCGGTGTAGTGGGACAGAAAAAGCTTTCATACGATATATGGGGAGATACCGTGAATACTGCCAGCAGGATGGAATCATCGGGAGAAGCAGGGAAAATAAATATCTCCGGGACAACCTATGAGTTCGCAAAGGATTTTTTCTCCTGCGAACACCGTGGAAAGATGCCCGTTAAATACAAGGGTGAGATTGACATGTATTTTGTGAATGGAATTATCCCGGAACTGAGGAATGAGGCAGGCAGGCCAAACAGGAAGTTTATCCTTAAAATGCAGATGCTGAAATTGCAGGACGTCGAGGATGCTATTATAAAACTTTTCGATGATGAAGCTCCTCCCGATCTCTATTTCCATAACTCATCACTTGTAAAAAACATGAGCAACCAGACTGAGCTTCTTGCGACAGCTGAAAGGATTCCGGAGGAAGACTTTCTAAGACTGAAGCTGGCATCATTATTCCTTTTCACCGGCTATATCTCCGATTATGAAAAACCGATGGAGGCATCGCTGTCGTCGGCCGAAGAAACTTTGCCAAAATATGGTTTTGACCAGTCTGAGATTGACGATGTGAAAAAACTCATTATGAATTCTTTTCTTAATAAAAAAGAAACAGTAAATGATAATATTCTTCATGACTCCCGTTATGATTATCTGGGGAGAATTGATTTTATAAAGCTTTCAGACAAACTTCTGCGCGAGGAATCGGAAAATGGAATGCCCCATGAGAAGCAGGAATGGGCAGAAATCCAGAGAAAGCTTCTTCTTGACCATGAGTTTATTACTGATACTGGCAAACTTTTGAGGAGTGTCCCGGTCGAGGACCAGGTTTCTGCTCTTCTTTCGAGTTAGGAATTACCGTTCATTCTTCCTGAATATTTAGAAATATATATTTTTATAATGTACTTTTGCAGCGACTTTTAAAATTAATTTTATGGGAACGCTTGACTGGAAAAATCTGCCTTTCGGATATATAAAAACGGATTTCAATATTCGTTATCATTATAAGGACGGAAAGTGGGGGAAACCTGAAGTATCACAATCAGAGTATATTGATATTCACATCGCGGCAACAGGGCTGCATTACGGCCAGGAAGCATTTGAGGGGATGAAGGCATATATGGGGAAAGATGGCAAGGTAAGGGTTTTCAGGTGGGACGAAAATGCCAGCAGGCTGATATCATCTGCAAACGGGATCAAAATGGCTCCTGTTCCTGCTGAACTGTTCAGAGAAGCAGTTTTCCAGGCGATAAACCTGAATAGAAAATTTGTGCCACCATATGGTTCAGGGGCATCATTGTATGTCAGGCCGCTTCTATATGGCAGCGGAGCTGAAGTAGGTGTCAAACCGGCGTCTGAATATACATTCATTGTATTTGTAACCCCTGTCGGGCCATATTTTAAGGGTGGCGTAAAACCAGTAAATATGATGATCTGCCGCGACGTTGACAGAGCTGCTCCACTTGGCACTGGTATTTTTAAAGTCGGAGGAAACTATGCAGCCAGCCTTCGTGCACTGGTAGCAGCCAAGGATGGTGGATATGGGAGCGTAATATTCCTCGATGCAAAAGAGAAAAAGTATATCGATGAATGCGGGCCGGCTAATTTTTACGGGATAAAGGATAATACATATATCACCCCGAAATCAGAATCTATTCTGGGCTCAATTACAAACAAGAGCCTGATTCAGCTGGCTGGTACACTGGGCATCAAAGCTGAGCGCAGACGAGTACCCGTAGAAGAGCTTGCTGAGTTTACTGAAACGGGCGCATGCGGTACGGCAGCTGTAATAACTCCCATTGCTAAAATTGTTGATCCTGCGAAAAATAAAATATACGAGTATTGCAAGAATGGGAAGCCGGGAGAGCTCACGATGAAGCTGTATAATAAGCTTGTTGGAATCCAGCTCAGTGATGTGCCTGACGAATTTGGATGGATGACAGTTGTTGAGTAAGATAAATGACAAAAGTTACAAGATAAAAGATAAGAAAACTCTGGAATTTTGCCACTGGCAATGACTGAGAAAAAATTATACCTCCGGGAAGCGGAGGGTATGAGGTGAGTAAAAAATGAAGAAAAACGGACCGGGACAAGAAAGATCAAGACTGCGAAGTTCATACATTTCCCTTGTGGTAAGTGTTTCACTGGTTTTATTTCTTCTTGGCATACTCGGACTTGTTCTTATAAACGCAAAGGAGCTGTCAGATTATTTTCGTGAAAGCCTCTCTTTTTCAGTTATGCTCGACGATGCCGCCAAAGAGGCCGACATCAGAATGCTCCAGAAGGATCTTGATGCGAAATCGTATGTTAAATCGACAACTTATGTTTCGAAGGATGATGCGGCATCAAAAATGAAGACAGAGCTTGGTGAGGATTTTATCAGTTTTCTTGGCGATAATCCACTTCCGCCTTCCATAGATGTTTATCTCACTTCAAAATATACCAGACCTGACAGCGTCGCAAAAATTGAAAAATACATTCTCGGGTATCCTTTTGTAAAAGAAGTTTATTACCAGGAATCTCTTCTGTTTCTTATAAATGAAAATGTAAAAAAGATAAGCCTTTTTCTTCTTGTGATCAGCTCTTTCCTTTTTCTGATCGCGCTTACAATCATCAACAATACTATCAGAATATCAATCTATTCAAAAAGATTCATTATAAGAACAATGCAGCTTGTAGGAGCAACAAGGTCGTTTATCAGGAAACCATTCATTCTTCAAAGCGCATTGTTTGGTTTTATTGCAGCATTAATTGCACTTACCCTTTTAATGGGGTTGCTATACCTTATTGAGAAAAAGTTCTTTCTTATGTTTACATTTGAAAATACGAACCTGCTGCTGCTTCTTGGAGCAGCCGTGATTATGACAGGCGTTTTAATTAATATAATTTCGACATATTTTTCAGTTAACAGGTATTTAAGCATTTCCGAAGACAAACTTTATTATTGATTTATTATGGCTACGAAAAACGAAAATAAGGAAAGACCGAATTTTGCACTTGGCCGCGAAAACTATAAGCTGCTTGCAATTGGATTTGCAATCATTGTAATCGGCTTCTTGCTTATGCTTGGCGGAAAGTCGCCCAGCCCCGATAAATTCAGTGATAATATCTTCAGCTTCCGCAGAATCACACTGGCCCCGATAGTTGTACTTGCCGGATTTGTTTTTGAAATCTGGGCAATCATGAAGAAACCAAAAGAGACAGATGAGAAGTGACCTAAGGTTTGGGGTGCATAGAGTGTATAAAGTTAGTTTCTCATAACTCTAAGTACTCCAGGCACTTTAGTTCTTTCCAGGCACTTTTATTTAAAGTAACAAAATTATTTATTAGTTATATGAATTGGTTTGAAGCGATGGTCCTTGGACTGATCCAGGGACTTACTGAGTTTTTACCCGTAAGCAGTACCGGGCATCTCGAACTGGGAAAGTATCTGTTCGGCATTAATCCTGATTCAAATTTTTATTTTTCAGTTGCTGTCCATGGCGCTACCGTTCTAAGCACCATCGCAGTGCTCTGGAAAGAAATTGCCGAATTATTTAAAGGACTTTTTAAGTTCAGGATGAATGAAGAGACAAAATATGTAATTAAAATTTTTATTTCAATGATCCCGGTAGGAATAGCCGGTTTATTTCTGACTGATATTATCGATAAATATTTTACAGGGAACATGCTATCTCTTGGGATTCAATTCATCATCACAGCTGCTATCCTGCTGCTCCCTACCTTTATAAAACCGAAAGAAAGGCCAATAGGTTATCTTGATGCTTTTATAATAGGTATTGCACAGGCAATCGCAGTGGTCCCTGCAATTTCAAGATCAGGCGCCACAATTGCCACCGGAATGATCATTGGGAATAAGAAATCGGAAATTGCAAAATTTTCCTTTCTGATGGTGCTGATTCCAGTCATCGGAGTTAATCTGTTAGAGATGAAATCAGGAGCTTTTTCTGCTGAGGGGACATCTGTAATAGTAATTCTGATTGGATTCATAGCAGCATTTATTTCTGGTTACTTTGCTTGTAAATGGATGATTAACCTTGTCAAAAAGGGTAATCTTTTGTGGTTTGCAGTCTATTGTGTTCTGATCGGAGTTTTTTCTATTTTATTAGGATTGCATGTCATCTGAAAAATTATCAGTTTTAGAGGAAGGGCAGCTCCTCCTATTTGATAAACCACTTTACTGGACCTCTTTCGATCTTGTGAACAAGGTCAGGATAATGATTCGCAGCAGACTTGGAATAAGAAAAATCAAGGTGGGTCATGCAGGAACACTTGATCCTCTTGCAACCGGGCTGATGATAATATGTACCGGGAAGGCAACAAAGCGGATCAATGAGTTTAGTGAACTTGACAAGGAATATATTGCCAGACTTCATTTTGGAGAGACAACGCCTTCTTATGACCTTGAGACAGAGGTTACCGGTAAATATCCTGCCGGGCATATCACAAGCGAACTTATTGAAGAGACATTAAAAAAGTTTTTAGGCGAACAGCAGCAGGTCCCCCCGCTTCACTCTGCAAAGTTTATAGATGGCAAGAGGGCTTATGAATTTGCAAGGAAAGGAATTGAAATGGAACTTAAACCTGTGAGCATCAATTACCGGGAAATTAAACTGATATCTTTCCTGAACCCGGATGCAACAATAAGAGTTATCTGCAGCAAAGGAACATATATAAGATCTTTCGCAAGAGACCTGGGAGAGACTCTTCAGAGCGGTTGCTACCTATCAGGACTGGAAAGGATTTCAATAGGAAAGTACAACCTTTCAGAGGCCTATACTCTGGATAAATTCGATAAGTATCTTGAACAATTGCAACAAAACTGATATTTATACGTATAAAGAAATTCTATTTTTATATATAACAAAAGACAGGTTATGAAATTATCGCAGTTCAGGTACAATTTGCCGCAGGAGCTTATAGCTCTTTACCCCTCGGCAAACAGGGATGAATCGAGATTGCTGATTATAAACAGGAAGACCGGGAAGTTTGAACATAAGATTTTTAAGGATATTGTCGATTATTTTAATGAAGATGATGTACTTGTATTCAACAATACAAAAGTTTTTCCTGCCAGGCTTTATGGCAATAAAGAAAAGACCGGCGCTGAAATTGAAGTCTTCCTTTTACGGGAGCTGAACAAGGAACAGCGTTTATGGGATGTGCTGGTAGATCCTGCAAGAAAGATACGGATCGGGAATAAGCTTTATTTTGGAGAA
>Ga0182019_10001822_pt1 | contig 10855 bp, 3 predicted proteins | sample 812E2MmetaG_FD_120483 | JGI IMG/M metagenome (GOLD analysis project Ga0182019, IMG submission 120483) | Permafrost microbial communities from Stordalen Mire, Sweden - 812E2M metaG | ecosystem: Environmental > Terrestrial > Soil > Wetlands > Permafrost | place: Sweden: Stordalen | collected...
CAGTTCGAGCCACAGAAGGGCAGCCGCGACGATCAGAACTGCGGCGGCGGTCAGGATCACGCGCCATTGCATGAAGATTCGGGGCGCCACAGCCAGGACGAAGAGGCCGATGCCGGGGGCCAGCATCAGCGTCAGCGAGTGGTTGGTCATGGCCACGCCGTACACGCCGGCGGCGGCTACCAGCCAGCGGTCGGCGTGGCGTTTGTCGTCCGGATCGTCGCTGTTGCGCCGCCGCTCCCAGGCCAGCAACAACACGAAAATGAGCGCCGTAAGGGCAAGGTGGAACATGTGCGGATCGGCGTAGGTGGACAATCGCCAGAAGACGGGCGTCGACGATCCGCCCGCGTAGGGCGAGGAGAGCGGTACGAACGTCGGCATCGCCAGCAGCAGCAGCCCCGTCGCCAGCGCCACCCAGCGCATCCGGGTCAGGATCTGGACGATGGCCACGGCTCCGGCGACCGCTCCGGCGGCGAGCAGAGCCTGAAGCAGGTTCATCCGATAGGCCGGATCGCCGAACGGGAGAAGATGCGTGGCCAGAAAGCCGAGAATCGTGAACGACGGGTAGCCCGTGGGATGCGCCGTTCCCATGACCCAGGCCACGGTCTGGAACTCGGCCGAGTCTCCGGCAGCGTGGGAGACGACGCCCGGGGCGATGGTCGGTATGACGAACCAGAGCGCAGCCACGGCCGCAGCCAGCGGCGCCAGGACGGCGGCCGCGGCCTGCCGGCTCGGAAAGCCTCGCCTGAGGCGGCGTTTCAACGCCGAGTCGCGGCCGTAGCGGGCGGCTTCCCCGGGATCGACCGACTCCACGCTCGCGGTCTCCGCCGCGGTTTCCGTATCAGGGTCGATTTCACCAGCCAAGCGAGACACCCCACACAGTTCCCCAGAGGTTGACGACGATCGAAAGGGCCACCAGCAGGACCACCGGCCAGAGCCGTCCCAGCCGGCTCGCGCCCAGGGCCACGAGGACGAGCGCGAACGGAATGAAGTCGTTACTGAAACGGTAGCCGAACTGGACCCAGCCCTGGCTGAAGTGCATGAGGTTGACCGTCGCAATCGCCAGAACTGCGATGGTGGCGCCCGCCGTGACGCGATCGATTCGCAAACGTCGCAGCGGCCGCCAGGCGAGTGGGGCCAGCAAGAAAGCGGGGCTCGTCAACAAGATGCTCATGCCGACGGGGCTGGGCGCGGCCAGCGGGCAGTTCGGGTCGAACAGACCGCGGACCGTTGTCGCTACGCAGGCCGCCGCGCCGTAGCCGGGGAGTCCCGACGGGACCTGCTTCGACATGATGTCCGGCATCCCGAACAGCATGATCATCAAGTTCTGAGGGATGTACCGCACATCCGAGATCGACCAGTCGGCGTGGTAATTGAGCGGATATGCAAGTTCGTTGTGATACAGATAGTCGTAGGCCGGGTTGAACAGGTGGCCGCTCGTCGCGTATGTGACGACCAGCAGCGCGGCGAGTGGCACTGCCGCTCCGGCGGCGGCCAGCATCGTCCGGCGCAGCCAGTTGCCGCCGCCGCCCACAAACATCAGGAAGGGGAAACCGAACAGAATGGTCAGCCGCGCGGTCACCGCCAGCCCGAACAGTATTCCGGCCGCGACCTGGCGTGACTCCGGCGCGGACAGGACGCGGCCGAGCGTGGACACGAACCGGCTCCACGCAGATCCCCCGCGCAGGGTTACCAGCCAGACCCCAACCGCGAGCACGACGGCGACCGCATCGAGGGCCAGGGTACCGAGCTGGGATTGTAGGGCGAAGGAGACGGCCGCCACGCCGCCCACCACGGCCACGGCGATCGCGAAGGGGCTCAGGACACCCGGCCGTCCCGCCACGGCCGCCGCCAGACCGGCCGCCGCCAGACCGACGATCACGCCCGCCCCCGCCAGGTAGGCCGCCGGGGCGCCGTTTCCGGCCAGCACGAACAGGAGGCCCGTCGCCGCGCCGAGCGCACCGGCGGCGCCCAGCGTCACGAGGCCACCCGGCCACGGGAACGCCGCCACGGAGCCGATGGCTTGCCCGACCGGCTCGGGCTCGGCCGCGTCGCGGTCCGCCGAGAGTGCCAGGCCGACCGAGAGCAGCAGGCAGCCCACCGCCACGACGTGGGCCCAGAACCACGTCGAGCCGATCGCCGCCGCGTACCAGAGCACCGTCCCCAGGCCGAGGAAGAGGGCGGTCAGGACGCGCACGTCGCGCCGGATGGCCAGGTAGCCGAGCATCCAGAAAGCGATGCCGACATCGATCGCGGCGAAAATAGCCGCCAGGAATTGCTCGTTTGTGGCCGCGTGCCATAGGGCGACGAAGGGCAGCAGCACCCACGCAGGCAGCGGCGGGAAGGGCAGGATGCTGTAGCCCGTGGCGACGCAGTCCGGGTTCTCGGCTGCGGGGAGGCAGCTCGCGCCATCGGGCAGTACGCCGATCGGCATCGTGTCCTGGTATGCCGGAGTTGGGATGTTGGTGTTGCCGTCGAGCCAGGCCTGAGCCTGCAGCACGAAATGAAGATATGTGTTCGATCGGTGCGGCTGGCTGCCGCCGTACACGACCAGGCACAGCAACACCAGGCTGAGACCCCACGTGGTCGGATTTCGCAGCAGCCGGCTCAGGAAACCGGGCGAATCGTCAGTCGAAATGTCGACCCGGCCGTCCTCGTCGGCCAGCCCTTTCGCCGGCGCGGGGTTCGCATCGTGAGCGTTCAGGTTTGGCGCCCCTTTCCCAGCTTGGCCCTGGGTTATACTCCGCTCCACCTCAGCCCTCGTCCAGGAGGCCACATCTGTTGGCAGGCCCGAGCTTGCATGGGGATAGCCCACAGGGGCGCGAGTCGGCGGATACGAATGGTGCCTTTACGGTTTTCGCCATCGTCATCCTCCTAGCCGTTGGGCTGGCCCTCCGCTTCATCATCGCACAGCTTCTCTTGCCGGGGTCCGGCTTCCCCACCGACCTGGGTGCGTTCCAATCCTGGGCCAACGACATTGCCCAGAACGGCCCGATCGGGTTTTACACGCGTCAGTCGTTCATCGACTACCCACCCGTCTACCTCATGCTGCTCGCCGCCGTCAGCTTCCTCATGGGCGGCAACATCGGCGACGGCGTCAAGCTTCTGCCGATCCTTGCGGACCTGGGGCTGGCGGTCGTCGTCTGGCGGCTGGTCCTGGATCTCGGACTCAACAGCCGCAGGGCGCTGCTCGCGGCCGCGATCGTCCTGCTGAACCCCATAACCTGGTTCAACAGCGCCATATGGGGTCAGGCCGACTCGGTCGGCTCGATTTTCCTGCTTCTGGGTCTGCGCGAGCTGATGAAGGATCGGCGCGAGTCAGCTTCCGCCCTGGCGGTCCTGGCCGTTCTCACGAAGATGCAGCTTGGAATTCTGGGTTTCCTGGTCGCGTTCGTCATCCTGCGCCGATCTCTCTTGCCGAAGACGGGCCAGCCCGAGCCGGGACGAATCCTGAGTTCGCTCGGCGCCGGCCTGGTGACGGCGGCTCTGATCTGCCTGCCGTTCACCGGCATCGACCTGGCCGGGATCGCCCAGAGGCTGAGCACCGCGCCGGGACTCCTGACGGCGGCCGCCGGACTTGTCGCCGGCGCCGGGGTATTTGCCCTCGGCCGCCTCTACCTACCCGTGGCCGACGCAGCGCGACGAACGCAAGTCTCGGTCCTGATCGGCGCCGCCACGGCCGTCGCCTTTGCGGGGATGGTCTTCGACGCGATCGCGACGCACCTCGGCGCCACGTTCGGCGAGTACCCGTATCTGACTCTCAACGCCTACAACCCCTGGGCGCTCATGGCCGACCAGACCGGCGCCATGGACACGACCAAGTCCTGGTTGCATGACGTTCCGTGGAGCGATGCCGCATCCAAGACGAGTGGCACCGGCTACGTAATCGGGCCGTTCCCGACGACAATCGTTGTGATGGTCCTGGCGGCCGCAGTGGTCCTCGTGGTCGCGGCGATCGCCGGCTGGTGGTACGAGCGGGCGGCGGTTTCGGCCGCGCCCGAGAGCGTGCCCGCGAGCTCGCCCGTGGACGCCGCCTGGGCGCCGGCCACGACACCACATGCGGGCGGCAGCGCGGTTGCCCGAACCCTTCGAGACGCCCTGGCCGAGGCCGCCGGGCTGTGGGGCGCGGCCCTGGTCCTGGCCCTGGTCATTTCCACGGTTGTGCTAGCAGCCGTGGGCGGGAAGCTCTACGCGGCGCTCCTGGGCGACGGGCTGCTGCTCGCGACCCTGCTCGGCGTCGGCGCCTGGGCGGCCTGGCGAGACGACCGGCAATCGCTGCTGGTCGCCCTGACGATCCTGAGCATCGCGTTCTTCGTCGAGCCTACTCGCGCCCACGAGCGGTATCTCTTCCCGTTCTTCGCCCTGGGTGCCGTCCTGCTCGCCGGTTCGTGGCGCTGGAGCATCGCCTACGTGCTCCTTTCCATCGCCAACGCCGCGAATCTGGTCGCCGTGCTGGTCCAGTACAACGGCATTCCCGAGGGCGATGGATCGCTGGCCAAGAATCTGATCGATATCGGAAACGGCGTCCTTTCGACGACGACTAGCGACGGGCTAATCTGGCCTATCGCGGCCTGCGGCGTGGTCACGGGTGTGGTCATGGTGTGGTCTCTGCTGCAGCTCCGGCCCCGCGCGGCTGCTGCGCTGGCTCGCGAGGTCGAGGCCGGCACGGACGAACCGGGTGCGCCGGCGTTCTGGGCCGGTCTGTTTTCGGATGAGGACCGCTTCGCCGACCACATGCCGGCCGCCGGGCCGGGCAGTGTTCCAGCCGCCGCCCTTGCCGCCCCGCTTGACGCGACCGAGGCACCTGTGGCCGCGACCGGACCGGCCGACGACTACGCAGACTGGCCCGACGACGACGAGGACTACTCGTACGACGCCTACGACCCCTACGACCCCGACCGCCCGAAGCTGGTTCCGGGCGCGGTCATGCGTCTGTGGTATCGGATCGCGCGTCCCTCGACGCACCCGGACCGCTCGCCCGCCCTCAACGTCGAGCCGCGCGGCCGCCTGACCAAGCTGGACATCTGGGTCGTGGTGGCGCTGGTGGTGGGGCTCCTGTCGATCCGGGTCTTCCGCCTCGACGAGCCGCTCCAGATGCATTTCGACGAGGTCTACCACGCCAGGACGGCCACCGAGTTCCTGCAGGAGTGGCGCTACGGCGAGCCCCACAACATCTATGAGTGGACCCATCCGCACCTGGCCAAGTACGCCATCGCGGCCGGGATCACGCTTTTCTCCGATGACAAGGTCATCTCGACGAGCGATCTGGGCGTCCCCGTCAAGGACGCGCTCGTCCAGCCGCGAACCGCGGCCTCGCCCCTCGACACTTCGTCGGACGCCAACGCCAACGCCAATCTGAGCGCCCGCTATGGAGATCGGGTCTTCGTGGCGACGGGCACTTCCGTACGCGTCTACGACCTCGAATCGACGGCCCTGGTCAAGACCTATGCAATTCCCGGCGTCTCGGCCCTGGCTCTCGATGCCTCGGCCGGCAAGGTCTACGCGGGCACGTCCGGCGGACGGATCTACGTGATCGACACCAACTCGCTCGACAAGGTCCAGAACGGGTCGGCCGCGACGGCCACGGACGCGCTGGACCTCGGCGTCGAAACGGGACTCGACATCAGCCGTCTCTATGCCGGCTCGGATCCGTTTGTTCTGGCAACCGACGCGGCCGGCAGCGTCGTCTCGGTCGACACGAGCTTGAACGGCGGTGCCGTGATCGCCCGCGCCACCATCGACGGCATCGCGGACTTCGCCGACCTGGGCACCGGCCCAACCACGCTGCTCAAGAACCCCAGCCAGACTGAAACGAGCTCGGCCTCGCCGGCAAGCTCGGCCAGCCCGTCGGCCTCGCCGGCAAGCTCGGCCAGCCAATCGCCGTCGCAATCCGCCAGCCCGGGTTCGACCGCGGCCGACGCGGAGGCGCTGGCCTCCGCCCTGAAACTCGACACCTCCGACGTCCAGGCCGCGCTCGACGCCGCGGCCTCGGCCGGTGTGCCCCAGGAATTGGCCCTCGGAACCATCACTCCCGACCAGGTCACCGCCGTGCAGGCGCTGATCACCGACGGGACGCTGCCGGACATCAGCGTCGGAGCGTCCACCCCGCAGATCCTGATCGCCTACCACGACGGCGTAGCGCTGCTCGACCCGCGGACCCTGGCGGTCACTTCGACCATTTCGACCGACGCGCCCGCGACCTCGCTGGGCGTGAACTACTCGGACTTCGTAGGGACGGGGATCCGGGCTCCCTGCGACCTTGGGGGCGGTCAGCCCTCGCTGGTGACCGCGGGCGACTACCTCGTTCCATTCAACATCGACCAGCGGACGACGCCCTGGACCATCACCCAGTGCGGGAACGCACCCCTTAAGATGCCCGGCGCGGTGACCCAAATCCTGATGGACCGGGCGACGCGGGTCGCCCACGTCCTGGGCCGAACCCCCGACGGCGCCGGCTGGACGATGTACGCCATCGAGACCAACGGCGACACCGTCTTCTCGGACGCCCGTCTGCCGTTCAAGCCCGTTGCCGTCTCCCTTGACTCGAGCCCGAATATCTACGGCGACAACCACGAGCAGATCCTGGCATTTTCACCGTCCGGCGCCACCTCAGTCGTCGACGTCGGCCAATTCGCGTTCTCCTGGCGGATCATCGGCGTTCTGTTCGGCGTTCTGATGGCGGCATGCCTGTATCTGCTGGTACGGCTCCTCTTCCGCCGCCGCTCGGTAGCTCTCCTCGTCGCGTTGTTCTCGATGACCGACGGGATGCTGTTCGTCCAGTCTCGAATCGCCATGAACGACACCTATGTCGGCGGCTTCCTCTTGCTCGCCTACCTGATCTTCGCGTTGATGTGGTTGAAGGTGTCGAAGAGCGAGGCCGTGAACTGGGCCCTGTTCTGGCTTGGAATGCCCGTAATGGGCGTCGTTCTCGGCCTGGCCCTGGCATCCAAGTGGGTCGCTCTCTACGCCATCGCCAGCATTGCCATGTTGATCCTCATCCGCTCGGCACTCGGCAGGGTGGTTTCGGTCGTCGGCCTGGCCATGGGCACCGGCGTTCTCGGCTGGCAGGCCATCGCGGAGATGACCACAGAGCCGAACACGGGCAGCCCGGCGGGCGTCGTCGTGTTCATCGGTCTGGGCCTGACGGTATTCGTCGGCGGGCTGCTGTGGGCTTCTTCGATGCGCGCAAAGGCGGACAAGGCCTTCCTGGGCGTCGTAACGCTGATCGTGGCCGCCGGGCTCTTTGGAGCCGCGCTGACGATGTCGCCGATGACGATCCAGAGCGGCGCGCCGAACTACACCTACTTCCTGATCATGCTTCTAGCCACTGCCATCGCCGCGGCCGCCAATGCCTATCACCCGATCGCCTGGACGCGCGAGGAAACGCGCTTTGCGATCCTCGGGCCGATCTCGGTCGGTCTGCTCGCGCTCCTGCTGGGTGTGTTGCGGAATAGTCATCTGATCATTGAGGTTGGAGCCGCCGGACTCGGCCTCGGTGTCTTCGCGGCGGTCGTCTTCTGGGGCGCGGGCAGGCTCGGCTTCGGGCCGTGGGCTCCGGTTCCGGGCCCCGACGATCCGGCGTCCTACGCCGGTCCGGCCGCGCCCGCCCCAACCGGCTGGCTTCGACTCGGGTCCGGCTTCGGTCTGCCGGCCGTGTGGATGGCCGCCTGCGTCCTGATCCTGCCGATCTCGGTTTACGTGGCGATGTACATCCCCTGGGCGATGCCGTGGCAGCCCGAGACCCCGGCCGCGACGCAGATGTACGGCGGGGCTATGCCCGTCCTGTTCTGCCCCGACGCCGACAGCAACGGCTACTGCCCCAACGGCGACGGCTGGCCCAACGGCCATACCGGCCAGACCCTCATCCAGCAGACCATCGGCATGTACAACTACCACAACGACCTGCGCTCGCCGCACCCGGCATCCTCGCCCTGGTGGGCCTGGCCGATGGATCTCAAGCCGGTCTGGTTCGAGAACGCCAGCTTTGCCGGCGACGACGCGACGATGATCTTCGACGGCGGCAACCCGGCCCTGTGGTGGATTGCCATCTTCGGCATGGCCTTCGTCGGATGGCAGGCGTTCAAGCGCCGCAGCCTCGCACTGTCGCTCGTGGCCATGGCGTTCTTCTGGCAGTGGCTCTCGTGGGCCCGCATAGACAGGGCCGCCTTCGAATACCACTTCTACACTGCCTTACCGTTCTTCCTGGTGGCGCTGGCCTACTTCCTGGCCGAACTCTGGCACGGCCCGTCCCGCCGGACGTGGCTGCTGGCCAGGTTTGCCGGTGGCGCAGCCCTGATCTTCCCGGCCTTCGCGTGGATTCTGAAGGGGCCGTTGTGCACCATCGCCCGAGTTGACGCGGCCGACAATGCCTTCAAGGGCACGATCTGCGGTGCCACTACCGGCGATGTGGTCATCGAGGCCCGGATCCTCGAAATCGCCATCGTTCTCGTGCTGGCCTTCATTGCCCTGGGCCTGATCCTGGTCCGCCTGGAGAGGCGCCAGAGTTCCGGGCGCGAGGACAAGTTCTGGATCGTGCAGCTGCTGATCCCGGTCGGAATCGCCGTTGTGGCGCTGTGGTGGCTCGGCCTCAACGGCTCGCACGACACGGTCTTCCAGGCCGCGCTGCCCTCGGACGCCCTGGCCCTGGTTCTGCTGCCGGTTCTTGCCATCCTGGCGTTCGTGGCCTTCACGGCTCGGAACCCGCGCCGCTTCGTTCTGGGAGCCTGCGCCTTTGTCGTAGTCGTCGGTTTTGCGTTCTATCCCGACTGGTCGGCCCTGCCGCTGCCCAACGCGATCATCAACGTCTACCAGGGCCTGCTGCCGACGTGGTTCTACGGGTTCGAGTTCTCGGTGAACTTGCAGGCCGCGGCCCACGTCAACCTCATCTCGCCGTGGTCGATCACTCTGGGGCTGCTGGCACTGCTGGTGGCCGGTGTCACGGCCTGGGCTGCCTGGGAGCGGCGCGTCGTGATCGGCTTCCGGCGCTCTCGACGGTTCGCCTCGGAGGCCTCGGCCTCGGCCTCAGCCCCGGCCACGTCCGGCGACGCCGCGGCCGACGCCACGGGCGACGACATGGTCGATCCGGGCACGTCCCGCAAGGACAAGCCGCAGAACTAGTTCGTTACTTGAGGGCGTGCGGCGCCGGCGGGATCTCGGCCGTGAAACCCTCGGGCAGCTGACCCTGGGCTGCCAGGCGGCGGATGACGAAGCCGTAGTAGTCCTCGACCTTGGCCGTGACGTGTTCCCAGCTGAACTGCTCGGCCCGGGCCAGGCCGGCGGCGCCCATCTGGGCCCGCAACGCCGGATCGGCGACCAGTTCCGAGATGCCCGCGGCCAGCGCCTTGGCGTCGTGCGGAGGAACCAGAATCGCCTGGCGGCCGCGCTGGACGACGCCCTTGTAGCCGTGGATGTCGCTGCAGACTATCGGCGTTCCGGCGGCCATCGCTTCCAGCAGCACGATGCCGAACGACTCTCGGCCCGTTGCCGGCGAGACGAAGACGTCGGCCGTCTTGAAGAGCTGGGACTTCTCGGAGTCCGTCACGCGGCCCAGGAACACGACGTTGGTCAGGCCGCGGGTCATGACGTAACGCCGGTCCTCGCGCTCCTGTGGCCCGGAGCCGGCGACCAGGAGCCGGCACTCGATGCCGCTCTTGCGCATCAGCCTGAAAGCCTTGAGCAGGTGGGGCAGACCCTTGCGATCCTCGAGGCGGCCGACGAACAGGACGTTGGGCGTGCCGTCCTGCCAGCGCGCGATCGGCACGGCTCGCTGGAACCGGCCCAGATCGACGCCGTTGGGGATGACCTTGTAGTCGCCGGGGAAGAAGCGATCGACGAAGTGGCTGGCCGCGGCACTGACCGCGATGCGGCCGTGGAGGCGAGCCGCATAGCCGCGCAGGGCCCGCTTTCCGAGTTCGTAGGCCGGCGAGAATCCGCCGTAAGCGTGGAACGTGGCGACGTTCACGCTCGTGGACTGGCGCAGCACGATCGGCGAGAGGAACGGCACGAACGGCTCGTGGAAGTGCAGCAGATCGAACCGCTCCCGATCCAGAACCTTCTGGACCTGCGAGACGTATCGCGGCGAGAAGGTGATCGTGCCCACGGAACCGTTGCTCGGCATGCTGAAGCCCTTGCCGATGCGGATGACGTCGCCTTCGGAGGAGCGCTGCAGGCCGTGGCTGCTGGTCAGGATGCGGACGTCGTGGCCGCGCAGACGCAGGTTCTCGTACAGGAACCGAACGTGCTCGTTGACGCCGCCCGGCAGCGGGTAGACGTACGGCGTGACCAGCCCGATCTTCACGAGCTGCGTCCACCGGCGTCGGGGCGCTCGTCGGCCGCCGGCCGCTCACCGGACGCGACTCGGGCACCATCTCTCGACGCCAGGTAATCCGCCTCTCGCCGGCGGTGGAGCGCCAGCTGATCGGGCGGTACGCCCAGGTCGCGGGGCCAGTCGTAGCGTAGGACGGTTCGGCCGCCCCAGCGCGACACGTCGCGGGCCTGCTTGCGCACCTGATGCCCGTAGATGAGCACCTCGCGCGCGAAGCCCCAGGTCACGCAGCTTCCCGTCGTCGTGCCCTCGATGATGGCGCGGCGATAGTCCTCGGCCGTGGTTCCGGGGAAGAAGGTCCGACCGTCGCCGATGGTGTCGAGCGTGTGGCCGTCGCTGTTGCCGACGAGCGGCAGACCGAGCTCGCCGGCCAGCCTGATCGTGGCCGAGCGGCCGTATCGCCCCGCGGTCGAAGGGTTGTAGCCCTCCAGGGCGTCCCAGTAGACCAGCGGGTCGTTCGATTCCTGGACGCGCATGATGGTCTGCTTGCGCATGCCCCTGGTGAATGCGGAGAAGGGATGCGGCACGATGGCC
>Ga0182019_10001826_pt1 | contig 10845 bp, 9 predicted proteins | sample 812E2MmetaG_FD_120483 | JGI IMG/M metagenome (GOLD analysis project Ga0182019, IMG submission 120483) | Permafrost microbial communities from Stordalen Mire, Sweden - 812E2M metaG | ecosystem: Environmental > Terrestrial > Soil > Wetlands > Permafrost | place: Sweden: Stordalen | collected...
ACGCCGGTTATCCGCCCGTATCACTTCAAAGCGCAAGCGATCTACAACCAGACTTTCACCTTTTTTAGGCATGTGTTCGAGCTGGCTGACCAGAAAGCCGCCGATAGTGTCGTATTCATCCGTGGCCAAATGAGTGGCAAAATAATCGTCGAATTCTTCTATGGGCATCAGCGCCTTAATCACGTATTCATTGGCATTGCGCTGAAAAACATAACCTTCGTCTTCATGATCGTCGTGTTCGTCTTCAATTTCGCCGACGATTTCTTCCAGCACATCTTCGATGGTGACCAAACCCGCCGCCTGACCGTATTCATCGACAACAATGGCCATGTGATTGCCGTTGGTGCGCAACTCTTTAAGCAATACATTCAATCGCTTGCTTTCGGGAACGACGCAGGCGGGGCGCATAATTTCCTTAACCGTCATGTTCTTGTTTTGCAAGACCCGCGCCAGTAAATCCTTGGCTAACAAGATCCCCACCACTTTGCTGCGATCTCCGTCTATCACCGGGTAACGGGAATGACCAAACTCAATTACCAGCGGGAATATAGTTTCCAGTTCGGCCTCTTGAGGCACAACCACCATTTGTATGCGGGGTATCATAATATCCCGCACCCGCATTTGCGACACCTGCAACACGCCTTCTATCATGGCTAAGGCATCGGTATCCAACAGCCGGTTTTCACGAGCTTCCCGCAATATGCCCAGAAGATCATCCAAATCATGTGGCTCCCCGGAAAACAGTTGGCTGATTCTTTCCACCCAACGTTTTCGGGGGGCGCTTCTACTCGGAGGTTGCTCGTCGCTCATGCTTCATTGTCCTGTCTATAGGGATTTAATATACTTAAGGTGTCCAAAATAGCTATTTCCTTGCTTTCCATCAATTCGGCTTCCGCCTCGTCGATATGATCATAGCCTAATAAATGTAATACGCCGTGGACTATAATATGCGCCCAATGATCGGCCAGAACTTTATGTTGTTCCAACGCTTCTTTTTCCAGCACCGGGGCGCAGATCACCAGATCGCCCAGTAAGTCGAGTTCTATGCCGTCCGGCACTTCGACCGGAAAACTGAGTATATTGGTGGGGCCGGGTTTATGGCGGTATTGTTCGTTGAGTTCGGCGCTTTCCTGTTCATCAACGATGCGCACCACAATCTCGGTGTCCGGTTGATAGCCTTCCAATGCCGCATCAACCCAGCGTTGAATTTGTTCCGGTTCAGGCTGGCCTTCGGATTGATAAATGATCTGAATTTCAATAAAATTCATAACCCGGTTTTGTTTTTTTGTTCGTAGGCTTCATAAGCGCTAACGATGCGCTGCACCAAAGGATGCCTGACGACATCCTGACGCCGAAGAAGGTAAAACTGATGCCCTCTATATCTTTTAAGACTTCCAGCACATGCCGCAAGCCGGACATTTTTTCCGACGGCAGATCGACTTGGGTAATATCGCCGGTGATCACGGCGGTAGAGCCAAAACCCACGCGCGTCAGGAACATTTTAATCTGCTCGGTGGTGGTATTTTGCGCTTCATCCAGAATAATAAAGGCGTCATTCAAGGTGCGGCCGCGCATAAAAGCCAGCGGCGCGACTTCGATTATGCCTTTATCGATCATTTTTTCCACCCTTTCAAAGCCCAGCATTTCATACAAGGCATCATACAGCGGCCGCAAATAGGGATCGACTTTTTGCGCCATATCGCCCGGCAAAAAGCCCAGCTTTTCGCCCGCTTCCACCGCAGGACGCACCAGGATTATTTTCCTGACCTGCTCGGTTTGCAAGGCTTCAATCGCACAGGCGACCGCCAGATAGGTTTTGCCGGTTCCGGCAGGGCCTACGCCGAAATTGATGTCATAAGAGACGATTTTTCTTAAATAAGCTTGTTGATTGGCGCCCCTGCCCTTGATCATGCCGAATTTGGTTTTGATGGCAACCTGCTGTTCGGGAGCCTCGGCAACCGTTGTAGCAGGTTGCAACAGGTCATCTATGGAAGCATCCTGCATCGCCAAATGAATCAGCTCGGCGGTCAATTGCTCTTTTTCGGTGCTGGCGAATAACCGCTGCATAACCGCGCAAGCCGCCTGAACAGGGCCATCCAGTCCCGTCACTTTAAACTGGTTACCGCGATTGGCTATTTCAACCTGTAGCCGCTTTTCTATTTGCCGCAAATGCGTGTCTAACTGGCCGCAAAAATTGGATAACCTGCCGTTATCGGCAGGAAGCAAGGAGATTTCCTGTGTAGTCATGATAAACAATCAGTTTTGGGTGATGATTTTATCGGCAGAAGCTTCAACCATACGGCCTCGCAGAGAATTAGGCAAAGCCTCCGCAATCAGTACGTCGACAAACTGCCCGGCCAAGCGGGGATGCCCAATAAAGTTGACCACCCGGTTATTTTCGGTTCTGCCCTGCATTTGCAACGGATTCTTTTTGGACTGCCCTTCGACTAACACCGTCTGCACAGTGCCTATCATACTGTCTGAAATAGCCATCGTCATTTCGTTAATGCGCTTTTGGAAACGCTCCAGACGCAGTTTTTTTACTTCCTCATGCACATCGTCCGGCAAATCGGCCGCCGGCGTGCCGGGGCGTTGGCTGTAAACAAAACTGAAGGACAAATCGAAGCCTATTTCTTCAACAAACGCCAAGGTTTCTTCGAATTCCGCCTCGGTTTCGCCCGGAAAGCCGATAATAAAATCCGAAGACAAACAGATATTAGGGCGCACTAAACGCAATTTTCGTATAGTTTCCTTGTAATCGGCACTGGTATGACCGCGCTTCATCATTTTCAAAATGTGATCGCTGCCGCTTTGCACAGGCAAATGCAAATGATCGACCAGCTGCGGAATTTCTGCAAAGGCTTCGATCAAACTGTCGGTAAATTCTACCGGGTGCGAGGTGGTAAAACGCAAACGATCGATGCCGTCTATCGCCGCCACATAATGCAACAATAAGGCAAAATCGGCGATGTCGCCATCGTCCATTTCCCCTCTATAGGCGTTGACATTTTGCCCCAATAAATTGATTTCCCGCACGCCTTGTTTGGCCAAGGCGGTGATTTCAGCGATAACATCATTCAAAGGACGGCTGATTTCCTCGCCGCGCGTATAAGGCACGACGCAAAACGTACAATATTTACTGCAACCTTCCATTACCGAAACAAAGGCTTTGGGGCCGTCCGCGCGCGGCTCCGGCAACGCATCGAATTTTTCTATTTCAGGAAAGGAAACATCGATAACGGATTTATGCTGGTTACGGACTTGATCCAGCAACTGCGGCAGACGGTGCAAAGTTTGCGGCCCAAAAACCATGTCCACAAACGGCGCGCGTTTTTGTATAGCCGCGCCTTCCTGACTGGCGACGCATCCGCCCACACCGATGATGACATCGGGACGTTTATCTTTAATCTTGCGCCATTTGCCCAAAGCCGAAAAAACCTTTTCCTGGGCTTTTTCGCGTATCGAACAGGTATTCAGCAGCAACACATCCGCCAGCTTGGGATCATCAATCACAACAAATCCATGCGACGCTTGCAATACATCCCGCATTTTGTCGGAATCGTACTCGTTCATCTGGCAACCGTTGGTTTGAATATAAAGTTTTTGTATCATAGATTGTTTGGGTAACTCATCTGGAAATCGCTGAAGTTTTTAAAGTTTACTGCAAGGCATTGGCGGCATAACCGCTGAACAGCCACTGCTTATATGTGGCGGTCATTATAACCTGAACACCAATTAAACAAGCAATGCATCCATGTTTTCAGCCATTTTCATTATCAATGGTGGGGCACATCTACAGCGATTTAGCTTTGATTTTTGCACAACGTATGCATTGATAAACGGTGATTATTTTTTAACAATCGCATTCCATGCCGCAAGCCAGGTTTGGGCAAGATAAGCATCGGCTTTTTTATCCAGCGCACCGGCCAACACCGCTTGTAAGGTGTTATTGATAATGCCGAAAAAATAGGCATAGCCCAACATCGGATCAATATTGCGTATTTCTCCCGCCTTAATGCCCAACTGTAAAATTTCGATAATTTTTATGAACGCCGCTGTTTCCTGAATTGGTTTTTCTTCAGGTAAAAACTCATTGTGTTTTAAATTAAGCAAAAACCGCATCACATCGGGAGCGTCGTCCGTCAATTTGAATAATAAATCGACGATGCCTCGCAATTGCTCCGATGGCCTGTCGCTTCCACGCCGGACTTCATCAATAGAACCGTTTAAACTATCGAAAATAGTGGTATAGAGCTGGGCGGCAATCACCTGTTTGTTTTTAAAGTGCTGATAAATTGCACTGGTGTTTTTTATTTCCGCAGTCTCGGCAATATCAGTCAACGATGTATGAAAATAACCTTTTTCGGCAAACAGCTTAAGCGCCGCTAATAATAGCTCATCATGCGTTTGAGCTTTGGTATGAATAATTTCTATTTCCTGGTCCATATTTTTTATGTTGCAGCGTGTCAATACGCTGCTTTTCTTGGTGTTAAAAAAACAAGGCCTTAAATGAGCCAAAATCAAAAAGGTTTATAGCCTTATAAACCTGAACTTACGTTGTTATTATTTTTCCTTAATGACGGTCAGCGCTGCGCTCAGGTAATGGGTCATGGACCATAACGTCAATACAGCGGCTATGTACAGTAAACCATAACCCATCATATTAATAGGGATACCGAACAAATCCTCACGGTATAACAAAAAACCGATAGCCAGCATTTGCGCGGTTGTTTTCCATTTACCTAACTGAGACACCTTTACTTTGGCGCGCTGACCGATTTCCGCCATCCATTCCCGTAATGAGGCGATGGTTATTTCCCGACCGATAATGATCGCGGAGGGAATGGCCAAATAAGGCGACGCTTGCTGCTGGACGATTAAAACCAGGACAAAGGCGACCATCAGCTTATCGGCCACCGGATCCAAAAAAGCACCGAAAGGCGTTTCCAACTGCATTTTCCTGGCAAGATAACCATCCAGCCAATCGGTAAACCCGGCCAATAGAAAAATCAGCGTACAGGCCAAATTGGAGTAGTGCCAGGGCAAATAAAAAACCACCGCCAATAACGGAATTAACGCAATTCTTAACAGCGTTAGATTGGTAGGTATGTTAAATTGTATCGTCATCTTGATGATGAAATAGTTCGTAAATTCGTTGCGCCAACTGCCGACTGATGCCGTCTACACTGCAAAGCGCGTCCACGCCTGCGCATGAAACGCCTTGCAGCCCCCCAAATTGCTTTAATAAAATCTGTCGTCGCTTGGCACCCAGCCCCGGAATCGTTTCCAGCACCGATTCTTTTGCCGCCTTGCCGCGACGCTGCCTGTGCCCCGTGATGGCAAATCTATGTGCCTCATCGCGGATATGCTGAATCAACAACAAACCGCCTGCCCCCGGTGTAATGTCTACCGGCTGTTCCTGATCGACCAGTATCAGTTTTTCCATGCCTGACTTTCTATCGGGTCCCTTAGAAACGCCGACTATCATAACATTGTTTATGTCCAATTCCGCTAATGCCTTTTGCGCTTCGGATACCTGTCCTTTGCCGCCGTCTATAAACAATATATCCGGCGCTTCATGCTCGCCCTGTTTCAATCGCTTAAAGCGCCGGTATACCGCTTGATGGATGGCCGCATAATCATCGCCGCCGGTAATGCCGGTAATATTAAAACGCCGGTAAGCCGATTTAACCGGCCCTTCCCTATCGAAAACCACACAGGATGCAACCGTCTGCTCGCCTTGGGTATGGCTGATGTCAAAACATTCCAGCCGTTTCGGCAGGTCTTTGCAAGCCAGCTCTTCCTGCAAACTAAGAAACCTTGCATAAATACCCTGCTTGTCCGCCAACTTGCTCAACAAGGAATTTTCGGCATTGGTGCAGGCCATTTGCAGCCACTTTGAGCGTTCCCCCCTGACGTTGGCGGAAATGGTCACCGCATGCTTGGCCTGAGCGGCCAACACCTCGGTTAACAACGCCGATTCTTCCGGCTCATGACTGACGATCAATTCATAAGGCACGGGTTTATCCAGGTAATATTGCGGAATAAACGCCTGTATGATGGCCGCCGGATCATGCGCATCGGTCATTTTAGGAAAGAACGCTTTATTGCCCAAATGCTGGCCGTTGCGGATAAAAAACACTTGCACGCAGGCTACGTTGGCCTTTGCGGCGCAGGCGATAATATCGACATCGCCTTTTTCGCCGCTGACAAAATGCTTTTCCAGCACCGAGCGCAATCGGGCAATCTGATCCCTGTATCCTGCGGCCTGCTCAAAATCAAGCTTAACTGCTGCCTGCTCCATCTTGATAATCAACTGGTCGATCAGCACACCGCCCTGCCCTTCCAGAAACATCACGGTACTGGCGACATCCTGCGCATAGCTGTCTTTATCAATCAATCCTACGCAGGGTGCGGTGCAGCGTTTTATCTGGTATTGCAAACAAGGCCGGGTGCGGTTGCTGTAAAAAACATCGTCGCACTGGCGGATAGGAAACAGCCTTTGCAGCAACTTTAGGCTCTCTTTAACCGCGCCCGTACTCGGATAAGGGCCGAAATAGCGGCCCTTTTTATTTTTTGCGCCGCGATGCAAGGTGATTTGCGGAAAGTCCTGCCCGCTGGAGATAAACACATAAGGAAAAGAGCGGTCATCGCGCAGGCAAATATTGTAACGCGGCTTGTGGCGTTTTATTTGCTGGCATTCCAGCATCAACGCCTCGCCTTCGGTATGGGTCACGGTGACTTCAATGGCCGCCACCTTGGTCATCATCACCTGTTGCTTGCTCGACACCGATTGCTTCCTAAAATAACTGGAAACGCGGTTCTTAAGGTTTTTGGCCTTACCGATATAAATAATCTCGCCCTGGGCATTGAGCATCATGTAGATGCCTGGGCGCGTGGTCAGGTTTTTTAAAAAAGCCGCACTGTCAAAAGGATGGTCTGTGGTTTCAGAGGGCACGTTTTAGCCTAACGTGATTTCCAAGAAAAAATATACCCGGATACATACTAAATTCACCACGAAGACACGAAGGACACGAAGAAAAGCATGACAACGTGTCTTCCGATGAACAAAAGCGGTTAGGTATATTCATTACCGGAAATCACCTAAAGTCTTTCATGGTACAAATTAAAATGGGACATCATAAATAAAACAGTCCGTTAATAAAAGCGACATAATGCCGGACACCGGCTTTATATCGACAAGCATACTGGATTTTTGTTGATTGTTTTAATCCACGCGCCCGACTGGGAGTTGATGACACGAAAATTTGACAGTATTGCTGTCATTGGCTATATTGAAATTTTACCTGTCAATTCAGATAATTATGCCTACACTCACTATCCGAAATCTCCCTGACCATGTTCATTCGACGCTACGTCTACTGGCGGCACAAGACGGAATTAGCGTAGAAGCGGAAGTGCGCAATATCCTGTCCAACGCTTGCATCAACAACAAACAACCCGTTTCCAGTTTGCAACAATTGGTAGATCGGCTTTATCAGGGAAAAAAGCCGGGCAATGTAGTCGAACAACTGATACAAGAGCGTAGAGCCGCTGCAAAAAACGAATGATTGTACTCGACGCCTCAGCGTTACTGGCCTATCTGTTTCGTAAAACAGGTCACGCCATCGTGGAAAAATACCTTGAAAGCGCCTGTATTTCCACCGTAAATTTGAGCGAAGTCGCCGGGCTATTTACCCGTGACGGCCTTGATGCAAGCTGGGCTCCTCAAAGACTTCAAGACGACTCGTCGCAAAGTATCGGGGGTTGCTGTGGTCACGGGCATCACTTAGCTCGCCATACCCAGTCGGGTAAAGCTTCCAGCCGTGCTTTGTGCTCCAGTGACATGCTGTCTTTTGTTGTTCGTTGTTTAATTACCCACTGACCAAGGCAGTATCCATCTTCCGTTTTGTTATGCTGAGGAACCTTTGCATGTCCCTCTCGATCTGCGTATTCCTTGAGATAGCGAAACCCTTTTTCCCACCGCTCCGCAAATGGATCCCAAGACCAGCCGGGCAGTCCTTCCAGACATGCCTTGCGTTCTGCGCTCATGCTGTCTTTCTTGCTTCGCTGGGTTCCTACCCATACACCAAGCCGATACTCGTCATCTGTCTGGTATCTTGCGGCAACCCTACAGTGACCTTCTCGATCTGAAAATTCTTTAAGGTGGCAAAATCCCTCCTCCCATTTGTCTGTATGTGCATACCCCCAACTCCATTCTGGCAATGCTTCCAGTCTGGCTTTGTATTCGGGGGTCAGACCGTCTTTGCGACTTCTCTGCGTTTTAACCCAGCCACCAAGAGCACATCCATTCGCCGTCCTGTAACTTCTTGGAGGACTGCTGTGACCTTCTCGATCTGCGAATTCCTTTAGATAGCGAAACCATTCATCCCACTGTTTCCGGGACTCCAAAATTGGATCACCCCAATTCCAGTCCGGCAATGCCTCAAGTCGCGATTTGCGCTCCGGGGACATGGTGTCTTTCTTCGTTCGCTGGCGATTTACCCACGAACCAAGCTGGTATCCTTCTGCCGTCCGTTGTTTATTTTTAACTCCGCAATGCCTCTCCCGATCAGCGAATTCTTTCAAATAGCTGAAACTCTCTTCCCAAAAGTCTGCATGTACATCCCAACTCCATTTGGGTAATACTTCTAATTTCGCCCTGCGCTCTGTAGTTATGCTGCCTTTTTTACTTCTCTGCTTATTAACCCAAGCGCCAAGCCGGTATCCATCCGCCGTCTTAAAATCTTTAGTAACTTTTGCGTATCCCTTCCGCTCAACAACACCCTCCAGCAACCCCATCCAAAAATCCCACGATTCCGTGACTTGCTCAACCAAATAAGTACGCAACGCACCACCAAAATTCGCACCCACTGTAGCAGGCAAATCAATCCTGATTTTCCCCAACCCGTCTTCACTGACACCTGTACCCGGTTTCCTGCCCAGCTCAGTTCTGATCTGATCCAGCTCACAAGCCAGCACATCATCATGCGCCTTCAACGCATTCAGCACATCCCAAACAGGTTTGAAGTTGCTCGCCTCTATCGTGTCTTCGGCATTTTTCCCGGCAGCGATAAACACCGGCAATACTATCGTGCCGATCTTCTTGTCCGGACTCAGGCGTATGGCGCGGCCCACGGCCTGGATGATGTCTATCTGGCTGCTGCGCGGGTCGATGAATGCCACCCCGTCGAGCGAGGGCACGTCCACACCTTCGGACAGGCAGCGCGCATTGCTCAGCACACCTCTTTCATCCGCACTTAGTGCTTTGAGTTGATCGAGTTTGATCTTGCTTTTGTTGGCGGGCATGTTGCCGGAGACGAAGTCGGTGCGCAGGGTTCCGCCGGGGCGATGTTCGTCGCCGATCCAAGCCATGATGTTTTGTATTTCGGTAGTGAAGGCTTCGGCGCGTTTGACGCGACTGTGGAAGCTGATGATGCGCTTGAGGTCGTAATCTTTGATGGCTTTGAGCAGTCCTATCTGGGCGGAGAGTGATTCGCTGTCTGTCTCTATGCCTGTGCCGGTGCTAACCAGTTCGCGCTTGGCGATCCACTGCGCGATGGTGGGGTCGTCCACGGCGATGATGACGACGCGGTAATCGGTGAGCAGTTTGCGTGCTATGGCTTTGCCGAACGGCAGGGCATACAGCACTTCGCCAAACAGGGCGGCGTTATCCATGCCGACCACTTCGACGCCGTGATCCTCGGCAGCTTTATGGACGCTGCTGGTGTAGGTGCGCGGGGTGGCGGTGGCGAATAGCCGCTTGCTGCTGCGTATCTGCGCGTTGTCGAGAACGGCGGTGAAGTCGCTGCCGACCTTGCCCGCGCAACGGTGGGCTTCGTCCGCCACGACCAGATCAAACGCGGGGATGGACGGGTCGGCTTGGGCGGCGGCGATGACGGAGGAAGATTGGTAGGTTGCGAAAACCACGCGGTTGCCTGCCCCGCCGAGAAAGCGTTTTACTTCCTCCGCATCCGAGGTGACGGGAAAGGCGAGGTCGGCCGCGCTGTGGATGGCTTCGTCATTGCCTCTGGTGCCGACGGTTTGATCCGAGCAGACGCACAGCACTTCAAACGGGGTGGCGGCGGCGAATGTCCATTCGCGCAGAAGCTGGGACAACAGCCCCAAGGACGTAACCAGCACCAGGGTGCGTTGTGCATTGAGGGCTTCCTTGATCCACAGCGTGACATAAGTTTTACCGGTGCCGCAGGCCATGATGAGCTGTCCACGGTCGGCGGTTAGAAACCCTTGCACCACGGCGGTTCTGGCTTCGTTCTGGTGGTCACGGGGTTCGGGGCGGGGTTTGCGTTTGGCTTGCGGGAGTGATTCAAAGTTGGCGGGATAGTCCAGCGCGGATTTATCGAAATCGGACAGCAGAAAACGGATGACGGGTTTTTCCTGCGCATTGCAGACTTGCTTGGCATTCGCGCCGATACGGTCGGTGGTGGCGATCAGCAGGCGGTGCTGGATGCTCGGCCTGTTCGATTCGCTGAGAAATTTATCGACATCGTGTTTGGTGATGTCGTAGTCGGGTGAATAACACTTGGATTGCACTGCCCAATGGTCGCCGTTCTTGTGCTGAAACACGAGGTCAATGCCGCAGTCCGCCCCCCAGCGTCCTGGCCATTCATCCCACAGCCACACCTGATCAACTTGCGTCGCCCATTCAGGATCAGCTTTCAGAAACCATTTGACGAAGTGCTCGAACTGCCCGCCCCGCTTGGACGGGTTGGCATCAAGGCTGTCGTAAAAATCGGAAAATTGACCAGTCATTACTTACTCAACTTTCAAACAATAGGGAGGAAGCCACGTTTCCCAATTTGCTTTCAACTCATTCTCCATTCC
>Ga0182019_10001828_pt1 | contig 10844 bp, 10 predicted proteins | sample 812E2MmetaG_FD_120483 | JGI IMG/M metagenome (GOLD analysis project Ga0182019, IMG submission 120483) | Permafrost microbial communities from Stordalen Mire, Sweden - 812E2M metaG | ecosystem: Environmental > Terrestrial > Soil > Wetlands > Permafrost | place: Sweden: Stordalen | collected...
TAGAACTCCTATGTTCTCCGAAATAACCAAACGGCAAAAAAGCTAAATTACGGTGCATCCCGACCGTTTATTAGAGTATATACTGTAATGTGAAGATAGCATGACGCAAAAGGAACAAACTTACCAATCATGGTAGTCTCCTCACCTGTGAAAGGACTCACTATATTCATTAATGTAGCGGTACATCCTAATAGTGAGCCCGCCCTCACCATTGTTATCGTCATTCTTTTTGCCATCGTAAGCGGACTCGGCTATGGTATGCAACCAGAGTTCGTGGCATGATATGGTCCTGATGAATGAAAGGATCAAATTAAAACGATTATCTCCACAATTTTAAGTGTCCCTTCCCCCAACAGTTACTTTACCGGCTCGCGAAAACAGAGTCTCAAAAGGGGCTTTCTTAAGACGGAATAACAATGTGGGTACATCGGATTTTACAAAAAATAGAAGATGGGGAAATATTTTTATATTGATAAAAGCAGTGCTGACACATGACTCGAAAGTTCATAAAAATACGATCGTGGTTTCTCGCCGTGATTTTCGTTATTTGTATCGCTGCTTCTATAGTTCCAGCGGCAGCAGATAACGTTTCGTATATTCAGGTTATCTCAAATCCATCCGGTGCATTTGCATGCCTCGACCATTGGAATTGTCAGAATACGCCGATCACGTTCTCTACAGACCCGAACAGTTATCATTCCATATCCGTATACCAGGACGGTTACCAGATGTCGACTCAGACGGTCTACACAAACGACTCCGGCGTAACAATTGGTGTAACGGTAACCCTTGCCTCGAACCCATCGCAGACGGGTATCCTGAATCTCGATTCCAGTCCGACTGGCGCTGACATCTGGCTTGATGAAGGGTATTATGGTATAACCCCACAGGTCATTGGCGGTCTTTCAGCGGATACCCATTCCCTGACGCTCAGGAAAGCAGGTTACTATGATTACACCGGACCGTTTATCATAACAGCCGGCCAGACTACCACCCTGCTTCCGGGAATGACGGCTTATACAAATTCATCCGGCTATGGCGATCTTCAGATACAATCAAACCCTGTAGGAGCAGCAGTATACGTTAACAATAACTATAAGGGAACTACCTTTTCGTCTTCCGCTCTCTATGTAACCCAACTCGCTCCGGGAACATATTCTGTTCGCATTACCCTGCCGGATTACCTGCCTTACACCCAGACTGCCCTTGTCACTATGGGTGGAGTGTACGCTATTAATGCAAACCTGGTACAAGTCACTCCTGGTCCGACACCGTATATAAACGGCCAGATAACGGTCGGTTCAAACCCGTCAGGCGCTAACATTTACCTTGACAATGCATATCGAGGACTCACACCGCTCACTCTTGTAAATATTGCACAGGGTAACCATACCATCATTCTTAAGTTGAATGGGTACCAAGACTGGCAGTCCTTAGTGAATGTACTTGCTGGTAGTAGTTCTGGTGTTTCAGGAACCCTTTCCCCTATCCCCCAGCCAACCCTGACAACATTGCCCTCCCCGACGACACTCCCCCCGCAGCCGACCCAATCCCCGATCTCGTTGTTCAGCATAATCTCCGCCGTCGGAATCAGCAGCGCAGCATTCATATTTTACAGAAAAAATAAATAACCCAAACTTTTTTCAGAACAAAGGATACCAAAGTCCGATGTAATGTGGCACGTATTTTAACGCTAATAAATTGGTTCAAAGGAGAGAGGACGGTATGTTATGTCCTTTTATAAGATTCGTTATGATCGTCGCTGTGATAGTTTCAGTTGTAAATATTATTGGATTTTATACGATAATGTAAGATCCAACAAAACTGAAAATACCCTTTATAATAGTGATACTTATTGGGACCATAATACCGATAATAATTAATCTTTGTTTGTGTTCCGGCAAGGATAAGCCAAGCATTGAATATGCAGTTGCGTTAAAAGAATTTAATAAAAAATCCGCTCTTGAAGAAACCCTTTTTTTAAATCGGATACACCAAACGACCGAAAAGATCAAAGGTTAATTGTCTCTTACCTATAATGGACTCTTATACTCCTAACAAAGCTCCCAGCTTATCGAAACTGTTTTTCTCGTATTGGCACTATGCTAATAATTATCATCTAAGAACATAAGTAGAGTGCATGGCTCCTGGTTTTATGTATTCCATGTATCCAATGCATCCCGTCTTTGGATTGTATTTTATGATCATCATCTGGTTAGTCCAGCTGGTGATTGCGTTTCTCGTGTATAAGGATGCAAAAGAACAAAAAATGAGTCCACTCCTGTGGTTCATTCTGGTGATTGTCCCGATGTTCGGGTTCCTGGTGGCGACGATTTATGTTATCATCCGGGCATTCAGAATGCCAATGGAAGCTCAGAAAAACCCCCTTGATATCCTGAAAGAACGTCTTGCGAAAGGAGAGATAACAACAGAAGAATATGAAAGGAGAAAAAGTGCATTAATGGAATAGAGGTATCGTCCCCGCCCAACAAAAAATACTGGGTAACGTCTTTCCTGCAATCTCCAAATTTTTTAGGGTATATTGCCTTTTGACTACCAAATCAGCCGGTGTCCGGCAGCATCAGTTTGTAGTCAGGACAATATATCCGTGAAATTGTTAACCTCTTTTGTACCTAAAAGCACGCTCCCGGGCTTGATCCAGCACATTCACGTGCTCGCAAATCAATGGTTCACCCGCCCGATTTGATAGAGCATTTGTCGGGATGAAATTAATTCGATATCCTTTTTATTTCATAATTCTTTTTAATCAAATATGAATCTTAAGAGAGGATCTGTCATCGTTTTAGGTCCCGTAATCCTAGCGCTTCTGGCAGCAGGATGTACTTCAAGTAAACCTGCGACTATCGCTACCGCGACGTCACCGGCATCAACACAAATGACAGCAGAAACCGTAACCACCACAGCGATTATCGTTTCCAACACGGGTGTTGCGATGAAAGGCGATAATGTATCAATGTATTATACCCTTATGTTTGAAAATGGAACTGAAATAAGCACGAATTTTAACACGACTCCTCTGGCATTTACGGTAGGTAGTGCCGATATTATCCCTGGTTTCTCGAATGCGGTCGTGGGAATGGGATTAAACCAGAAGAAAACGGTAATTATCCCATACGATCAGGCATATGGTCCGTACCGGAGTGATCTTGTCCATGTCGTCAATCGCACCGGTCCCATCGCCAATCAGACTTTCACGGTAGGGCAATATTATTCAATTCACCGACAAACCGACAATGCCAGTAGTATCGTTCGGATCCTCAATGTCACGCCATCTACGGTGACATGGGATGAGAATAGTCCGCTTGCCGGTCAGAACCTCACGTTTATGGTACAAATTGTAAGTTTGACCAAGGGTGCCAATGTGAATATAGCCGGAACCCCGGTACCAACTACAATTTCTTTCCCAATCACAATGACAATATAACAAAAAATTTGTAGGCATCCATTGAATAAAAATTTCGCGTTCTAAGAAAGTACAGACCCGACCTAGGAAAAGATCCCCCTTTTTTCGCGTTCATAGATGGTTAAAAAGAAATACGATGGCAGGACTGATGAAAGACCCCCAGAACTACAACCCCGCATCTATGCCTTGCCTCAAATCTGAATGCGATAGATAGGAAAACGGGATGTGCATCCAGATCCGTAAAACCTGGGAAATCAGATTATCTCAGGTCTTTAGCAATCAGGAGTGTGATGACTATCTTATGATCATGGAGGAAAAATTAGAGAAGTACTAAGAATGCAGGATCTGTTCCCTTATCTCAAAAGTTTTGATAGAAAATTTAAAACCGTAGCATCATGAAAAAGGGAAAAATTCCGGAGATTTGATTCTTTGAAATATCTCCGGGATCCTGGTTGTTGTTCTTCAATTATGGGGGGCAAGGACGGTATCTACGACCTGAATCACTCCATTGCTACAGACGATATCGGTGGAAATAACCTTTACATTCCCATTCACCGAGATCGTACCACCGGCAACGTTGATCAGGAGGGATTCTCCCTGGACTGTATTTATTGATCCGACTCTCATGATATCACTGGCCATCAATTCTTTATTCACCATATGGTAGAGCAGCGTCTTCGTCAGATAATATTTCAGGGGGTCCTTAAGGTAGGCATCCATCGTTCCTGCCGGAAGTTTCTTGAAAGCATCGTCTGTGGGCGCAAAGAGCGTGAAAGGACCAGGACCACTCAGGTTGCTGTCCAGCTGCGTCGCTTTCAATGCAGCGACCAGAGTGGTGAACCGGCCATCAGCTGCGAGAGTGTCAACGATGTTCTTCAGGGTAGCGTTTGGTGCGGCCGTTATGGTTACTGTCGTTGGTACCACGGTTATGGTTGTTGTCGTTGGTGCAACGGTTAGGTTGGTTGTTGTTGGTACAACGGTTATGAGGGTTGTCGTTGGTACAACAGTTATTTCAGTTGTCGCCGTTGGAACCGGGGTTGGCGTTACCGTGGCAGGGCTTTGGGTAGCACATCCCATACACAGGATACTTACTGCAATCAATACGGCTAAAATAAGGAAAATACTTTTTTTCTCCATGACTAAAATTCTCCACATCCCTGCTGTTACAGGAATGTTTTAACCTTGCTATAGAATTATAAAGAATTTTCTATATGTTCAAAATCCCCTGGTTAATCCTGATTTCCTGATGTGTCGGATAAAACAGGCACTTCCTCATGTCAGCAGGTCTTACCTGAAATTTTCAACGAACCGTTTAACAGCTTTCCTTTTTTACAATTTTCACCATAAATGTATGAAAAGTCCGGGAATCTTCGTATTTCGGTGACAACAGCTCATATCAACCGGTCAACGCCTATCAAAAAGACCTCCCCGTCCAAAGGAAAATTTGACGTATTGGGAAATGGGAAGAAGTTCTGAGAGCGTCCGCCAGGGAGTGAAAAGTATTGCTGGGCGATGGTCCCGCTCATCACAGACACTAAAAAAAGAAGACCAGAAGTATGGTGAAAAACTGGTGAGACTGGCAATAATGCATTCATGCGGGTCGTTCATCGGTTGGGATGATTCTCTCGAAGCAGTGATATTTTCAGTGTTGGCAGAAATGATTAAACAACAGGAAAATCAGGGATACTGATTGGAAGTGCCTGACAATGAACCCCAAAAGGAGGGTGTATTGATCTCAAAATACAAAGATATGAAGAGCATCCGGATCTGAAAAATGGGAATATGATAACGGGAACTATTCTTTCAAAATTTGCTTTTTTTAAAAAATTTTTATCTTTTCAGGACAGGTAAACCCATGGAAGGTCCTGGACAGTCTTCATCACAGCGAGAAGTCGTCAGGGTCTTCCCTTATCAGGTATCTCCAATAATAAATTCCTCTTAAGTTCATTTTTTGACGTTCTCCAGACATTTTTATTCGTGTTTTCTGTTCGCATAATGAGAATTTTGTTTCAAAATTTGTCTCAAAATATGTTTTTCTGGAATGATCTTAAACATCTCCTTATGCATTCTTTGAGATGGGGTGTTCTTTCTCATGGCGATTCAGAACAAAACAGGAGATCAGATATGCAGTCATTGTCGTTCATTCCCGGGAGGATCGGAACAGATGAACTGGAACCCAAACATCTGGCTTCAATTAAATGCAGAGATTTGGGCATCGATTGTTCTTTCGAAGCAAACGGAGCGACTGAACGGGAAATCATAAGTCTTTTGATTGAACACATAGAATCTGAGCATAATATTCCTGTTTTAACCGCTGATGCTTTGTTTCGATTAAAGACAGGAATAAAGAAATAATTGATTTCTTCTCCATCTTCGTGTTCTGTTGGCAGAGAAAGATTGCCTCTTTTTAGAAACCGGCTGTTCTGCAAAGGCTGTAAATATATTTGTGTTTTAAGGATTGATCAGTTGAGTTGGTGCATTTCTTTTTCGTGACTATTGTTTCATCAAAGAGAGCACCATGGAGTACCGCGAGCGCCAATAGCATCGAGGGAACAACATAACTACCCGCTCTTTATTTTGTATAGCTTCAACTAGCAGGACTTCTCTGCTTGGCACCTGTGCAACGCACCGTTGCCTCGCCAGTCTTTATAATCGATCTTACTACTACTCATTGGTATGACCATTGAAAGGCAGCTTTGCCAAAAATGCAATCATTCGTGGTATCCCAGCCGTGAAACAAAACCGAAGGTATGCCCGCGATGCAAATCCTACAATTGGGAAAAAACAGCGAAGGTGAAGATACAATGAGGGAAATTATCGAAGCGTTTGTGTATGGCGGAAATGAAATGAATGCATGGGATGATAAACAGTTCATTAAAGAAGAACAAAAGATACGGGATTTGTTTTTGAATGACCCGGAGTTCATGAAGTATATTGCCAGGGTGAGGACGTTAAAGGCATGTGGTGTATCATGAATTCAAAACGGCAGTATTTCATAAAACCCGGGCGATTCACCTTAGGGTCATCGTTTCTGATAAAATTTGACGGCCAATATTCATATTGGGGCAGTGAATCTCATAGATGGATTTGTGATTCAACCCTCTTTAAACAGCAATGGGTTGACGATAATTGTATATCCATCACTGAAATGGAGGCAAATAAAATTATCAGGGGAGGAGCGCCCCCGGTGAATTATCAACGGGTAAATCCTAAAATGACAAGAATATAATTTTCTGACAGAATGACTCTGGATCCAAATCAGACCTTAACCCTCTGACAGTACGCTGCCATAGACCATAGATAAATACAGACGATCATATTCGCATCACCGGAAATACAGGACAATAAACCCCCGATGGACGTTGTATTGAACTCAAAATACAGAGACGTTAAGAACATCCGGCTCTTGAAAAACGGAAATAAAATAAGGTAAATATTCTTTGGAAAATTTGCTTTTTTTAAAAAACCATATTATCTTTATCAGGACAGGTAAACCGCAGGAAAGTCCTGGATAGACTATATCACAGCGGGAAGTCGTCAGGGTCTTCCCTTATCAGGTATCTCCAATGATAAATTTCGCTGAAGTTCATTTTTTGATGATCTTTTGATCTTCATATCTGTGTTCTGTTGACGTATAGGGTACCGACAGGATAAGATGTATATAGTATCCCGCAAAAGTGAGACTTGTTTTGACAGGGATTTTAAAAATTTCAGGTATTTTTGTCCCGACCAAACGACGTAGTGTCTGAAACCATCGAATATTGTTGTTATTGTTGTAAAGAACGATTATAACAAGCCATTTATGAAAAAATCTTAGCGTGAAAGTAATATGAAGGAATATGATATCTGTGTCATCGGTGCAGGTGCGGCCGGTCTTGTTGCTGCATCAGCGGCAAACCGATCAGGAGCCAGGACAGCTTTGGTTGAAAGAGATCAGATCGGCGGAGAATGTCTCCACGTAGGATGTATCCCCAGCAAGACTTTTCTCTATTCTGCAAATCTGTATAAAAGTATGAAGAATGCCGAACAGTATGGGCTCCCGGCCTGTCGCGCCGGCACTCCGGAAATGGGAAAGGTGATGGCCCATGTCCGAAATGTTATAGACTCCATCATTCAATATGAGAACGGGGATGCCTATCAAAAAATGGGCATTGATGTTTATATCGGAAAAAATCACTTTGTGTCAAAGAATATTCTGTCCGTGAATGGCAATGAACTATTTTCGAAGTATTTCGTGATCTGTACCGGGTCTTCTGCCCTGGTTCCAGCTTTGGATGGATTAGAGGATATACCCTACCTGACCAATAAAAATTTCTGGGACCAGAAAACGCTCCCTGAGAGAACCCTTATCCTTGGTGCCGGTCCAATTGGGATTGAACTTGGACAGGCACTCCAGAGACTCGGCTCTGAAGTATATATCACCATGCGGTCAGGCAGAATACTGCAAAAGGAGGATGCCGGGATTGCAGAAGAAATGAAAAAAATCCTCCAGAATGATGGCGTGCAGTTTCTTGAAAATACTACGGTGATGGGATTTAAAAGGGAGAATTCCCGTATCATTGCCCGCTATTCAAGAAATGGATCGGAAAAGGAACTGGTTGTGGACACGGTTATTGTAGCCACCGGCAGAAAGCCAAACATCGAAGAACTGAATCTGGAGAATGCAGGTGTTGTATACAAAAAAGAAGGAATTCTCGTCAATGACGAGCTGATGACGACCACAGACAATATTTATGCATGTGGCGATGTGATCGGAAAATATCTTTTCACGCAGGCAGCATCCTTATACGCCAGGATTGCCGTAAATAACATCATAAAAAGCGAGAAAATGACCATCTCCGGAAATGCCATGCCCTGGGTTATCTTTACCAATCCGGAACTTGCCCATGTTGGTTTCACGGAAGATGAAGCGAGAGAGAAATTTGGAGATGTTAATATCATTCACCTTGATACCGTGTTTGGTCGTTTAAGGACTGAAAATTCGACAAAGGTTTTTCTTAAAATTATACTTACCAAAGATGACACCATTGTTGGTGCACATGCAATCGGAACCGGTGCAGGAGAATACATACAGAACCTGACACTTGCAATTCAGGACCATATCTCGGTAAAGCAGATTGCCGAGACAATATATCCCTACCCCACCTTCTCAGAGATCGTTCATAAGGCATTTTCGAGATATCTGAGGACAAAACATGATATCGCTCCATAATCCCAATAATGGAAAAGATTCCAGAGAAAAGAATTATGAGAACTTACGTGCTGCTACGGGGATCCTGACATAATATTTCTTTTTTAAATTTTACGATCAACAGTGTTTTATTAAAAAAAATGATTCATTAATTATACATCAAAAGTTTATTTAGAGTAATTCAAGATATCTTTCCTGAAGTGATTGCTGTGATCCGGAAAAGGGTTCTCCTTTTATTCTTAATTCTGATTATACTCGGTAGTATACCGCTGGTTGCGGCTGAAAACAACAGTCGCGATAGTAACACCGGTATATGTCCGATTCAGGCAAACCTGCCAGTACCATTGTATATTACGATCAACCCCATCGGGAACCATTCCCTTGGCGAGACGTTCTTTGTAAATGGAACAACAAACTTAGCTATTTGTTATAACCTTGATTAAAAAATCCAGCGGCCTTATTTCAATCCTGGAGGATATAATTCTTGGTTTGAATCAAGAATTTCGATTGAGCCTGGAGAGAATGGAATTAATTACTGGTCTGTCAATTCTTCGTTACCGTTATGGACAACCTGTGATGGACCTGAAACATCGTGCTCTGATCGAACACCCTATACACCATATCCCGGCGATTATATAGCGACCGTAAACTTCACAGCAAATTCATCCGTAAGTCAATATCAGGTTTTCATTATTTATCCAAATGAATCAGTGACATCCCAATATTTGCAAAACTCGAGGAAATCCTCAAATTCTCCCCCTTCGACAGCCAAGTCGCCGCTTTCTCCGATTTTACCATTATTAGCGGTAGCTGGGATCACGATTATTCACTGGGCTGAAAGAAAAAGAAATAGGTGAGGGCAATTAAAAGAATCGAACCATCGGTGTAAAAGTGCTGACATGGGGATTCTGACCATGCAGTTACATTTGATGAAAAAAAATTTTAACCCGTGTAATCCCGTTCTGTCGGCCGATCTCAAGGGTCGATACACGTTTCTCTGTGGCTGAAGGTCTTTTTTGAATTGCCCGCAATCGGTACACATGGAAGCGCAGGTACAAAGGGAGAGTTTACCCTTTTTTTAAGCTGCTGCATCTTCGCATTTTTAAGTGATCGCTCATTTTTACAGCATCCATGCCTGTCAAAAAAGACCTCCTTATACAAAGGAAAATTGGAGGTAATTGATTAGGGGAAGAAGTTTTGAGAGCGCCCGGCTGGGAATGGAAAGCATTGCTGAACCGACGGTCCAGGTCGTGGGGGGGGCATATAAAAAAAAGACCAGCAGTACGGTGAAAACCTGGTGAAACTAACAAAAAAGCATTCAGGCGAGTCGTTCATCGGATGTGATGATCCGCTCGAAGCGAAGGTATTTTGAGTGTTCGCAGAGATGATTAAAAATCAGGAAAATCAGGTGTGTTCATCGGAACTGCCTCACGATGAACACCCAAAAACGTGATGAGCTTAATATACCGGACGTGAAAATGCGAGCTCGTATTTGCGTTCCGGGCGCATTTTCACCTGGTACTGGCGTTTTTATGTCGGGCAACCAGATTATTACACTTTTTCTTTTATCTTTTCCATGATGCGTTTCTTACATTCTTTTCAAAATGTGAAGGGTGCAGCAGGAAAACATTTTCAAATTTGATATTGCCTTAGGAAATTGCCCTGGTAGTTCGTACCTGGTCCCCCGTCACTGAATGCTGAACCCAACTTCAGCCCAATGTATCTGCAATGTTAAGAATTTCACGGGCGAGGTCGTGGTTCCCTTTATCGGACATATCTCTGGCCATCTGGTAGAGCGTTGCTGCCTCCACCGAATCCGGATGCAGAGAATTCATTTCTTGCCCATCTTCTAAAACAGTCTGGTTCATTTTTTTTAGTCTCCCAATTACCACAGTATTGCCAGATTGTTCTTCTGTGTTTGCCTATTTTATTTACTGATATATTTTACAGATTTTGAGACAAAAAATGTAAACAACTGAGAAGACTTTATCCCCTCTCTCATATTGGAATGTGTCCTGCAATCTGCATAGAAGATTTGTGTGATACCAGGGCGGAGTTGAAATCACCATGTTCGACAATCCATTGGATAAGGTAAAAGAAAAGGCTGGTAAAGTAGCTGAGGACACTCGAACAGCTGCCAGTCGTTCAGTTGAGGACGTAAAGACTGCTGCTGAAAGCACCGAGGAAAAAGCAAAACAGGAAGGACAGAACCTGAAGGATGACGCTAAA
>Ga0182019_10001830_pt1 | contig 10843 bp, 9 predicted proteins | sample 812E2MmetaG_FD_120483 | JGI IMG/M metagenome (GOLD analysis project Ga0182019, IMG submission 120483) | Permafrost microbial communities from Stordalen Mire, Sweden - 812E2M metaG | ecosystem: Environmental > Terrestrial > Soil > Wetlands > Permafrost | place: Sweden: Stordalen | collected...
ACCTCAACACCAACCTCGTCGGCATCGTCGGCAAGACTTTGTGGATCGAACAGCTCAAGGCCATGGGCGTGACCGTTGCGCTGGCGCTGGCGGGCACGGCGGTGCTCGCCCTCGCCATCAAGCGAGTGCTCGGCCTGCGGCCCGACCTGGAGGACGAGGAGCAAGGCCTCGACAACCTCGACCACGGCGAGGCCGGCTACCACATGGACGAGGGGGCGTATTGATTGTGATGGGAACCCTCAAAGGGTTCCCAAACCCTCCCGCGCTCTGGCTTCGCCAGGCAAAGCCTGGCTCCGCCCACGCGATCGAATCGGAACCGGCGGCCGTGGACGGTGGCCGTCGCTGGTAGCCGGATGCCGGCTCCGTCCCTGGGCCCCTTAGTGTACCTGCACCGTCATGTTGTAGTTACAGTCCTGGTAGGTGAGGTAGATCTGTCCGGTGCTTTGATCGGCGAAGATGAAGGTGTTCTCGATGTCGCACGGGTTCGGGTAGCCGGCAAACAGCTGCCAGGTCGAGGTCGTCGCGTCGAAGTACTTCACGGTGGCCGCGCGGGGCTCGGGGTCGGAGTCGCGGGATTCGTCGTCGAAGGCGACGTACGGCACGCCGTTGTAGACCGTGCCCGACACGTACTCGACATCGTCGCCATTGGAGATACTGCAGAGCTTGCCTACGCTGACCAGGGTATTGCCTGACAGCAGATAGACAATGGGTCCGCAGGTGACGCCAGTCGTAGAGTCGTAGCTGCTGTTGTAGTAGATGAGGTAGAGGGTGTTGTTGCTGACCGTGAGGACCGGGTCCCAGGAGTCGTCGATGGTGTAGGTCGACGTGGCCACCACGCTCCAGGCCGCTCCGTTCCACATGACCAGCTTCATGACGGCAGGGGACGTGCTCTCATCATTGTAGGCCACGTAGACCGCGTTGTTGAAGACCGTCGCGGCGAAGTTGTAGGCGTAGGTCGTTGATACCGGAACGCCGCCCAGATCGGCCCAGGCGGTTCCATTGAATGCCATGACATGCAACGATTCGTTCTTGTCGGCGAACGCGATGTACCCGGTGCCATTGACAACCAGTAGGCTGAGAGCCCCGTAGTAGTAGGCAGTGGCGAAATTCGCTGTCCCGACCAGGACCCATGCACTGCCATTGAATTTCATCACGTTGAGGCCGTAGGAGGACTCGCCCACGTACGCCACATAGGGCGTGCTGCCGTCGAAGTAGAGCGTATAGGTGTAGGCGGCCTCTCCCGTGAAGCCTGCGAGGCCGACGTTCGTCCATTTTCCACCGGAGAGCTTCATGACCGTCAGCTTCGAGCTGTTCGAGCCGTCGGAGAATATGGCGTACGGAACGCCGGCGGCGATCGACAGGCGACCGTAGGAAGCGGCGTTTGGCGCGATAGCCCCAGCGTCGTTGGTACCGACGGCGATCCAACCGCTCGCGTCGCCGCCCCCGCTGACCGCCGCGTCCGCGCCGAGGAGCTGGCCCTGCTGACCGCTGTTGCCGCCGACCGGGCCAGGGGCGGAGCTCCCACCGCCGCAGGCCGCGACGGAGAGCAGACACACAGCCAGAAGACCAGGAAGCCGTCCATTCATTCGCATGTTGTAACCTTCCATCTAGGGGCCGGGGGCAAGGCCGTCGAACACGCCTCTTGCCCATAGCATTTGCCTCGTGATCGTCACTTGGTTTTGTTCATCTGTCAACACGCGCAACCCGCGCCCGCGCGCTCGTGCTGAGTGCGATGTCGGCTCATGTCGGTGGTCAGAGCGGATCACCCTACTGCGGTCTGCTACGATGGCGGTGCGGTGCCGCTCTCGCTCTTGCCCAGTCCCGTCGATCAGCCTTCGCCTCGCGGTGGGGTGCTGCGTGCCGCGCGCAGGCCATCCGGCTGGATCGCGAATGGTCCAGTTCCCTTGATTCCGCAAGAGCTCGGCGGGCTGTGGCCTGGCCCGGATGAAGATCTCTGCTGGCTCGCCGGCAACTGGCGTATTTTGCAGCGCACGGACGGGCATCGCACGTCCCTCGACGACCTGCTGGTCGCGCACCTGGCCGCCAGCCTGGTCGTGGACAACCCGCCCTCGCGCTGCCTAGACCTTGGCTGCGGCATCGGCAGCGTGCTCCTCTTTCTCGCCTGGCGGTTCCCTTTGGCCACGCTCGCCGGCATCGAGGCGCAGGAGGTGTCCGCTGACCTGGCCCGGCGCTCGCTTCTGTGGAACGGCATCGCCGGCCGGGCCGAGATTCACACCGGCGATTTCCGCGATGTCCATGACCCCGGCAAACGCGAGCTATTCGCCCTGGTCACGGGCACGCCGCCCTATTATCCCGTCGGCGCCGGGCCCGAGTCCGATCGCGTGCAGCGCGCCCCCTGTCGCTTCGAACACCGTGGGGGCATCGAGGCGTACTGCGCGGCCGCCCTGCCCAGGCTGGCGCCGGGCGCGCCATTCGTCGCCTGTGAGGCGTGGAACCAGCGCGAACGCGTGGAGCCGGCGGCCCGCGCGGCCGGCCTTGGTCTCGTTCGCTGGCGCGAGGTCATTCCGCGCACGGGCAAGGAACCGCTTCTCTGCATTTTCGCCATGCGCGCGGCCGAGCTCGCCGAGCCGCTCGTCGTCGAGCCGCCCCTGGTCGTGCGCGACGGGCGCGGCCGCCGCACCGAGGAGTTCGTCGCGGTTCGCGGCGCCCTGGGCATGCCGCCCTGAACGCGGCTCTGGGAAACCAGGCATGTTCTTCCGTCGCACTGCGCGTTGCGAGACCTGGTGATCTAGGCTTACGATGGACAGGTGAGATTGCCATGTGGAGCGCCGGTGGTCGCGCTGGTCATCGTCCTCGGGGGCGCCGTCGCCGGCCGAGCCCAAGCGGCGGATGAGTCATCTGGCGCCGCAGGCAGCGCCAAGGCCCACTACAAGCTTGGCCGGACGCATTACCAGCTGGGTGAGTACCGGGACGCGCTGACGGAATTCAAGGAGGCCTACCGGCTCAAGCAGGATGCCTCTTTCCTCTACAACATCGGGCAGTGCCATCGCCAGCTCGGCGAGTACGTGGAGGCCATCAAACTCTACGGCAGCTACCTGCGCGAGGCGCCGGACGCGCCGAATCGCGTCGAGGTCGAACGCTTCGTGCGCGAAATGAAAGAGGCGCTCGAAAAGCGCGAGAAGCAAGAACCGGTTCCACCGGTGCCGGTCCCTGCCCCCGCCGCGCAGGTTCCGGCCGCTTCCCCCGAGCCCGCCGCTCCGCCCGTGCCCGCGACCCCCGAGCCGCCGCCGAGCCCTGCGCCGAGCCCACCCGCGTTCGCCCCGCCACCTACGCGTTCTGCCGAGGGCGAGTTGGAGATAGCCAGCGAGCCGAGCGAAGCGAGCTTCTTCGTCAACCACATGGCGGTGGGTACGCGCAGTCCGGTCCGCTTGCGCTTGCCGCCCGGCCTCTACACCGTCTCCGTCGAACGGGACCAATTCCTCGGCGCCGAGGGCGCCGTGGCGCTAATCGCGGGCGAGCGGGCCGCGGTCATGGGCAAGCTGCTGCGGGTCAAGCGGCATCCCTGGCGTGGCCTGGGGCACGGGTTCGCGGTCACCGCCCTGCTCGGCGAAGGGGCCGGGATCGCCGGACACGTGCTGGCCAACCGCAGTTTCCAGGGCACCGATCGATTCCACAACTTCGCGACCATGGAGAAGGTCGGCCAGGCCGTCGCCATCTCGGCCGCCGTGCTCGCGGTCGCGTGCTACGTCGGCGACTGGCTGGTCAACCGTGGCAACGTCGATCCCGGGCCGCCCAGTCTCCTGCAACCCATGTCACCGGAGGCGCGATGAAGTTCGTGCGCTGGCTTTTGCTGGCCGCGCTGGTGGGCGCCTGCGCCTGCGCGAAGGGCATTCCCTTGCCCGACACCTCGCCCACCGTCAAGGTGCCGGCTGGCACCTTTGTCGTCGGCGGCGGCCCCACCACCTGCCCAGCGCAAACCGGCAACTGTGGCTCGACCACCGGCACCCACCCCGTCGCGCTCAGCCAGCCCTTCGACATCGAGGTGCACGAGGTCACCATCGGCCAGTACCAGGCCTGTGTGGAGCTCGGGCACTGTTGTGGCGACGCCAGCGACAGCAACTACGCCGACGAAGGCGACTTGCCGGCCCAGGTGCGCATCGAGCAGGCGCGCCAGTACTGCCAGTACCGCAACCGGCGCCTGCCCACCGAGGCGGAGTGGGAGGTGGCGGCGCGGATCAAGGATGCGACCGGCGCGACGCAGGCGTACCCCTGGGGGGACGCGCCGCTGACGTGCGGGCAGATCCCTTCGCAGGACTGTCATTCCGGCAATCAGGAGCTCGCCCCGGTCGGCAGCAATTCTCTCGACAAGACCCCGCTCGGCATCTTCGACATGGCGGGCAGCGTGGCCGAATGGGTCGAGGACGACTTCACGCCCGGGATCGGCTGCCGCTTCCAGGTGGCCCTGGGCGCCATCTGCTCGGGTGATTCCACCTGCACGGCCAATATGTGCAACACGCCCGCAGGCTGCCAGACCGAATGTCAGGGCAGTGGTGGCATGAACAGCTGCGGTAGCACCCTGGCAAACGGCGGCGACAACTGCCCCACGGTGCCGGCGGGCGAGGTCATGATCGATCCCTTCTTCGTCACCTACGATCACAGCACGCAAGCGCAGAATTCGGGGTGCCAGTATTCCTCGACCCCGTCCGCGAGCGCGCCCATGTCCAAGGGTGGCGGCGTGTGGGAGCCGTCCTGCGCCCAGAATCCGGCTATGCGCATCTCGCAACAGGGCTACGTCAGCTCGGGCGGCAGCGGCAACGGTGCGCGGCAGCTCGGCTTCCGTTGCGTGCAACGTGGAACCTCGCCCAGCCCGCCCGCGGCGACGGGGACCGCCCGCCTCGCGCTCTCGACTTCGCCCGCTTGTGGAGTCATCGAAATCGCCTCGGTTACGCCCGACACGCCGCCCGTGGGCTGGGGTACCCAGGCGCGCGTCGCGCTCGGTTCGCAGTTGGGATGGGCGGTCGGCAAGTACGACGCCACGGCGAAGAAGTACACCATCGATCTGAACGACAAGCAGGCATTCCCTGGGTCGCCCTGTCCGGTGACCAGCTACCAGTCGCTGTGGAATGGCAATGCCTTGCTGGTCCTGTCCGGCGTGCCGGTCACGTCCTTCGACGTCCAGATCAAGTACCCGGGGCAGAATGGCAGCTCCAATTGCGTGGTGAGCTACACCCAGACGGTGAACTTGCTCGGCTACCAGAATTCGTGCTCGGGCATCGGCCCGTCCAGCGGTGGCTACTGCCCTTAGAGCACTCTAGCTGCGCGTTCAGCTTGACTCTGTCCTCGGAGATATCCATTCTCGACCACGGTTTCGTCATTGAAAGGATTTCCAACCGATGCCTGAGCAAAAAGCGACCGCGAAGACCCCACCCGCCGCCGGCGAGAAGTGCTGCGTGGAAAAGTGCAAGCAATCCGTGCGCGCCAAGGGCTACTGCCGCAAGCACTACGCGGCCTGGCGGCGCGGCAAGCTCGGGAAGAAGCAGCGCTACAACATCTGCAGCAAGGAAGGCTGCCGGAAACCGGCGGTGGCCGGCGGGGTGTGCGCGGAACATAAGAAGGGCGCGGTGACCGAGGCCGCCGCACCCGCGGCCTAGCCATTTCATGCCTCGCTGACCGCCATTTTCCGGCGGCCGGCGACTCGGCCTCATGTACAAGATCGTCATCAAGGGCGGCAAGCGGCTGGCCGGCGAGGTGTGTGTTTCGGGCGCGAAGAACGCGGCTCTGCCCATCCTCGCCTCGTCGTTGCTCGCCCGCGGCCAGTCGACTTACCGGAACGTTCCCGGCTTGGGCGACGTCGTCACCATGCGCAAGCTGCTCGTCCAGCTCGGCGCGAAGGTGAGGGGCGACGGTACCACCGTCATCGACACCACCCACGTCAATCACTTCGAGGCGCCCTACGAGCTGGTCAAGACCATGCGCGCCTCGGCGCTCGTGCTGGGGCCGTTGCTCGGTCGCCACGGACAGGCGCGCGTGTCGTTGCCCGGCGGCTGCGCCATCGGCGCGCGGCCCATCGACCAGCATCTCAAGGGCCTGGCCGCCATGGGGGCGCGCATCGAGCTCGAGCACGGCCTGGTCAACGCCCGGGCGCGCCGATTGCACGGCGCCACCATCGTATTCGATCTGGTGACCGTCACCGGCACCGAAAATCTCATGATGGCGGCGGCCCTGGCCAAGGGCGGCACCACGCTCGAAAACGCCGCCTGCGAGCCCGAGGTCGAGGAACTGGCGCGCGTCTTGAACAAGATGGGGGCGCACATTCGCGGCGCCGGCACGCCGCTCATCACCGTCGAGGGTGTGGAAGAGTTGCACCCCTTGGATCACGCCATCATCCCCGACCGCATCGAGGCCGGCACCCTGATGGTCGCGGCCGCGATCACCCGTGGCAACGTGCTGATTCGCGATTGCATGCCCGAGCACCTGGACGCGGTCCTCGCCAAATTGCGCGCGGCCGGCGCCGAGGTGACCTTCGAGGAGGGCGGCGTGCGCGTGGTGGGCAAGAGCGAGTTCCGGCCGACGGACATCGCCACCCGACCACACCCCGGCTTTCCCACCGACATGCAGGCGCAGTTCATGGTGCTCATGTCGCGGGCCAAGGGCCAGTCGGTGCTCTCGGAGAACATCTTCGAGAACCGCTTCATGCACGTGCCCGAACTGATGCGCATGGGCGCGGACATCGTCATCGACGGGCACATCGCGGTGGTGCGTGGGCCGGTCAAGCTCAAGGGCGCCAAGGTCATGGCCACCGACCTGCGCGCCTCGGCCTGCCTGGTGCTGGCGGGGCTGGTGGCCGAAGGCACGACCGAGGTGTTGCGTGTCTATCATCTCGACCGTGGCTACGACCACCTCGAGCGCAAGTTGCGCGCGCTGGGCGCCGATATCCGCCGGGTCAAGGGTGGGTTGTGATGCAAGCCGCGGAGGGGGAGGCGGGCTTTGCCCGTCTCCGCCAGAGCGCGGGAGGGTATGGCGAGGCCGAGCGAAGCGAGCGGGGCGGGGCAGGGCGGGGAGGAGCCGAGTGCAGAGCTAACCCTCCCAGGGTTCCCATCGACGAACTTATGTGCCAAGCCGGCGATTCCCGGCTAGTGTAAGCGGCGGCCATGGCCGGGTTGGATCTTCGTGAAGAGCTCAAGCGCGGGGTGAAGCTGCACCCGCGTATCGTCGCGCAAGATCTGCTCAAGAAACCGGACGAGCTGCAGAAGATCGCCGCTGCGCTGCCTGTTTTTATCCCGTTCAAGGGCAAGTCCTACAAGGCGGCGATGTGGGTCATCGACTGGGATCACCGCATCCCGTCCCGCGACTACATCTTGCGCCTCTATGTCTTCTACTCGGCGCAGGGCAAGGCCATCGGCGAGCTGTCCTACGCGGAGCGCTTGGCGCAAATTGAAACGGAAGACATCTTTCCCGAGTTCGACGTGTCGGATTTCGCCGGCTTGTCGGCCGACGAGGTCTACGAGGCGGAGGGGCCGGTTGGCGGCGAGCTCAAGTCGTTCCGCCTGGTCAGCGAATGGCGGCGCGAGATCGATGTCAAATCGGCGCGCCGGGCCGAGCAGATCGCGCGGTCCTCGCCCCATTTCCAGGAGGTCGCCAGCGAAACCCGCGCGCGGCCGCCCGGCCTCGGCGATCTCGAGGCTGCCGAGTGGTGCCCGCCCAGCGAGAGCGGCCATGAGCGTTGGGGCGTCGACGTGTGGTACCTGCGTTCGTTCAACGGCATGGTGGGAGAGGGCACCGCGTTCCTCGTCGATCTCGAGGACGAGAAGGTAGTCCGCCAGCGCGACTTCCAGTTCCGTGCCGGCTAGGCGCGGGGCGGATCCGGGTTTTTCACCACAGAGAGCACAGTGGACACAGAGAAGGAGGGTTTCCGGACCAGAGATCCGAACCCTTTCCTTCCGATCCGGCCTCTGTGTTCTTTGTGTCCTCTGTGGTGAACTTCTTACTTGCCGCGCGACATGAGTTGGATGCCGAGGAGCATGGCGTTTTCCGCTTGGCCGCTCGCGCGGGTGTACTCCCAGCCGGCGCTCAGGCGGGCATGATGGCCGTCGACCACGTAGCCGAGTTGGGTGTCGATGCTGGTGAAGTCGCCGCTTTCTTCGCCGGCTCCTGGCCCGGCGTGCTGGACGCGCACGAGGGGTTGGAAGCGGCCGAAGCCAACCTCGAGCGGCACGACGTAGCTCGCCAGCCCGAAGAACTGGTAGCTCACCACTTCGTTTGCGCCCCACAGTTTGGCGTACGCCCCTTCCAGGTCCAGGACGCCGGCCGACCCGTTGCCGATCTCGAAGAGAATGTCGGCGTTGACCTCGTGGAAGTTCGCGGGCAGGGCCGCGGAGCTGTCCGGCGGCCGCGAGCCTTGCGTCCGATGCTGAGCCCCGACGCCGATGGCCAGCACCTCCTTGGCGCCGTAGTAGGCGCTGCTCGTGCGGAAGCCGGGCTCGGGGTCAAGCAGGTCGAGGGCCAGGCGGGCGGAGTAGAGCGGGCTCCGCTCCGGCTGGTCCAGACCGTAGGCGCCCAGGTAGTACTTGAAACGCCCACCCCGGACTTGGCCCCACAGCGAGACCCCATCCCCGCGCCCCAGATCGCCCTGGCGCGGGCCGGCCACGGGCTGCGAACTCGCCGACGCGATGGCCGCGAAGCTCTCGTAGTGGCCGGGCAGGGTCCAGGGCGCGATGGCCCATACCGTGCTCAGACCGGTGCGGTCGGCCGGGATGGGCATGCGCCCGATCCACAGGTTGAAGGCATCGGCGAGCTCCACCTTGGCCACCAGGTCGAGTAGCGCGGCACTGGTCGTGGCCGATTCGCCGAGGGCGCCGAGGAAGCCGGCCTGCCATTTCAGGAAGGGGTGGACCTGGCCCCACAAGACGACGTCCGCTTCGCCAATCGCGCCGACATCGCCCAGCTTGTCAGGCGCGGCAGGGTCCTGCAGGAACGCGAGCGAACGCACGCCAACCTGGGCGGCGACGAGCTCGCTTGGCGCGGCCGGCGGCGCGGGGGGGGGGGCCGGGGGGGGGGGGCCGGTGTGGGTGCGAAGCCGGCGTCCGGCGTTGTGCCCGCGTCGGGCGTGTCGGCCAGACCCTGGGCGTTCAGCGACCAGGGCCAGAGCCATGCAGCTACCCCCGCAGCCAGCCAGGCCAGGCGGGGGCGAACCCACGGGCGATGGTCGCTCTCGAATGTCACGCTGGGATACTGCCCCATTCGCTAGCGAGAGTCGACCGTCTCACGCCACGTGCGTTGGAAGACGGCGCCCAGGTGCCGGCTCAGCGTTGCCTTGACCAACGCGAGGTCGACGGGACGACCGAGCTCGCGCGCCATCGAGGTCATCACGCCGGCGGGAAATCCGCACGGATGGATGGCGGCGAAGCGCGCGAGGTCGGTATGCACGTTGAGCGCGAGTCCGTGCAGGGTGACCCACTTGCGGACCGCGACGCCGATCGAGGCCAGCTTGCGTGGCGAGTCCGCCGGCCCCGTCCACACCCCCGTGCGCCCCGGAAGCCGCAGGCCCGCCAGGCCGAATTCCGCGAGGGTGCGAATGACCGTCTCCTCCAGACCGCGCAGGTAGCGGTGCAGGTCGCGCTCGTCCTCGCGCAGATGGAAGATGGGATAGGCCACGAGCTGGCCAGGCCCGTGCAAGGTCACGTCGCCCCCGCGTTCGACGGAAACGACGGGAACGCCCCCCGCGTCGAGAACGTTGCCCGGCTTGGCCGAGCGCCCGAGCGTGATGACCTCGGGGTGCTCGACCAAGATCAGCGTGTCGGAAATCGCACCGGCCTGGCGCGCGGCCACGAGGTCCCGCTGCATGCGCAGCACCTCGCCGTACTCGCGCAGGCCCAGGTCGAGGACGACGGCGTGCTCTGGCGTGGCGCTAACCTACCCGGCGCTCTTCGATGGGGACGTAGTGATTGAGCGGCGGGCCGACGTAGATCTGGCGTGGCCGGTAGATGCGTGCCTTGGTGTCGTCCTGGATTTCCTTGAAATGGGCGATCCAGCCCGGCATGCGGCCGATGGCGAAGAGGACCGTGAACATCTCGGTGGGAATGTTGAGCGCGCGCATGATGATGCCGCTGTAGAAGTCCACGTTGGGATAGAGCTTGCGTTCGACGAAGTAGGGGTCCGACAGCGCGCCTTCCTCCAGGCGCTTGGCGATGCCGAGGAGCGGGTCGTTGATGTTGAGGGCCGCGAGCAATTTGTCGCACGCCTTCTTGATGATGCGGGCGCGTGGGTCGTAGTTCTTGTAGACGCGGTGGCCGAAGCCCATCAGTTTCTTGCCGCTGCCCTTTTCCTTGGCTGCGGCGATGAAGCGGGAGCCGTTGTCGCCCGAGCGGTGAATGTCGGAGAGCATCTCGATGACGGCCTGGTTGGCCCCGCCGTGCAATGGTCCCCACAGGGCGCACACACCGGCGGCGGTGCTGGCGAAGAGGTTGGCCTGGGCCGAGGCGACCATGCGCACCGTCGAGGTCGAGCAGTTCTGCTCGTGGTCGGCGTGCAGCACGAAGATCAGATCCAGCGCGTGCACGACTTCCGGGCGCAGCTCGTAGTCCTGGTACACATCCGAGAACAACATGTGGAGGAAGTTGGCCGTGTATTTGTACGTCGGCTTGGGATAGATGATGGGCATGCCCCGCGACTTGCGGTACGAGAAGGCCGCGATGGTGCGCACCTGCGAAATCAGGCGGGCGGCGTGCACCGCGAATTCGTCGCGTCTGGTCTGCTCCAGCAGGCCCGGATAGAAGCAGCCCGAAGCATTGATCATAGACGACAGGATCGCCATGGGGTGCGCGGTCGAGGGGAATCCCTCGAAGTGGTACTTCATGTCCTCGTGCAGGTTCTCGTTCTGCGT
>Ga0182019_10001834_pt1 | contig 10835 bp, 4 predicted proteins | sample 812E2MmetaG_FD_120483 | JGI IMG/M metagenome (GOLD analysis project Ga0182019, IMG submission 120483) | Permafrost microbial communities from Stordalen Mire, Sweden - 812E2M metaG | ecosystem: Environmental > Terrestrial > Soil > Wetlands > Permafrost | place: Sweden: Stordalen | collected...
CACGACCCGGGCCGACCGGATCGGCGCCTACGGCTACGCCAAGGCCAAGACGCCGAACCTCGACCTCATCGCCCGCAGCGGCGTCCGCTTCGCAAACGCCTATGCCCAGGTCCCGCTGACCCTGCCCTCGCACAGCTCGATCATGACCGGGACCTACCCCCTGAGCCACGGCGTCCACAACAACGGCTCCTACGTCCTCCCGGCAGGCGCCGTCACCCTGGCCAAAGTCCTCAAGGACCACGGCCTGAAGACCGCGGCCTTCGTGGCGTCGTTCTCGGTCGACTCCCGCTTCGGGCTGGACCAGGGCTTCGACGTCTACGACGACAATTTCCAGGAGGGCACGCCCTTCAAGGCGGTCAACGCCGAGCGCAAGGCCGAGCAGGTCCTCAGCGTCTTCGCCCCCTGGTTCGACAAGATCAAGGACGACCAGTTCTTCTGCTGGCTGCACTTCTTCGACCCGCACCTGCCCTACAGCCCCCCGTCGCCCTACCGCGAGCAGTTCGCCGACAATCTCTACGACGGCGAGATCTGCTACATGGACTTCATCATCGGCCAGGTCATGCGGAAGCTCCTGGACCGCAACCTCCTCGGCCGGACGCTGATCGTCGTCGCCGGCGACCACGGCGAGGGCTTCGGGGAAAAGGGCGAATCCGGGCACGGGATCTTCCTCTACGACAACGTCCTCCGCGTGCCGCTGATGCTCTACGCCGAGAACCACCTGCCGGCCCTGAAGGTCGTCGAGTCCCGGGTGCGGCTGATCGACATCATGCCGACCGTCCTCGACCTCATGAACATCCCCAAGCCGGATCCGGTCCAGGGCCGGAGCCTCCTGCCTTACGTCCAGAGGAAGGAGAAGGCCGACCTCGACTCCTACATCGAAACCGTCTACCCCAAGGAGAATTTCGGCTGGGCGCCCCTCGTCGGGTTCATATCGGGCGTCTGGAAGTACATCCGCGCCCCCCATGAGGAGCTCTACGACCTGAAAGCCGACCCCGGCGAAGAGAAGAACGCCATCGCCGCCGCGGTCCGGCCCGCCGCGGAGCTCAAGAAGAAGCTCGACGACACGATCCGGGCCTCGGTCGTCCCGGGCGTTTCGGCCAAACAGGCCCTGACATCGGAAGAGCAGTCCCGCCTCCGCTCCCTCGGCTACGTCGATTACTCCGATCCCACGGCCCGGGGCGCGGCAGCCGACCCAAAGGACAAGCTCGCCGAGCTGAAGGTGATCCAGGACGCCGAGCGGCTCGAGTTCGAGGGCGATTTCAAGTCCGCCGCGGCCCTCCACGAGCAGATGCTGGCCCTGCGGCCCGGGGCGGCCTCGAGCTATATCGGCCTGGCCCTGGTGCGGGCCCGGCTGAAGGACTTCGATGGGGCCGTGGCCGTCTTGAAGGAAGGCGTCGAGAAGATTCCCGATTCCGAGATCCTCCGAACCCGCCTCGGATACACGTACCTCGTCATGGGCAGGATCCCGGACGCCCTGGCGACCATGGGCCGCGTGCTCGCGGCCAACCCCCGCTCGATCGACGCCCTGACCGCCGTGGCCGTCATCCTGGACGGGACGGGCCGCAAGGACGACGCCCGGGAGTATTTCCAGCGCGGCCTGGCCGTCGAGCCGGAGAACAAGTTTCTCCGCCTGGGCTACGCCCAGAACCTGGCCGCGGCCGGCCGGATGAGCGAGGCGATCGAGCTGTTCATCAAGCTGACTCAGGATTTCCCGCTCGACGGCCAGGCGTGGCAGCTCCTCGGCATCAGCTACGCCATGATGCGGGACTTCGACAAGGCGATCGACAACCTCAAGCAGGTGCTCTACATCAAGCCCACGCCCATCGCCTATTTCTATCTGGCCATGTCGTACAAGGAAAAAGGCGACGCGGCCGAAGCCGTCAAATATCTCGAGCGCTATCTGGACGATCCGAAGGACGAGCCGCCGCAGCGGGTGGCGAATGCCCGGGCCGGCCTCGAGGCGATGCGCAAGGCGATCGGCAAGTGATGAAACTGGAAACCTGAGGATGTCATCCCGAGCGGAGCGAGGGATCCCCTCTTTGCTCAACCCGCATTCATGAACCAAGCCGGCATCAATCATCCCGCAATTTCGTCATCGAGATCCTTCCACTGGGGATTGGCTCTTTCAATCAGCGCAATCTTCTTTCTTCGGCCATAGCCCTTGATCTGCTTCTCCCGGGCGATGGCCCCCAGCGGTTCCGCATTTATTTCATAATAAACAAGTTTATCAATGTTATATTTCTTGGTGAATCCCTCGACGAACTTCCCGCGATGCTCGAAAACGCGCCTCACGAGATCCGACGTTATCCCCGTATAAAGGACTGTATTCCAGCGGTTCGAAAGAATATAGACGAAATAGGATTTCTCCATCTGCGGAATGGAACCATATGGCCAGATTCATCAAGAAAGACGGATGAAGAGATTTGGAATTCTCAAAGAGGAGATCCCTCGCTTCGCTCGGGATGACACAGCCTGGCGTCCAACACTTCGCTCGGGATGACGATAAGATCAATGCGGTGCCGTGTCCTGCACGGCACCGCGACCGCTTCAAAAAAAAGGCCCGGTCCCCTTTCGAGGACCGGGCCTTCCGTATCTCTCTGCGATACCAGCTTCTACGCTATGTAAGAAGTCCTTAGGATTCCTTCCTCAGAAGGAAATCCGCGCGCCCATGCGCCAAGACCACGGACCGTTCAGCGTCGTCCACCAGTTGTAGGTGTAGTTCAGCTTGTTGGTCACGTTGTTGTTGGCGATCAGCGTGTGCCAGTCGACGTAATTGGTCTTCTGGGCGATCAGCGAGTCTTCCGTCATGACGAGCTGATCGTAGTTGTAGTACATGTTGTAGGCCGTGATGGTGGAGGTGTTGGTGAAGTTGGTGATCGTGGCGTTGATGTTGACCGTCCACTTCTTGGCGATGCGGAGGTTGTACTCGAGGTAGAGGTCGGCGGTGAAGAGGAACGGGGTGCGCTTGCCGGTGTCGAAGTAGCCGTCCGGGTAGATCTGCATGTCGTTGAAGTAGATCAGCGTGCTCAGCGGCAGGCCGCTCCGGCCATAGCCGACGATACCGACGGTCAGGCCGAACGGGAACGCGTAGGAGCCGTACGCCTTGAAGTAGTGGGTCCGGTCGGTGGGCAGGATGCCGTTCAGCGGATTCCCGTGGATGTCGTACCGTTCGAAGAACTCGTCGTAATAGCGCTCGACGTTCGGCGAGTTACGGCCGGTCTCGTCCGAGGACGACAGCCCGCCGTAGTTGCCCTTCATCTGGCTCCAGGTGTAGTTGATGCCGCCCTGCCAGTTGTCGGCGAAGCGCTTTTCGAGGTCCAGGTTCAAGGCATAGTATTCTCTCTTCGCCGGGGGGCACGGCCAGTACTTGTCGAGGAATTTGCCGCCCTGGGAAATCGGAAGCGTCCAGCCGAAGCCGGGGTTGGCGATGTAGTACTGCTCGCTGTAGTTGCCCTGGGCATCCTTGATCATGACGCCCACGTCCTCGATCGTCCGGATGAGGTGCTTGTAGACGAACCGGGCGCTGAACGACAGCTCTTCGCTGAGCTTCTTCTCGGCGCCGAACGAGGTCTCGCTCTGGGCGACGGGCTTCAGGCCGGTGTCCGTGGTGTCCCACGAAACCGTCCGCCAGTTGCGGGAGCCGCCATAAACGTTGCCCGCGGTCTGGTCGGTTTTGTTGGTGATGTCGCCGGAGGCGGCGATCTTCAGGAAGTCCGGATCGTTGAGGGCATAGTAGGAGGACCACCACTTGAATCCGCCGTACGCGCCTTCGGCCATGTACAGCTTCATGACGTCGTAGTAGATCCCGAAGCTGCCGAAGACTTTCAGGCTGGAGTCGCCGAACACATCGTAGACCGCACCCAGGCGGGGCGCCAGCTTCTTGTCGAAGCCGAATTGGATGGGCTTGTAGTTGGCGAAGTTCGGGTCGTTGGTGGCCAGAGAGGGAACGTATTCGCTTTCCGTCCGGAGGCCGAAGTTCAGGGTCAGCTTCTGGCCGATCGTCCAGGAGTCCTGGAGGTAGATCGCCCAGTTGTCGCTGGCGACGTTGAAGTTCGAGCCGTAGGGCGAAATGAAGTCGTTCCGGACCGTGTAGTAGCCGTAGTTGCCCTTGATGATGGAACCGTCGGGCATCGTATAGCCCAAGCCCCAGTAGATGTTGACCAGGGGCGCGACCGGGCCGGAGTTGACGTTTTCATGGAGGCGGATCCACTGGAAGCCCGCCTTCCAGGCGTGCTCGCCGGCCAGGGAGAGGTAGTAGGTCAGGTCGAGGTTGAGGCTCGCCCGGCTGTTGATGTAGGCCGAGGTGACCGTCGTGCCGGCGCCGTTCGACCAGCCGGAGGAGTGGATCTCGGAGGGATAGTTGGCAACGACGTCAGGATAGGCCGAGTTCGAGCCCGACGAGAACGCGTAGTACGTGCCGGGGACGAACAGCTGCTGGTTGTTCTGGTTGGTGTAGAAGAACCCGCCGCGCAGGCTGATCAGGAAGTTGTTGCTGACCGTGTAATCGATGTTGGCATTGCCCGACCAGTTGGGATAGTTGAATCCCGGCTCCTTGCCGGCCGTCAGGAGTCCCAAGCCCGTCGAGGGGTTGATCGGGTTCCAGTCGGTCCGGTAGGAATAGTACTTGGTCGACGTCCCGAGGTAGCTCGGGATGCTGCCGGTATAGTGGTAGAAGTTGTTGACCGCGCTGATCGAAATCCGCATGCCGGTGATCGGCGCCGCGGTCAATTTGCCCTGCCAGTACCAGTAGTAGTTCTGGGAGTAGAAGGGGTACGTCGCGCGGCCCTGCTGCGGGTCGTGGATCGTGTCGCCCGGGATGAGGGCGTTGGCCAAATTCACCGGGTCGGACGAGAACCACCGGTTGGCGTAGGTCGGGGCCCAGGTGGGGTTGAACGATCCGAAGAACCACAGCTTGTCCTTCAGGATGTACCCGCTCAGGTTGAAGACGCCCTCGAGCCGTTCGGAGTTGTCCCGGCTATGGCCGTTGTTGAAGTAGAGCTGGTCGGTGTTGACGTATTCGTACATCGACGCCTGGATCGGGTTGGTGTAGTCGGGGCGGAGGCGGAGGTAGTTGCGGGACAACCCGGTCATCCAGAGGTAGCCGTTGTTGTAGTAGCCGAAGAGGTCGGCGTGGAACTCGTTGCCGCCCGAGCGGCTGATGACGTTGACCACACCGCCCATCGAGCCGCCGAACTCGGCGGAGTAGCCCGATGCGGAAACCTTGACCTCTTCCAACTGCTCCATGACGATGCTCTGCTGCTGGGTCCCGATCCGCATGTTGTTGATGTTCGTGCCATCAACGTAGAACTGGTTTTCGGTTCCCGAAGCGCCGTCGACGGACAGACCGCCCTGGTTGGTCTCATACTGGACGCCCGGCACCGTGGCCAGCAGTCCGTTGAAGTCGCGGTTCCGCGGCAGCTGCATGAACACTTCCTTGGTCATGGTGCTGCCCTTGGTGGTGCTCTTGACGTCGATCAGGGGGCTCTGGCCCACGACCGTCACTTCCTCGTTCAGAGCGCTCTGCTCGAGGGTTTCGTTCAGGGTCAGGTTCTGTTCCAGGTCGAGCTTGATTTCCCGGCGGGTGATCGTCTTGAAGCCGGGGAGCGTGAACCGGACGGAATACGTTCCCGCGGGAAGCGAGAACATCCGGTAGACGCCCTGCTCATCCGTGACCGCCGTCGCCGTGCCGACCAGCCTGGGGCTGTCGGCGACGACCGAAACGCCGGGCAGCGCCGCCCCGTCCTTGTCCGTCACCTTGCCGGTGATCTTGCCGGTGGGGACCTGGGCGAACGCGCTGGTGACCAGCAGAGCGATGGCGAGCAATGCGAAAATGCTCTTTCTCATTCTAGCGTTCTTCTCCTTTTCCTCGATCATCCTTTCGGGGATGAGTCGGGATCGTTCGCCATCTCCCGCGAGGCCGTGCGGCCCGCAGAGATGGCATTCGGACCAGGGAGAGGAGACGATGCTCCGCTCCCGACTCGAGGACTCGATATCGTCCCTGGTGTGATTCTCACCTCCTCACTTGGGCATAGGATGAAAGAAAGAAATCCCTTATTTGTAATAGCGCCCATGATAGGTATAGCCATATCCCTCAAACACATCCATATAAGCAATAAATATGCCATATGGAAATATGCAATAACTTGTTTAAATTCAATTGAATAAAAAGAAAATTGAATTGCTCTTCATACAACAATTTGAATTAAATTCAAAAAAATGAATAAATGAGATATTTTCTATTAATTACTAATTGTAATTAAGTATATAAAAAAGGGCATATTCTCATCCGTTCGTCCGCTTGCGTTCCACCCGATTTTCCCGCCGTTTCTTGACTTTATGGCGGGCGCCCCCTATATTTACACTTCAAGAGCAAGGAGCGCGACGATGGAAATCGAAATGAAAATCAAGGGTCTTATCATGGACCCGATCTCGAAGATGCCTATCGTCCTCCTCGAAGACCCGGCCAGCGAAAAGGTCCTCCCCATCTGGATCGGCGTTTTCGAAGCCAACGCCATCGCCCTGACGATCGAGAACATCCCGACCCCGCGGCCGATGACCCACGATCTCCTGAAGAACATCCTGACCCATCTCAACATCGTCGTGGAGCGGATCGTGGTCAACGACGTCCGGAACAACACCTTCTTCGCCGCGATCCACTGCCGTCACGCGGCCGGGGAGATGATCGTCGACTCCCGGCCGTCCGACGCCATCGCCCTCGCCCTGCGGGTGCACTCGCCGATCTACGTCGAGCACGCCGTCGTGGAGAAGGCCCGGGGCCTCAAGCTCGACGACAATCTCGAGGCGGGCGAGAGCCTGCGCAAGTGGCTCGAGACTCTCCGGCCGGAGGATTTCGGGAAGTACAAGATGTGACACGTTGTGGCGATTCGCCACAACGCGTCATCCCGAGGCCTTGCCGAGGGATCTCAACAGCCCCATAGGCATCTCTATTCCATTGTCATCCCGAGGCTTTGCGAGGGATCTCCCTTCGGCCGCAGGGATTGACTCCGCACTCGTCCATATTTACGCAAAGAGGGGATCCCTCGCTTCGCTCGGGATGACACGTCCGGCGTGCCCCGCTCGGGATGACGATCGAGGGCGGGACGCCCTCGATCGTCACGTCCTGATCGTCAGGAGCAGATACGCCCCGCCGAGGCCGAAGATCAGGTTGGGGCCCCAGGCGGCCAGGAAGACACTCAGAAAACCCGCATTTCCGAAGCTCTGGAAGATCCCGATCGACACCCAGTAGACCATGGCGATCGCCAGGCCGATCCCGATCCCGACCAGAGTCCCACGCTTGCCCATGGAGAAGGCGAACGGCAGGCCGAGCAGGGTCATGACCAGCGCCGTGAAGGGGAAGGCCGCCTTCGAGGCCAGGCTCACCCGATCCCGCAGGGTCTCGTAGCCCAAGGCCTGGACGTCCTTGATGTACTGCCGGAGCTCGGCCGAATCCATCTGGGCCGGCGCCTTGAACTCGCGGAGGAAAAGCGATTTTTCTTCCGAGAGCGGGACGTCGAGCGTCTTGCGGTACAGGTACGCCCCTCCTGCGCTCAGCTCGCGGACCCAGCCGTCCTCGAAATGCAGCCCCCGGGAGTCGAGCGTCGCGCGCTCGGCATAGCCGCGCCGGACGATCGACCACGAGGCCAGGTCCAGGTCGAAGATGGCCAGCATGTTGAAGCGCGACGTCCGGGTATCGAAGTAGCTGTAATGGTAGAATCGGTCCGCCGCCTTGTTGGCCACCCAGCGGCGGTTCTCGAAGCTGTAGCTCTGGGGCGAGAGGTCGATGATCCGGTTCCAGGTCTCCTCGGCGAGCTTGTTGGCCCGGGGGCGGACCTTTTCCTGGAGGACGAAGACCAGCCCCCCGACGAGCACGGCCATCGCCGCGATGGGAAGGATCGTCCGATAGATGCTGACGCCGCAGGCCTTCATGGCCGTGATCTCGTTGGTCTTGGTCATCAGCCCGAGGGTCAGGAGGGCCGCCATCAGGGCGGTGACCGGCAGTCCGTAGTAGGCGAATTCGGGGACGCGGTAAGCGATGTAGGCCAGCAGCCACGAGAACGGCTTGGCATGCTCGTTGAAGGTGCCGATCTTATCGAAGAACGTGACGATGACAGAGATGGCCACCAGACTCAGGACGACGAGGCTGGCGATGAAGACGTATTTGCGGAGGATGTAGCGGTCGAGGATGTTCGGGAAGCCGAGCGACAGCCGGAACCGCCTCCGCCCGGACGGGCGGGCGGCCTCGGCGCCGCGGGCGGCCGCGGAGGGGCGGCGGAAAAGCGCCGAGAGGAACGGCGACTCCTTGGCCGTGGCGGCGAACAGGATGACGCTCGCGGCCCCCAAGACGATGTTCGACCCCCAGATGCCGAGGAAGGGCGACAGCACGCCGTTCATGGCCATCTGCTCGCCGGCCGTGATGCCGACATAATAGATCAGGATGATGATGAGACTCAGGGTGAAGCCGCTCGTCCGGCCGCCCTTCCGGGTCGAGCTGCCGAGCGGGAGCCCGAGGAAGACGAAGATCCAGCAGACGAAGGGCAGCGCGAAGCGTTTGTGGATCTCGACCGCGTAGGACCGCCGGTCGTGGTCGGCCTGGCCCAGGCTGAAAGTCGTCCGGGCCTTCGCCGAAGCGTCCCCCGGCGCGCCGCGCCCGTCGATCGCCGCTTTCTCGGCGAGCAGCCCGGCCTGCCGGGCCCGCACTTCGGTCAGACCTTGGAAGAGCTCGGTGATCGTCCGCTCCCGGACGCGCTTTTCCGACACGGCGTTCGGGAACAGGCTCTCGGCGTCGATCGCCTCCTCGAAGTGGGCGATCGACGTGACCTGGTAGGAGGTGTCCGGCTGGGACAGGTCGACCACGTGCTGGACCGCGTCCCAGAGCTCGAGGACGGCCTTCTTCGATTCCGGATAGACATGGAGCCGGCCGCGCCGGGCCATCAGGATCCGCGGCTTGACGGGATCGGCGTTGAAAGAGATGAAGACGTTCTCCCAGGTCCGGTCCTTGGCGATGTTCTGAATGTAGAGAGTCATGTTGGAGATCGACTCGTTGAACTCTCGCGGGTTGAACCGGAGCTCGGCCCGGTTGAGGACGACCTCGGTGAACGTCTGCGTCCACAGGAAGTTGAAGCGGGGCGTCACGACCATGGTCAGGGCTGAAGCCGCGAGCCAACCGCCGAGGGCGAAGACGAACAGGGGCCGGAGGACGCGCCGCGGGCTGATGCCCAGCGTCCGGAGGGCCGTGACCTCGGAGTCCGAGGACATGCGGCTCAGGCCGGCCAGGATGCCCATCAGGACGCCCATGGGCACGGTGAAAGCCAGGATGGCGGGGATGAGATAGACGAGAAGCTTGAGCGTGTCGGCCAGGGTCACGCCGCGGGAGATGAAAAGGTCGGGGAACTGGAGGAGCTGGTTCATGAGGAGGACGAAGCTGTAGATCAGGAGGCCGAGGAAGAACGGCGGGGTGACTTCCTTGAGGATGTAGCGGTCGATGAGCTTCAGCATCTGAGGCCATTTTAGCATAAAAAAAGGGGACGGTCCGAAGACCGTCCCCCTGAGAGAATCGAAATCCGCGCTCTCGCGCTTAGTACATGTCTCCGCCGCCGCCCGGAGGCATGGGATACTTGGGTCCCTTGTCGTCGTCCGGGACGTCGGTGATGAGGCCTTCCGTCGTCAGCAGCAGGCCGGCGATCGAAGCCGCGTTCTGGAGGGCGATGCGGACGACCTTGGTGGGATCCAGGATCCCGGCCTTGATCATGTCCTCGTACTTCTCGGTCAGGGCGTTGTAGCCGAAGTCCTGCTTCATTTCCTTGACCTTCTCGACGACGATCGAGCCCTCGAGCCCGGCGTTGTTGGCGATCGTCCGGAGCGGCTCTTCGATGGCCCGCCGGACGATGTCCACGCCGTGCTTCATGTCGCCCTCGGCCTTCAGGGTCTCGAGGACCTTCTGGGACCGGAGCAGGGCCACGCCGCCGCCGGGCACGATGCCCTCTTCGACGGCCGCCTTGGTGGCGTGCATGGCGTCCTCGACCCGGGCCTTCTTCTCCTTGAGCTCGGTGTCGGTGGCCGCGCCGACCTTGATCAGGGCCACGCCGCCGACCATCTTGGCCAGGCGCTCCTGGAGCTTCTCGCGGTCATAGTCCGAGGTGGTCTCCTCGATCTGGGCGCGGATCTGCTTGATCCGGGCCTGGATGTCGGACGCCTTGCCCTTGCCCTCGACGATCGTGGTGTTGTCCTTGTCGATGACGACTTTCTTCGCCTCGCCGAGCCAGTCGGCGCCGACGTTCTCGAGCTTGACGCCGATGTCTTCGGTGATGACCTTGCCGCCGGTCAGAATGGCGATGTCCTCGAGCATGGCCTTGCGCCGGTCGCCGAAGCCGGGGGCCTTGACCGCCGCGCAGACGAACGTGCCCTTGAGCTTGTTGACCACGAGGGTGGCCAGGGCCTCGCCCTCGACTTCCTCGGCGATGACGACGAGGGGCTTGCCCATCCGGGCGACGCTCTCGAGGAGCGGGAGAAACTCGCGGAGGTTCGCGATCTTCTTCTCATGGAGGAGGATCAGGGGGTTCTCCAGGACGCATTCCATCCGGTCGGGATCGGTGACGAAATAGGGCGACAGGTAGCCGCGGTCGAACTGCATGCCCTCGACGATGTCGAGGACCGTCTCGAGGCCCTTGGCCTCCTCGACGGTGATGACGCCGTCCTTGCCGACCTTGTCCATCGCCTCAGCGATGATCTTGCCGATGGACTCGTCGTTGTTGGCCGAGATGGCGCCGACCTGGGCGATCATCTCGCCGCTGACGTCGCGGCTGAGCTTCTTGAGCTCCTTGACGATCTCCTCGACG
>Ga0182019_10001836_pt1 | contig 10833 bp, 8 predicted proteins | sample 812E2MmetaG_FD_120483 | JGI IMG/M metagenome (GOLD analysis project Ga0182019, IMG submission 120483) | Permafrost microbial communities from Stordalen Mire, Sweden - 812E2M metaG | ecosystem: Environmental > Terrestrial > Soil > Wetlands > Permafrost | place: Sweden: Stordalen | collected...
ATAGTAAAAAGTCGAGAGCAAATTAGAATATTGGAAGTTTGGGCACCTATCGCGCATCTGGAGATCGAGTCTCCGCTGAACTTTGGCCCAGTGAAAGTCACCCCTATTACCTCTGACAAGATCGATGCCCTTGAACAAATGTGTAAAGGATTAGAACCGACTCAACAAGAAGGTGTGCGGATGCTGTTCGAAAATATGCGGCATCAGCTTCAAGGCTTTGCGGCGATTGTTATCACACTGGAAGTCGAACTTCATCTTGCAGGAGAAAGAGGATTAATGATTGCACAAGATGCTGTGAATCTCCTGAGATTCTTTTCTCCTGGGGCATCTGCTTCAGAGGTACTTTGCCCTACTGCGTTATTTGGTACCCAGATAGTTCCTAGTTCAAAGCTATTGATACTCTCTGATTCCACCTTCTCCATGACTGATAGGATTATCTCCAATTCGGTGGCATTCTGGAGGCTTTCACAGCACGATATAGAACATCTCGAAGAGGTGGGGTTTCGACAAGCGGGTGAGCTGATCAGTCCGGCTGGTTTGAATGATTTTGCTGCTTCAGCTCGATCAAGTCTAATTACATATAGCAAAGGTACAACATTTCCTGACCTAATCGATCGAATCTCCCATGCCCTGTCCGCATTGGAGGGGGTTTTTCTCAGGCATGAAATGGAACCGGTCGAGTCCAACATTGCCGATAGGATAAGTTTCCTATTGTCGAAGGAGAAGGGAGCGCGTGCTGAAATTGCACAAAATGTACGGCATGCTTATCGATTGAGAGGACAATATAGAACATCACCTTTATCGCCACGAGAACATGAAATCATTGCTCAATTTGTTGCCAACGCTCATAGGGCTCTTCGAACTGCATTACAAAATGTTGGTTTGTTTCAAACCAAAGTAGAATTCGTTGAAGCAGTGGATCGGCTTGGGGCCGTTTAGTATCTGGAGCGGAAGTTCGGAGGAGTAGCATCGACTGATCGCTGTGGGTCGTAAACCGACCATCAGCTTCCAGCTAGGAGCTGATATTTTGTACCCGCTCTTTTACCAAAAATCCGTCAGATTTTTAAATAGCAACTAAAGGTAAAACCCCCCATTCAATAACTCTTCGGTTAAAAATCAGTTGCAATGGTTGCTTATTCAACATCACTATTTATTTTCCGGCGTGATCTGCGTATTCATGATAATACCGGGTTGCATGAAGCTATGCGGCTTTCAGGGCAAGTCATTCCCTGCTTTATTTTTGATCCCCGGCAGATTGAGCCGCATCCTTACCAGAGCAAGCCGGGCTTGCAGTTTATGTTGCAGGCTATTAATAACCTGCAACAGCAGTTGCAGTCGGCAGGCGGCAAACTGGCGCTTTATCATGCGTTGCCGAAGCAGGTCATAACTCAGCTGGCCGAGTCGCAGCGCATAGAGGCCGTGTTTATTAATCGCGATTACACACCGTTCAGTCGGCGGCGCGATATAGCATTGGCTGCTGTTTGTCAGCAGTTAGGCCTTGCGTTGCATACGCTGCCCGATAGCCTGCTTAATGAGCCGGAGTCGGCCGTAAAAAACGATAAATCGCCTTATAAAGTATTTACGGCGTTTTATAACAACGCTCGACAATTCCCGGTCGCTATGCCGCAGACATTAGTTGATCAGCGGTTTTTGTCGGTGGGTACCGGATTTACGCTTAATCAGTTAGGCTTGTCACCCACAGAAATCACCAGCAATGGCGGTCGTCATCAGGCCCTGGCGATACTGGATCGGCTCGGCGATTGCGCCGATTACCAAAACACCCGCGACTTTCCTGCACTGGATGCCACCAGCAAGCTTTCCGCACATTTAAAGTTCGGTACTTGTTCGGTGCGGGAAGCTTATTATGCGGTTACCGAACAACTCGGCAGCGACCATCCGCTGATACGGCAGCTATACTGGCGCGACTTTTTCACTCATATTGCTTATCACTTTCCGCAGGTTTTCGGACGGGCTTTTCTGGATAAATTTGCCGACCTGCACTGGGATAACAATCCCGATTATTTTCAGGCCTGGTGCGAGGGGAAAACCGGCTTTCCGATAGTGGATGCCGGCATGCGTGAACTCAATGCCACCGGTTTTATGCATAACAGAGTGCGTATGATCGTCGCTTCCTTTCTGATCAAAGATTTGCACATAGACTGGCGCTGGGGCGAGCGCTATTTTGCTCAACATCTGGTCGATTACGATCCCTGCATCAATAACGGAAACTGGCAATGGGCCGCCTCTATCGGTTGTGATGCGCAGCCTTATTTCAGGATTTTTAATCCTTGGCTGCAACAACTAAAATTTGATTCGGATTGCCGGTATATTCATCATTGGTTGCCCGAACTGCAAGCCTTTCCGCCAAAAACCCTACATCAATGGGATAAGAAACACCGTGCTTGCAATTACCCCGCGCCGATTATCGACCATGCCTGTGAAAGCCGACTTGCCAAGGCAAGGTTTAAGGAAGCTATCATTACTCAGCAGTCGACTGGACTAAGGAACGAGCACGAAATAACTTGAGCATTCATATCCCCTCACCCCAACCCTCTCCCGGAGGGAGAGGGAGTAAGATGCCTAAGTTATTTCATGCCCGCTCCTAAGCTACCGATGATTCATGGCAACGTTTCCTTTAACGCAACGGCAAGGTCGTCATACTGAAACGTGAAACCTTGCGCCAACAGCCGTTCCGGTAGCACGCGCTGACTGCCCAAGACCAGCTGTGAGCTTTCGCCTAGCAGTATTTTTAACAGCCAGGCCGGAACCGGCAGCAGAGCAGGGCGATGTAGGCTTAGCGCCAGTATCCGGGTAAATTCGGCATTGGTGACAGGGTTCGGAGCGGTGGCGTTATAAGCGCCCTGCATCGCTGTATCGGCGATCATGGTAAGAGCGAGAGTGATCCAATCCTGACGGTGTATCCAGGACATCCATTGCCGCCCGTCGCCCAAGCGTCCGCCCAATCCCAAACGAAACGGCGGCAATAGGCGTTGCAAAAAACCGCCGCCGTCGTCAATGACTAGGCCGGTTCGGATCAGGCAAACTCTTACGCCGAATTGTTCGGCTTGTTTTGCCGCCGCTTCCCAATCGGCGCAAAGTCGCCCGGAGAAATCCTCACCGGGAGTTGATGGTTCGGTTAATACGGTGTCGCCCTGGTCGCCGTAATAGCCGATAGCGGAACCGCTGATTAACAGCTCGGGTTTAACGGTCATGCGCGCGATACCGGCTATCAACTGGTTGGTCAGACCGATACGGCTATCCCGGATCAGCTGTTTGCGAGCCTCGCTCCAGCGGGCGTCAACAATGGGCGCACCGGCAAGATTGATGATAATCGGATAGCGGTCTTCCGCTTTCAGTTGCGCAAGGCCGCCCAATGCCTTAACGCCAGGAGCGCAATTTTTGGCGACCTTATCGGGATTGCGGCTCAATACCGTAACGGCATGGCCTTGTTCGATCAAGCGTTTAGTCAAGGCGCTGCCAATAAAACCGGTGCCGCCGGTAATCAGTATGTTCATAATCATGTCCTCATAACTATTAATCAGGTATTGATAGTAACGCTGATGATAATCTAGCTCAGCGATTAATGTTACAAGTAATGTTTTCCTGACATGATCGTCGGAATTTTGTCCGCTATCTAGCCTACCGATGTATAAATTTTTTAAAAGGAATCATAGATGAAAAAAGTATTCATACTGATTGTTGCCTTATTAACTGGCTGCACCGGCATTCCCGAAGGAATTAAGGTCGTCGACGGTTTTGATGTTAACCGCTACCTGGGCGTTTGGTACGAAGTCGCCCGGCTCGATCATCGATTTGAACGGGGTTTGGAGAATGTTTCAGCGACCTATACTTTGCGCAAGGATGGCGGTGTTGATGTGCTTAATAAAGGCTACGATACCAAGGCGGGCGAATGGAGTCAGGCGCAAGGCAAGGCCTATTTTGTCGAGCAGCCTGACAAAGGCAGGCTGAAAGTGTCTTTTTTCGGGCCGTTTTATGGGGGTTATAATATTATTGAACTGGACAAGAAGGCTTATGCCTATTCGATGATAACCGGGCCGGATCGATCCTATTTCTGGATATTATCCAGAACCAAACAACTGCCCGAGGCGACTATGCAGGCATTGATTGAGCAGGCCAAAGCGCTGGATTTTGCTACCGACAAGCTTATTTTTGTTAAACAGGAGTAGCTATACTTCTTACAGTCATAGATTGCACTTTTTAGAAAGCCGTCGCTCTACGTGATAGGCTCTAACAGCTTGCGTTTATTTCTTAAGGAAAACGATAATACGCTGTTTTGATAGCGCCTTCATCGGCTTTGTCTTCTGCCGAAAGCGATTGGCCTTTTTTCTTTTTATACGAGTCCCAAGAATTTCCAGAAATCTTCTTGGCTGGATATGTCGAGTATGGCTTGCGCGGCGAGCATAGCGGATACGCTGACGCCGACAACCCCGCCGCCAGGCCGGGTCCAATGTCCAGTGTAGTAAAGGCCGGGCAAGGGGCCGCGCACACCGGGACGATTCGAACCGACTTGATTGGGGGTGGGCGCGAAACCATAGGCTGCGCCTTGATGGTTGAGGGTGTAGCGTTCTAGGGTTCTGGGCGAGCCTGACTCAACGAATAATAAATGATCATTGAGGCCAGGAAAATGGCGCTCGGCTTTTTCCAAAAGGCGTTGCTGGAAGTCTTTTTTTGCCTGACGCCAGGATATTCCGATTTGGAATGGGCATAGGGTTGTCAACAGTAGTATTTGCTGCCCGTCAGGCGCTAAGGATGGGTCGGTTAAACAAGGAAGGGTCGCGGAAAACCAATTGGAGCGGCCATTCTGTGTCAGTGCATAACCCGCTTCATGGTCAAAGGACTCGTAGAAAAAGGACTCATGGCTATGGGTGGTTTCAGAAATTGGGAGATCGGTTGCCACATAATTGACGAATACAGATAAAGAGGGGGTCATATTCTGCAATTTTTGGCAATAGCCTTCCGGTAAGTGTTCCCGTCCAATTAATAAATCTGCGGTCTGTCCGATGTCGATGTTGGAAACCACAACATTGGCTCGGATAATCTGGCCGTTTTCCAATATGATTCCGCTGACTTTGCCTTGTTCTACACAAATGCGCCGCACACTGGAATTTAGTAACACCTCACCGCCTTGATGTTCCACCGCTTTTGCAAGAAGATTGGCGTAAGTCTGGAAACTGCCACGACAATAATAGGCGCCCTCGTAGGTGTAACCAGCCATCATGGTGGCCCAGTACAGAAAGGATAGCTTAGAGGGGGGTAAGCCCAGATAGGGCCAGAGGGAGGCGCAGATGTTCTTCAAACGGGCATCGACAAGGAACTCATCCAGTGCTTCGGTCACGGTGGTGCGACGATAGCGTAACAAGTTCGCCAGGACTCGTGCGGGTGAGACATGAGCCGATTTACCCTGTTCCAGTATCTCTTCCGCCAGCATGGCCTCTTCGGCCAATACCCGGCAAAGACGGATCAGAGAAAGCAGGCGGCTTCTTTCTTGAGGAAACCGTTCGGTTAAGCCGGTAATAAAAGCGTCTTCGCCTGCCTGCAAGGCTACTTCGAATTCCGGAAAAACCGCCCGTGCGTAAGTCTGGATAGGAAGGAAAATGGCTTGCGGGTCTATCCCCGCGACCTGACTGATCTTGTGGATGGTGCTGCCGTTGCGGTAGCCTTGAGTGCCACAGCCGCTGACCAGATGTACGCCGGAATCGAAATGGTAGTCTCGTCGCCTGAAACCGTGGGCATAGCCACCCGGACGGTCATGGCGCTCCACCAGCAGCACTGACTTCCCAGCCTTTGCCAGCAATGCGGCAGCACTTAGGCCGCCGATACCCGCGCCGATGACTATTACGTCGTAAACTTCTTTTTCGGATTCTCTATGAATGCCGCGCATTGAGTGTTTTCATTAAGGATGGCTTTGGCTGAGGTGACCGCGAAAAGGGAGGGTGTTTCATTTTAGGTAGGTTAGCAGATAGCAGGCTTCGTCTCAAATTTAGCATTCTTTTATTAAATCAGACCCGCCAAAATATTTTCCATATCGACCTTTGCAAGTTTTCCAACTTCGTTGCGTGGGATGGCGGATATATAGTGGATTTTACGGGGCAGGAAAACCTCGTCCAGATAGGGCTGCAATCCTTTCCGAATGGCTTGTTTGTCCAGGCAGCTGACCACCACGGCGATTAGGCGGCTTTCGTCCGGCACTTTTTTCTGGATAAAGAAAAAGCCGTCTTCTATCCCTTCTATATCATTTAGTCTTCGGTTTAGTTCGGACAAAGAGGCACGCTTTCCGCCGATTTTGATCAAGTCTAAATCCCGTCCTTGCAAGGCGAACTGTCCGTTAACTTCGATTATGAAACTGTCTTGCAGAAGAGCTGGGGCCTTCAGATGCGGGGATTCGAGAATAGTTTGTCCGGCTTCATCCTGTCTTAACCGGATATTTTTGTAAGGTCGCCAAAGACTTTCACGTAAGAGTTCTCGGCTGGCAAAAGAAAGAGTTTCCGTGCTACCATAGATTTCGTATGGAGATTGCCCAAGAGCGGAATAAGTTTCCTGGGCGAGCTTTTCGGACAAGGTATCGGTTGCGGATAGAATGCCAACAAGTTGAATCCATGAGCCATTGGATTTAGTAAGGGAACGTAAATGAGTGGGCGTGGTTACCAGCATGGGGGGCCAAGGAGCCGTCTCGACCACGCGGCTAATGTCTGCGGGGAAGAAGGGGCGCTCATCATGCATGATCAGGCTGGAAAACAAGGGCCAAAACACCGAGGTTTCCAGTCCATACATGTGCTGTGGGGGTGTAGTGGAGACCATTAGCAGCCGCTGATGACTGAGTCCCAGGCTGCCCACCGCAAGCTCGGCCGAAACTCTGAAAGTCGTTAGGGTGTGGGAGCAAGGCTTGGGCTTTCCGGTACTTCCCGAGGTAAATGCGATCAATGCCGTGCGATCCCAGTCGAAGCCGATTTCCAAGGCAATGTCCTCAGATCCCGGCGCTTCCACCGGGAACCACTCCAGGCCGGGTAAGTCTGGGGCGCGTTCGCAGGCCAGATAAGCTCCGGGGTATTCACGGGAGATTTCCTTGACCACAGTCATCAGGCCGGAGGGCGGCAGCAGGCAAATTTGCCCGCGACTTGCCGCTGCCAACAATAATAAGCAAAATAGGTAGCGGTTTTCGCATAAATTGAATACATAAGGACGATCCGGCAAGCACCCGGCTATTTTCCTCACGTCAGACCACAAGTTTCCACGCCTTATTAGTTTGCCTTGATGGAGAGCGAAAGGCTCTTCGCTGGCTAGGGGCGTTGGGTGGAAAGATTTGGAGGGTGTATTGGTTTCCTGCATGGGTCGGACTCTATGGAATGGGCCTTGGGCCCTCGTTATTGATAGTTGCCGTCATTTTAATCGAATAAGTGGAGTATAGAATAAATGGATGCGGATGTGTTGATCATTGGCGCAGGCCCTGCCGGGAGTGTGGCGGCTCGAATGCTGAAGAAGCTGGGCCGCAATGTGGTCATTCTTGAGAAGGAACAGTTCCCACGATTTTCCATTGGCGAAAGCCTGCTTCCCTATTGCATGGAACTTCTGGAAGCGGCCGACCTGTTGGAGGTGGTGGCTGCGGAAAGATTTCAGTTGAAAAATGGCGCTGCTTTTTCCCATGCGGGCAAACTGACGGAATTTAATTTTTCGCAAAAGTTCAGTCCTGGTTGGGCCACCACCTATCAGGTGCCTCGCGCCCGGTTCGATCAGGTATTGGCCGAGGCCGCCGTTGATTGCGGTGTGCCCATCCATTACCGGCACAGTATTGTGGCAGCGGACTTTGGCACGCCGGGACAGGCGCGCCTGACCAGTCTTGACGCCAACGGCTTGCGGCGAGACTGGACGGCCTCCATGGTAATGGATGCCAGTGGTTTTGGGCGAGTGTTGCCGCGTCTGCTCAATCTTGAGACACCTTCGTCCCTGCCGCCGCGTCAGGCGCTATTTACCCACATTGAAGATCGAATTACCGTTGGAGATTATGACCGCAACAAGATCCTAATTGCCATTCATCCTGTGTTTCATGAGGTGTGGTACTGGTTGATTCCTTTCAGCAACGGCAGAAGCTCTTTAGGCGTGGTGATGCCTGAGGGTTTTCTCGACATGAGGGCTGGTAGTCCACTTGAAAACCTGCGGGAATTGGCAATGGAAGAACCTAGACTGGCTGATTTGCTGAAGGAAAGCCGTTTCGACACGCCAGCCAACCGAATTGACGGCTATTCGGCCAATGTCAAGTGCTTGTATGGCTCTGGTTTTGTCTTGCTTGGCAATGCCGGGGAATTTCTCGATCCGGTGTTCTCTTCCGGCATCACTATTGCCCTGAAGTCGGCTGCTCTGGCAGTTCCCCTCGTGAACAGGCAGCTGAGCGGTTTTCCGGTGGATTGGCAAGTCGATTATGAACAAGTCTTACGTAGGGGGATTGAGGTGTTTCGCGCTTATGTCAATGCCTGGTACGACGGACGCTTACAGCGGATTATTTTTGAAGAACATCAGTTGGCTAGCATCAAAGCGATGATCTGTTCCATTCTTGCCGGATTTGCTTGGGATGAGGCCAACCCCATGACCCAACGTTGCAGCAAGAAGATCGAGGCTATCGCCGAAATATGCCCTCCTTTGTGATCGCCAGTCCCGTCATGGAAGAAACCGCTTGTATTTAAATGACTTGGGGATAGTCTGCGCCCTGGGTTACGGCAAGGCAGAAGTTTTGTCGGCATGGCTTTCGGGCCAGCATCCACAGGCGCAACCTATCCCATGGCTGGGCTCGAATATTCCTGCGCTCAGCGTGCAAGCAGAGCTGCTCCCGCTCCCGAAAAGCCTCAATCGCTACGATTGCCGCAACAACCGCATCCTGTTGTCGGCATTAGGCCAAATCGAGCAGACTGTCAGGCGTATGATCGGACGTTATGGTCGGGATCGCATCGGTTTGGTTGTCGGCACCAGTACCTCCGGTATCGCTGAAGGTGAGCGGGCGGTGGGTGTCTTGCAGGCAACGGGTCAGATGCCGACTGGCTACCATTATAAGCAGCAGGAGTTGGGCGGGGCGGCGGAGTTTCTAACCCGCTATCTGGATATCCGGGGCCCTGCCTACACGGTTTCGACGACCTGCTCTTCCAGCGCAAACGCCTTGACGTCGGCCCGTCGCCTGATACGCTTAGGTGTCTGCGATGCGGTGCTGGTGGGCGGCGGGGACGCCTTGTGCGACACTACCCTGGAGGGCTTCGCCGCATTAGGTGCGCTCAGTAAGACCCGCTGTAATCCTTTTAGCAAAAATCGCGACGGAACCGTTATAGGAGAGGGGGCAGCCTTGTTCTTGATGAGTCGGGAGCCTGCAGCCATTGCCCTGCTGGGGGTTGGGGCCAGCTCCGATGCCTATCATATTTCCGCGCCACGACCCGATGGCGCTTGCGCCTATGCGGCGATGCAGTTCGCTTTACAGGATGTCGGTCTGGCTCCCGAACAAGTGGATTACATTAACCTTCACGGCACGGCTACTTGGCAAAACGACGCTATGGAAAGTCTGGCAGTCGGACAGTTGTTCGGAAAACGGACGTCTTGCGGCTCAAGCAAGCCGGCTACCGGCCATTGCCTGGGTGCGTCGGGAGCTATTGAAGCCGGTTTGTGCTGGCTTATTTTGTCCGACTTGAATAGGGAAAAACGTTTGCCACCGCATTGCTGGGATGGTGTAGCGGATTCCGAAATGATGCGTCTTGGTTTTGTCACGCTTGAACACCCTGTGCTTAAGCCACTACAATACTGTCTTAGTAATTCTTTTGCTTTCGGTGGCAACAATGTGTCCTTGCTCCTTGGTCATCCGTGAAAAATCAGCGGATTTCCCTTACCCAGTCGAAGCGTTGCTTCCCCACTCCAAAGGCATGGTGCTGCTGGATCGGGTGGTAGAAGCAGGGGAAGACCATATCGTTGTTGAGCTTAAAGTGCGTGACGATGGATTGTTTTCAAGTCCTGACTATACCGTACCTGCCTGGGTGGGACTGGAATATATGGCGCAAACCATTGCTGCATTTTCCGGTTACCACCGAAAATGCAGGGGCGAGGCGATTGACGTGGGTTTTTTAGTGGGCACCCGCCACTACCAATGCTCGGTCGGATGCTTCCCCTGCGGCACAAGCTTGCGGGTGCGGGCGGAAAAAATCATTGAGGCTGCCAATGATCTGTCTGTTTTCAGTTGCACCCTGGAAGGCGGCGGCATCAATGCGACCTCGCAGATTAATGTTCTGTTGCCGCAGGATTCAAAAAAATTTCTTACCGGAAAAGGCTTATGACTCAAAAAACCATTCTTGTTACGGGATCCAGTCGTGGCATCGGCAAAGCCATTGCCTTGCGCCTAGCTCGTGAAGGATACGATATCGTGGTGCATTGCCGAAACCGCCTAGCCGAAGCGTCCCAAGTACGGGATAGTATCGTGCAAATTGGAGGAGAGTCCCGTGTTCTCAGCTTTGATCTGGCCGACCGGTCAGGCGCCAAGAATATCCTGGAGATGGATATTCAAGTTCATGGCGCCTATTACGGCGTAGTATGCAATGCCGGTATTGCACGGGACAACGCTTTTCCTGCGCTGAGCGGTGAAGATTGGGATCAGGTTTTGCGCAGCAATCTGGATGGCTTTTACAACGTGCTCAGCCCCCTCGTCATGCCCATGATTCAGCGGCGTAAGCCGGGGCGCATCGTTACGCTATCGTCGGTCTCGGGGCTAATCGGTAACCGGGGCCAAGTTAACTACAGTGCGGCCAAGGCAGGCATCATCGGCGCCAGCAAGGCGTTGGCAGTGGAATTGGC
>Ga0182019_10001837_pt1 | contig 10830 bp, 10 predicted proteins | sample 812E2MmetaG_FD_120483 | JGI IMG/M metagenome (GOLD analysis project Ga0182019, IMG submission 120483) | Permafrost microbial communities from Stordalen Mire, Sweden - 812E2M metaG | ecosystem: Environmental > Terrestrial > Soil > Wetlands > Permafrost | place: Sweden: Stordalen | collected...
TGCAGGAGGGTCATGGCGGTTTTGTAATCCCCGTTTGTGACGGCTGTCTGGATAGCGGACACATCATACCCTTTTGCGGTAAGATTGCTCAGCATCAGGGTCATCTTTTGAGGTCCGAACAGTTCGGTTTTATGGGTCTGATTGCTACCGGTCCCCTGCTGCGTTACGGATGCAGCGCCGGCCGTTCCTATGACCAGCGCAGCTATCCAGAAGACTGCAACGGCACCGTAATAGATTCTTGGTGTTTTCATCGTGTTTCGTTCTCCTGGTTCTTTTTGACCGGTGTTGGTGCAGTTTTGAGCACACAACATGTAGTGTATATGCGACATTTTGACATTTAAAAGTTTCTAAATATCTGGCAAAAGTAACAATTAAATGGAGAAAAAGCATATACCTTTAGTAGAACGACACATACCTGCCTACCCGATGAGCATATGACAACCATTATTTGATCTCCCCCTGAATTCCACTAAACGTGATCCTATGAAAAAAAATACCTTCTATATAGTGTTCGGGTGTATTGCCCTCGCTCTTCTCGCCATTTTCTGGTATTCAATAGAACTTCACACGCCTCTTTTCATTGAAATCGCTTTCATAGTCGGAATCATACTGGTGTTCCTCGCAAAAAGAAATGTATCGGATTTTATCAGTGACGAGCGGGATGTAAAGATTACCGAACAGGCCACGATCCGGACTATGCAGGTCTTCTGGGTCATATTCTGTGCATTTTCGATTTTAGCTGTCATGGAAATTCTTCGTGTTCCGACATTTCCCCGTCCGGAGTTTCCTGGCCGGGTTCCGGATATCCTCCCTCCACGGATGATGGGTTATATCCAGCTGGGTCTGTTATGTTTCATGGTTTTCCTGTATGTCGGCTTCAGGATCTATTACGCAAAAAAATACGGGGATTTCGAAACCGATGAAGAATAAGATCAGGATATTCCGGGCAATGCATGATCTGACACAGGAACATCTTGCAGATGCTATTGGTGTCAACCGGCAGACGATTCTTGCGATCGAAAAAGAGAGGTACGTGCCATCCCTGGATCTTGCCTTTAAAATTTCACGTTATTTCGGCGTAAATATCGAGGAGGTTTTTATCTTCGAAGAAAATGTGCCAACATTCGCCTCGAAGTGACGATACTCAGGATCGGGAGAAAACCTTGTTTCCCGGCATACGATAAAACATAGTTTGATGCAGGAGACTACAGAGCCTTTTCCCTGATGAATCTGAAACCATCTGCTTTCCGTTTCATCTCAATGGACTCTCCCCGCCAGCGTTGTGGAGAACTGCCGGAGTTATAAGAGTCTTGAATATCTCTCATATGCATTTGTCTAAAAGCTAAAAGCTTTTTTTTTTCAAGAGCGATTTACCTGGCGGCATTTCATGAAGATTTGCCCGTTGTGAGGATATAAAAAAAAGGTGGTCAGGTTACCGTATTATTCCCAAAAAAGGGAAGGATTCTGTTTACATGGGGAACCGGAATCCGGCCCAGCCGCTGTTTCTATTTCATTGCCACGGGAACAGGATAATAAACGTCCCCCGAGCCCGGAAGGGGTATCGTTGCAATCGTCGTGTTGAGATCGTCGAGCGAATTTGCCTTGACCTGTTTTGACGACATCGTGTAGAGAACATTGCCGATATAGAGCGAACGCTTCACATCAGATGATGAACTGCCGTAATAATAATAGCCGTTATCACCGCTCCCGTGCTGGACCGTGCCCCGCAGGGTAAACCCGGTCTGCGGGGTGAGCCCGAAAACGTATGCCCCGTACCAGACCTGTTGGGGATTGTTGTAGATATCCCCCTTTATGACCGGAGATGAGGATACTGCCCGGACCGGGATCACCAGGAGGTTCTTTGCCTTGTCAAAGAGGAACGCGTGGTGATCGGTGAGAGCTGCGGAGTCAGAACCTGCGTCACCGATTTGCACCTTATCGATCTGTTTTGGGTTTGCCACGTCAGAGACATCGAAGAGAGCCAGTTTGATGCCGCTCGTAGAGACCCCGCCCCAGTCATTAGTCGTCGTTTCCTTGCCAATGCCGATGATATGGGTCGCGTCATACGGGTGCAGGTAATCGGAGTACCCGGGGATCTTCAGTTTTCCAAGGATCTTCGGGGTCTCCGGTGTCGACAGGTCGATCACGAAGAAGGGGTCGATCCGCTTGAAGGTCACCATGTAGAGCCGGTCGCCGATGAACCGGGTCGAATAGATCGATTCCTGCTCAGCCACATGGGTCAGGGAACCTATGGTGTTCATCTTCCCGTCAAGGACCCAGACATTGTTGTAGGTGTACTGGCCTGACTGCGTGTAGATGCTCGATGTGGTCGCGAGGCGGAGGTTGTTGTTGTATTCATCCATAGAGAACTGGTTGTCAAGGGTTCCCGGTACCTCCCCCTTTGCGACATAGGTGACTGAACCATCCTTTATCGCGATCTTATGGATAACCGTGGTGGTCTGGTCAGCTTCCTGCCGCCGGATCGCGTCCTGTTCTGCGGTCCGGAGACCGTTGAGGATCGCCTGTCTCTGGGCATCGGTCAGGGAGTTGAAGTCAGGGGGGACTGCAGCGGGTGAAACGGCAATCTTTGCCGGTGCTGATACTCCTGACAGTGATGACAAGGGGGTGTCGACTGCGGTTGAAATCCCGGCAGATCCTCCGGAACCCATTCCCCCGCTGATCGATACCGGTTGGGGCGGGATAATTCCCTGTCCGCTTTGCCCTGTATAGATCACCGGGTGGTATTTCTGGTAACTCACGTACATCGCATCCGGTGAAACGTAGAGGATGTTCCCGCTGCCAAGCAGGTAGGTCTGGGCATCTTTCTGGTTCCCGCTTGCTGCATCAAGGGATGTGATGGTGGTAAAGGTGTACTGGGATTCGCGGTTATCGAAATACCAGACATCCGGCTGGACAATGGTCGTTGTACCTTCCCGGAGGGCCGGGACGATCACATGATTGCCGGCATAGGGGTAGATCTGCTCCCGGGTAACCATGTACACGAGTGATCCAATCATACGGGCATCGATGTAATCGCCGTCAATCGAGTAGTCTTTCATCACGGTGGGGTTTTTCCGGTCACTGATATCGTACACTACGGCGTGAGTGGTCAGGGAGTTGTATCGCAGCGGGGGCATGGGCATGACCTGGCCGGTGGCAGCGCCGCCAATCACCGGCTGGGCAATGGTTTCCGTGGTTCCTGTACCGGTTAAGAAGAGGATAAGCCGGTTGCCGGTAACAAAGATATCTTTTGGCGTTTCGGAAATATCGGTTTTTGATATGATCGATGCACCTGCTGCCGGATAAGCATCAATAATAACAAGGGTCGATCCGGATATCGTGTAAATATACCGGTCATCGTTTTTTACGATATCCGGCTCATCCACGCCGGCAACCTGGACATTGGTCTGCGAGTAACCGACAGTTCCCGGAAGGGCAGCCGGGACAGCTGTCCCGCTCTTCTCCTGGCCAGACTGTTGCGGAACATTCACGCCGGTATTGATACCGATAGTGGGGACCATGGTCCTGTACCCGTCCTGTGGGCCGGTTGCGACAGAATCTTTCACGTACTGTTCAATCTCTGCCGTTGAGTTGAATTTCTTCAGTTCAGAAGTGACAGGCACCGTCGTGGCAGGTGTGCTCATACACCCCATCGCAAGGATTGCGAGAAGGATGAGTGAGACACAGCATATGAGGAGGTACTTTTTGGGTGACATAATCGGTAACGAGTTTATGGGTCGTTGAGGTCATCAATATGGCGTTAACTGCGAAAAATTTCGAAGGAATCGAAAGGAATCGGGAAAAGAAATGCAGATCGGGGGTTCGCGGATCTCTTTGCAATAAAACGGCAGGTATAATGAGGTATAACATATGCAGTCGATCAGGACCGGCGTGTTTCGAAGAGCACATCAGGGAATTGTTTCGAAGGCCCGTTAAGCAGTGGTGTTGCGGTGCCCTTCAGGTGCTTTTCAAAGAATGCTACCGAGTACGCGTTGATGATATCATGTGCCCTCTGGACCCCAATCGGGCCGCTGAAGCCGATTGCCGGGAAAATTGGCGATACATACGTGAGGTCAGTCAAATCGATGTGGAACATCCCGGGCACCTGCACGAAGTAGCCATCTCCAGGTAAACCGTTGTACACCGCACGCATCGTGGACTGGGTTTGGGCGATATCCTCCTCTGTCCAGCCACCGGCAGTTTCTCTTTCGAGCCGCATCGTGTCGGCAGGCCGGGTAATCCACATGCCTGGCTGTTGCAGGCCCTTCCGGACTACCTCGGCGGGCATAAAAACGTCCTCCATCAGGCAGGCCTTGAGGCGTGGCTCTTTTAAACAGGCTTCAGCAACAACAATCCCGCCGAATGACACTCCAAAGATACCCGTATGCTCCAGGTCCAGTTTCCCTGTCAGGATTCCGGAGGGGTCCGATTTGTTCATGGCGGCCAGCTGGTCCAGCGTGAAGGGGACATCCTGTGCAAAATATGGAATAATACCGTCATTGAATACATGACCGTTCAGTTGTGGCGCTGTTTCTGCCGGAATGACACTCTGCCCGGTCAGAGGATCCATATGAGCTTTTGACAGCCCGGCTATCTGGTGTCCATCCGGGAAAACCACCGCCGCGGCGGCACCCGGCTGATCGATGCCCACGACAATGTAGCCTTGCGAGACCAGCTCCTCGACCTGAAAAGTGTTCATCTGGCGATAACCGGTAAGCCCTTCCAGAAAAATAAGAACGGGGTAGCCGGGTTTATCGTCCGCTACAGGTACAGAGTCAGCGGCATTTGTAGTCACGTATCTGAGGTGTTGTAAGGAGAAAAACGGAAGATTGTGCAGTCGGGCCACAGCTGTCGCAACCTCGTCGGAATCCCGTATATACGGTGCACGAGGGGATAATGAGGCATTCCTGGCCGGGTACCAGACCTGCACCATCAGTTCACGAGGAGCATTCGGATCAGAGGAGAAGACCTCCTGGCGATCAGTATCCACCCAGTGGTACGTCAGCGTGCCGATCCCGTATGGCCCGCCGGGATGGGGAAAAGAAAAAACGGGGAACACCATCGGCAATATGATAGAGACTAAAAGCCCGAGCAGGCAAAGCCCGACCGCAAGGCTGGCTGCAATCCGGTAGGTCCGGTTCTTTCCGGTGTGCCAGTTTGCAGGTACTCTGGCGTGAAGCAGCCAGACCAGGAATAACAGAACTGCCAGAGCATATGCCGGGACCATCTGCCATCGCGGACCCTCAACCAACACTTGAGCTACGGCGATCAATAGTGCAATGAGCGCCATATAGCCCGCCGGCCGATTGACCCGGAGCCGCGGAATCACCAGGACGAAGAAGGTAACCAGATTGGCAAGGAACAACAGAGTCTCAATGGGTCTCATCTCCCCGCCTCCTCAGTTGGGGTAACTCCCGGTATTTTCCAATATTGTCCTGTTTTGACAACCGCATTCAGATTTCGACGCATGAATAATTCCTGTTTCACCTCATTTCATCCAATGCCGGAAGCACAATTGTCGCTGGTCTTCATCGTATGGTGGTTAATCGGAACAGCAACTAACAATTTTTCCGAATATTCATTCGAGAGAAAAAGAAAAGATCAGGGAATTTTTGTCCCCCAAAGAGCATGTTCATAGCGCTGGGCCTTCTCAGCTCCCTTCATGCAGAATGAGTTACTTTTCAACCCAAACTCCGGGGTAAGCGGGCAGGTCGGGCACTTGCATACCTTCTGTTCGGATATGCACATGAAACTCTTTCCTACTAAACAGAAAAGAAGTTCCTGTGCATTCTTTGCGCAGGTAGTATAGGTCGGACACCGGGGGCAGGTACACATACCCTTATATTTCTCCATATCCGCTTTCAACTCTGCAGGCGACGCACTTTTTACATCTTTCATCATCTGTTCAAATTTATCCATTATTTTTCACCTCTTCCTTTGAATTCAACGATTACTTCTTCGGATTGACCATGCGTCAGGCATATTTATCTGACGGGAATAATTTTTTCGTTCTTTTTTTAAGAGGACATACTAGGTGTCCCCATGAACCCGTATTTACCGCTGCCGGAAATTATTCAGGGGAGTTTCCTGGTCCTTGGTGGGTTTGGTTGGGGAAATTTTATCAAATGTAGTCCGTAAATCAGATTTTGTGACAAAATTTGCAACAACAGGCACGGAGCAATAGCGGTATGCTCTGATATGGGAAGAGAACTGGAGTACATGGAGGATATTTAAAAAAAAATCTTACCCGAAAAGGGGTTGGAAAAATACCTGAACTTTCACGAATAAAAATCCATGAGGTTAATCTCACAGGACGCAGGTTGTCTGGTCAGCTGCTACAAGGCGAAACAAACAAGATCAACAGACGGTGTATTTTTATTTCACGTTATCCTTCGAGGCATCTATGAGCTCCAATTGGCATTGTTGATGGTATTTTATGGATCAAAAGAAAAGATGGGTGGTATATGACAGAAAAAATCGCCGAAATTTTCCTGCTCCTGGTTATTATTTCCCTCTTTTGTGCTGCTCCGGCTTCCGGGGCGATCAATACGATCTCCCAGGGGAATGCAGTATTTATCGGTGAAGAAGGGCTTGACATATCCCTTGCGATGGGATCAGACACCCAGGTTGGCTGGTGGGCTTCGGCTGCCGATATCAGCAGTTCCTCCCCGACGACAATTATTGACCTCAAAACGAGAATAACCAGTTTCATGGCCGGCCAGTCTGAATTTTCCGGTAATTCAGGCAGTTGGTACCGGCTCAACGGAGCAGGAAAAGCAGATGGTATTGCATTCACCATTGTCGATCCACAACTGGACCTGAAAGTCGAAGATACCACCGCCAGCGTTGATGTTGAAAAGCTCAAATGGATTCCAACGGGAGATGATATTCGGTTCAGGATAGATACAAACCTGGCACAGGTAGCAGCACAACGATCAGCGCCACCACTCATTACGATAAAAGTTCAGGCGCCCGATGGTGTTCAGTACACATCGTTATACAATGGAGGAGGGACCCCGGTTTCAATTGAAGATATCCCGGTAACCACCCGGCCGTTTTATACTGACGCTCTCTGGAACATGGGTAATCATGACCGCTATCCTCCCGGAACATACACGGTCTGGGCAGAATGCAATGTAAATAAAATGAATGATAATTACGGTGCAACAGGAAAAACAACGAGTGAAAAATTCAGCCTGCTCAATCAGGGCCCAAACCCGCTGATCCGGACTACCCCGCCGACAACTCAGGGAACTATTCAGACTACTCCTGCGTCACCAACTCTGACTACCATGAATACCGGAAAGCCAACAACCATTACGATAGTGACAACACTACCTGTTCCTACTACCACGACTCCTCTCACCAGTCCTATAAAAGAACCGGGTTTTGAATCTACGCTGGCGGTTGGAGCTTTCCTTGTTGGTCTGGTATTCTTCATGAAGAAAGAATAACAATTTTATTTTGGTAATATGCTATTGTAACACCTTGAATCAAAGAAAGATTACGGGGTTAAAATGGTAAAAATTTTATGTCCAGAATACAATTTAAAAAAAGATATACAAACCGCAGAGTGGGAAGAGACGTTGTGCACGATGCAGGTATGAATTGATCCCCCACAAATTGACATTGACATTTTCATGAGATGAATGGAAGGAGATCCTTCATCTGTTTCTTATGGAACAAAGGTTCGAATTCAATCGCCGGACAGGCAGGATTTGAGTAACGGCGGGTACTCAGGAGCACTGACCAGGATTCGATTTGTGATGCCTGGTAGTATCCTCTTTGTTATTTATCTAAGAAATCCTATTCAGGTACAGAATAAAACCGGGAAGCACATGGTCCTTACTGAAACACAGGATGTGTTTGCATTATTCTTTGCAATCTATTTTGCAATGATAATAGATCGCTCTCACGATGCTTATAAACCGTGGGACACCTACAATGCCTGGAAAGGTAAGACTCATAATATTAACCGTTTACTGGTGGCATGGATCATTTTATTCATAATACCGCTGGTCCATTTTGGGATCTTGTTCACCCTTCTTGGATCAGTTACCATTGCTTTCGACATGACGATTCGCGGTATTTCAAATGTTGTTTTGATCGGCTTCAGCTCATTTTTCGAATTTGGCTATTTCAGGATATACGAAGCACTTCTGCACAGCCATCCTGAATCCTTTTTCTCTGATGAAGACATGCCCCGGGCAGACCGTGAAGCCAGACTTCGCCCGGATTTCCGGGCTCATTTTATACCCGGGGCGTTGTATGTATTCCTGTCTACTCTGGCGATGTTAATCGCGGTCTACTATTAATGATGTATCCATGCCTGCAGGATTCCCAGGGCTTTACATCCCATACCGTTACCAGACCCGGTATGGTTCAATGATCTGCCATTTTCACGTTAAAAAAATGGACACAAATCCTCAGGATCTGTCAAAAGAACGCGATATGACCTTGTATACACCTTATGAGATCCAATAGCCCTCGCCACATGGATGCCAGTGTAAAAATTTCAGTTTGTGAATGATCGTGTTGGGAAGGCTGTTACATCGCTTCGCCAGCTGCCTGACATGGACCCGCTCTCCCTTGTGTTCATTGAGGTAACGGTCCAGGCTTGCTTCAAAAGACATTTACCCATCTCCCCATATGTCTGATTCTATCCGCCTGGTAATATTAAATAAACGCAAGACACTGGTGTAATCCGCTAGTTCCTGAGCTCGTGCCGGTTATTGTCCTGCTTTCTTTTAGAGAGTTCACAGGAAGGAGTGCGTGTTTGTCCGGAACTTTAAGGCATTCCGGCCTCGGTTACGATCTGGTAAGTTCGGTTTTTTTGGCGACAGTCATAAAACCTATCCTCATATCCATGATCCGGAAGGGTTCAGCCTGCCTGAAGGATTGGAATACAAGGCAAAATTCACCTTGAATCAAAGGGCATTACAAGCCAATTGCTGAAGTCCAAACTTCCAGTAATCTGGTAAACAGAGTGATCATTGAGCACATTTTTCCTACGAACCGAATAATGGGAATTACCGGGCTTTTCTGTTCTATCCCGAAATCATTTCACAAAAATATCCAATAATATGAGCAAGCCCACCCCTTCGGGGCTCGCTTGGCCGCCTCGGCAAAGCCTCGCTGGGCACGAATGTTGTTTGAACACTTTAATTTTACAGGGTGGTCTAGGGGGCGCACACTCGTAAATCGGAAAATTTGATGTGCCAGATAAGGATTTTACCCATCAGGAACTGAGTGAAATGAATTCGGGATATCACAATTACCGGGCTTTTCAAAAAACTGGAAGGAGTAGCAGGGAGAATCAACGCCCCAGATTAGTGTTTTTTTTCTTTAAAAAATACAGACTCCCTCATCCCAGGTCTTATCGTAAAGAAATTACCTCTTTTGAATCTCCTTTATCCGACGCTGGATCTTCCCTGTGCCGCAAACCAGGTCCCGGCGGGAACCCTGGCCTTCACCGGTAATCACCTGTGTGTACGCACGATCTCTTTTTTAACGAATAGCGCTGAGAACCGGTGAACGGTATGAACAGGACCAGGATTATTTTCACGCTCCTCTTCTGGATTTTCTTTTCGATCCTTTTTGAGACAATGAGTGATGGGCTTTTTGGTGATGTTTCCCCGGAGATGCAGCTTTTCTTGTGGTTTTTCTTCCTTGTCGCCGGGACCATTGTCATCAATCTGTTATGGTGGTGGCTTGCCCTGCGTGAACATTAGGAGAGCTGTTTCTTGTGCCGGATTATGAGCTGTAAACAAAGGTAATGTGATACGAAGGACCTGCTCTACTCTGCCTTTTCCATCCCGGCATTTGTGGTGGTATCCATATATTTTTATGATTCCCGGGATATCCCTCAACAAAATAGGATGATCCCATGACCCGAACTCCGTTGCCCCCTGGTTTGTTCTTCTGTATCACAGGAATCCTGGCCCTGATGATCGTGATTGCCGGGTGCACGTCCCCGCCAGCAGCCGTGCCGAAGTCCCCTGCACCAACCCCAGCGCCTCAACAGGTCGTGCTATCCGGGGATATCCACAAGATAGAGCATGTCATCATCATCATGCAGGAAAACCGTGCCTTTGACGAGTACTTCGGGACGTACCCGGGTGCTGACGGCATCCCATTGAAAGATGGTGTCCCCTCAGTTTGTGTGCCCGATCCGCAGAACGGCACCTGTGTAAAACCCTATCATGATCCCAATGACCGGAATGAGGGCGGGCCCCACGGAGCACCGAATGCGGTTGCAGACATCGATGGAGGGAAGATGGACGGGTTCATCCGGCAGGAACTGCTGGGAAGGAAACAGGCCTGTGCCAGCAGTGTTGATCCGGCATGTACCCAGCCAATGGGAAAAGCGGACGTAATGGGGTACCATGATGCCCGGGAGATCCCGAACTACTGGCGTTATGCGGGTGAGTACGTTCTCCAGGACCGCATGTTTGAACCGGTTGCCTCCTGGAGCCTGCCGGCACACCTGTTTATGGTCTCGGCATGGTCCGCAAAATGCACGTCACCGGACCCGATGAGCTGCAAAAACGAGCTCGCCAACCCTCAGTCACTGGGCATGCAGCTGAACCGGAACACAAAAGAAGTGAACCCGGAGTATGCATGGACCGACCTCACGTACCTTATGTACCGGAAGAACGTGAGCTGGGCATACTACGTGGACGAGGGTACCCAGCCGGACTGCGAAAACGATGCAATGTTCTGCGATCCCAAACCCCAGACTGCAGCAGCTCCGGAGATCTGGAACCCGCTGCCCTGGTTCGAGACCGTGAAACAGGATAACCAGCTGGGAAACATCCAGCCGCTGGATAA
>Ga0182019_10001840_pt1 | contig 10816 bp, 5 predicted proteins | sample 812E2MmetaG_FD_120483 | JGI IMG/M metagenome (GOLD analysis project Ga0182019, IMG submission 120483) | Permafrost microbial communities from Stordalen Mire, Sweden - 812E2M metaG | ecosystem: Environmental > Terrestrial > Soil > Wetlands > Permafrost | place: Sweden: Stordalen | collected...
CTGACCAGTCTTGGTATATTCCGCGGTTTCCTCCCTCGAGGCTTGTCCGACGCCTGCCGGTGAGTTCTTCTGGCTCCTGATAGGACGGCGATTAAGGGCAGGCATCTGACAACCCTTAACACTAGCGGCCGTGGCGATTTTTGAAGAAGCAGACCTCGCGAAATTGCCCAACTTCCGCAAGCGTGCCCAAGCCTTTTACCTACGATACCCCGAACTCACGGCCAACATGCACTTACCCAATCAACCTGGGGCAACAGGCCGACACATGCTGTCGGTGTTCAACGAGCAGAATCTGCGCCGGGTGCTTGCAAAGATGTTGGACAAAAATGAGTTCTTCAGCCCCTTTGGAATTCGCTCGCTGTCCCGCTATCACCAGGAGCATCCGTTTGTCTTTCATCATAACGGCCAGGAATTCCGTGTAGACTACCTGCCGGGAGATTCCAACACCGGGATGTTCGGCGGCAACTCCAATTGGCGCGGGCCCGTGTGGATGCCCGTTAATTTCTTGATCTTGGCTGCCCTGTTGCGGCTCCATGCCTTCTATGGAGACTCGTTTAAGGTGGAATGCCCGACGGGATCAGGGCAGTATATGACCCTTTTTGAGGTGGAGCAGGAACTGAGTAAACGCTTGACCCGAATTTTCCTCCGCGATAGCAACGACCGTCGGCCGGTCTACGGGGGAACCGAAAAGTTCCAAACCGATCCCTACTGGAAGGATTTGGTTCTGTTCTACGAATATTTCCACGGCGACAATGGGGCCGGCATCGGCGCAAGTCACCAGACCGGGTGGACAGGTTGCATCGCTCGTATCATTCAGATAATGGGTGATTTGACTAAAGAGATAACGATCGGTGCGGATGCCGAGATGGCAGCGATTAAAAAGACGGTAGGAAAGTAACGGCCTAGCCGGGAAAGCAGAGGCCAGCCATTGTTTTATGGCTGGCTTTTGTCTCCTGCCTGCCGCATGGCTTTATGTTGCCGCTTTTTAGGTTGAAGCGAATCTACGCATGAATATACTGTTTTGAACCAATCTTTTCTTCATCTTTAAAAAATTTCAGGTGGTTGCACAGATGCAGACAAGTTAGGCATTTTTTCCGGAAAACTCTCAATGTGCAAAATCTGTGTGGGAAACGCAAAGCGAATCCCCTTGGTATCGGCTAAGCGTAAAATAGCCAGCAGAATTTCCTGCCGTTTAATAAGTTCGGCTTCCCTGTCAGGTACTTGGAGAAAAAAGTTTAACAGGATATCCAAGCTATGCGGCCCGAACTCGTAGAAAAACACCTGGATATTGTCTTTACGGGTATCTGGGTGGCTTTCAAGAATTTGTTTAACGCCTTCGGTAAACCCCTCGATTTTTTCAACGGGCGTGTCGTAGGTGAGGTTGAGGATGGTCTTGACCTGCCGGTACTCTCGCAATTCCATATTGTCGACAGTACTGTTTATTAGCTGGCTGCTCGGAATAGTCACGAGCGAATTGTAGAACGTCCGGATCCGCGTGCTACGAAAGCCGACTCTCTCGACAGTTCCCTCAATGTCCTTTAATTTGATCCAATGGCCTATGGCAAAAGGCTTCTCGAACATAATGATGAGGGAGCCGAGCAAATTGGCGAGGGTTTGCTGCGCCGCCAGAGCGACCGCAAGGCCGCCGACTCCGAGACCGGCGATTACAGAGTAGGCGGGTAGGCCTATTCGGTCGGCCCCTGCGATGAGGATGGCAATCGCCGCGATGACGGTTATGAGCCTAATCACCAAACGAATAAGCTGGCTGTCGATGCTGCCGACCTGTAGCTTCTCCATGTCGCTCAGACACACGGCGACCACGCCACCGGCCACCCAGACCGCCCAGGTGAAGGCGAGATAAAACAGAGTCCACAGCGACAAGGTGAACACCTCGTAAACGCTGCCCGAAACCCGAAGCATTAGAGAAAAAATCAATGCCGTCACCGGCGTCACGATCATAAGGCTGACCGGACGCAGCAAATTTGCCCACTGCCCGGAGGCCGTAGTTTGGCTTGCCCAGCAACGACTGAGACGAAAACACAGGAGAACGAAGACGAAACCGACACCAAGAACAGCCACGATGCTGAACCAGCGCCACACCGGTTGGTCAAGAAACATGGTTCGAGCCCGATGCCGGGGTGCATCGATCAACCATCGGGGCGGTACGATTCGATACAATGCCAGAGCCACCCCGGCTGGACTATAAGAGGAGAAGTCGTACCAGCCTTCGGAAGCGTCGGGCTTGTAGGGCAGGTCTTTGATCTTGGCGTAAAACTCCGGGATGCGGCTCAAGGTTTCCGGGGTAAACAGATATTCGCCAGTTCGCGGTCCTTTTTCGACCCGCTGAATCCGAATTTCGGAATTCGGTAGGGTCCAGCGTTTGAACTCGGACTTGGCCATCGCCTGGGCATCCGGAATCAACTCGACAGGCGGGAGATCAATGCGATCGAGCACCTCCTTCAGTTGTATGGCGAGCTGCCGTGAGAGCTCGTCGGCCATGGCTGGCGGCAGTTCGCTCAAATCCAGCGCCCGTCCGGCCGACTCCTGGTAAAGGCCGGAACTTTTGATGGTGACCACCTCCTCCGGCGACAAGTAAAGTCTTGAGGAAGCCAGATACGACTCTACCTTCGCGGCTCCCTCCGCATAGCCATTGTTCATGAATTCGAGGAAACCCTGGAGCGTGTCTCTGGGACTGGAGGTGTCGATCGGTTTGAGCGGACTCTCCACACCCGCATCAGCGGGAACCACCCAAAGCTGAAGCACCCAGAGTACCAGGAGAGTCGCGACGAGGCGCGACTTGGGTATGAAAAATAGTCGATAAGGCTTGTGTATCATTTTGTTCATATTCAGCAGGATGAAAGTCCGTACCAGAGTAAGCCAAAAAGGCTAAAATTGAAAGCAATAGCTTCACGCCTTCGTGGTGAATTTCATGAATCATCAAACGGGCAAAAGCAGCTTTCCTAAACGCATGATTCTAATAGGCGTTCTCTATATCTTTGTACTGAACTGCTATTTTTGAGACAATACAAGCCTCAGTTATTTAATCAAAGCATGGATCTGGATCTAATGACGCTGGACGTAAATAAAGAACAAACGAAAGGACGGTTACGCTGGAAAATAGGGATAGCCGTCATCCTGTTAATTGCCGTGGCAATCTATCTCATCAAATTTACCGGCACTGCGCCGGAAACAAACAATCATAAAAAATCAGGTAAATTTACCGATACCGATATTGCAGTGACTGCGGTGGCGGCTACGCAGGGCGATTTTCCCGTTTACCTGAGCGGTTTGGGTACGGTTACAGCGCTGCGCACGGTTACGGTAAGATCGCGCGTAGACGGGGAACTGATCCATGTCGCTTTCAAAGAAGGCCAGATGGTGAAAGAAGGCGATTTGTTGGCTGAAATCGACCCGCGCGCCTTTCAGGCGCAGCTTATGCAGACCGAAGGCCAGCTGCGGCGCGATGAAGCGCTGCTGAAGAATTCCGAGATTGATCTGGTGCGCTATAAAACGTTGTTGGCGCAGGACTCCATCGCGGCACAGCAGACCGTTACCCAGGAATCGCTGATAAACCAGAATAAAGGGACTTTAGAAATAGATCGCGGCCTGGTTGCCAACGCCAAACTGCAACTGATTTATACCCGCATCACGGCCCCCATCTCCGGACGCTTAGGCCTGCGTCTGGTCGATCAGGGCAATATCGTGCATGCTGCCGATGCCAACGGACTCGTGGTCATCACGCAAATTCAGCCCATCGCCGTGGTATTTACCTTGCCGGAAGATCGGTTGCAGGACGTGATGAAAAAGTTCCATACCGGTGATAGCATAACCCTGGACGCTTATGATCGTAGAGGCCAAATCAAACTCGCCCAGGGACAATTATCGGCGGTGGACAATCAAATCGACACCACCACCGGCACCGTTAAGCTCAAAGGACAGTTTGCCAATGAAGACGGCGCGTTGTTTTCCAACCAGTTTGTCAATATCAAGATGGCTATGGATACTCTGCGCTCGGTAACGATCATGCCGACTTCAGCGATTCAACGGGGAACGATGGGCGCTTTCGCTTATGTGGTGCAGGCGAATCAAACGGTAAGCGTGCGCCCCTTGACTTTAGGCCCTGTCGAAGGTGAAAAAGTGGCCGTACTAACAGGCCTGCAACCGGATGAACAAGTCGTCGTGGATGGCGCTGACAAATTGCGTGACGGCATGAAGGTTAAGTTGATCACGCGTGACGCTACGCCCGCCGCCACCGGCATAGCCGCTCCCCTCCCCGGCCCAAATAGCCAGCAGGGCGGAAATAAAAAAAACGGTAGTAACGGGTGATTTTGCTTTCAATGGGAGTACAACGGCTTAAGCCGTTGTACTCCAGCGCACGGATGATCAACCCATGAATCCTTCCCGGATCTTCATCCTACGCCCGGTCGCCACCTCACTGTTGATGCTGGCGCTACTGCTGGTCGGACTGATCGCCTACCGTGAACTGCCGATTTCGGCGCTGCCGCAAGTCGACTACCCGACCATACAGGTGGTGACGTTGTATCCCGGTGCAAGCCAGGAGGTCATGACCTCGTTGGTCACCTCGCCGCTGGAGCGCCAACTCGGCCAGTTGCCCGGCCTAAACCAGATGTCATCGTCCAGTTCGGGCGGCGCATCGGTTATCACGCTACAGTTTAACCTGAACTTGAGTCTTGATATAGCCGAACAGGAAGTGCAGGCGGCCATCAACGCCGCCACCAATTATTTGCCCACCGATCTGCCGATGCCGCCGGTATACAGCAAAATCAACCCCGCCGACGCACCGATAGTCACCCTCGCCGTCAGCTCGAAGACGCTGGCTTTGCCCAAAGTCGAAGATCTGGTGGATACCCGTCTGGCGCAAAAATTGTCCCAATTGTCCGGAGTGGGTCTGGTCACTATCAGCGGCGGACAAAGGCCGGCAGTTCGCATCCAGGCCAATCCTGCGGCGCTGGCGGCTTACGGATTAAGCCTGGAAGACCTGCGCACGGCGATAGCCAACGCCAACGTCAACCAGCCCAAGGGCATGTTCGACGGGCCCACCCGAGCGGCTATTATCGACGCCAACGATCAAATCCGCGCAGCCTCGGATTATGCCGGACTGGTTATCGCCTACCGTAGCGGCAGACCGGTGCTGTTATCCGATGTCGCCGATGCCGGCAACGATACTGAAAACGTCAGGCTAGCCGCCTGGGCGAACGGCACCGCATCGGTTATCGTCAACATCCAGCGCCAGCCGGGGACTAACGTTATCGAGGTGGTCGACCGCATCAAGCAACTTTTGCCTAAATTGGAAGAGTCGCTCCCCAGCGGCCTGGACATAACACTGTTGACCGACCGCACCACCACGATCCGCGCCTCGGTAGAGGATGTACAAATCGAGTTGCTACTGGCGCTGGTGCTGGTGGTGCTGGTTATTTTCTTATTTTTACGCAACGCATCTGCGACCGCCATCCCCGGCATCGTGGTGCCGCTGTCGTTAATCGGCACTTTCGCCGTCATGTATCTGGCCGATTTCAGCATCAATAACCTGACGCTGATGGCGCTGACCATCGCCGCCGGTTTCGTGGTCGACGACGCCATCGTCGTGATCGAAAACATTACCCGCTACATCGAACAGGGCGAAACCCCTTTAAACGCCGCGCTCAAAGGTTCCGAGCAAATTGCCTTCACCATCATATCGCTGACGTTTTCCCTGATTGCCGTGTTGATCCCGTTATTGTTCATGGGCGATGTGGTCGGGCGTTTGTTTAGGGAATTCGCCATTACCCTGGCCGTGGCTATATTGATCTCCGCCGTTATTTCGCTGACGCTGACGCCGATGATGTGCGCAAAAATACTGCGCCCACACACTGAAAAACAACAAGGCCGGTTTTATCTCGCCAGCGGACGCTTTTTCGACCGGGTCACGCAAGGCTACGCCAATATGCTGGACTGGGTGCTGGATCATCAACGTGCCACGCTGCTGGTGGCAATTTCCACGCTGGCGCTCACCGTATTGCTGTACATCGTCGTCCCCAAAGGTTTTTTCCCTATTCAGGATACCGGCGTTATTCAGGGCATCTCGGAAGCGCCGCAATCCATTTCCTTTGCCGCCATGTCCGAGCGCCAGCAAGCTCTGGGCAAAGTCATACTGGAAGATCCTGCGGTCGAGAGTGTTTCGTCCTTTATCGGTGTAGACGGCGCCAATCCCACGCTTAACGCCGGGCGGGTGATGATTACACTAAAACCGCTGGCCGTACGTGGCATCAAGGTCATGGACATCATACGCAGACTGCAACCCAAGCTGGATGAAGTAGAGGGCATATCCGTGTACCTGCAACCGGTGCAGGATCTGACCATTGAAAACCGGGTCAGCCGCAATCAGTATCAATTTACCCTGGAATCTGCCGACCGGGAGGCTTTGAGCCATTGGACGTCGCTACTGGTAGAGGAGCTGTCCAAACAACCGCAATTTGCCGATGTAACCTCCGACCTTCAGGATGAAGGACTACAAGCCTTTGTGTCTATAGACCGCAGTACCGCAAGCCGCCTGGGGGTCAGTATTGCCGCTATTGATAATGCGCTATACGATGCTTACGGGCAGCGACTGGTTTCCACTATTTTCACCCAGTCCAACCAGTATCGCGTCGTGCTGGAAGTAAAGCCTGAATATCGACAAAGCATGGATGATTTAAAGGCGTTACGGGTAGCGTCGTCGACCGGGATGCAGGTGCCGCTATCGACCATCGTCAGCATGTCCGAACAAACCGCGCCGCTGGTCACCCAGCATTTGGATCAGTTCCCCGCCACCACCATTTCCTTTAATCTGGCGCCCGGCGCATTTCTCGGCGAGGCGATAGCCGCTATCGAAACAGCCAAACAACAAATCGGCCTGCCGATTAGCGTACAGGCCGATTACCAAGGCACAATGCTGGCTTTTAGCACATCACTGTCGAACACGCTATGGCTGATACTCGCCGCCATCGTCACCGTCTATATCGTGTTGGGTGTGCTCTACGAGAGCTATATCCATCCGGTCACGATACTGTCAACATTGCCTTCCGCCGGAGTGGGTGCGCTGCTGGCGCTTATGCTGTCGGACAATGATTTGGGCATCATCGGCATCATCGGCATTATTTTGCTAATCGGCATCGTCAAGAAAAACGCCATTATGATGATCGATTTTGCCCTGGATGCGGAACGCAGGCAAGGCAAGACAGCGCGGGAGGCCATCTACCAGGCCTGTCTGCTGCGCTTTCGTCCGATCATGATGACGACGATGGCGGCATTGCTCAGCGCACTTCCTCTTATGTTGGGCACGGGCGTAGGCTCGGAACTGCGTCATCCTTTGGGCATCACCATGGTCGGCGGTCTGATTGTGAGTCAGTTGCTGACCCTGTTCACGACCCCGGTGATTTATCTGGCTTTCGACAAACTGAGTCAGCGCATAACCGGAATGCCGCACCCTGTCCAAACCGGACTTGATTCCGGCAAGGACACGGCGTGAGCCTGTCGGCTTATTTCATCCACCGTCCGGTGGCGACCACGCTGCTCACGCTGGCGGTCACGCTGGCAGGTTTAATTGCCTTTTTCCAGTTGCCGGTCGCGCCACTGCCCCAAGTCGATTTCCCGACCATTTCGGTACAAGCGACACTGCCCGGCGCCAGCCCGGAAACCATGGGCACATCGGTGGCGACTCCGCTGGAACGTGCTATGGGGCATATCGCAGGCATCACCGAAATGACCTCGTCGAGCTCGGTCGGCAGTACCAGCATTACCTTGCAATTCGATCTCTCTCGCGATATCGACGGCGCGGCGCGAGATGTGCAGGCGGCCATCAACGCCGCTAATAGACTGCTGCCCAGCAACATGCCCAGCCGCCCCAGCTATCGCAAGGTCAATCCGGCCGATTCACCGATTATGATTCTGGCGCTGACATCGGAAATCCTAACCCGAGGTCAGCTTTATGACGCCGCATCGACGATACTGGCGCAAAAAATATCGCAAATTCAAGGGATAGGTCAGGTGACCGTCGGCGGCAGTTCGCTGCCTGCCGTCAGGGTTGAACTCAATCCTGACGCATTGTCCAAATACGGGATCGGTTTCGAAGATGTACGCTTGGCCATTGCGACCACCAATGTCAATCAACCCAAGGGCGCCCTGGAAGACAAAAACCATCACTGGTTGATCTACGCCAATGACCAGGCCAAAACAGCCGCCGATTATATGCCGCTGATTGTCGCCTACCGTAACGGCAGCGCCGTGCATCTTTCCGATCTGAGCCAGATCGTCGACTCGGTGGAAGACATACGCGCATCGGGACTCAAAGACGGTAAAACCTCAGTATTATTAATCCTGAACAAACAGTCCGGCGCCAACATCATCGAAACTGTCGATAAAATAAGGTCACTATTACCTCAATTACGGGCTTCCATTCCCGACGCCATCGACCTATCAGTGGTGCTGGATCGATCACTGACCATACGCGCATCGTTGCATGAAGTTGAGCTCAGTCTTGTTCTTGCCGTGATCCTGGTGATAGGCGTGGTATTGTTATTCCTGCGCAATCTGCGTTCCGCCATGATTCCCATCGTCACGGTGCCGGTATCGCTGATAGGCACTTTCGGCATCATGTATTTATTCCACTACAGCCTGGATAACCTGTCACTGATGGCGCTTACCATCGCTACCGGCTTTGTCGTTGATGACGCCATCGTCGTTTTGGAAAACACGGAACGCCATATAGAATTAGGCATTCCGCCACGGGAGGCTGCGCTGAAAGGCGCGGCTGAAGTGGGCTTTACGGTGCTGACTATGAGCCTGTCCCTGATCGCCGTGTTCATTCCCATTCTTTTGATGGGCGGCATCGTCGGGCGTCTGTTTCAGGAGTTTGCCGTCACGCTCTCGGCGGCGGTGATAGTTTCGTTGCTGATCTCGCTGACCACCACTCCCATGCTTTGCGCCCTGTGGCTCAGGCCAGAGAAAAACCATGCGCATAGCTGGTTTTATTATTTTGTTGAGCGCTGCCTCAACGCCTGGGTAGCCGGTTATGAACGCTCCCTGCGCTGGGCTTTGCGCCACGGCCCGCTGGTGATGTTACTGCTGTTATGCACGATAGGGTTCAATATTTACCTCTATAACATCGTGCCCAAAGGCTTCTTTCCGGTGCAGGATACGGGCAGATTGTCGGGTACGATACAAGCGGATCAGAGTATTTCATCACTAGCCATGCGCCAGAAACTGGCCGACTTTGTCGATACGCTACGCCAGGATTCCGAGGTCGAAACCGTCATCGGCTTTACCGGCGGACAACGCGACAGCAACAGCGGCCTCATGTTCGCGACCCTTAAGCCGCTGCAAGAACGCAAACTAAGTGTCGATAAACTCATGGCGCGGTTACGCAATAAACTAACGAATGAACCTGGCGCTCAGCTGATATTGCAGCCGCCCCAGGATCTACGTATCGGCGCACGCGGCTCCTCCGCGATGTTTGAATACGCCCTGCAAGCCGACAATCTCGCCGATCTTAAAACCTGGATACCCCGTATCGTCAAAGCCTTGTCCCAGCGCCCTGAACTGGCGGATGTGAATACCAACCAGCAGGACAAAGGACAACAAATTGCGCTCCAGATAGATCGCAAAACGGCTGCGCAACTGGGCGTCAGTCAAGCGTTAATCGACGCCACGCTGAACAATGCCTTCGGACAACGACAGGTTTCCGTGATCTACAACCCGCTTAACCAATATCATGTCATCATGGAAGTGGCTTCCCAGTATTCACAAAGCCCGGAAACTTTAAAGAAAATCTACGTCAGCGTACCGCCCAGCCTTCAGCTGCCGTCAGGCGGACAAGTGCCGCTATCCGCTTTTACCAGTTACGGCATGGTCAACACGCCGCTGTCCGTCAATCATCAAGGCCAGTTTCCCACAGGCACGATTTCTTTCAATCTCAAGCCCGACATATCACTGTCTATGGCAACCCAGGTAATCAATGAAACGATGTCCGAACTAGGCGTGCCTGCGTCCATGCGCGGCAGTTTTCAGGGTACAGCCAAGGCCTTCCAGCAATCTTTGAAAAACCAACCCTGGTTGATTCTGGCGGCGTTGATCTCGATCTATATTGTCCTGGGGGTTTTATACGAAAGTTATGTACATCCTTTGACCATACTTTCCACCCTGCCCTCCGCCGGTGTCGGCGCAATTTTAGCGCTGTTGCTGTGCGATACCGAATTCAGCATTATCGCCATGATCGGCGTTATTTTATTGATCGGCATCGTAAAAAAGAACGCCATCATGATGATAGATTTTGCCTTACATGCCGAACGTACATTGGCTATGAGTCCCGATACGGCGATATTTACTGCCTGTCTGATGCGTTTTCGACCGATAATGATGACCACATTTGCAGCCTTGCTGGCAGCGTTGCCGCTGGCTTTCGGAACCGGTTACGGGGCGGAATTGCGCCGTCCTTTAGGCATAGCCATCGTCGGCGGCTTGCTGCTCAGCCAAGTGCTCACACTCTACACCACGCCCGTCATCTATTTGTACATGGATCGTTTTCAGTCCTGGTATCGCCGTGCCTTTCGTCATAAAGACTCAAAGTCGTTATGAATACGCACCACTAACCCAATAACCCTGTTAAATTATTTATGATTACCTGTTTATTACGGTTATTGACCGTTTCCGGTTTCTTACTGCTTGCCGGTTGTACCGTAGGCCCCAATTATGTGCGCCCGCAATCCGCCGTTTCCGATGGTTTCAAGGAAATCAAAGGCTGGAAACAGGCGCAGCCGCTAGATGACCATCTGCCCGATAA
>Ga0182019_10001842_pt1 | contig 10809 bp, 9 predicted proteins | sample 812E2MmetaG_FD_120483 | JGI IMG/M metagenome (GOLD analysis project Ga0182019, IMG submission 120483) | Permafrost microbial communities from Stordalen Mire, Sweden - 812E2M metaG | ecosystem: Environmental > Terrestrial > Soil > Wetlands > Permafrost | place: Sweden: Stordalen | collected...
CATTGCAGGCAACGGCACGGCGGGCTCCGCCAACGGAAACAAGGGTGGCGGCGAGACTCGTACGGTACTGAAGCAGATCAGCCTGACGATCCCAGCCGGCTCCACCGTGGCAATTGTCGGACCGACGGGCAGCGGCAAAACCACATTGGCAGCACTGGTCGCGCGTCTGTGGGAAGCTCCAGCGGGCGAGATTCTGATCGACGGGCATCCGATCAACGAGTGGCCCCTCGAAACATTGCGCCGCTCCATCGGCTTTGTGCCGCAAGACACCTATCTTTTCAGCGAAACCGTTGGCGAAAACATTGCCTTTGGCCTTGAGAGTTACGTTGCCGAACAAGTGCGCGAAGCCGCGGACATTGCCAGCCTGGACGGCGACGTTCAGGATTTCCCCAAAAAGTACGAAACCATGGTGGGTGAACGCGGCATCACTCTCTCTGGCGGCCAAAAGCAACGATCCGCCATTGCGCGCGCTTTAATTCGAGACCCGCGCATCCTGATTCTTGATGATTCCCTTTCTGCCGTCGACACCCAGACGGAAGAAAAAATACTCGGCCGTTTGCGCGGCGTGATGCACGGGCGCACGACAATTTTGATTGCCCACCGTACCTCCACCGTGCGCGATGCCGACCAGATCGTTGTACTGAAGGACGGCGGCATCCAGGAACGCGGCACCCATCAGGAATTGCTGGAGCGTGGCGGTTACTACGCGGATCTCTATCAGAAACAGTTGCTGGAAGAAGAACTCGAGCGCGCATGAGCAATGTTCCACAAGAAGAAGAGGCGCTAGGCAAGGCATACGATTCGCGCCTGATGAGGCGACTGCTGGAGTACATGCGGCCGTACAGGTTCCGTGTGTTTCTGGCGCTGGCACTGGTGGCGGTGGTCACACCACTGGAACTCGCTCCGCCCGCACTATTCCAGCGGGCCATCGACAACTTTCTCGTTCCTGGCGTCAGCGGAACGCTGACGGAAGCGCTCGCCTGGCGCGGCGTCCTGGCAATCAGCGCGTTTTATTTGGCCGTCCTCGTATTCGATTTTCTCGCACAATACATCCAGATACGCATCATGCAGCGCGTCGGCCAGCAGACCATGTACGACATGCGCACGCAGATTTTCGCGCATCTCCAGCGCCTTCCCATGACCTATTTCGACAAAAACCCCGTCGGCCGCCTGATGACCCGCGTCACCACCGACGTTGACGCCCTCAACGATCTTTTCGCCGCTGGCGTTGTCACCATGATTAACGATTTTTTCCTCCTCGTGGTTATGGCCGCTCTGCTGTTCCGCATTGATGCGAAACTGGCCCTGGCTGCCTTCGCTGTCTTGCCCTTTATCCTCGTCGTCACGCTCGTCTTCCGCAAATTCGTGCGCGATGCCAACCGCCGCATTCGCACCGCCATCGCCCGCATCAATTCCTTTCTGCAGGAATACATTTCCGGAATGGGCGTGGTCCAGCTATTCAATCGAGAAGGCAAGGCCCGCGCGGAATTCTCCAGGCGCAACAAAGACAATATGCTCGCCTGGCGGGACGCCATTCTTGCCTACGCCCTCTTTTACCCCGCCGTCGAATTTCTCAGCTTCGCGACCATTGCGCTGATCTACTGGACCGGCGGCCTGCGCATCCTGGGAAGTTCCTTGTCGCTGGGCGTGTTGATTGCCTTCACCATGTACGCGCAGCGCTTTTTCCGCCCTATTCAGGACTTGAGCGAGAAATTTAACATCTTGCAGTCGGCCATGGCCGCTTCCGAGCGCATATTCAAGCTGCTGGATGAACCTGTCACGATTGAGACCAACGCCAACGCCCAGCGGCTGGTTTCTCCACGAGGTGCCGTAGAATTCCGCAACGTGTGGTTTTCCTATCGCAACGTTCCGGAGCCAGCCGATGAAGACTGGGTACTGCGCGATGTTTCCTTCCGCATGGAACCGGGGCAAACCTTCGCCATCGTCGGACACACCGGCGCGGGCAAGACCACATTGATCTCTCTCTTGCTTCGCTTCTATGATATTCAGCGCGGCCAGATTCTTCTGGACGGTATCGACATTCGCTTGCTGGACCTGCAGGAATTGCGCAAGCAATTCGGGATCGTGCTACAGGATCCCTTCCTGTTCACCGGAACCATCGAATCAAACGTACGCCTCGGCACGCCCGGAATTACGCGGCAGGGCGTGGAGCACGCGCTCGACGAGATCGGCCTCGGCGATTTTATCCGCTCGCTGCCGCAGGGCGTGGACGCGGAAGTGAACGAGCGCGGCTCCACCCTCTCCGTCGGTCAGCGGCAACTGATCAGCTTTGCGCGCGCGCTGGCGCACAATCCGCGCTTCCTTATTCTCGACGAAGCCACTTCCAGCGTGGATACGAAAACGGAATTGCTCATTCGCGAAGCTCTCAACCGTTTGCTTTCCGGCCGCACCGCTCTGGTCATCGCTCACCGCTTGAGCACGATTCAATATGCCGACCGCATCCTGGTATTCCATAAAGGCCGCTTGCGCGAACAGGGCGCGCACCAGGAATTGCTGGTCGAGCGCGGGATTTACTACCGGCTCTACCAACTACAGTACAAGGAACAGGAATTGGCCGACTCCAACGGGCCCAGGCGCATGGCGGATTCTTCCGCGTTTCCCGCGCCTTTGCCCGCAACTGACTAGCACGCGAACTTTTCATGACGCCCATCCCACTACTGCTTTCCGCTGGTGAAGCTTCCGGCGATATGTATGCAGCCCGCTTGGCGTCCGCGCTCCAATCGCGCGCGGACGTGAAGTTATTTGGCATGGGCGGGCCGCTGATGCGCGAGGCGGGCGTGGAGATCATTACCGACTACTCCGAAGTCGCTGTGGTGGGCATCACGGAAATCGTGAAGCATTTGCCCTCCCTGCTCAAGGCCATGGATCGCATCGTGAAGGAAGCGGCGGCCAGGAAGCCCGCCCTGGCGATCCTCACGGACTTTCCCGGTTTCCATCTGCGTCTGGCGCGGAAATTGCAGCCCCGCGGCGTACGCAACGTTTACTTCATCTGCCCGCAATTCTGGGCCTGGCGCCCCTGGCGCGCCAACCTTATTCGCCGGCGTTTTGTGAAAGCGTTGTGCATTTTTCCCTTCGAAGAGCAGTTCTTCCGCAATGCCGGTGTCTCCACGGAATTCATCGGCCATCCCTTGGTGGGAGAAGTAAGCGCCACGAAAGATCGCAATTCGTTCTGCGTTGGTCGAGGTCTCGATCCATCTCGCACGATCATCACCATCCTGCCCGGCAGCCGCGCAGGGGAACTTGCACATCACCTCCCCGTTTTGCAGGCCGCGGCCGCGCGCATCAACGCCAAAAAGCCCGCGCAATTTGTAATCGCCGCTGCGCATGGCAAAGACCTGGAGTTTTTGCGCAACGGCTGGCCCACCGGGCTTTCGGTACACGTCGTCGCGGACGAAACCTACAACGCGCTCGCCGCCGCCGATGCTTCGATCGTTTCCAGCGGCACCGCGACCGTGGAAGCAGCCTTGCTGAATGCGCCCATGCTGGTCGTCTATCGAGTCTCCCCAATGACCGCGATGCTGGCGAAGCCCCTGGTCAGGACACCTTTTTTCGCCATGGTGAATCTAATCGCCCAGAAACAGGTGGTACCCGAGTTGGTGCAAGACAACTTCACACCGGAAAAGGTGGCCGAGGAGACCCTGCGCATCCTGCAGGACCCCAACACGCGAACGTTAATGAACGACGGTTTGGCGGAAGTGCGCAAGCGTTTGGGGCCCCCAGGAGCGGTGGAGCGGGCCGCAGACCAGATTGCCCTCCTACTGCGTGAGGGCGCTGGCAACGCTTCCTGAGCCATTGTTATCCTATATAGGATGGATCTTGAGTCCGGCCGGACATCCGATCTTGGTGGAGTTTCCGAAAGGAATGAGATGAAGCGAAGCGGTAAAGTTTGGGGTGTAGTTCTGCCAACGCTCCTTCTGTGGATCGCATTTCCCGCTGAGGCGCTGCATGCGCAGTCGCTGCGTCCGCCCAGTTTTCTTGCGAGAAAGTATGATGTGTCGGCTTACCTGGATAACATTTCGCAAGGCATCAATGCTGTTGCCAGAGTCGAGTTCCGCGCCCAAGAGGTTTCCCAGAACATCCGCGTCGAACTGCACGAAAACCTCGACGTAAAAGAAGTGAAGGGCGCTGATGGCAAGGTGCTGACGTTCCAACGCGAATCTGATAATCCCCTCTATTTGACCGTGAACCTGCCTGCCCCAGTGGGCGCGGGAAAAGATATCACGCTAACCTTCAGCTACGGCGGCTACCTGGCCAATGAGGAAAACAGCCCGGTGCCGAATGTACGCGTGGCTTCCATCGGCAAAGACTGGGCGTATCTGCTCTTGCCTTCGCGGTGGTTTCCGCTGACCAATTTTCCTTCCAACCGTTACACGGCAACGTTTCATTTGAATGTACCGGACACCATGGCTGTTGCGGGCACCGGAAAATCTGATTCGCCGCAGCCGATGCAGGGCCGCTCTCCTGCGGAGGGCGCGCGACTGATGTATACCTTTCGTTGCGATCAAGCCGAACCGAATGGCTCGTTCGTCGCCGGTCCTCTGCAACTAAACCCGAAGCAAGCCGAGGGCATCAGCGTGGCCGTGTATGCGCCGCGCGCGGATTCCAGCCGGGCGCAGGAATTTGCTAATATCGTCGCCCATCAGGAGATTATTTTTTCCGACTTGTTTGGCGCGCTACCGGAGCCGGACTTGACCGTGATTCAGTTGCCGGACGGGACGATGAGGGATTTTGCGGCACCCGGCGTGATCATGTTGAGTCACCGCATCTGGGACCCAAAAATGAGTGACCGCACCATGAGCCGCCTGGTCGCTACGCAATGGTGGGGCAACCAAGTGTTGCCGGCTTCGACCGGCGACGTGTGGATCAGCGACGGGCTGGCGCGCTATTCGGAAGAGTTGTACGCCGAGCAGAATTTTGGAAAAGAGGCCGGGCTGAAGGCTATCGACGAATTCGCCGTAGGTTCGCTGATGCACGACAATTCTGCCCCGGTAGCGCAGTCTGCGCGGCTAGTCCCCTACTCCAGCGAGTATCGCTCGGTGGTGATGAACAAAGGCGCGATGCTGTTTCACATGCTGCGCGTACAGATGAACGATCTTACATTCAAATCGCTGCTGCACAATTTCTACGCGAAATATCAGGGCAAAACGGCCACGGTGCTGGAGTTCGAGCAGATGGCCGTGGACGCGGCTCAAAAGGCCGTAAAACCGAATGAAGGCGCGCCAAATTTGGCAGGTTTCTTTGCGCAGTGGATGAACTCCACCGGTATTCCGGAATTCACCCTGGAATTTGTCACCTACCGGACGCGAAAAGGCTTCCGCGTGGTGGGGAAAATTCACCAGCCGCTGGACACCTTCCAAATGCCCGTGCAACTCCGCATCGACACGGAGGGCAACCCGGAAATCAAGTGGATCGACGCCACTGGACTCGACTCCGACTTCATGGTGGAAACGTTTGGACGCCCGAAAGCCGGCGGAATCAAGATCGACCCGAACAACTACATTTTGAAGAGCACCCCGGGTTTGCGTGCACGTGCCGCCATTGCCCGCGGTGAAGAGCTTGCCGAAGTCGGCAAATATTACGATGCGGTGCAGCAGTATCAGAAGGCCCTGAGCATTCAGCCGAATCGATCGCTGGCCAATTTCCGCATGGGCGAAGCGTTCTTCTACCAGAAGAATTATCAAGCTTCGGCGAACGCGTTTCGCGAAGCGCTGCAAACCGTGCCGGAGCCGGCGGAAAAGTGGACGGAAGTCTGGAGCCACATCTATCTGGGCAAAATATTCGATCTCCTGGGCCAGCGCGAACGCGCGTTGAATGAATACAGCAAGGCCCGCCAATTGAACGACCCTACAGGCGGCGCCCAAGACGTGGTGGATACACTGGTGAAGAAACCGTACACCGAAGCGGGCATGCCAATCGTGACGCCGGGATTAGCGGGCGAAGTGAAAGCCGCCCCGGCAAAGGGTAAAACGGCCGAAGTCGCCCCGCCAGCCTCCGGCGATAAACCGACCTTCAAGAAGCCGTAAAGCCCTTGCAGGGAAAGTTTGACGTAGCGTTGTGCTAGATGCCTGCCAAGCCGGTCAGTTTGGCTTCGGGAACGCCCGTTTGCTGAATCAAAACCTGGAAGCGCTCGCCCATTCCTTCTGGAAAGATCAGCGTCTTGAGTTGCAGGCGGGCGCGCAGGCGTTCCGTTTCGTCCATGCCAGCATCGTAGAGATCGGAGAACTCATTTCCTTGCCCCAGCGCGATAAGAAAAGCCGTCTGCGAAGTGAGCCCTACGGTCTCAAGACCCGCGCGTTGTCCCCGCTGCCGCAGCGCAGTGAAATTTACATGCGCGGTCAAGTCTTGCGCACCCGGCGTGGCGTAATAATTTTCATTTGCCTTATGCCCCTTGTAGGCGAGCATGGTTCCCGACATGTGGTGCGCGTCGAACAGATCCGCGGCTTCGTGGCCATAGTCGATCGTTAGCACGAATCCTCGCTGAAGGCGCCGCGCAATCTCCGTCATCCAGTCGCAAGCCTCCAGCCCGGCTTCTGCTTGCTGGCCTTCTCGTAGGACGATCTGTTGCGCTGCGAAATAGTCCGTGATGGCGCAGGTGGACAGCGGCTGCGCAATCTCGGCGAACTCGGTGCCGTCGTGTGTCACAAACACTTCCTGCAGGATGCCGCCCTTCTGAATCACGCGATGAACTGCCAGCGCATCGAGCAACTCGTTGGAGAAGATGCAGCCCGCCTCAACTCGCGCCGGGATTTCAAATGACGCCTGGCACTTCCCTTGCTGAATGAAAGCAGCGACACGCGCGCTGAGCTGATCGGTTCGCGAAAGCGAGCGCTCCACAGCGACGTAACGGAGCGCTTCGTAAAAGTCTGGCAGCTGCGTTTGCGAAAACTCTAAAATGTGCCTGGCAAGCCGGCCTACGCCAGAGCCCGCTTCCACTAGAACAAAATGGCTCGGGCGATCCATCTGGCGCCACATTTCCGCGAATTGCCTCGCGAGCAGCCGGCCAAAAATTGGGTGGACGTCTACGCTAGTGTAGTAATCCGCGAACCGCGTCGCTTCAGCCTTCGAGTAGTAGCCGTGCAGTGGGTGATATAACGCTTCGCGCATGTATTCGGCGAAGGTGATGGGGCCGAAGCGGCGAATACGTTCCGCGAGAATCGCGGCGAGTGGAGTTGCCCGAGAGTTCAAGCGTTGGCCGCTCCGCTGGGCAGCGATTTTCTAAGGAGATCCCAGGTAATTTGAAACGTCTCGCGTGCGAAAGAATCGAACAGCACGAAAAAAACCGTTTCGATCGGCGACCCGTTCTGCAAATGTTGCGTGGTTTCGCCCAACATGATCTGTGCGCACTCCTCCATGGGAAAACCAGAAGCGCCCGTGCCAATGGCCGGGAAGGCGATGGATTTGAGGTTGCGTTCGGACGCCAGCCGCAAGCAATGCGCGGTGGAAGTCCGCAGAGACTTCGCCGTGGTGCGCACGCCCCCAAGCCCCATGCTGGCCGCGTGAATCACATGCCGCGCCTTGAGTTTTCCAGCCCCCGTTATGGCTGCGTACCCAACCGGAATGCTTCCAATCTCGGTGCACTCTTTTTGAATCTCGTCGCCGCCCTTGCGATGGATTGCTCCGGCCACCCCGGCGCCGAGCAGCAGATCGTTGTTGGCCGCGTTGACGATGGCGTCCACGTCCATGTCCGTAATATCGCCCTGCTGGATCACCACGCGGTCAGAGAGCTGTTTCATCACGCAATATAGTAGACCATTTCGGTAGCTCAGGCCTTCAGGCCTGAGGATCCTCCCGAGCTGAGTCGTCAGGGACTATGCCAGTTTGCAGTAGACCTCGGCATCCAACCCAAGAACAATTTGCGCGCCGCGGACCAGCACCGGCCGCCGGATCAGATTCGGCTCTCGGGCCATCAGCTTGATCGCCTCGGTTCGCGACGGCGGGTGCTGCTTCATTTTACGCTTGCGATACAGCTCATTCCGCATGTTCAGAAACTCTTTGTAATCCCGCTTCCCGATCATTGCATCCAGTTCTTTTTCGCTCAGTCGCTCCTTGTCCAGGTCCCGCGAAGTGAATTCCACTTTGTGTTCGAGCAAGAGACCTCTTGCTTTGCGGCATGTCGTTCACGTGGGTTTCTGATAGAAAATTATTTTAGCGGCCATATGTGCCTTTCTTTCCCTTGGAACCATTCGCAAAGAATCAAAGGTGGCGATCAATACCGCGGCACCTGCGGATCAATCTCAGCAGACCAACGCTCAATCCCTCCCGCCATCGATTTAGCCGAAGCCACTCCCTGGCTGCGCAGCCAATTGGCCACGTCCAGGCTCCGCATCCCATGGTGGCAATAGCAGATGACCGGTTCCTCCGTGTCCAACTTCTGCAAATTCGCAGGAATCGCTCCCATCGGAATGTGCAGGGCGTTTTCGATGCGGCAGTGCGCATACTCCCACGGCTCGCGCACGTCCACCACCAGCAATTTTTCGCCGCGGTCCAGCCGCTGCTTCAATTCCCGTGGCGTAATTTCCAGATCGTTCATCACTATTCCCCCATCACCGTTCCGCCCAGAATCATGAACATCATGAAGACCATGACTCCCACCACCAGGCAGCCAAAGACAAGGCCGACGAGTTTGCCAAAACGAGTTCGAGCCAAGGCAATTCACTCCGCGCGAGTATTTACCAACCGCATGCAGGCGCCAGAACGATGGCGTGGTCAGCTTACCTCACCCGCGGTCCGCTATTGTACCTAATTACTGGATGGCGCCCTTCGTCGAAATCCATTGCTTCTCGATCGATTCAATCTCATTGACCATTGCTACATCCTCCGGCTGCGGCAGCATTGCTTTCCTATATTCCTCGAAGCCCTTCTCCGGCAGGAGTTCTCCCGTTATGCTGTATGGCTTCCCGGAATATTCGCCGATGTAGCGATTGAACTTTACGTCTGGCACATACAATTGTTCGTGGCCGGCAGGCACATTCTTGTTGATCATCTCCACCAGTTTCACGCATTCCTCGTGGTACAGCTTGCGGCTGTGTTCGTTCATGCGCTCGAGGTTTGCTTCCACCTTCGCGCTGGGCTCGTCATATCGTCCTTTCAAGCCCCACACGTAAAACCAATGCGCGGAGCTGGAGCGGTCGACGCCGAAGAGATCGAGGCTCACCGGTATCCATTTATTGATGTATTTCTGGATGAGATTCGTGGGAATCACGCCCGCTTTCACGATGCGTTTAATGCCGTCCTGCCCGGTGCCCAGATGAAACGACTCTTCCTTCAGCATCGGAATCATGGACTGAGCGAGCGGCGCAAAGCCGGAATAGCTCAACATGGTGAGCTGATATTTTCCGTCGCGATCCACGAAATCCGTATACACGAAAAAATCCAGCCAGTTGTTCACGTCCTGATTAAACGCGCCCAGCAGCCGCTTCTGGTCGAACGCGCGCCTCTCCAACATCTTCTGCGCTTCCACCTTGCCGCTGTACCCGAAATAATTCATTAGCAGATAGCACATCTGCCAGCCGTGCCGCATCTCCTCCGTGACCACCCGGCACAATGATTGCCGGTCGTGCTCGCTCGGCGCCGTCTGGAAGAGCTTTCGTTGCTGCTCGACGGAAGCAAATTCCGTGTCGCCCTGATACACGATCAAATTCAGCAACGCGTCGCGCATGCGCTGGTCCGGAATCTGCATCACACGGTCCCACTTCGGCCGCCCTTTGTACGCTCCAAATTCAACCTCGCTCGAGCGCGTCGGCCCGAACTTTGCCTCGAATTGATAGTTGGTAATCTCCGGATAATCCACGCCGATATCTTTTTGCCACACACGGAACAGATCCACCCAATCATCGAAAGTCGCCAAGCGAGTTGCAGGCATGTCAGTAGTTCCTCCCTCGAATTGCTTCGTCTGCCGCGTCTACCCGGCGCGCACAGCTTTGGCGCGAAACCTTTTTCAGCTTCAGCGGCCTTCGAACCTTGGTGGCCGCTTTTCCATGAACGCTCGGATGCCTTCTTTGCAATCGTCGGAATGAAAACATTTCAGTTGGTGTTGGACTTCCCGCTCCAGTCCCTGCACCAGCGCTTCTTTGTCGCGCGCAAACAGCGTGTGTTTCACCGCGCGAATCGCCATCTGCGGGCCCTCGGCAATTTTTTGCGCCAGCGCGAGGACTTCGGCTTCATAGCGATCCAGCGCGTAAACATGATTCACCAGCCCGAGCCGGTGCGCCGTCTTCGCATCGATCATTTCACCGGTGTAAAACATTTCCGCCGCGATCGAAGGGCCAACCAGCTCTGGCAAAAAGTATGTGCCGCCATAATCGGGAAACAGCCCGACCTTGGCAAAGTTTTGCCCGAACACAGAATTCTCCGAAGCGACGCGAATGTCCGCCGCCAGCGCCAGGTTCATGCCCGCTCCCGCCGCTGGGCCATTCACCGCGGCAATCACCGGCTGCGGCATGGTGCGCATATTCAACACCGCCTGCATTCCAGAGCGCAGCAAGGGGCCAAGCTCTTTCGCATCGCCACGCTCGCGTCCTTTGCCGATCAGCCCCAGGTCGCCCCCTGCGCAAAACGCGCGCCCAGCCCCGGAGAGAATCACGACGTGAACGGTTAAATCACTCCCGATGCGTAGTAAGGCTTCATTCAGCGCTATCGACAATTCATTGTCGATGGCGTTCAGTCGATCTGGCCGGTTCATCGTCAACCTGACGATGGACCCGTGCCTCGTTTCCAACAGGACGGGAGCAGCGGACTGTGCAGTGGTGCTCATCAGAATTTCCTCTGTGTGATTGTATTTCTAGTGCG
>Ga0182019_10001843_pt1 | contig 10803 bp, 9 predicted proteins | sample 812E2MmetaG_FD_120483 | JGI IMG/M metagenome (GOLD analysis project Ga0182019, IMG submission 120483) | Permafrost microbial communities from Stordalen Mire, Sweden - 812E2M metaG | ecosystem: Environmental > Terrestrial > Soil > Wetlands > Permafrost | place: Sweden: Stordalen | collected...
AGCACCGGTGGCAGCGGTGGCGGTAACGGCGGCACGACGGCGACTGGCGGCGGCCCCGCGGACGCGGCTCCTCCTTCGCGCGGGCCGACCCCGGCCACGGCCGGACACAACTTCCCCTTCCCGCAGAATCGGGAGAACAGCCGCTGCATCTACCCCGCGCTGTATCGCAACGAGGACATGCAGGCCATCTACACGCAGTGGAAGAACGATACCGTGACCAGCGACGGCGCCAGCGGCTTCCGTCGGGTAAAGCGGCCGAAGGAACCTGGGCTGGAAGCCAATTCGACGGTGTCCGAAGGCATCGGCTACGGCATGCTCCTGGCCGTGTACATGGACGACCAGGCGCTCTTCGACGACTTGTGGAAATACGAGCAGAAGTGGCTCGACGGGTCGACCGGGCTCATGAACTGGTACATCAACGCGGCTGGCACCGACCTGGGTGCGAACGGGGCGGGGCCCGCGACCGACGCCGACGAGGACATGGCTTTCGCGCTTCTGATGGCCGACAAGCAGTGGGGCGGCAAGGGCAGCCTGAGCAAGAACTACCTCGACTGCGCCAAGAGCCAGATGTCGGCGGTGTGGAACAACGAGATCTACAACTTCATCTATCTGCGGGCTGGTCCTTGGGCCAACGACTCGAACATCAACCTCTCGTACTTCGCGCCTTCCTACTACAAGGTGTTCGCCAAGATCGACCAGACGCCAACCTCCAACTGGACCAAGGTCACCGACACCATGTACACGGTGCTCAATGCGTCGCTCAACGCCACCAACGGCAATACGGCCAACGGGTTGGTCCCCGCCTGGTGCGACAGCAACGGCAAGCCCAACGGCCAGGCCTACGGCTCGACGGGCGGGGCGACGCCGACCAATTACCAGTACGATTCCTGTCGCACGCCTTTCCGCATCGGTCTCGATTGGTGCCTGACGGGCGACACGCGCGCTCAGGCCTACGTGGCCAAGACCAGCGGCTTCTTCAGCGGCACGGTCGGGGGCGCGACCAAGATCGTCGACGGCTACGATCTCAACGGCACGCCGCACGCGCAGTTCCAGACCGGGACGAATGCATCGATTCAGTCCGCGGCCTTCGTCGGGCCGGCCGGCGTGGGCGCCATGAGCAGCCCGACCTACCAGACCTTCGTCAACGACGCCTACGGTGTGTTGGTCACGGGCAGGGCGCAGATCGGCGGGACCTACTACGACGACTCTTGGATGGCCCTCTCGCTGCTCATGATGACCGCCAATTTCCTCGACTACACCAGCCTCTGACCGAGGCCGCGGCGGTCCCACCGCAGGGGGGCTCGTGACATCCTTCACAGCGGGTGGGAGAGGTAGGTGCGCCTACTACGCACAGCTACGAATTGACCGGCGCGCGGCGTAATTCCATGGATTTCATTCATGGTTTTGCGAGATGATTTTGCCTCCCCGGGCTCTTAACCAACTTCAGCTTTCGGCCGCGGGGACCGATAAGGCAATAGCTTGATGGCCAGAAGACGTCCCAAGGTCTTGGTTGTCGATGGAGATAAGGAGAAATCCCTGGCTCTCCATAGAGTGCTCTACGACGGCAACCAGCAGTTCGACGTCCTTCTCGCGGTCAACGCCGATGTGGCGCGCGAGATCCTGCGCGACGTGAACGTGGACGTCGTGGTCACCGACATCGATCTGCCCGGCGCGAGCGGCGTCGACCTGGTGTGCTGGGCGGCCATCGAGTTCCCCGAGACCGTCTACATCGTGCAGACCCGGGACGACGTCGATCCCTTGCAGCAGCGGATCGCCGGGCTGGGTTGCCTGCGCCTCATGACGAAGCCCTGCGAGCCGGCGGAGGTCTTGCGGCTCGTGCGCGAAGCGCTCGATTGCATCCACCGCCTGTCGGGCTGCTTCTCGGCCCTTTCGGCGGCGGATCTGATCCAGATGCTCTGCCTGGCCCAGCGCACGGCCGCCCTGCGCATCACCGCCGGCGGCGAGGCCGGAACCGTCATGGTCAAGGACGGCGTGCTCCTGCATGCGAGCTGGGGCGCGCTCGTCGGACAGGAAGCCCTGTGCGCCATCCTGGAAGCCCAGGACGGTGTGTTTCGGACGACGCCGCTTCCCGACGGGGTGGCGCGGACCATCCACGCGAATTGGCAGCACGCTTTGATGGAGGCCGTGCAAGCCCTGGACGAGCGGGCCAATTCCTCCCATCGCTCGACGGGATCCTTTCCCGCGATTCGCGTCGACGATTCGATTCTCGAGAAAATGTCGGCGTCTGGCGCGGAGGCCGAGCCGATTCGCCGCCCCGGGGCCTATCTCCTGGCTGGCATCGAGTCCCGCCAAGCGCCACGGGCGGGTGGCGCGGCCTCGTCGCTGGTGGACAAGGGCTTCGCGGCCTTGCGCGCCGGCAATGTCGAGGAGGCGCGCCAGTGCTGGCTGGCCGCCAAGCAGCTGGATCCCGAGAACCGCTCCCTGGATCTCAACCTGAAGAAACTAGAAAGCAGGGTCACGCGCTAGTTGCTCCCGGCGGCGCACGGTCCCAAAGGAGCATAGGATGAGTGTGACGGAAAGCAGAGACGAATTGCAGGGCCTCCTGGTCGTGATGGCCTCGCTGTCGCATGGACTGGAACAAACGCTGGGCCGCGGCGCCGAGACCGTGACCTTTCGCGCGGGCCGCACCGTGGGCCTAAAGAGCGGTGCCGGCCAGCAAGAAAGCGATCTTATGGCCGCGCTCGCCAAGGTGGGCGAGGCCTTGAAGGCCGGCGGCATCGAATGGCCATTCGAGGTGTGGAAGCCCGCCGCCGCGCCGAGCTTCATCTACGAGAAGGACGGCAAGCAGGCGGTCAAGCTGGTGTTCCGCAACTGCATGGTCCGCTGCGCGCTCTTCCGTTACGGGCACGAGCAGAAGCAATCGCTGTGCATGATGAACCACGGCTTCTTCTGTGGCTACGTGCAGAAGTTCACCGGCAAGCGCGCCGAGCTCGAGATCCTGCACGCCGGAGAAAACGCCTGTCTCAAAGAGCTTTTGCTGTCCGGCTAGGAGGAACCCATGGGCAAAGTCACCGTTTCCTTTGATTGGCTCTCCGGCTGCTCCGGCTGCGAGCTGTCCATCGTCGATCTGCACGAGCGGCTGCTTGCGGTGCTGGAGCAGATCGACATCGTCCGCCTGCCGATCTTGATGGACGTCAAGGACTATCCCAAGGCCAAGCTCGGCATCATCACAGGGGCGCTGCGCACCCATCACGACGTGGAGTGCGCGAAGAAGATGCGCGCAAGCTGCGACGCCATCCTGGCCTTCGGCACCTGCGGGGTGTACGGCGGGCCGCAGGGCTCGGGCTACGCTCACGCGCAGAGCGAGCTGGCCGAGACGGCCTTCGTCAAGAACCCCACGACTTCCACGCACTTCGTGCCGGACCAGGGGGTGCCCAAGCTCCTCGAGGAAGGCGTGTTGCCACTCGACGCGGCCATCACGGTGGACCTCTACTTGCCCGGCTGCCCGCCACACGCCTACTACGTGTTCGAGGCGCTGCGCTCGGTGCTCGATGGCAAGCCACCGGAGTTCGGCGAGCACAACGTGTGCTTCCACTGTGACCGCGCCATGAAACACACCGAGGTCGCGGCCCTGCGCCGGGTGCACGAGGGGACGCTGGAAAAGGAGACTTGCTTTCTCTCGCAAGGCATTCTGTGCATGGGCAGCGCGACGCTTGATCGCTGTCGCGGAGCTTGCCCGACGCGCGGCATGCCCTGCTCGGGTTGCGGCGGCCCGTCGGAGGCCATCGTGCTCGAACCCAACCGCGACATTCGCACCGAGATCGCCACGCGCATGTCGATGATGACCAAGATCCCCAAGGCCAAGATCACCTCGGAGATCGAGAAGCAAGCCAAGACCTACTACGCCTACGCCATGGCCTCGCCCGTCTTCCGCGAGAAACCCACCTTCCTGCTCAGGCGCTGGATTGCGCAGCAAGGAGCCGCCCGATGAGCCGCACCCTGACCATCGATCCCGTCACGCGCATCGAGGGCCATGCCCAGGTGCACATCGACATCGGTGACGACGGCAAGATTGGCGCCGCCACCCTGCACGTCCTCGAGTTCCGCGGTTTCGAGCGCTTCCTGCAGGGCATGCAGGCCGAGCTGATGCCGACCATCACCACGCGCATCTGCGGCACCTGCCCGCACGCCCACCACCTGGTGTCGGCCAAGGCGCTCGACGTCCTGTTCTCGGCGCCGCCGCCGCCCGCGGCCTTGCTGCTGCGCCAGCTGCTCAACTGCGGCAGCATGATCCACTCGCACGCGATTCACTTCTTCGCGCTGGCCGGTCCGGACATCTTCCTCGGCGTCGGCAGCCCGGTCGGCAAGCGCAATCTCATCGGCCTGCTCGAGGCCGCGCCCGAGCTGGCCAAGAAGGCCCTGCGCCTGCGCAGCATTGGACAGATGCTGGTCGAGATCGTCGGCGGCCGGGGCACGCACCCGGTGACCGCGGTCGCGGGCGGCATGTCGTGTGCGCTCACCAAGGAAAGCCACGCGAACCTCAAGGCTCTCGCCGCCGAGGCCCTGGAGCTGGCCAAGGTCGTGCTCGGCGCGGGGAAGAAGGCGCTCCTCAAGGATCCCGAGATGCTCAAGCGGTTGCCGCTCGCGGCGAACGACATGGGCACCCTGCGGGGGAACGCTCTCGATCTCTACGACGGCAAACTGCGCGTGCGGAAGCCCGACGGCAGCACCTTGCTCGACTTCGCCTCCGCCGACTACGCCGAGCACCTGGTCGAGGAAGCGCTGCCGCACAGCTACGGCAAGCAGGTTCTCCTCAAGGTCGGTGGCGGCACCCAGACCTACCGGGTGGGACCGCTGGCGCGGCTCAATTGCGCCGAGGTCACGGGCACCCCGCTTGCCGATGCGGCGCTGGCGGAATGGAAGGCGGCCTGTGGCAATCCCTCGAAGCTCGTCGTCGCCGGGCACTGGGCCCGTCTGGTCGAGCTGCTCCACTGCGCGGAGAAGGCGGCGGCCATGCTCGACGACCCGGCCATCCTCTCGCCCGAGGTGCGCACGGCGCCGGGTGCGCTCAAGCGGCATGCGGTGGCCCATGTCGAGGCCCCGCGCGGCGTGCTCATCCACGATTACACCGTAGACGGCAACGCGCTCATCGTCTCGGCGAACTTCGTGGTCGCCACCCAGCACAACATCGCCAGCATCAACACCACCATCAAGGACGCCGCCACGAGCTTACTTGGCAAGAGCGACAGCGAGCTACTCGACGGCGTGGAATTCGCCATTCGCTGCTACGACCCGTGCCTGTCCTGTTCCACCCATCGCGTGGGGCAGATGCCGCTGGAGGTAAGCCTCTGGCAAGACGACCGCAACCTGCGGACCGCGAGGAGATAAGCCATGCCGACGGTTCACATCGAAGAAGCTGGTTGCCGCGACTGCGGTCTGTGCGTCGAGATCTGCCCGACCGACGTGTTCGAGGAGGACGGGCCGAAGAAGATGGCCAAGGTCGTGCGCCAGGACGATTGCATCGGTTGTACCTCGTGCGTGTACCTGTGCCCGTCCCGCTGTCTGAGCGTGACCGACGCGATAACGCAGCGGCCTTTCCACCGCATGGAGAGCAACCGGGCGCTCATTTCGCGATTCTTGCAGCAGGTGCCCGCGATGGAGCAGCTCGGGCAGGCCGACTACGACGAGGCGCTCAAGGACACGCACGTGCGCTTGCAGGCGCTCTCCGACGCGCTCAAGGAGATCATGGGGCGCGGGCAGCGGGCCGTGGGCCGCTCGGCCGGCAACCTGGCCGCCGCGCACATGCCCGAGATGTACGAGACCACGGAGCTCGCCCAGCTTCTCGCGGGCATGCGCCGGCGTTTCGCGCACGCCTTCGAGTTCGACGCCCAGCTCGACAAGGACACGCAGTCCGCGACCCTGACCTTTCCCGCGTGCGCCATGCACAAGGTGGTCGCGGCGCAGGGCGAGCCCGCGGGCAGCGCCAACCTATGCGAGCTGTTCCACGAATACTTCGCCGGCCTCATGAGCGCGTTCTCCGGTAAGAGCTACACGGCGGCCACCATCGGCACCGTCGGCCAGTGCACCGTCAAGTTCCAGATCCGCAGTTAACCCACACCCAGGAGGAATGGACCATGGCTTCTCGAACGGAAAAAATGCAGGACATCTTGCGCGGCCTCAGAGGGGCCTCGCCGGACATCATCGGCGCCGCAGTGGTCAGCATCGACGGCTTCATCGTCGCGTCGGTCTTGCCGAGCGAGGTGGACGAGGAGCTGGTGTCCGGCATGGCGGCGGCCATGCTCGGCGTCGGCGAGCGCATCTCGTCCGAGCTGATGGCCTCGACCATGGAGCAGGTCTACGTGCGCAGTGAGAAGGGCTACGTGGTGCTCAACGCGGTCGGCGCCGACTCGGTGCTGGTGGTCCTGACTACCAAGGACGCCAAGCTCGGCCTGGTCTTCATCGAGGTCAAGCGCCGCTGCCAGGAGCTGGGCAAGGCCATCGCCGCCTCGGCCTAGGGAGGATCATGACCCGGCCGGGGTCCGGGCACCCGCCCGGCGGTGCGACATCCCATCATCCTTCGTCGGCGCGTTTCGTGCTGGCGGCGGGGTTGCTCGCCCTGGGCATCGGCGATGTGGCGGTCATCGACCTCGTCCTGCTGCCTCGCACCTTCGGCAGTCCCTCGTCAACGCGTCCGACTGTGATTCTGCGCCCCCAAATTCCCCCTCTCCCCGCTCCGCAGGGAGAGGACGCCGAGCGCAGCGAGGCGGGTGAGGGGCCGCCCATCGCTGCCGCGCCTCCCGCCCCCGCCCCTCTCCCCGCAACGCGGGGAGAGGGTGCCGAGCGCAGCGAGGCGGGTGAGGGGCCGGGTGAGGGGCCGCCGGCGGCCGAGCAATTCCCCGATCTGCTCTTTGCTCGCAACACGACGTGGCTCTCGCCGGAATCGCGGGAAACGCTCGACCGAGTGGCGGACGCGCTCAAGGAAGATCCCGCCCGGGGGGTGGCGCTCCATGGGCACACCGACAACGTAGGTCCGCCTGACCTCAACCGTTCGCTGTCGCGGGCGCGCGCACGGCGCGCTAGCCTCTACTTGCGGGCCCACGGCGTGGAACCGGCCCGCATCGACATCCAGGGCTTCGGCTCCGATCGTCCCGTCGAGGGCGAGCCGACGCCCGCGGCCCGGGCGCGCAACCGGCGGGTCGAGATCGCAGTCCACTGAGAACCAGCCCATGCCACTTCCTACCCTGCTTATCATCGCCAGCCTGGTTGCCGCCGTAATGTTCTTCCTGGCCGGCCTCCTGCTCGCTCCTCGCCGCGCGGGCGAGGCGGCTTCGCGCGGGGAAAGCCCCAAGCCCGCGGCTTCGGGGGACATGGCCGAGGACTTGCGCCGCGAACGCGCGGCTAGCGAGGCGGCACTGACCGAAGCCCAGGTCCGATGCCTCGCCGTCGAGAAGGAGCGCGACGCTGCGCAACAGCAGGTTGAGCGTCTGCTTGCCAAGGACAAGACCCTGGCCGAGCGGCTACGCGCGGCCGAGGCGGAGAATCGCGCGGCTTTCGAGCGCGAGGAGAAGGTGGCCGAGGCGTGGGCGGGGCAACTCGACGCGGCCAAGGCGGAGCAGAAGCGCGAGGACCAGGGCCTTCACCGCGATGTGGGGGAATTGCGCGCGCAGGTCGCGCGGGAGAAGGCGGAGCGGGAGGAACTTGCGAAACTGGCGGAAGCGGCCGCCGCCCGCGAGCGGAGCGCGCTCGAGCGCGCGGCCGAGGCCGAGGCGGTCCAGCGCGCGCAAGTGGCCACGGCCGAAGCCGCGGTACGGGCGAAGGTGGCCGAAACCGAGGCCGCGATGCAGGCGAAGTTGGTTGCGGCCGAAGCCGCGGTGCAGGCGAAGGTGGCCGAAACCGAGGCCGCGATGCAGGCGAAGTTGGCCGCGGCCGAGGCCGCCCGGCAAACCCAGGCCGCTGCGGCGAAGGAGGTCCTGCGTGCCCGATTGACCCAGGTGGAGGCGGAGCGCGCGGCGCTGGGGGAACAGCTCACGCGCGGCCAGACCGAGCGTGCCGCCGCGGAGGAGTCCAGACAGGAGTTCGAGCTGCGCATGCGCGCCGCCGAGGAGGTCGTCGAGGTGCTGCGGGTGACGTCCGCCTCGGCCCAGGAGGCCTTGCGCGCCGCCGAGGGGCGGGCCAAGGACCGGGAGCAGCTGGCTCGGGAGAATGCCGAGCTACGTGCGCAGCGGGCCCAGGCCGAGCAGGAGACAAAAGAGCGGGCGGGCCGGGACGACGAGGCCAAGGACGCGAAGGTCGAGTTGGCCGCGGCGCAGGCCAAGCTGGCCGAGCTCGAGCGCGTCCTCGAGGAAAACCGGCGGTTGCGCGACGAGGTCGCCGAGCTGCGCACGCACCAGGAGGCGAGCGGCGAGCTCGAGCGGCTCACGGCGGCGCACAAGCAGGTCCGCCTCGACGCCGAGCTCATGGCCAGGCGCCTGCAAGAGTTGCTGCACGATCAGGCCGAGCTGGTTCCCCTGCGCGCGCAGGCGGCGGAGGCGGTTTCGCTCGCCGAGGAGGTCGAATATCTGCGCCGGCGCGAGAAGGATCTCGAGGCACAGCTCTACGCCAGCGGCTCCTACTCGAGCCGCGAGATGCCCGCGCTCAGCGGCGAGCTTTCGGCCGCCGCTCCGGTCACGGACCTGGAAACCAACCTGAGCGCCCTCGTTGGTGACGGTGGTCCGCGCACGGCCGTGCTCGCCGATGCCCAGGGCTTTCTCATCGCCAGCGCTGGCGAGTCCGTGGCCGAAGAGGGCTTGGCGGCCTTCGCGGCCGTGGCGGGGGAGATGGTGGCCCGCGCACGCATGCTGCTGCCGCTGGCGGACGTGGATTCGGTGCGCGTCACCGATGCCAACCGCATGGTGCTCACCTGCCATCTCTTCGCCAGCGCGGGCGAGGGGCTGGGCATCGCGACCCTGGGGCCGGGCGAGCCCAGGGCGGAGAGCACGGCGCGGGCCATCGTGGGACTCGCCGCCATCGTGTCGGGCGCCGATGCAACCGGCGACAAGAAGCCGGCCACCTGATTCTCTTCACGCGATGCGGGCGAGCGCGCGGGCTCGCGCACAGGCCTGTCGGCCGGCGGCGCGGAGACCGTCGTCGGCGCCGACGATGCGCAGAACCGCATCCACCGCCTCGGGGATGGCGGCCTCGACCGCGGCAGTCATCTCCGTTCCGTAGTCCGCGAAAGCAACCCCCTCCACTCCGACGAAGTGCAGGGTGGCCGGCGGCCGGTCCGGGGCGAGACGGCGGGCCAGTTCCATCAACTCGGCGATGCCGATGGTGTGCGAGATGGATGTCCCGGCGCCGTAGTGTTCGATGGCCCGGCCGGCCAGGGTCACGCAGGTTCCCGGCGGCTGGCCGGTACTCATCGCGTCCACCAGGATCACGCAATCGGCCCCCGCCACGACGTCGAGGAGAGCAAAGCCGAGATGGGGAGCGAGCTCGACGCACACCTCCGCGGGTAGGGGCAGCTCCCCGAGGATGCGCCCGATGCGAATGCCCACGCCGTCGTCGCGCACCAGCTCGTTGCCCAGGCACAGGATGCGCGTCGCCATAGCCGCCAGACCTTAATGGGAACCCTTGGAGGGTTCCCAAACCCTCCCGCGACACTGCGCTGCCGGCAAAGCCGGCAGGCTGCGCACGCGTCCAGCTACGGCCGCCAGTTGTGAAACCACAGGCGAAGGTTGGCGGTCGAGGAGGTGATGGCGAACTCGCCCCACACCGGCGCGAAGAAGATCGACATGGCGAGGGCCAGACCGATGTAGCCGGCGATCCACTTGCCGTGCTTGCGTTCGAGGTGCGCGGCGAGCCCGGCCAGCATGACGAGCAGGAAGGCGTAGCAGGGCAGGTAGTAGTGGCTGAAGGTGTAGTTGCCACGCGTGCCGCGGGTGGCGAGCCACGGGGCCATGAACGAGAACCAGCCGACCAGCATCACCAGCACCCCGCGTGTGGTCGACGAACCCAGCAGTGTCAGCCAGTAGCGACGGAAGCGCGCCCGCACGGCGACCACGGCCGTGGTGATGGGAAATGCCACCACGAGGAGGGTCGAGGTCGCCCACAGCACGAGATTGCCAACGCTCGACGAGTAGCGTGAGCGTAGCCCCGAGGTCGACGCCTTGATGACGATGGGGTGCATGAGGATCGGCCAGCCGTACCACGGCGAGGTCAGCTCGTTCTTGTAGTGGCCGAGATCCAGGTGGTGCTTGTAGAGGTCGATGATCACCTTCCACGTCGCCGTTGGGCTACTCGGCTTGCCCGTGAGGCGCAGGGCGCCCATCCAGACCAGGGTGTGCACGATGGGAATGATGCCGAGCCACAGAATGGAGAAGATGGACACCCGGCGCAGCATGAGGAGGGCGACCGCCGCGGGAATGGCGGTCATGGCCCCGCTCCATTTGATCGAGGTCGAAAGCCCGATGAGCACCCCGGCGGCAATCACGCCCTTCCAGGTCCGCGCGGCGGCCGCGGCCACCATGCCCCACAACATGAAGGAAATCATCGTCCCGTCGAGCAGTCCCGAACGGGAGTAGGAGATGAAGAAACCGTCGGCCGCGACGAAGGCCGCCGCCATCCAGCCCGCGCGCTTGTTGCCGAAGATCAGGCGGCCGAGCCAATAGGCCAACAGCACGGTCTGCAATCCGAAGAGCAACGGCCCGAAACGCCAGCCCAGCGAGTTGTAGCCGAAGATCAACATGCCCACCGAGATGAGCAACTTGCCGAAGGGTGGGTGATCGTTGCTATCCGCGATCCCGAGCGCGTAGTTGTGGGCGTTCTTGACGAAGGGCTCTTCGTCGAAGGTGAACCAGTTCGGCC
>Ga0182019_10001844_pt1 | contig 10802 bp, 7 predicted proteins | sample 812E2MmetaG_FD_120483 | JGI IMG/M metagenome (GOLD analysis project Ga0182019, IMG submission 120483) | Permafrost microbial communities from Stordalen Mire, Sweden - 812E2M metaG | ecosystem: Environmental > Terrestrial > Soil > Wetlands > Permafrost | place: Sweden: Stordalen | collected...
AATTGCTGGTTCCCCTTCAGGCTTGCGATCTGGTACGAGATGTCGGTCATCAGGTTCAATCCCCCGTCCCTGTACCTGTACCCGATTCCGGCACGGTGCGTCGTGTACCAGTCTTCGTACGTGTTGGAGAGGTTTTCCTCGAGCGCGGTGTATTCTCCCGTTACCGGGTCCGCCAGGTACTTCCGGTTGTCGGAAGTGTTCCGGGTCCAGGAAGGAGAATAACTCAGTTGCATGAGGCTGGAAACCGTGAGCGGCTCGGTGTACACCAGTCGCGTGGAAAGGGAGGAGCTGTTGGTGAGAAGCGTCGCCTGCTGGTCGAGCGTATCGCTCTGCGTGGCCGTCCCCTGCACATAGTCGGCGGTCGACTGCAGCGTACTGGAGCCTGTCTTATGGTTGTATCCTGTCCCGATGTCGAGCGAAATCGTCCGGCCGGGGAGGTCGAATTTGTGCCTCAGAATCAGATGGTTCGAAAGATTGTAACCGGTCGTGTGCGCGAGATTGTCGCTGCTGGCCAGGTTTATGACCTGTGACGCAGGAATAGTGCTCGTTGCGCCCACGAGGCTCGTGGAGTTGTTCCCCTGGAAGTACAGGCGCGGCTGGTCGATGAATGAGTTGGAAGAATCTGCGGTGTACACCAGCCGCATATCGATCCTGTTATTGTAGTTTCTGCTTGCCGCGTCTGCGTTCTCGTCGTACAGGCTGTTCGAATCCCCGGCCGCGAAATACTGCCGGTTGAGCCTCTGATCATTTTGCGCGCGCGTGAGGTTGAAGAAATAGCTCCCGTTGACTTCGAGGTTCTTCATCCAGGTATCGTTGTAATTCAGCCCCACCGAGTTCGTCGTCGCGAGGCCGCTCTGCTGCCCCACGAGGAAGTTGTTAATGGCCCCGCCGCCTCCGAACCCGCCCCCTCCGCCGCCCCCCCCTCCTCCGGGACCGCCGCCTCCGAACCCCCCCCCGCCCCCACCCCCGCCCCCTCTTCTCCCGAAGCCGCCTCCTCCCGCAAATGAGCCGGCACTCTGGTTGGAGGAGTTCACGACCCCCAGGAGGTCCTGCGTTGAAAAATTTTGCTGGTTGACGTTGTTGGAGAGACCGATGACCGAGAGCCTCGTGCCGCCGCTGAATATGTTGATGTTTCCTCCCGTGAGATATCGGGTGTCATCCCCGTACCCACCGGTGAGCTTTCCGAATCCCTGGTTCCGTTTTTCGAGGCGCGTGATGATGTTGATCGTCTTGACCGCCTGTCCGTCGTCAAATCCCGTGAACTCAGCCTGGTCGCTCATCTTGTCGAACACTTGTATTTTCTCGATGGCATCTGCAGGGAGATTACGGATGGCGAGTGTGGGATCGCTGCCGAAAAAAGGCCTCCCGTCCACGAGTATCTGCTGGACCTGCTCTCCGTGCGCCGATACAGTGCCGCTGTTATCGACGGTGATACCCGGCATTTTCGCAAGCAGCTCCTCTGTCGTCGCATCGGGGTTGGTCTTGAACGCTCTTGCGTTGAATTCCGTGGTGTCGGCCTTTTGCACCGCGGGGGGCGGGTCCCGCTGGACCACGATCTCGCCGAGGGGGATCAGCCTCAGCGTAAGAGGCAGGTCTCCCAGGTTGAGCGACGGCCTGTCGATGACGATTTTCCTCGTCAGCCCGGCGAACCCGACGCTGGTGGCCTCGAGCCGGCATGTCAGATACCTGATGTTCTGAAATGAGAATGCGCCCGAGACGTCCGTCGTTGCGATATATGTCTCCGTGGTGTCCCTCTCGTTCGTCAGCTTTACGTGCACCCCTTTCAGCGGGGAGCTCGCCGTCCCGTTCACGACCCGTCCGTTGACGACGGCGGTCTGTGTCCGGGCCATGGCCGGGAGAATCATAATGAGGAGTGCGATGTGGTGCTTCTTCATGAAAGAGTCATCCCGGTCGGCAGTCTCTGTGCTCCCGTTAGACATCCCCGGCGGCCATAAGTTTAGTCTTTTGAGCCGGTATTCTCGCCGGGGCGGCGCTGATATTAAACTTCTCCCGCCGGAGGGGGTCTAATTTATCAGTCAGCGGTATTCATTCCCCCAAAAAGAAAGGGTATTGACGATGAAACTCCCCGTCCTGTCCATTGCCGTCCTTCTCCTTGCCGGCTCTCTGTCCCTCTCCCATGCCCAGCAGGGGATGCGGGCGACCCCCGAGCAACGTGTCGCAAGGCTGAAGGACTCTCTGGCTCTCAGCGAAGCCCAGGTTGCACAACTGCTCCCTGTTTATCAGGAAAGTGACAAGAAACGCGAAGCAGCCTTCGCAGCAGCAGGCGACGACCGGGATGCGAGAATGGCGGCGATGCGCAGCGTCATGGATAGCACCGACACGAAAATCGAATCGATACTTACCGACTCCCAGAAGGCGAAATACGAGGATATGAAAAAGCAGCGGATGCAGAGGGGGCAGGGCTACCCGAGAAGGCCGCAGACCAACTGAGAGGAGCACTCACCGGAATCCCGCCAGCGGGTGGCTGCCGGAGGGGGCTGATCGTTCCTCCCTGTCAGTTGAGGGAGACCACGCTGTCGCGATCCGGGTAGACGAATACGCGCGCAGCGACGGGGGCTCCATTGTTCAGTTCAGTCCCCACTCCCCTGATGACAACCGTGGCATTGATCCCGCTCCCGTTGCCAGCCGTCTCGATGTAGAATGAGCCGTTCGCATCGGTCGGGGTGGCTGTCAGGAGCGCGATCGAGCCTGTTGTAAGCAGATTGAACGAATTTCCGCCCCCGCCCATAGACGTCGGCCGGTGGTAAAACTGCTGCGCCCGGGTGGCGAGGTTCTGCAGGTCGCTGACGAGGGCATCCCGGTTTGTCGAGACCGCGCTGTCGGAAAACATGGTGATGCCGATAGCGACGGCGACCGAAATGACGATCACGCCGAGCAAGACAAGCAGGAGTTGCTGTTGTCCCACAGACAGGTTCCTTCTGTACGTCCATGAGGTATCAGGGGATAATAAGGTGAGGAATATCTCCCCCCCATAGTGTGACAGGAATCACAGGCAGGAGTCGCCGGAACCTTGTTGCAAAGATTCCGGTTACTTGATACATTAGACCATTACTCCAGCAGGGTTGACCATCCGGATCGGAGATTCAGCGGAACCCTTGACCCAGAGATGGCGCCGGACCGCAGCAGGGATATTGCTCTGCCTGTACCTGCTCACGGGCCCGGTGATAGAAGCCGTTCATTCTGAGCCTGTCTGCCTCTCTTCGGTGAGCGGATCCGGACTGGTGATTCATGCCCCCGGGGACGGGAACCGCTCCTTTCCCGTTGATCCATCCCACACCTGTGTAATCTGCACGCAGCTCACGGAGAGGATTACAACCCCTTCCGTGCCGTATCACCTCGCACCGCTCCGCCCGGTTCGGCTCCCCGCCGCGCCAGTATCCGCAGGAGATGCAGTGCCCGTGCAGTACTTCTCCCCCGGCAAACGGGGACCTCCCCTCGCGTGCGCCTAGTTTCCTTCCAGTTGTCTGCTCACCAGATCCGCCGGAAGGCCGGACCCGCCCGTTTCTGCGGGTCCGGAACGCGGTGCAGGTATCGCAATAACGAGGAGGACTCATGTGGTCAAAGACCATGCTGCTTGTTTGTCTCACGTTCCTTTTCACCCTTGCGGGGAGGGCCCAGGAATCTGAATCATCGAAGGACAGGATCATCGAAGACCTGCGAGGGGAGGTCGCCCGGCTCCGACATGACATCGATAGCCTGAAGTCGCTGCGACATTCGGACCTCCTGACTCAGAGTGATATGCTGGACAGGCTGGAAGAGAGCCTGGAAAAACGCCTGACGTATCTCGAGACAAAAATCGACGCAGTGTCCAGGGCGACGGCCCCCGTGGCGTTCAACCCCGGGATGACCGCATTCATCAACTTTGCCGCACGCGGGGACAGCAAGAAAGTGTACGATCTGGCGGATCCTGCCAATGAGATCAGCAACCGTCCCTTTCTCCGGACCGTAGAGATGGAGCTGCTCGGCGCCGTGGATCCCTATGCCTCCGCGGTTGCGGTAATTTCGCTCGAAAACCAGGCGGGGAAGGAATTCGGCGTCGATGCGGAAGAGGCGTACGGGCTCCTGAAGAGGATCCCCCTGCTGGAAGACGCGCCCCTGGGCATGAAAGTGAAGATCGGGAAATACAGGGCTCCGTTCGGCGTGAGCAACAAGATCCACATGCATGACCTCCCCTGGACCACGCGTCCGCTGGCCGTGGCGCGATACCTCGGGACGGAGCACGGTGACTTCTTCGAATCCGGGTTCAATCCCACGGGGATGGACTTGAATTTCTACGTTCCGAATCCGATCCCGCAGACGACGATGGAGATGAACCTCGACGTCGTCAGGGCGGGAGAGCTGACGCTCTCGGGAGGGCGGGGGGGCTCCCAGCCGGCCTACATCGGGCACCTGAATCTTTCCAGGGACTGGTCCAATCAGCACCTGCTGATACTCGGCCTGAGCGCGTACGAGGAACATGGCATCGCGATAACACGCCTCTATGGCGCCGACATCACTTACAAGTGGGCTCCGCTCGAAGAGCGGGAGTCCCATTCGTTCGTCGCCGGGGGGGAGGTTTTTGCGGGGCGGCATCTGTTCACTGACAGCGCCGCGGCGGTGTCGAGCAACTCCCCCGTTGGCTGGTACGGGTATCTTCAGTACCAGACTTCGTACTGGCTCTATCTCGGACTCCGTTACGACTGGGTGGAGGAGCCTTCGAATGACAGGCTTGTTACCCGCTCGGCAGGGGGCTATGCCAGCTACTACACGACCGAGTTCCTCCGTCTCAGGCTCGGTTTTGAACACCGGTGGAGCGACATTCCCGTGCAGAACAATGTGAACACGGTGCTTTTTGAAATAAATCTGGTCTTCGGCTCGCACCCGACAGAACCGTACTGGGTGAACAAGTGATTTCCTTCGAAAGGGAAGCATGATGAAACGAATATCCGGATTCATCCTTCTCCCCCTGCTGGCTCTCTGCGCACTCGAGCAGTCGCCCGCCCGGGAGGGGAAACTCAAAATCGTCACAACGCTCAATTACCTGCGCTATGTCGCGCAGGAGGTGGGTGGGGACCGGGTGACGGTCGTTGCGCTCGCCAACGCGCGGCAGGACCCCCACTACGTGACGCCGACCCCCGCGATGAACCAGCTCACGTCGGATGCCGACCTTTTTATTGAAAACGGCCTTTCACTCGACATATGGCAGAAAAATGTCGTGGACGCGTCGGGGAATCCCGCCATCCAGCCGGGGAGTCCGGGACACCTCGTTGCAACCGTCAATGTCCCGGTGAAGGAGCTCCCTACCGAGGTCTCCCGCGCCTGGGGGGATATTCATCCGCAGGGGAACCCCCATGTATGGCTCGATCCGCTGAACATCAGGATTATTGCGGCGAATATCGCGGAAAGGTTGAAGCAGCTCGACCCCGCGAACTCCGCGTACTACCAGTCCAGGTTCGAACAGTATAAGGGCCGTCTTGACGCCGCGCTCTTCGGGGAAGAGCTCGTCCGGGCGCTCGGGAAATCGGGCGGCGATGTTCTCGTGCGCAAAGCGCTGAACAACGAGCTGGCGGACTGGCTGAAGCTGCGGGGCCTGGAGGGGAAGCTGGGCGGATGGATGAAAGAGGGGGCGTCCCTGAACGGCCTGAAAGTCATCTCCTACCATAAGACCTATATTTATTTTGCGGACCGGTTCGGTCTCCAGCTTACGGGCGAGCTCGAGGAGAAACCGGGCATCCCTCCCCCCCCGCAGCACCGGGATGCGGTCGTCGAAGAAGTGAAGCGCGAAGGAATCCGCGTGATACTGAACGACAACTTCTATTCCCGCGAAGCGGCGGACTACGTCGCGAGCAAGACGGGAGCGAAGGTCGTCATCACCTATCTCGACGTCGGTTCTCTCCCCGAGGTCGACACATATGAGAAGCTGATCACGTTCCTGATCCAGAACATCTCTCAGGCAGCCCGATGATCGAGCAGATCTTCTCCTTCCCTTCCACGATGATCTGGCCGCTTGCGGCCTGTCTCATCCTGACCGGCATACATGTCTACCTTGGGGTCCATGTCATCGCGCGCAAGGTGATATTCGTGGATCTCGCGCTCGCACAGATCGCCGCGCTGGGGACGGTCACGGGGGTCCTTCTCGGTTACGAAGCGGGGAAGGACATCAATGCGCTCTATCTGTATTCGCTTGCGTTCACGTTCTTCGGCGCGTTCATATTTTCCATCACACGGATGAGGGGGGAAAAAGTCCCTCACGAGGCGATCATCGGTATTGTCTATGCGGTGACCTTTGCCGCGACGATACTCGTGCTTTCCAAGAGCGCGCTCGGACCGCAGGAGCTGGATCACATAATCAAGGGGGACCTCCTCTGGGTCCAGTCGGCGGTCGTTATTAAGACCGCCCTGATCTATGCTGCCGTGGGGCTGTTCCATTTCGCATTCCGGAAGAATTTCCTTGCGATCTCATTCGACGTACACGCGGCGGAGGCCGCCGGCATCAGGGTGCGGCTCTGGGATTTCCTCTTCTATATGTCGTTCGGGTTCGTCATCACGAGCTCGGTGGCGATCGCCGGGGTCTTCCTCGTGTTCAGTTACCTCGTCATCCCATCCGTCGCCGCCATGCTCCTCGCTGAAAAGATCAGCACGCGCCTCGCGCTGGGATGGATCGGGAGTTCGATCATAAGCTTTGTCGGCGTGAAGCTCTCTTGGACCACGGGGTTGCCGACCAGCCCGCTGATCGTGGTCCTCTTCGCGGCCGCGCTGCTCCTGACCGGCGTGTTCCGGTACCTGAAACTCGCCCCGAAGAAACTGACGGCGGTCAGGAACATGGCGGGGGCGGTCGCGGTCGTCGCTCTGTTCGTCGGGGGGCTGTTCTTTTTCGGCAACCCGGAGGAAGACCCCCTCACGCACACGCTCCACATGCTGGGGAGCCCCCTGAGCACGGACCGCCAGGCCGCCCTGTCGAATCTGAGAACCTACGGCGACCGGGACAGCCTCTGGCTCCCGTCCGTGGTCCGGCTGCTCCACGACCAGGACGCCGCGGTCAGGATCGATGCGGTGGATCTGTTGGGGGAGATGAAGGAGAGATCCGCGCTCCCCGCCGTCCTTGACCTGCTGGACGATGGTTCGGACGAAGTGGTTCTGAGCGTGCTCAGGGCCGCTCAGGTCCTCGGGGACAGCGCCGCCGCATCCCGGCTTCTGACAAAGGCGGGAAATGTCGCGGACCAGGAGCTGAAGACCGAGATCCTGAAAGCGGCTCTCGCGATGGGGAATCCCGGAGCGATTCCCGGACTGATACAGGTGGCGGGCGAGGGGGGGGTGTTCGCTGACGACGCCCTGGATGCGTTGAAGGAGCACGTCAGGATCGGGCCCGGGAACGACCGGCCGGGAAAGCTGAGTGCCTGGTGGAACGAGAACAAGAGCAGGATCCGCCGGGACAGGAGCACCGGCATCTTCGCCATCCCGGGGTGACCCTGCGGGATTGATTCTGTATGCGGATATCCCTTCCTTTCATTGCTGCGGGGGACATGCGTCCCCCGTGCGACAACCCGACTGTGCCATCCCTGAAATACGAGCCCTATGGATTTTCATCTTTTGCACCCGCGCGATCAGATCGTGCGGATCATGGACCGCATTTACAGCAACAGACTGACGACGCTCTCGGGAGGGAACCTCTCCGTGAGGGACGTCAACGGCGACATCTGGATCACCCCGGCGGGTATCGACAAAGGCAACCTCTCTCCGGACGATATCATGTGCGTCGGGGCGGATGGCATGACCGCGGGGCCGCACAGGCCGTCGTCGGAGCTGCCGTTCCATCGGTGGATCTATGAGAGACGCCCCGACATTGCGGCGATTGTTCATGCCCATCCGACGGCGCTTGTGTCGTTCAGCATCGTGAGGATCGTCCCGGACACGGCGGTCATACCGCAGGCGAACAGCGTGTGCGGACTTGTAGGATACGCTCCCTATGCCCTTCCGGGGAGTGATGAGCTCGGAAGGAACATCGCAGCGACGTTCGCGTCGGGGTACAATGTCGTCCTCCTCGAAAACCACGGTGCGGTCACCGGCGGGAGCGACCTTCTCAATGCGTACCACCGGATCGAGACTCTTGAGTTCTGTGCACGGACGATCATCAAAGCGAAAAGGCTGGGGGGGATCAACTCTCTGTCTCCGGAGCAGATATCGTTTTTCGGCCGCCGTGAAGGAGTGCTCCCGGAGTTCGAGCCCGGCCACCACACGAGCCGGGAACGGGAACTGCGGGGCCGGATCGTCGGGATCGTCCACCGCGCCTGCGACCGCTTTCTGATGATCAGCACGGAGGGGGTCGTCTCAGCGCGCGTGGGGGATGACGAGTTCCTCATAACGCCGACAGGAATGGACAGGCGCAGTCTCGGCAGAGAGGACATCGTGCTGATCCGTGGGGGGAAACAGGAAAAAGGGAAGAGGGCCAGCCGGTCCGCACGGCTTCACGAAGCGATCTACCGGATGCACCCGGCGGTCAACAGCATCATCACCGCCCAGTCCCCGGGTGTTGCCGCATACGCGGTCACTTCGAACAGGTTTGAAACCAGGACGATCCCGGAATGCTACATACTCCTGCGGGACATCCCGTCCATCCCGTTCGGGTCACAATACACGGAACCGGAGGCGATCGCACGGAGCATCTCGGAGACCGTTCCTGTGGTCCTGATTCAGAACGACTGTCTGCTCACCAGCGGCGCAACGATCCTTGAGGCATTCGACCGCCTGGAGGTGGCGGAAAGCAGCGCCTGTTCGTTGATCGACTCCCAGTCGCTCGGAAGCGTCGTCCCGATCGGAGAACAGGATATCCTCGATATCCGCGAGAAGTTCCTATGACGAAACGATTCATCGGATTTGACCTGGGGGCTGAAAGCGGTCGGTGCATCGTGGGGACGCTCAGTGATGGGAATCTCAAGCTGGAGGAGGTCCACAGGTTCACAACGCACACGGTCAGGTTTCACGGGGGGTTTCACTGGGATATTCTGGCGATTGCCGAAGAGATGCTGAAGGGGCTCGTTAGCGCGCGGAAGTCCCACGGGCCCGATTTCGAGGGGATAGGTGTGGATACCTGGGGGGTGGACTACGTGCTTGTGGACCCCGACGGACGCGTCCTGGGTTATCCCTATCACTATCGCGACGACCGCACGGACACCATCATGCCAGAAGCGTTTGCGGTTGTCCCGAAAGAGGCGCTGTACGGGAAGACCGGGATCCAGTTCATGCAGTTCAATACCGTCTTTCAGCTTCTTGCAGAAAAGAAGAGGCGCCTGAGCCTGCTGGATCCGGCGGGGGCGATGCTGCTGATCCCGGATTTCTTCAACTTCATGTTTTCCGGCGTCATGAAATCGGAATACACCATCGCCTCCACGACGGGTCTCATCGATCCGGCAAAGAGAGAATGGTCCTGGGAGCTGATTGACAAATTCGGGATCGGCAGACACATATTCCCCGGGATCGTGGAGCCGGGGACGATCCTCGGGCCGCTCCTCCCCGGGATCGCTTCAAGGACGGGCTTGAATCCCGGGATTCCGGTCATAGCGACGGCCTGCCACGATACCGCTTCTGCGGTTGCTTCGGTCCCTGCGTCTGAGGGGTCATGGTCGTTCCTCAGCTCGGGGACCTGGTCGCTGATGGGGGTGGAGCTGCAGAAGCCGGTCCTTTCTCCCGCCGCGATGAAGTACAACTTCACCAATGAGGGGGGGGTCAACGGGACCATACGGTTCCTGAAGAATCTCGCCGGACTCTGGCCCGTGCAGGAGTGCCGCCGGAGCTGGATGGAAGAGAAGAAGGAGTTCAGCTATATGCAGCTCAGCGGTCTGGCGAGGGAAGAGGGATTCGCCGGGGCCTGGGTTGACCTGGCCGATCCGAGGTTCCTGAAAGCAGGGGAGATGCCGCAAAAGATCATGGGGTGCGTGCGGGAGACCGGCGGGGAAACGAAAACAGGGCCCGGGTGGATCGTCCGCGTCGTCCTCGAAAGCCTTGCCTTCAGTTATCGGAAGACGATAAGGGAGATCGAGGAAGTCACGGGGGTGCGCATCGAGAGGCTCCATGCGGTGGGGGGGGGGATTCAGAACGAGCTGCTGGCACAGTTCGCCGCTGATGCGACCGGCCTTACGGTCTATGCCGGTCCCGTCGAGGGGACGATCGTAGGGAATCTCGGGGTCCAGGCCGTCGCCCGGGGGATAGTCTCGGGCTATCAGGAGTGGAGAAAAATCGTCTCCGGTTCTTTCGATCTCAATGTCTACAATCCCCGGGAGACCGCCTACTTCGACGCGAATGAGAAGAAGTACGAGAGGATACTGAACAGGAACTGACGAGGACTTTTCCCGGTCCCGCAGGCACTATGGCCCGGTGCTGTCACCCATCCCTGTTCAGCGCTCCTTGCTTTTGTATTGGCGGGACTGTACCTTTTTCTAGGCCACGCTCTTTCCAGCATCTCTTCTCCCCAATCGAAGCGACGGGGACCCCGGGGAGATGTTATTCCCGTGGCCCGCTCACTGCATCTCCCCGGGGAATCGCCTGCTCGCACGAGCAACAACCGGTTCGACACAACGTACCTGCCTCTACGAAGGAGATTGTTCAATGCGCACGAGGACACTTGTTGCACTGGGAATGGACTGGCTGCCGGTCGTGACCGGCAGATAGGTTCGTCCGTAACTGAGTTCCCGAAGAACCAAGTATCGCATACTAAACCACTCAACAACATTCCTGGAGGATACATGAAGACAATTGCCACCCCGTTCGTGTTCATGTGTGCGCTGGCGCTGTTCGGCACGACCGCT
>Ga0182019_10001846_pt1 | contig 10796 bp, 14 predicted proteins | sample 812E2MmetaG_FD_120483 | JGI IMG/M metagenome (GOLD analysis project Ga0182019, IMG submission 120483) | Permafrost microbial communities from Stordalen Mire, Sweden - 812E2M metaG | ecosystem: Environmental > Terrestrial > Soil > Wetlands > Permafrost | place: Sweden: Stordalen | collected...
GCGACGCCCGCATGGAATTCATGCCTCTCCAGCTGGCCGGGACGTCGGGCCGGCCGATCCTCGAGCGCCTTGCTGCAGAGGGTCACCTCGGAGACGAGATTCATGTGGTCGACGAGGCGACGGGCCAGGTCGTGGCGGGCGGCCACGCCGCCCTTGCCCTTCTCGACGCGCTGCCCGGCGGCTGGCTTCTCCGGCCGTGGGCGTCGTTGCCTCCCGCTGCCATGGCCGCGGACGTCGTGTATCGCGTCGCCAGCCGCCACCGCGACAGGCTGGCCTGGCTGATGGGCATGCCCAACGAGATCAGCTGCCCGGTCGGACAGCGCACCGACCCGGACAAGGGCCGCTAGCACGTCGCCGGCCGTCGCGAGCCTTCCTACCTCGATGGGTGGGTCTGGTGGGGCCGTTCGTAACGTGTCTGGGTGACGGCCATCCGGTCCGCTGCGGACGTTCCCTCGATACGATCCGGATCCGATGATGAGCGTCCCCGGCCATGTCACTCCCCTCCGGCTCAGCCAGCGGGCCGAGGTTGACCTCGTGCGCGGCTGCCCGCCCCGCGTTCTGGTCGAAGCCGATTGGCTGGGCCTCCCGGTTACCTTGCCGGCCGATTCCGCCACGCCCGGCGTGCGACGCTACCTGACCGACTTGAGTCTGCCCGTCCGAGACCACAGCCCACGGCTGACCTTCCGAAAGGCCGCCTACGTGGATCTCGGCGAGGCGCGGCGCACACCCGAGGGCTGCGAAATGGAGATCAGCTGGCAGTCGTCCTCGCTCGCGCCGCTCTTTCCCGTCTTCGCCGGCCGTCTCCGCGTCACCTCGTCGGAGATCACGCTGGAGGGGTACTACGCTCCTCCGGGCGGCGAAGTCGGGGCCGTTCTGGATCGCGCCTTCCTGAATATCGCGGCCCGCGGCACCGCCCGCTGGCTGCTCGAGAGAATCGTGGCCGCCCTCGCATACGACATGACGGCCGAGCCGGAGCGCGGCGCGCCTCCATCGCCAAGCTCTTCCCCCGGCTCGCCACCAACAAGTGGCAGTCGCTCGACGCTTCGAGGCCGCGCCACAGTCTGAGCGAAGGCCCGTGAGACTCGTTGCGCCAGGAGCCACTCCTGCGCCGCCGGCCGAGACAGGGTGTGTTCCTTGCGCGCCCCGATTCTTGCGGGATTGGAACGCCGCCTATATGGATTCGAAACCAGGACAGGAGTATCGTGACCGTGCGCCGCGGTCCCGGCGCAACCCCCGTGGAAGGAGGGTCCTGTGCCTGAGCCGTCCACCATCGAGGGAGTCTTGCGGGCTCTAGTCGAGGCCATGGAGGCCAGAGAGGCCGCCGAGCCAGACCTCCCGGAATGGGAGTCCATCGACAGAATGCGCGCCGCCGAGGCGCACCTGTTGAGGCTGTACAGAGAGTCGAGCCACGTCCACCCTCGTCGGGTGGCAATCGATATCGAGTTCGACCACTCGTCCGTGGGCCCCGAGGCGGTCGAGGTCGCCTGACCGCACAGGTCGCCTGACCGCACAAGCTTCGGCCTCATCTCGAAGCTTTTCTGGCGCGCCCTGAGCCGTCCGCCATGCGGGCGGCTGAAGTTGGCGGCTGCCCTGGCCGATAACTAGCGCGGTTGGGCAAACCTGCCAATGGAGCCTGCCGTGCCAACTGGAGCAACGGAGAGATCCGACGCGAGCTCCGCCACTGGGAACCGTCGCCTGCGGGCTGTCTACCGCCGCGAACTCCAGGACAGTGTGCTGTTCTCGTCGCTGGCGGTGACGGCCGGAATCGCGGTCACCGCCATGGTCGCGTGCCTGGTAGCACCGGGCACCGCGCTGGCCGAGATCGCAATCGCCGCTCCCCTGGTGCTGACGGGCCTGGGCGTGGCTCAAACGGTGCCCTGCCGCTGCCGCCGGTACGTCATCCAACTGGGTGCGCTAGTCGGCTTCCTGCCGATGCTGTCGATGGCCTCCATCGCCATCCTGGTGCCGCCGTCGGCGCCCATCGCGCTCGGCTCGGCGGGATTGATTCCGATTGCTTTTGCCGTGTTCGTCCCGTTGCAGCGCCGGCCGCACCTGATCTGGCTGGTCACCGCCAACATGCTCTTCCTGGTCCCAATCGCGATCTTCCCGAGCTCCGCCACGTGGTCGAGGGATCTGCCCGCATTCGGATTCGTCCTTGCCGTGGCCTCCGGTGTCAGCCTGGGCGCGAACGAGATCCAGCTTCGCAGGCGCCAGCAGATGAACGGCCAGCTGCTCGCCGTGCGCGGCCTGTATGCCCGCATGAAGGAGCACGAGCAAGATCTGCGCCGCCAGGACGAATTCCTCTTCATGCAGCAGGAAACACTTGTCGTTCAGCAGGCCGAGCTTCTACGGCTGAACGAAGAACTCGAAACGATCGCCCGGCTGGATGCTCTGACCGGGCTCGGAAACCGGCTTCGCCTCAACGAGGATCTCGCCCAGGCGGCCGCTCGAATCGAACGCCACGGCGGCACGGTGGGCCTGCTGCTGATGGATCTGGATCGGTTCAAGCGGCTCAACGATGCGGCCGGTCATCTTGCCGGCGACGCCGCCCTTCGGGGAGTGGCGGACGTGCTCCGCAAGACGAGCCGCATTGGCGACGGGCTGTACCGATATGGCGGCGAGGAATTCCTGGTGCTCCTCCACGACTGCGACGAGTCCGTGCTGGAGTCGGCCGGACAGCGCTATATCAGCGCCATCGCCGCCGCCGGGATGCCGCATCCCGACAACCCGCCGTGGAACCTGGTCACCGCCAGCGCCGGCGCCCGCGAACTGTCGCAGCGAAACTGCCTCGACATCGACGCGGCGCTGCATGACGCGGACGAGGCGCTGTACGTGGCCAAGGCATCAGGCCGCAATCGCCTCGAGATCCACGCCGGGCCGGGCGAGGTAGTTCCCATCGACCAGCATAGGGCGGCGAGCTAGCGTCTTGGGGTCTGGCCGCTAAAGGCCTGGCGCCCCGGGTCAGCAGGCGCCGAGCCGGGCCGCTCAACAGCACCGAAGCGCCGCCTACAGGGGCAGCAGGACCGCCGCCACGGCGACCGCCGCGCCAATCAGAACCGCGGCCACCCCGATTCGCGCCGACCTCGCCCGATCTCGGGCTTTGGCTTCGCGGTCCGCCACTTGCTGCTGCGTCCCCACCGGCCCGAAGTTGTAGACGCCCCGCGATCCGAACGCGGCGCAGAAGTGCAGCCACGCCTGCAGATAGCCACTTGCCGACCCGGCCACTGGCAGGAAGAGGATCAACCTCGTCCAATGAGGTGCGCCGCTGGCCACCAGCACGACGCCCACGGCGACGCCTACGGCGAGCGCAACGTGGCCGGCCATCCGGCGCCGGGCGATCTCCGCCGTTCCGATATTGCACACGCCCGGGCTGTATTCGCCTCGGCCTGGCTCGATTATCTTCAGCGGGCTCGCGCCCGCGGCAGCTGACATTTCGTTGACCTCGAAACTACTTTGAGTCGATGCTACGCCCGACTGGACGCGCCGCATCGGGCAGCCGATCCAAGCCCGCCACGCGGGACGGCTTCGTACCTCGTCCATTCATAACCTTGCAGGGGTCCTTTCGGGTCACCCAAACCCGTACAATCGGGGAGCGATACTCGCACCCGACGAGGCCGAGTATTGATCCCGGAAGGTCGTCGAGAGGCACCGGCTCGACAACCCAATCCAGGAGGATCCTCGTGCTGTTCAACCGCAAGAAGTCGAAAGAAGGCGACGAGCGGCAGCTTGACCAGGCGGGGCTGGTCGAACTCCTTCTCGGCGCTGACGAGACCGAGCGAAAGCGGCTCCTCCTGCTGGCGCTCCAAACGGGCGAGCTTCGAAAGTCCGAGGCGGCCGATCTGCTGCGGTTGGTCGATCGGCTCGAGGCCGTATCCGGGAACAACTCCAACCGCCCGTAACCCCAGCCTCTGGCGCCCGTGGTATTCGGCCGCGCAAGAGAGCTCCTAGCCTGAGAGCGGTCCGTCAGGGTCCCAGGCGGGGCGATGTCACTCGACCACGGCCGGACACGCTCCTGCTGACGCAACCCGAGACCATGCGAGTTCCGGCCGTAGGCGTGGCATTCGTATACTCAGAGGCAGGACGATTCATCGCCCAGCCTGCGCCGCAGACTGGCGAGGTCAAGGGATTGGGGAGGACTGCCGTGTCGATCCGCCGAATCGCCACACTGCTGGGTCGCTCTGTCGCAGCGTCGGTCGGTGCCACCGCACTCCTTGCAGGGCGGTGTCTCGCACAAGACGCAAGTCCCTCACCAGCCGCGTCTTCGGGCCAGACGCTGAGTTCGACGGCCGTCTTCTCCGAGGGAACCAGCCTGGTTGCGTTCGCACTCATATTCCTCTTCGGGTTGGTGGTGGTCTTTCTCGTCGTCCTGCTCGTCCTGGACTCGGAGCGCCGGTACTTCACCGCCGTGGAGCGGCTGGCGCGGCTCGGCGGAACCACGAGCCCGGAAGCCATCTCGGCCACGAGCGAGTCGGCCACGCGTAGCATCGGGATGCTGGCGGACACGGCCGACGTGACGGCCGCCCAGGAGCTGACCGCCTCCGGTTCCTCGACTTTGACACTCGGCAAGGCGGCAGATTACTCGGCAACGCCCGGCGCGCTCGCGGACGGCGCCACGTGGACCGTTGATCCCGTGGATGCCGCCGCCGTGAACCCCTCGAAGGGCGCCAAGGTCAAAGTGGTGCCGGCCAAGGTGGGTGCGTTCAAGCTAACCGCCACCTCGGGATCGAAGACCGCCAGCCTGGGCATCGTCGTCGAGGCCCCGGCCACGAATGCCTCGGTCCTGCCATTCATCGGCGGCGCGTGGGGATCGATGATCGTCTCCGTCGTGGTCGTGGATGTCGTAGCTGTACTCGGCATCGCCGGAGTCCTGGGGCGCGAAGGGATCGCCACGCTGTTCGGCGCGTTGGTTGGCTACTTGTTCGGAGTGCGATCCTCGACCGGCGGTGGCGGCACAGCGTCTTCAGGGACGGCGAGCAGCTCCGGGACGACGGCGGGCAAGGGCGGCGCCGCTACCTAGCCCGGAACCGGCGGCTGGCCGGGGACGAGGGCCGCGCGACGCCCTACTCAATCGGTTCGAGGACGAACACCGGGATCTGCCGCTCCGTCCTGGTCTGGTAGTTGGCGTAGTCCGGCCAGGCTTCGACCGCGCGTACCCACCAGGCCGACTTCTCGTCGCCAGTCACCTCGCGAGCCATGTACTCGCGGCTGGTTGCGCGGTCCCGCAACTCCACGTGCGGGTTCTTCTTGAGGTTGTAGTACCAGACCGGGTGCCTGGGCGCGCCGCCCAGTGACGCAACGACGGCATAGACGCCATCGTGCTCGACCCGCATCAGAGCTGTCTTGCGGAGCTTGCCGGTCTTCGCCCCAACCGACGTCAACACGATCACGGGCCGGCCGCGAAGGTCGCCCCCCTGCTCGCCGTTGGTGGCCTCGTACAGCTCGGCCTGCTTGCGCGCCCATGCTGCCGTGCTCGGTTCGTATTCGCCGGTGAGTGGCATGTCTTCCGCTCCATCGCTGGCTCGCCCATCCACCCTCGATCATAGAACGTCCGCGGCGTGGCGCCGGCATTCGCCGGCCGCGGCAATTCGGCCCGGGCTGCCCAGGGCCATGGCAATCCAAGCTCACCATATGCGACACTCCCCCGGTGTGGCCGCGAGACGTCACTCGTCGCCGGCCATCGTTAGGAAGCTGGGAATGTCCGCGCATACGTTGGCACGCCGGGTCGCCGTGATGGCAGCTGCCGCCTTGGTAGTGGCCTCCGTGGCGGCCGGCTGCGGCACCCCGAACACGTTTGCCGGTGTCCTCGATTCTGCCCGGCCTTTGGCCCTGCCCACACCCACTCTGGCGCCCACACCCACGCCCACGCCCACGCCCACGCCGACGCCCACGCCCACGCCGACGCCCACGCCGACGCCCACGCCGACGCCGACGCCCATGTCTCTCGTGGACAGCTTCCTGGCGCAAATCGCAAGCAACGACTTCCAGGCCCAGGGACCCGTGGACGGGTCGATCGAGGCGGCCACCATAGTCGGCTCGGTGTCAGGCTCGGTCACTGGAACGTTCAAGGTCAAAGGCCCGGACAGCGCCGTCTCGATTACCTGGAAGGTGCTGGGCATCTCCAACTCGACCGACAGCATCGTCGTCGGCGGCTCGGCCTATGCCCGGACCAACGGAGGCCAATGGACCCGGGCGCCGGCCTCGGGCATGACGCTTCAGGGCTTCGTCGGCAGCGGCATCGTCCTCGCCGACGAAGGCGTGGAGGCCAAGTTCGGCGCGCAGCTTCACAAGCTCACGGTCGCAGACATATCGGGAGTGGACCTCTCTGCCTTGGGCATCTCGGCGGGCGCGGGCCAGGCGAACGTGAGCGTCAGCGGCCTAACCTTCTGGGCGATGGCCGACGGGACTCCAGCCGGCCTGACCATCCAGGCGTCGCTCGATCAGCAGATCCTCGGCACGCCATCCCACGAAACCGTGACGCTGAACATCAGCATCGACACGCTCTCAGGCGTGTCGATCACGGCACCGACGAGCTAGGCTTCGGTCTCACGGTCTGCGTCGCGAGCTAGCTGAGGCCCGACATGCCCGCCCCACTCGGCAAGACGCCGACGAAGAAGATGCCCAGGATCGAGGTATTCGGTCTCGAGAACTCAGCGTCGACGCGCGCGGCGGTCCGGTTCTTCCGCGAACGACGGATCGTGGTCCGCTTCGAGGACTTGAGCAAGAGGCCGATCGACGCCTCCGAGTTGCGTGGCTTCATGGACCTGCTCGGTGCGGCCGCGTTCCTCGACGCCAACCTCGCGACAGACCGCGCCACTCTGCTGGAGCGGGTCCGCGCCGACGCCAGCCTGCTCCGGCTGCCACTGGTACGCCACGGGGACCAAGCGACTGCCGGCCGGGACGAAACCACCTGGCGCGCCTGGCTCGCTCGGCTCAACGGTGCGGCGCGCTAGTCTTCGCTGGGAGGCCGCCATGATCAAACCCGTGCACGCCGCGTCGGCAGATGGCTGGGTCGTCCGCGACGCCGTCCCCGAGGTCGACGCCGGGACTTGTCTCGAGATCTACGCCCCGTTCGTCCGAGACACGAGCGTGTCGTTCGAAGAGGTCGTGCCGACCGTCGAGGAGTTCCGCGACCGGATCCGCGCCACCATCGCCACGCATCCCTGGCTCGTTCTGGCGATCGGCGGACGGGTCGTGGGCTATGCGTACGGTTCGCAGCACCGCTCGCGAGCCTCGTATCGCTGGGCCGCGGACGTGACCGTCTACGTCGATCCCGAGCACCGCGGTATCGGGGCCGGCCGCCGGCTCTACGATGCCCTACTCGACCGACTCCGTCGCCAGGGCTTCCAGGTCGCCTGCGCCGGCATCGCCCTGCCGAACGACGCCAGCGTGGGACTTCATCGCGCTATGGGCTTCGAACCGGTCGGCGTCTACCGCCGCATCGGCTGGAAGGCGGGCGCGTGGCACGACGTGATGTGGCTGCAACTGGAACTGGCGCCCGCAACCGGCGACGAGCCTCCTGAGCCGAGTGCGCCGGGCACCTAGACCCGCGGTTCGGCCGCGCCGGCCGCCGAGGACTCAGTGAAGGTCGTCGATCAAGTCCGCCACGGACTCCACGATCTGCGAAGGGCGGAACGGGAAGCGGTCCACCTCGCCGCGCGCCGTCGATCCGGTCAGGACCAGGACGGTGTGCATGCCGGCCTCCAGGCCCGACTTCACGTCCGTGTCCATCCGGTCGCCGACCATGGCTGCGGTCTCCGAGTGCGCGTCGAGGGCGTTGAGCGCGCTCCGAACCATCAACGGGTTCGGCTTGCCCACGAAATACGGCTGGACGCCCGTGGCGAAGCTGATCAGCGCGGCCACGGCGCCGGTCGCCGGCACCGGTCCGTCCGGCGTGGGGCCGCTCGGGTCGGGGTTGGTGGCGATGAACCGGGCGCCGGCCGAGACCAGCCGGATGGCGCGCGTGACGCGTTCGAAGCTGTAGGTTCGAGTCTCTCCGATGACCACGTAGTCGGGATCGCGTTCCGTGAGCACGTAGCCGGCGTCGTGGAGGGCGGTGGTCAGCCCCGACTCGCCGATGACGAAGGCGGTGCCGTTGGGCCGCTGCCTGCTCAGGAATCGCGCCGTCGCCAGGGCCGAGGTCCAGATCGCGGTCTCGGGCACCCGAAGGCCGCTGACCAGCAGCCGGGCCGCGAGATCGCGTGGCGTGTACGTGGAGTTGTTGGTCATGACCATGAAGCGCATGCCCAACTCGTCCAGGCGTGCCAGGAAGCGGTCCGCTCCGGGGATGGCGTTGTCGTCGTGGACGAGGACGCCGTCCATGTCGATCAGCCAGGATCGGATCTCAGGCGGCGTCATCGAACCTCCGTTTCTTGTGTGGTGCCCTGCCGATCTTACCCGGCCCGGTGGTAGAGCGGTCCGCGCAGTCGGCGTCCGCGCCGCGCCGGCATCCACGCCGGCACCCGCGCCCGCGCCGCGCCGCAGCCGCGCCGCGCCAGTCGCCGCACCCACGCGGCGCCGCAGCCGCGGTCGGTACACTCGCGCCGTGAGCCCCTTCACTGCGGACGATGTCCCCGCCCTCGACCTGCCCGAAGGCTGGGAGGGCATGTCGAGTGTGGGCCCGATCTCGCTCAACCCGAGCCGGCCGCTCGTCGCGGTCAAGGTGCGCCGAGTTGGGGCAAACGGGCGCGGCCTTGGAATCTGGAATGTCGGCACCGCCCGCATGGAGTATTGGTGGCACGGCGCTTCCCTTCTCCGCTGGACCGGCGACGGCGCAGGGGCAATCGTCGTGGAGTTCTCGCCGGACGACGATCTCGTGGGCCGGTACGACATCGATGGCCGGCGCTTGCTCGGCCAGGTTCGGGTGCCGACCGGGGCTGGCGGCTGCCGGATCGCCGACCTCCGGGTCTCGGCCTCGGGCACCTGGCTGTCGACGCTTCGAACGTCCGGGCAGGGCGAATGGGGCTACGACGTCATCCGCGTCGATCCGATGGCGCGCGAAGCCGGCATCGATTCGAAGAAGGGCTACATGATCGACCCGCCCGCCTTCTCGGACGACGAATCTCGCCTGATCGGCGGCTACGGCGAATCCTGGCTCGGCGGCTGGTGGGCCCATCCCGACGACGACAACGACCAGCCGGCAAGAGGAGGCGAAGTCACGTTCGGCTGGCTGTTCCTGCACCGACTTCCGGCTCACCAGGTCAGCTGGCACGAACTCAAGATGGACCTTCCGCGGGGCTGGCTGCCGGACAACCCCTGGGCCGACGAGTGGAGCGCCCCTTCGGACATCCTGCCCTTCGAGAGGGGCGTCCGGATGACGCTCCCCGGCGGAGACGTCTTCACGCTGGCCTCGGACCTGCCGCCCGTCATCGAGCTGCCGACTCCACACGCCGGCGGGCACGAAGAGCGGGCGGGCTAGGCCGAGCCCGCCCCGAGCGGTGACGGCGGCCCTGCACCAGATGGCCGGCAAGCCGGGCCTGAGCCAGATCCAGGACGTCCTGACCATCAACCCCGCCGTGGACGTGGATCCTTTGGTCTGGACTTACGTCAATCAGACCTGGACCAGAGCCACCCGCGCCGCTTCGGGCTCGCCGTCGAGCAGCAGCCCGATGTCGTCGGCGTCCGACGTCATGATCAGGGCCGGCGCGGACGCCAGAGCCTCGGCCGCGACGATGGCGTCGACCACGTCGGAGGTCGAAGTCCTGGCCTGGAGTTCGCCGGCTCGGCGGGCGATCTGCTCAGAAGTGGGCACCAGGGCATCCACGGCCTTGACGACGCGATCGATGGAAGCACGGTCGCGGACGCCCCGATGGACCTTAGCCAGGACCGGCGTGGGAATGACCACGACGTACCCCTCAGTCTGTCACCAGCGCATTTACTCCATCGCCGGATCGAGGATTAGCCGCCGCCGGCGATCATTCGGGTTGCATCCTCGGCAATCAGAGTCCTTTGGCTGGTGACGACCCTAACCGACCCTTGCGCGAAGGCTTCTTCAATGGCCGGCAGCGCCTCTCGAATTCGTTCCCGGTCCTGCGGCTCTCGAGTTCGAAGCCACAGGTGCGGTGTCCCTGCGAGCAGGCACCGTCTGGCCAGGCCTCGGTCGTGCGTGACAACGACAAGACCCTCGGCTGCAGCGTACGCCGCGACCACCGAATCAGGCGCGTTGTCGGCTAGCACCTGGCGGACTTCAGTAGGTTCATGGCCGAGGTCGACCAACAACGTCGTAACGCCGCGCGGGACGTTGTTGTCGATGAGCCATCTCATCCCCCGAGCCCTGACTCAGCCGGCCTTCTTGCCCAATCGACGCATGGCCTCGATATCGGCTGGGGTCAGTTCTGGGTACTCGGCCAGGATCCGCCCCTCATCCCATCCGGCTTTCAGCATCCGACCAATCGCGGCCGTCGTGATACGCGTTCCAGCGACCGCCAGCTGGCCTGAGACGATGCCTCGGGTCTTCTCCAGGCGGCCGATCCCGCGGCGACGGCGGAGTTCGGCGATGCGCAGCTCCAGGTCGGAGCGGATCTCGTCCAGGGGTACGTCGAAGGTCATGACGATCTGGCCCGGCCGGCGGACGGCCTCCGGCACGCCGGGCTGCACCAGATAGATCGTCTCGCCCTCCGAGGTCGAGGCGTACCTGACCTCGGCGAACGGAGCCTCCAGGTCCAGGGCTTCCTTGAGGCGTCGCAGCGCCTGTAGCGAGATCTGATCCCGCAAGAGTGCGGCAATCCGAAGCTGAACCAAGTCGCGGAATGAGTAGAGGCGCGGCGATCCCCGGCCAAGGCGCGCAGCCACAGACGGCC
>Ga0182019_10001847_pt1 | contig 10794 bp, 9 predicted proteins | sample 812E2MmetaG_FD_120483 | JGI IMG/M metagenome (GOLD analysis project Ga0182019, IMG submission 120483) | Permafrost microbial communities from Stordalen Mire, Sweden - 812E2M metaG | ecosystem: Environmental > Terrestrial > Soil > Wetlands > Permafrost | place: Sweden: Stordalen | collected...
GCTGGAGAACATCATGGGTATCCATCCGGCTCACGAATACACCGTCAGCGAATCCGCCTCCCCCGAAGCGATCGATGCCACTCTGGACTCGGCGCGTGTTTCCGCGCTGCGCAACCGGAGCGAACTCATCGCCGCCGTTGCCCGCGTCGATGCCGGCAAGGGCGGGGTCACGGCAGCATGGGGACAGCGTTTGCCCACCATCGCGGCGACGGGAACCTACACATGGAACGGATATGCATTCCCGCTGTATGACCGCTGGAACGCCGGTGTCACGTTCAGTCTTCCGATCTTCCAGGGATTCGGGCTGGTGGCGGGAGTGGAGCTGGCAGAGGCAAACGAAGACATCGCGCAAGCAAATCTCGATGTCCTGAAGGAGAGTATTTCCCTTGAGGTCGAACAGCAATGGCTCGCTGTACACGAGGCAGCAGAAAGAGCAGTCGCAAGTGCAAAGCTCGTGGAACAAGCGACCGAGAATTTTCGACTCGTCGAGCGTCAATACGCCGCAGGCGTTGCCACCGCCCTGGATCAATCTGATGCGCAGCTAACCCTCTCCAACGCCCGCATCACGGATATCCAGGCGCAATACGACCATCGTACGGCGCTCGTCCGACTGCGCAGGGCGATGGGAATATCGGTGCTGCCTTCCATCCATTGATTCTCGCATCCAGAAGAGCTATTTTTCCCACCCACAAACCTCCGGAGAATCGCGATGGGTAAGAAAAGCGCAGATGCCATAAAGCGAGAGATCGATCGTTTCATCTCGACAATCGTCCGGCTCAACGGGCGGCCAGGCAACGCACCGGAGAAGGATCTGGCTTTCATCCACAAACATCTTCGGAAGGCGCTCAAGGGGATCAGACGGAACGCCGGTCGGAAGACCGCAGCGAAGAGATCCCCCGGCAAAAAGACCGTCGCGAAGAAGCCGGCGATTTCCCGCACAGGGGAATCTGCCCCCGGTACGCAGAAGAAATCGCTCTCAAGTCCCCAATAGTTCCTTGCACGGAACAGCCTGCGGAAGGCGTCACGGACGGCAACCTGACTTCACCGTGCCGGAGCTCTTCGTGGGAATGGTTCCATCGACCGCAGGCATAAAAAACGCCCGGCTGGTTTCCCTGCCGGGCGCGGTTTCCATCCCCTCTTCCCTTCCCCACACCGATAAACGTCGATCTACTTGACCAGCACCATCTTCCGGATATTTGTGAAGGATGCGGCACTGTTAACGCTGCTCGCCTGCAAACGGTAGAAGTATACACCGCTGGCATAACGGGCCGCGTTCCAGACGGCAGTGTATTGGCCTGCCTGCTTCACGCCGTTCGCCAACGTCTCCACTTCCCTTCCCAAAACGTCATACACCGTCAGTGTCACGTGGCTCAGCTCCGACAACTGATACGAAATTGTCGTTGACGGGTTGAACGGATTCGGGTAGTTCTGCCGGAGCGTGTAGGCAAGAGGTACTGCGTTCGACCCGGTCCCCACGGAGGCAGTGACGCCCAGCGAGAAATCCTGCGTCAGCGCATAGTCCGTGACGCCCACCACGATCGATTGTTGCACGGCATCATATCCCTCTCCGTCCACGACCAGCGTTGTTGTCCCGACGGTAAGGCCACTGATGGCATACGCGCCTGTGCCATCGGTCAAGCCGTACCCGACTGTCGATCCGTCACTCGCCAATGCATAGACGTTGATCCCTTCAACACCCTGGCCGTCGGCCCGCACCGTCCCTGTCAGGGATGCCACGCCGCCGTACGCGAACGGCACAACACCGATCGTGACGCCGTTCACGTCCCCTTCAACATTGACCGTGTCGGCATCCTTCCACCGCATGACACCAAACGCCCCGGCTTTGTAAAACGCAGGCGCATACCCCCCGAAGGGAATCGCGAGGACAAGGTACTTCCCCCCTGCAACTTTGGGGAGTGTGAACACCCCCAGAGAATCTGTATATGCAAATCTTGACGCCGATCTGGATGCCCGGGGCGGAAGCGGGAATGCAATGATTCGCGACGGCACCCCCGTACCGGAGGAATCGACAACGCTTCCGCTGATGGCATATTTTTGCGGCGGATGATATAAGTTGAGATTAAAGTCGATGCCGCTCGTATCGGCCGAGGGCGTGAGAATCGTTGCATCGGCCGGCTGATCTTTGTGATCATAGAATTGCGGCATGTAGCCCGGTTTCACCGCCAGGGCGACATACGATCGGTTCCCCAACAAGGTCGCATTGAATGCGCCGCTTGAGTCCGTCAGACCTTTCCACACCACGCCCCGCATGCAACCAAGCCCGTCGAGAAGCACCGACTCTCCCGGGACGTTCAGGATATCCTTATTCGTCATCGACACCGCTTGCAGTTCCTGGATAGTCCGCATCACCAGCACCCACGCCCCCTTGAGGGGGCTACCGGATGAATCGCTCACGGTGCCGGAGAGATGGACAACAGGCGGGGGCACGTACCGCACAAGGGCAAAATTGATGGTAACATTTGTTCCCTCTGTTAGAACGACCGGAGTCGCCTCTGCATACGTCTTTGCATTGTCGTACCACTCAGGAAGCAGGGCGCCCACGATCGAGGCGAAGGGGACGAGTTGCATGGGCGGTTGGCAGTAGATGCGGTACGTTCCTGTGTCCAGCACGGCACGATAGAAACCTGTGCTGTCCGTTCTGAATTGAGGGAGCCAGAACACCGGATGGAAGAACGGACGATAGAAAGTCACGCGTGCATTCAGAAGCGCTTTTCCGCTCACCGAATCGATGACAAAACCAGACACCGTATCGACTGCGGGTGCAGCGATTGGTGGAATGCCCGGCCCGGGAAGGCCCTGAGCAAACGCCAAACCTGCGACGAGCGCAAGGGCCAGAATTCCCGGCAAGACGTATCGCAACTGCTTCATGGTGGGAACCTCCTCTAGGGGTGAGTGAAGTGAATCAAACAGGCGTGAATCTTCTGCAGGAAAATGTGGCAATCACCGTGCCATCCATCTCACCGGACGGCTGTCTTCGCAACCTACGAAGAATCAAGGAGATAGTCTATGGCGAAAGTACCCCTCACCGGTGTGAAGTGCGGGAATGGCGGAAAGAACTGCGGGAAGTCCGGGATTCAGGCGTTTGTCGGCCACGTGGAGAGAGAGAACCCATCCTCCAGCGCATGCAGTGCCACGTTCTTGTCACCTTTCCTCCATGACGCGGCCGACCCGCGATTGTTCCACACCGTATGTCGCGAGCGACGGATGATTGTCTGAATTTTCCGGCTCCCCACATTAATTTCTGTATTGAGGAAGTCGGCCTTTTTCCCTATCTTCTCAAGTCATTCTACGCTCCACACCCATCGGGGAGAACATCCTTTATGCTCGCATACCATTGGACGATGATCTTTCACCTCCTTGGCTTTGGTCTGCTGTGCTCCAGCGTCATCGGCTCGTGGATCCTCGGCGGCAGGTACAGACGAGCGGAGGGCTGGAAGACAAAACGGACGATCCTCGGTCTCCTGCGTCCCATCGGTCTCCTCTCTCCTGTTGCCAGCGGAGTTATGCTGCTCAGCGGCATTGGCAATCTCGTTGCCAAAGGCTACGAAATGCCGCTCCCTTCGTGGCTCCATGTGAAGCTGGCTATTTTCGTCATTGTCCTTGCGGCGGGGATCTATTCAGGAATTTGCGGAAAACGCCGCGGAGCAATTATCGCTCATCTTGCGGACGGCGATGCCCCGGCCAATGCTGAAACCGCCGTCGTGCGGCTCGACCGCCGGCTGCAATCGATCTTGATGCTCCAGGTGATTGCTCTCCTTGTGATCATCGTCCTTTCGGTTGTCAAACCATAGCGCGCCTCCGGCCGGATCCAGAATTGACTTCTCATTCACCATTCACATTGCAGGAAGGCATGACAATGTCAACACACGCTCGCAGTGCGGGGTGTATTCTTCTGTCTCTCGGCGCCGTCTTGTGCGCCGTTCTTCTCATGGGTTGCAGCGGTGAGAAGAAGATCGAGCCGGTGAAGCCGGCCGAGATGGAATCGTACCGCGATCCCGGCTACGGATACTCTCTCCTCTATCCCAAAGGATGGATTGCCAACACGCAGGTGGGGCGTGCCGCCTTCTACAACATGCAGGAGGTCGACAAGAAATTCCTCGAACCCACCGGACCCTACCCCGATGGCGTCTCGATCATGGTGGATGTCATGACGACCCCGACGCCCGATCAGGAGAGGCAGAAGACACTTGATGAGATGAAGAAGAACGGATTCGTCCTCACTCCCGAGCGGCAGATCGTCGTGGGGGGCCGGCAGGCGGTTGCTGTTGCCTATTCCGGACAATGGAGCACAAGTGTGAAGGAATCGGGTCAGCACATTTACGTTGCTATCGATACGCTCCTCTATGACGTTCACTTCGCGGGGTTCGGCGGGTACTTTGAGGCCTATCGGGCCGTCTTCGACTCGTCTCTTGCGTCGTTCCAATTCCCGCGCCCGGTGATTCCCGGACGCGATGCCACACTCCCCTCCGACGCGATGGTGGACTACAACGGCAAGCTCTTCTCTTTCCAGTACCCGGACAACTTCAATTCGATCAATGCGCCGAAAGGGAACAACGAGGAAGTAGTTGAGCTTCGGGGCCAGCGGCAGGATTGCTCCATCCGCTTCGACGTCTTTGGGGCCAAGGCATTGACGGTGGAGAAGGTGTTTGATCAGAACAAGGGGAAATACCGCGCGACAGCGACCGGCAAGACCACGGTCTCCGGGCTCCCCGGTCTCACGTTGACCTACTCCCCCAACGCGAGCGTCGAACGACGCTTCGTCTTTGTCGTCAAGAACGACAAAGTGTACCGCATCACCCTGGATTGGTTCCGGGCGCAGAGGGAAGAATACATTGCGTCCTACGACAAGGTGTTGAACTCAATCAAAATCAAGTAGCGCAGGAGACCAGTCATCATGGATCCGAAACTCGTCACAACGGCTTTCACTCTCGACGGTTATCGCATCGTACGAACGCTTGGCGTGGTGCGGGGGATCACCGTGCGTTCCCGTTCGATTATCGGCAACGTCGGGGTCGCCATTCAGGTACTGTTTGGCGGCAACATCACCCTGCTGCAGGAACTGTGTGAGCGCGCCCGGCAGGAAGCATTCCTCGTGATGATGGAGCATGCCACCCAGCACGGAGCAAACGCAGTGGTCGGCATGAGGTATGATGCCACCGAAATCATGTCCGGAGTTACCGAGGTTCTCGCCTATGGTACTGCGGTCGTCGTGGAGAAACTATAGCAGGAGGTACAGATGAATGGACGCATGGCGATTGCCGTAATCGGTTTGGCCGCATTGCTCTGCGCAGGTGCCCATGCGCAGCAGCGGCCGATCCTGAGTCCGCGCGATTCCGTCTTTCTCCGGTTTGACACCAGCACCATCGGCGTCAATTATGGACGCCCGTCCATCCGGGGGAGGATCATTATGGGGCACCTGGTGCCGTGGAACCAGGTGTGGCGGACGGGCGCGAACGAGGCGACACATCTTGCCACGAATTTCGACATGGTGATGGGAGGCGTGCCGGTTCCCCGCGGACGCTACACGCTGTGGACCCTCCCCTCCCCCGACGGGTGGCAAGTCATCATCAACAAGCAGACAGGACAATGGGGAACAGTCTACAATCCCGCTCTGGACCTTGCGCGGTTCCCAGCAACGGTGGAAAAGCTGACAGCGGCAGTCGATACATTCACCATCGCGTTTCAGGCGACAGGCGCCTCGACGGGTACGATGCGGCTTCTCTGGGAGAACACTGCCGTCTCGATCCCCTTCCAGAAGAAGGAACGCGTGACGCCGCTCAGTCCAAATGACTCGGCTGCCGTCTCGCTGGGCGGATCGCGCATCTCCATCGGATACAGCCGGCCGTTCGTCCGGGGACGCGTCATCTGGGGTGTTGTTGTCCCGTTCGATTCCGTCTGGCGAACGGGTGCGAATCTGGCTACCTCCCTCGTGACGGAGCGCGATGTGACAATAGGCGATGTCACCATTCCCCGCGGCAGATACACGCTGTACTCGATCCCGGAGGCGGAGCACCTGACGTTGATCGTCAGCAAGAAACCGGGCGGGGGACCGCCTGCGTATGATCAACGGGAGGAACTCGCCCGCATCGTCATGAAAGCGGAAACAACGCTGACCCCCATTGACCCGTTCAGGATTTGGATGGAGAAGACGGGGGACACTGCAGCAACGCTTCGCCTTGGATGGTCCGACAAGGCATACAGCACGACAATCAGGACGCATTGACCGCCTCCATGGATTGTCCCGGCACACCGGAAGGCCCGTCTGCAGAGCGGACGGGCCTTCTTGCTTCTTCCGGCCTCTTCGCGTACATTAGGGTGTTGAACCCTCTCTGTTCATTCGGCGGCCCTCGCGTTCCCGATAGCCAACCATTTGGGATAGCTCCATGGATATTCAAGGCAAGACGGTACTCGTGATCGGCGGGTGGGGCTTGGTGGGATCTGCAATATGCCGCAGACTCATGGAAGAACACCCCCGCAGAATGGTGTTGACCTCGCTCCGCAAGAGCGAAGCCCTGGAGGCGGCAGCGACCCTCCGCAAGGATTACCCCTCCGCAGGCAGGGACTTCTTTGTCCCGTGGTGGGGGAACATTTTCGTCCGGGAGCAGCTGAAGGACCACGCACGAGAGGCCATCCTCTCAAACGAAAAATGCAGAGAGATGCTCATCCAGGACATCGTGGATGAATTGACGGGACCCGTCCTGCGACGCTCGAGTCTGTATCGCCTGATCCAGAAATACAAACCTGCCGTCGTCGTGGACTGTGTCAACTCTGCAACCGGAATTGCCTATCAGGATATATTCCAGGTCACGCGGCAGCTTCTCGGTATGGTGAAGAAGGCGCGGCGATCACGCGGCCGTGTCGATCCCGCTCTCCTGGATACGACAGAACGCCTGCTTTGTACGCTGTACATCCCCCAGCTTATCCGCCATGTCCAGATCATGTACCGTTCCATGCAGGTCGCGGGGACGCGCATCTACGTCAAGATCGGCACAAGCGGCACCGGAGGGATGGGTCTGAACATCCCCTACACACACAGTGAAGAGAAACCTTCCCGCGTTCTTCTGTCAAAGTCGGCGGTCGCCGGCGCCCACACCCTCCTTCTCTTCCTCATGGGGCGGACCCCTGACGCCCCCATCACCAAGGAAATCAAGCCGACCGCTGCCATCGCCTGGAAACGGATTGCCTACGGGGAAGTGACCAAAGGAGGGAAACCGATCCAGCTCGTAGATTGTCCCCCCGCGAAGGCGGTCAAACTCAGGAAAAACCTGCAGTTGCTCATGCCGGGAGTCGCAACACCGACCAAGAAGAACCTCACATCGGTGTTCATCGACACCGGAGAGAACGGCGTTTTTTCCCGGGGAGAGTTTGAGGCGATTTCCACCCCCGGTCAGATGGAGTTCGTGACACCGGAGGAAATAGCCGAGGATACCGTTTTCGAAATCAAAGCGGGGAATACGGGACACGACATCATCAACGCCCTCGACAACGCGACGCTGGCGCCGACGTATCGTGCCGGCTTCATGTTTACCAGCGCACTCGAAAACCTGCAGAAACTTGAACGGGAACACGGCGTCGACAGCGTTGCCTTTGAAATCCTCGGCCCTCCCCGTCTTTCGAAGCTTCTCTATGAATCGTATCTCCTCCACCTCTGCTTTGGCGACGTCAAGACGGCGGTCCGGACAACTCCCGCCATGATGAGCCGACGGCTCAGCGATCTCATCGAGATCGACGAGCAGATCCGCTCAGAGATCATCTCCATCGGCATCCCCATCCTTCTTCCCGACGGGAGGTCCCTCCTCCGCGGCCCGACGATAAAAATCCCGCCGTATCGCGGCGACGACCGGCTGGCGATTACGCCCCGCGCGATCGACCGGTGGGCGCATGACGGATGGGTGGACCTGCGCGAAAAGAACATGAAGGCCTGGCGCGAGCGCCTTACCCAGATCGTGCGAATGGTCGAAAACCTTCCGACCGACGAGACCAGTTCCCGCACCATGCACAACAAGGAATACTGGAAGAACCTGACGGAAATCGATCCCGGCAAGATCTGCGGGTGGATCTTCACCTACGAGGAGAAGGGAAGGCGCATGAAAGCGTAGCGTGGGATCGGGAGTGGAACAGATGACAGTCGTCGTACCCTCACACACATGCATCCAATAATCACATCGGATTAACGTATGAAACGTATAGGCATTCTTACCGGCGGAGGCGATGTTCCCGGCCTCAATCCCTGTATCAAGGCAGTCGTCTTCCGCGCCGTTGACGCGGGCTATGAAGTCGTCGGCATCCGGCGCGGCTGGGGCGGCCTCCTGAACTATAACCCTGCCGATCCCGACGGAAGCGCCGGATGGATCGTCCCGCTGTCGAAGGCGAATACGCGGACGATCGACCGTTCGGGCGGAACCTTCCTGCACACTTCACGCACAAACCCCGGCAAGGTGAAGATCTCCGATGTGCCGGCCTTCCTCCAGGACCCGAAACATAAAGACCAGCCCAAGGACGCAAAGCTCGATTTCACGCCGCATATTCTCCGGGTTCTGGCCTCATTAAAGATCGACGCGCTGATCACGATCGGCGGCGACGACACTCTCAGTTATTCCGTCCGCCTCCACCAGGAGGGATTTCCGGTCGTCGCCATCCCCAAGACGATGGACAACGACGTCTACGGCACCGACTACTGCATCGGTTTCTCCACTGCGGTCACCCGAAGCGTCGATTTTATCACCAGCCTCCGGACCCCCACCGGCTCCCATGAGCGCATCGCCATCGTGGAGCTGTTCGGAAGAAATTCCGGCGAGACGTCGCTCGTTTCAGCATACCTCGCGGGCGTGGACCGGGCCATCATCTCCGAAGTCCATTTCGATCCGGAACGCCTTGCGAAATTCCTCGTGGACGACAAGAAGACGAATCCGAGCAACTACGCCATCATGACGATCTCGGAAGGCGCACAGATGGTCGGCGGAAAAATCGTCGAGTACGGACAGCAGGACGCGTACGGACACAAGAAACTCGGCGGCATCGGGGGAATTACGGGGGATGCGATTCAGAAGATCACGGGGATGCACATCGTGTACCAGCAGGTGGCATACCTGATGCGGAGCGGCGAGCCGGATGCCCTGGACCGTATGGTTGCCATCAGCTATGCCAGTCTCGCCACCGATCTCATCCTGCGGGGCGAATTCGGCAAGATGGTGGCGCTGCGCGAAGGGAAGTACACGGTCAACCCCATCGACACGATCTCGCAGGGGAAGAAGACCGTGGACGTGGCCGAATTGTATGACAGTGAGAACTACCGCCCGAGGGTGGCACACATCCTCGGCAAGCCGATGTTCCTCTACTGAGAACGAAACCCACGGAACGGCCGTCCTCACCGACGGCCGTTTTGTTACTCCCTGATGATATACGCCGCATCGCCGGGGCGGATTGCATCGTGCATCCTGCGAAGTGCACGGAATGCGTCCTGACTCCCCCTTACCGAAGAAATCCGATAGTAGTGGGCAGCCTTCGCTTTGTCCGTCGGAACACCGAGACCCGTTTCATAACAATACCCAAGTCCCACCTCCGCCAACACGGAGCCGCGTTCGGCACTTTCGACGAGGAACGCGATGTCCTGAGCGCGGCGGACAGTGTCCTCCGTCGTTGAACGAAGGGCGGTAAGAGCGATCCGGATCTTCGCGTCGGTACTACCCAATGCCGCACCTTTCTCCCACTCTCCCAAGGCCTTTTCTGCGCTCTGCGGAACCCACCTCCCGGCATAATAGCAGAGTCCTTCCTCCACAAGAGCGGGGAGATACTCCTGCTCAGCCGCTTTCCGCAGAAGCTGGAACGCCTCTTCTCCCGTCACATACATCTGCGCCTGTGCAAGGACCCCGTCGAATCCGAGGGCGGAGACTCCCGCCCATCCGAATTGAGCTTCGGCATCTCCCTTCCCGGCGGCCGCCTTGATGCGGGGGAGCGTCTCCTTTTCCTGGAGGAGATTCCAGAGGAGTTCCGGCGCCCTCGGTGAATCAAGACGGAGGGCACGGACATACAGGGCAACCGCCTTCACCACATCCCTGTTCTTCCCTGTTCCTTTGTCGAACGAACGGCCGAGAAGTGTGAGTGCCTCCGGGCTTCCCGCCTCCGCTGCTTCACTGACCGTTGCCAGCGTCGAGTCGGTTCCGCTCTCCGCTTCCAGCATCCTCGACATCCCAAGGGCTTTGCGGATCGCCGGGCTCGCGCCCCTGACGGCCTCCTGCAATAAGAGTGTATCGTTCCTCGCGGAAGAGCTGTCGCCGGCAAATTCCAGGAATACCAACCCGGTGTTCGGCGCCTTGAGAGAGGTCCGCGTGCTGTCCTTCGACTTGCCGTACCCCTGTTTTTCAAACCGGTCGATCGCCTCCCGGGCAGGTGCATAACCGGAGTCGGCCGCCATCTTCAGCCAGCGGTAGGCGGCTTCGTAATCCCTGGACACCACGAGATCTTCGGTGAGGAACTGCGCCATCGCATATTCCCCTTCCGCCATGTGCTTTTCTGCGCACGAAAGGAACGCCTTGTAAGCTTCAAACGGGTTCCAGGGAACTCCCCAACCGTAATAGTAGATAATTCCCATGTCAAACAGCGCAGGCCCGTAATTCTGGTCTGCCGCCTTCTTGATCCAGTACGCCGCCTTCGCTGTGTCCGGCGCAGCTCCGCGGCCGATCAGGTAGCGAATCCCCAGCTCATGCTGCGCGAGCACGTCGCCCGCATTCGCCTTGCGCGTCACGAGAAACGTTTCCCAGATCTCATAGAGAA
>Ga0182019_10001848_pt1 | contig 10790 bp, 6 predicted proteins | sample 812E2MmetaG_FD_120483 | JGI IMG/M metagenome (GOLD analysis project Ga0182019, IMG submission 120483) | Permafrost microbial communities from Stordalen Mire, Sweden - 812E2M metaG | ecosystem: Environmental > Terrestrial > Soil > Wetlands > Permafrost | place: Sweden: Stordalen | collected...
AGGCGGCCTTCGCCGCTGGCGATCCAGCCCGAGCCTCGGCCTACACGGAAGCCGCTGCGGCCGCGCTGGACGATCCCCACGAGAGACTCGCCCTCGGTCTTGTGATGGAGCAGCTGGGCCGATACCGCCGCGCGTCTGGCGATCATGAAGGTTCGCTGGCTGCGTACAAGCGAGCCGTCGATCTCGTGCCTCGAGAGCCGAGCGCCGCGCGGGCTCGCGTTCTCGGTTCGCTGGCCCAATTCAGGATGCTCGAGGGCGTCTTCTCGGAAGCGAAGCGATACGCGCAAGAGGCCGTCGAAGTCGCGACCGAAGTCGGCGAAGATGCCCGGCAGGAGCTGCTTCATGCGACCTGCACGCTGGCCGTCGCCGACGCCTGGGGCGAGGATCCCGAGCCCGCGGTCTGGAAGCTTCGCCTGACCCGCGACGCCGCCGCCGATCTGGGCCATCTCGACGACCTGTTCCGCGTCTACGCCAACCTGACCACAGTCCTCGATCTGCTGGGTCGGCGCGATGAGGCGATCGCGATCGCTTACGAAGGCATCGCCGAAGCTGAGCGCGCGGGTCAGGCCACCGTATACGGCAACTTCCTGCGAGCCAACGCGGCCGAGTCGCTCCTATTCCTGGGCCGATGGGCGGAGTGCCGCAAGCTGTGCCTCGATGCCCTGAGCTGGAACCCGGTCGGCATCTGGTACCTCTCACCGCTGCACAATCTCGCCACTCTCGAAGTGGCGATGAGCGCCGGTGAGTCGGCCGGGCGGCTCCTGGGCCAGGAACTGCTGGCCATCGAGACCGTCCAGGATCCGCAGTTCTCCGTTCCCGCGCAGCAGACCGCGGCCGAGTACGCGCTCTGGCAGGAGGACCTTGTCGATGCCCACAAGGCCGCCGAGCGTGGTTGGCTGCGGGTCAGCGACACGGAAGACTGGCTGCTCATGGCGCGCATGGCGGCGACATACCTGGAGGTTGACTCGGCCGCCGCTCAGGACGCTCAGCGCCGCCGCGACCTGGCCGTCCTCGCCGCCGCGCGCGAGCGAAGCCTGCCGGTGATGCTCCGGGCCGAAGCCGTCGTGCGGGCCTGCGGAGTCTCGCCCACGACCGGCTCGCGGCGTCAGGCGGATCTATCGATCAGGACCGCGAGGGCATTCCGAACCCGCATCGAAGGCCGTGACGATCCTGACACCTGGAATCGGCTGGCAGTCGATTGGGCCGAGCTCGGTGATCCGTATCAGGCCGCTCGCTCGCGCTGGCACGAGGCCGAAGCCCTGCTCGACATGGCCCGCGGCCGGTCGACACGGACGATCGCTCGTGAGCCTCTCACGGCCGCCGCCGAGGCAGCGTTCAAGCTGGGCGCCTGGCCGCTGCTGCGTGCCGTCGCGGAGCTGGCGCGGCGGGCGATGCTGACTCTTCCCAAGCCGATAGAGGCCGCCCTGGCCGGCCAACTGGAACCGCCGCAAACGCCGGCCCGACCCCAGGGACGCCCGGGTTCGCCGGCTCGAACGGCCGGTCAACCGGGAATCGCCGGCGGTCGAACTGCCGTCGCCGGCGCTGCCGCCGGCTCTGGAGCCAAGCCGGAGCACGGCATGCTGTCCGACTTCGCGTCATCACCCGGCGAGCCCGCTCAGCACGACTTCGGGCTGAGCAAGCGCGAGCTGGAAGTGCTGGCGCTGATCGCCGAGGGTCGCAGCAATCCGGAAATCGGGCGACGCCTTTTCATCACCCGCAAGACCGTCGCCGTGCACGTCAGCAACATCCTGACCAAGCTCGGCGTCTCGGGGCGAGTGGAGGCTGCCGCCGCGGCAATCCGCCTCAACCTCACGGAGCGGGCCTAGACGGCTCCGCGCCGCGCCGCCCCGGACACAAAGAAACCCGGGCCTGCGAGCCCGGGTTTCTACTGGACGACCGGACCTACCAGCGTCGGCCCCAGATGCCGATCAACAGGTCTAGCAACATTGAATTCACCGTCGACTCCTTGTTCAGGATCTCTTTGCCGCGCATTCCGCGTGCAGCGGGGCAACCGTAACCCTGTCGGGTGGGCTCGCGCAATCGGCCTTCTGTAGGGTCCGGTCCCAAGCGGCCGTTCGGCCGGTCCCGCCCCGTTGCTGACGAAGGACCTACGCAACCTTGCCCATACGCCCGCCGGCCACGCCCGCCGGCCACGCCCGCCGCCCACGCCCGCCGCCCACGCCCGCCGCCCACCGGCCGCCGCGAATGGGCCGTTACTCGGCCCCCGTGCGAGACATGACATTCTCGATTGCCGCGAGGAGGGCCTCCGCGGCGAACGGCTTGGCGATGAAGTTGATTCCCGGCTCGAGGACTCCATGGCGAACGATGGCATGTTCTGCGTGGCCGGACATGTACAGCACCCGCAGTCCCGGGCGCGTCGCCGACAACTGAGCGGCAACATCACGTCCGCTCATGGTGGGCATCACGACGTCGGTCAGCAGGAGGCCTATCGCCTTGTGCCCGGCCAGCTCGAAGGCTTCCGTGGCGCCGGCCGCCGAAATCACGTGGTGTCCGGCGCGCCGGAGGACGTTGGTCACGAAGCCGCGGACCCCGCTGTCGTCCTCCACGACGAGGATGGTGGCGGTCTGCTTGATCCTGGGCGACTGTGCGGCGGCCGGTTGCCCGGCCGGCGCCTCGGACTCGGGCGCGGTGTGCGGCAGGTATACGGTGAAAGTGGACCCGATGCCGAACTCGCTGCGGGCGATCACCACGCCGCCGGACTGGCGAACGATGCCGTATACGGTGGCCAGGCCGAGTCCGGTGCCTTTGCCGGGACCCTTGGTGGTGAAGAACGGCTCGAATAGATGGGCCATCGTCGCCGAATCCATTCCGGTACCGGTATCGGTAACCGCGAGCATGGCGTTCGGGCCGGGCGTCGCCGCCGGATTCTGCCGCACGAACTCCTCGTCGAGTTCGACGTCGCCCGTCTCGATCGTAAGCCTGCCGCCGTCCGGCATTGCGTCTCTGGCGTTGACGGCCAGATTGACGATCACCTGCTCCATCTGGCTCGGGTCCGCCAGGGCGAGGCCTCGCGCTCGTGGCGTGATGGTCGTCAGCGAGACATCCTCGCCGAGCAGGCGCGTGAGCATCGGCTCGATGCTGCGGACTATCTTTCCGAGGTCCAGTTGCTCGGGCTGCAGGACGGTTCGTCGGGCGAACGCGAGCAGCTGACGGGTCAGCCCCGCGGCGCGGTCGGCGGCTTGCTCGATCTGCTCGAGGTCTCCGCGGAGCGCTTCATTTGGTGCCGCGTCCCGGAGGGCCAGCGTGGCATAGCCGCGAATCGCGGTCAGCAGGTTGTTGAAGTCGTGGGCGATTCCGCCGGCCAGCTGGCCGATGCCCTCCATCTTCTGGGCCTGGCGCAGCTGCTCCTCCAGCGCCGCTCGGTCGGTCTCGGCCTGGCGCCTGTCGCTGATGTCGCGCGAGATACCGAGGACCGCGACACGACCGCCCATGTCCAACGTCGTGAGGCTCATCTCGACGGGGAACGTCGTTCCGTCCTTTCGGAGATGCACGGCCTCGAAATACACGCTGCCGTCGGACAGAAGGCGCTGCGTCCGCTCCTCGGATAGCGGGGCCATCTCGGCCGGGTCGATGGCATCGGGCGTCAGAGCGAGTAGTTCCTCGCGCGAGTAGCCGAGCCGGTCGCACGCGGCCTGGTTCACTTCGATGAACTTCCCTTCCGGGTCCCACATGAAGATCGCATCCGCCGCGTTCTCGAACAGAGCCCGGAATCGCTCCTCGGAGCGACGCAAGGCCTGCTCCACCGCCACGCGGTCCGTCATGTCGATGGCGGCGGCGATCACGCCGGTGATGGTTCCGTCGGCGGCCCGCAGGGGTGCCTTGGTGAAGATCAAGTGGCTCGTTCCGCCGCCGACGGCGGCAACCTGTCCCTCGTGAGTGTGCACCAGGCCGTCGGTCATGACGGCTTCATCGACTGCCGCATGCACATCGGCGTCTTCGATGCCCAGCTCGGGCATCTTTCGGCCGACGGTTGCCGTAGCTGGAGACCCCGTCCCTCGGACGAACTCCGCGTTGGCCAGCGTCACGCGGCCGTCGCGGTCTTTGGCGATGATCGGGATGGGGATGGCGTCGAGGATCTGCTGCAGGAACGTAGCCTGCTGCTGCATTGCCTCCTCGGTTCGCTTGCGTTCGGAGATGTCGCGCTGAACCGAGAGGATCGCCGGCCTGCCCTCGAACTCGATGCGACGAGCCGACACCTCGACCGGGATGCGCGCGCCGTCACGCCGGATGTGGACGGTCTCGAAGACGGACGACCCTTCTCTCATGATCTGGACGGATCTCTCGGCGACGGCCTCACGCCACTCCGGCGCGTTGATCTCCGCGACCGGCATCGCGAGCAATTCTTCTCGGGTGTAGCCGAGACGCTCGGAGAGGGCCCGGTTCGCTTCCACGAAGGTCTTTCCCGGCTCGTGGATGGCCACGGCGTCCCCGACGTTGTCGAAGATGGCGCGGAACTGCTCCTCCGACCGCCGCAGCGCTTCTGCGGCCTCGTGTTCCGGGGTGACGTCGCGGAAGGTTGCCACCACGCCCACGATCTCGCCCAGGCTGTTCCTGTGCGGTCTGTACGTCGCGGTAACCCAGCCCGAGATGCCGGTGGGCTCGGCCCGATACTTGATCTCGAGAGTCGTCGGCGACTCGCCGGCGAGGACGCGCTGCAGGACCTCGCGGATGCCGGGGGTCACCAGTTCCGGCGTGGCGTCTGGCGGCCGTCGTCCAATGACCTCCGAGGCGGGGCGGCCCATGATCCTTTCCATGACCTGATTCCAGACGGCATATCGCAGCTGCTGGTCGAACACGACGAGCCCCTCGGCCAGGCTGGAGATGATGGTTTCGGCATAGGCAGTTCGTTCGCGTATCGCCGCGTCGGCCCGGCGGGCTTGCGTGACGTCCTCGATCATGATCACGATTCGGCTTGGGCCGGCGCGCGAAATCCGGATGACCACGGCCCGGTCGGACGGCAGATCGTCGACCGCGACCTCGGCGGGCTCGCCGGTGACCGCCACATGGGCAACTTGCTCGACCAGCCGCGGCTTCAGGTTGGGTCTTAGTTCGAAGCCGCGCCGGCCGTTCATATGCTCGGCCTTGATCCCGGTCAGCTTCTCGAACGCGGGATTGACGTCCAGGATGCAGTAGTCGATCGGATTGCCGGACTCGTCGAAAAGCGTTTCTGCAATCGCGACCGCGGTCGACATCTGCTCGAAGAGCAAGGTGTGCACGTTCAGGGCCGGATTTCGATCGCCCCCGGCGGGCTCGAGCGGACCTACCGCGCCCACGAACGTAGCCGGTCCGCGGCCGCCGGCCTCCGGGTATGTGGCCGGGTCGCGCTCGATGACTCGATCATCCGCCGGCGCGACGGCTGGGGCGTGGATTCTGTTCGACCCGGACCGGCCTGCGCTCTTCACGCAACGTCCTCATGCTCCGAACGATTGGCAGTGTGCTAACCACCACGCCAACACGTATGCCGGAGTCGGGCCACTCGCGCCCCGGAGTATGGCTCTCCGGCGTCGCCCGGCAGCGGTCGACACGGTGATGATTGCACCGTGTCGGTGCCATATCAATGCCCCAGCCGGCCCAAGCCCGGCCCCAGCCGTCCCGAGTCGCTACCAGCCCCGGCCCGGGCCGTCCCGAGCCCGACGCTACAGCGCCTTGACCGCCGTGATCAACTCCGCCAGGCCCTTCTTGGCATCGGCGAAGAACATCCCCGTCTTGGGGTTGAGGTAGAGCGGGTTGTCGATGCCGGCGTAACCGCGGCCCATCGAGCGCTTCAGCACGATGACGGAGCGAGCGTGGTCGACATCGAGGATCGGCATGCCGTAGATGGGGCTGGAGTGGTCCGTTCGAGCCGCCGGGTTGGTCACGTCGTTGGCGCCGACGATCAGGGCCACGTCCGTTCGCTCGAACTCCGGGTTGATGTCGTCCATTTCGCGCAATTGCGGATAGGGGACGTTGGCTTCGGCGAGGAGGACGTTCATGTGGCCCGGCATGCGCCCGGCCACGGGGTGGATTGCGTACGAGACCTCGATGCCGCGGGCCTCGAGGAGGTCGGCCAGTTCGCGTACGCCGTGTTGGGCCTGGGCTACCGCCAGTCCGTAGCCGGGGACGATAATGACCTTGCTCGCATAGGCGAGCTGGATCGCGGCGTCGTCGACCGAGACTTCCCGTATGGTGCCGTCCGCTCCGCTGAGGGCCGTCTGGGTGCCCTCTGCGGCGCCGAAGCCGCCGACGATGATATTGCCGATGGAGCGGTTCATCGCGGTCGCCATGAGCCGCGTCAGGATCGCGCCCGACGCCCCGACCAATGCCCCGGCCACGATCAGCATCACGTTGCCGACGACGAATCCGGCCATCGAGACGGCCGTGCCCGTGAAAGCGTTGAGGAGCGAAATCACGACCGGCATGTCGGCCCCGCCGATCGGCAGAACCATCAGCAGCCCGAAGACGAGAGCGCATACGAGGGCCGCGACGAGCAGTACGTACAGGATCTCGGGGTCGTACGTGACGACGCCGGCGCCCGACAGGATGAGCACGATCGAGACGCTCAGGGCCGAGACGACGACGATCCAGGAGATGACGCGTCCGAGCGGGATCAATATCGGCTGGCCGCGGATCATGCCCATCAGCTTGGCCGAGGCGACAAGCGACCCGGTGAATGTCACCGATCCGATCAGGACGTCTGCCAGGATGAACAATGTCCGCCAGCCGTCCAGGCCGGGGGAGCCGCCGGCCAGGACTCGCTGACCATTGAGGGCGATGAAGTCGTTGAGGGCCAGGAGCGCCGCGGCGCCGCCGCCGACGGCGTTGAACAGCGAGACCAGCTGGGGCATCGACGTCATGGCGATGGTCCGAGCCATCCTCAGCCCCAGGCCTCCGCCGACGACCAGGCCGCCGATGATGATCGCCCAGTTCACCAGACCGACTCCGGCCTGGGTCACCTGAATCAGTTCGGCCACCACGGCGATGATCATGCCGGTGGCGGACAGACGGTTGCCGGTTCGGGCACCGGCCGGCGAGTTCATCAGGTGCAGGCCCATGACGAACAGGGCCGCCCCGGCGATGAATGCGAGTTGGACCAGATAGCCGATGTTGGTGGCGTTCATCGAGCTCCCCTCGTTACTTGGCGGCTCGGTCCGGCGCGTGGGTAGGGCGCCGTTTGAACATCTGAAGCATGCGGTCCGTTACCCAGTAGCCGCCCACGACGTTGGCTCCGGCGAACGCCATCGCCACGAATGCGAGCCCGCCGGCCAGCGGGTTGTTGGCCGTGGCGGCCAGCCCGATGGCGCCGACCAGCACGATGCCGTGAATCGAGTTCGTGCCCGACATCAACGGCGTGTGGAGCGTGGCCGGGACCTTGCTGATGACCTCGAAGCCGAGCAGGATCGCCAGAACGAACACCGTCAGGGAGTCGAGTAGGGTACTGACGTTCATGCCTTGGCGCCTCCTCGGGCTTTCGGCTGTAGGAGCTGCCGGGTGGCCTCCTGGACCACCTCGCCTCCGTGGGTGATGACGGTAGCAGCCGTGACCTCGTCCTCGAAATCGAGGCGCAGCTCACCTAGCTTCACGAAGTTGAGCAGCAGGTTGGATATGTTCCGCGAGAAGAACGAACTGGCCCCGGCCGGCATGGACGCCGGCAGGTTCAGCGGGGCGTGGATGGCGACGCCGTTGTCCGTCATCGTCACCTTACCCGGTCGGGAGAGCTCGCAATTGCCGCCCAGGTCGCTGGCGGCCATGTCCACGATGATCGACCCCGCCTTCATGCAGGCGACCGCGTCGGCCGTGACCAGAACCGGCGGACGCCGTCCCGGCACCTGCGCCGTAGTGATCACGATGTCGTGGGAGGCGATGATGTCGTTGAGTTCTTCCTGCTGGGCGGCCTGTTCCTCGGCCGTCAGCGCTCTGGCGTAGCCGCCCTCGCCCGATGCCTCGATGGCCGACTTCAACGTGACGAACTGCGCCCCGAGCGACTCGGCCTGCTCCTTCGTCGCGGAGCGGACATCGTAGGCCTTGACCTGAGCCCCGAGGCGTCGGGCGGTGGCGATCGCTTGGAGGCCGGCCACGCCGACGCCCAGGATCAGGACCTTGGCCGGCTTGGCGGTTCCGGCCGGCGTCGTCAGAAGCGGGAAGTAGCGATCGAACGCGTCGGCCGCCACGAGCACGGCCTTGTAGCCGGCGACGTTGGCCTGCGACGAAAGAGCATCCATTGCCTGCGCCCGCGACAGCGTCCGAGGTATGGCGTCCAGGCTGATTGCGGTGACGCCGAGATCGGCCAGGGCGGCCATGGCGGCCGGATCCACTAGGGGCGCCAGCATTCCAATTACGGTCTGGTCTGGACGAAGCATCTTCATTTCGGACGCCGACGGCCGGTTGATTCGCAGGATGACATCCGACTGCGAATAGAGGTTCGCAGTCGTGACGATCTTCGCCCCGGCCTCGACATAATCGACGTCATGGAAGAACGCCTCGGCGCCGGCTCCGCGCTCCACGAGTACGCTGACCTGAGCGGCTCGCAGCTTTTCGACCGCCTCGGGGACCAGCGCTACGCGCCGTTCTCCGGGAGTGGTCTCCCTGGCGACGCCAACTTTCATAGCGATATCACCTGCTGTACGCGCATGGACCGGCCCCGTTCAGGGCGAGAGCGTCCAGCGACGGCACCCGGTGTCCGCTGGGACTCCTGGTGGCGGGGCAACTAGGACGCCTCCGAAGTCTAGCGGGGCCGGGCGGCCTATGTCTCGGGGGAGGCTGTTTGGAGGCGAGCCGAACCCACCCGGATGGGTTGTGGTTCGTACCGCGCAACTTCAGCCACTTACGCCGGTCTCGTCCCGCCAAACCGGGCCGCCTGGCAGGTCGATGAGACTCACACCTCCGTCCTCGGGGTCTCGTTCGGCGAAGAAATATCACTGGTCACGCCATGTCAAAAGCGTATAGTCGGATGCGCCAACGCCCGATCACGGGCGATCAATTGGTCCCCGCCCTGGGCTCGGAGGAGAGGCTCGGAATGGTCACAGTTCGCAAAGCCGATCCGGCGCTTATGGACAAAGGAAGTCAACGACCGCGAGAACTCAGCCCGGCCGCTCGCGAACGCGAGCAGCAGCAACGGCAGTTCAAGAAACTGATCGGGCAGCTGAAAGGATCGGAGCAGGTCTTCGAGGTCAGGCTCGATCCCAACGAGAAGCCGATCACGATCCGCCAACGCCTCCTGCGCGTGGCCACTGAGGCCAACGTGGAAATCGCGGTGCGAAAGCACGGCGACGGATTCCTTGTCGGGTTGCTCACACCTGAGCGCCGCACGAATCGCGGCCGGCGCGCATCCGGGTCCGGCCCCACGGCCTGACCGGAGGCGGGTCGCTGGAAATCCGGCGGCCTTTCTGGAGGCTCTCATTTGGGTGCCGATCCGGACAAGCTGGAACGCGGTCCAGATATATCGTCGGCCGGCGAATCGGCTTCTCCCGAGCACGCCGGCAGCCGCAGAAGGCTCGTCGAAACCCGCTGCGGCTTCGCCGACATGGCGCGACGCGAGGCCGACGCCGCCTCCACGCGGGCCCTGGAGGCCAGGCGACAGTACGACGGGCGGCTCCAGGCAGTGATCCGAGCGGAAGCTGCCGTCGATCCAGTCGCCGCCCACGCTGCCAAGGACGAAGCACATCGCGCCTTCCGGACTGCGGTGGCGGCGGCCCGCGGCTACGAGCAGGTGGAGGCCGCCGCAAACTCCTGGCTGGCGGAGATCAACAAAGTGAACGCCCGGGTTCGGGCCACCGAGGCCGCCGTCCGCCGCGAGCGCGATGCAGCCCGGGCGCAGCAGCGGGAGCTGACCGAGCTGTACGAGACGGCCGAATCGAGTGCGACGATGGCCGCCGAGGCGACGAAAGCCTGCCAGGCCGCGCAGGCCGCGTTCGAAGCCGAATCTTCGGGCGGAGCCGAAGCCGCCCTCCCACCTGCCGCCGGGTCGGGCCTCGTGGCCGTGGCCGAATCTCCCGCCGGAGTGGCCGCCGCCGGCCCCGTCGCGGTGCCCGGTGCCACGCTTCCGCCGCCTGCCCCGGCCCGCCTGCTCGCACCCGCGCCGGTCGGCCCGAAACCGATCGACGGCGATCAGCCCGGCGACTGGCTCGTCATCGACATCAGGTCGTCTCAGCCCCAGGCCGTCATTCGGCTGATGCGGCGCGACGGCGCAGTGTTCGCGATCCTGGTCGACCGGCTGGCCGGGAGGGATCCGGCGGCCCGGAGCTGCTGGCAGTTGCTGCTGTCCAACTTCGTCGACGCCGTCGCGGCAGCCGCGATCGAGGATGCGTGGCTCGAATTCGGGCAGGACGTCCCGTTCTGGAGTCAGTTCACGCCGGACGAGGCCCGCGAAGTGGCGCGCGGGCTGGCAGCGCTGGGCTTCCGCTTCGACGGCTTCGGCTCGTTCGTGGGTGGACGCTTGCCCAGCCAGCGGGATCTGGCGCTGGCGGTCGGGGCGGCGGGGCTGCTACCGGTCAGGATCAGGCGCTGGCCGGCACCGGATGAGGCAGCAGCTCTCTTCTCCGGCGCCAGACCGGCCGGAGACGCCTTCATCGCGGCCGGGGCTCCGGCCCTGACGCTCGGCGAGCTCGTGCGGTTGCTCGGCCGCCGGGCGGAGCCGCTGGCTGACCTCTGGAACGATTGGGATCGCGTCCGGCCGCTGCTGTTCGCCACCAACCTGTAGCGGGTCAGCCCTCGTCGGGCTCGACCGGATCCGCCTCGATCACGACGACCCGATAACCTTCGGCGGCGGCGACACCGAGCCGTGCGCCCGCCTC
>Ga0182019_10001849_pt1 | contig 10789 bp, 7 predicted proteins | sample 812E2MmetaG_FD_120483 | JGI IMG/M metagenome (GOLD analysis project Ga0182019, IMG submission 120483) | Permafrost microbial communities from Stordalen Mire, Sweden - 812E2M metaG | ecosystem: Environmental > Terrestrial > Soil > Wetlands > Permafrost | place: Sweden: Stordalen | collected...
CCGGAAGGGCGATCTCGCGGACGAGCTTGCCGTCGAGCCCGTACTGGTAAACCTTGGTGTTCGCGTCCTTGAGGTAGTGGACGAAGAGCTGGCCGCCGGCGGTGTTCGCCGCAAGCAGGACTTCGGGCTTTTCGGGGAGGATCGTCGCCCAATTCTCCTTGGCCGGCTTCCTCGGATCGACGAGGACCAATTTGAAGTTGGGCGCGTCGAGGTTGGTCTGGACGAGGAACTTGTCGCCGACGTTGTCCACGACGCCGCTGTCGTTGTCGAAGCCCTTGATCAGGAGCTCGAACCTGGAGCCCGGCTTGGTCAGGTCCTTCCACCAGGTCTCCGTCCCCGAGGTCCCTTCGGAGACGGACAGGAACGCGTACCGCTCGTCCTCGCTCACGCCCAGCCCGTAGTAGCGGAGCGGGTGCTTGGGGTCGTCGAAGACGAGCGCGTCCTTCTCCTGGGGGTCGCCCAGCTTGTGGTAGAAGACTTTCTGATACTCGTTCTTGGCCGTCAGCTCCTTGCCGGCCGCCGGCCTGTCGTAGCCGCTGTAGAAGAACCCGTTCTTGAACCAGGATGCGGCCGAGAACTTGTTCCACTGGATGCGGTCGGGCAGCTCCTTCTTGGTGGCCAGCTCGAGGACCCGGATCTCGGACCAGTCCGAGCCCGCCTCGCCGCGCGAGATGGCCGCGTATTTCTTGTCGCCGGAGAAGCCCACGAGCCCGATCCGGATCGTGCCGTCAGCCGAGAGGGCGTTCGGATCGATCAGGACCTCGGGTGCCCCCTCCAGCCCTTTCTGGATGTAGATCACGGACTGGTTCTGCAGCCCGTCGTTCTTGGAGAAGAGGTAGTACACCCCGACGCGGAAGGGCGACGAATAGCGGGGGTAGTTGAAGATGTCGGTCAGGCGCTTCTTGATCCCGTCGCGGAACGGGATCTTCTTCAGATAGTCGAACGTCACGGCGTTCTGCGCCTCGACCCATTTCGCGGTCTCGGCGGACTTATCGTCCTCGAGCCAGCGGTAGGGATCCGCGACCTTGGTCCCGAAATAATCGTCCACCTGCGCGCCCTTCGCGGTCGCGGGATAGGCGATCTTTTCGGCGGGCTTACACATGGGCAGCGCGATCATGGCCGCCAGGACGGCGAGCGTCCATCCTCTTCTTGTCATGGGTTCCTCCTCGTTCGATGCAAGCCATGGATGACCATTTTATCAGAATCTCAAGGCAGGCGTCGTCTTCAGGGTTTTGAAGTTACGAAGCTCTTCTGGTCCTTCTTACAGATAAATTGTATCGTATGGCTGCCGGACATCGCGGCGGGAGGCATCCCGCCGCCCGGATTGACCCACTGTCCTGCCATGTAAAAATTGTCCAACCCGGGAAGCGTCTTGCTCACGTTGTTGAGGGCGCCGAACATCCATCCCTCATAGGCGCCCCGCCAGTTGCCGGTATAACGCTCCCAGGTTATGGGCGTGGCGACATCGCGCATTTCGATCTGGCCGGAGATGCCCGGGAAGCGCTGTTCCAGACCGGTGATGATCTCATCGGCTATTCTCTCTTTTTCAGCCTTATAGCGAGTCATGTCCCGCCTTAAATTATGCCAGTAATCATAATCGGTTTCGTAATAGACGATCACCGCATTCTTGCCCTTCGGCGCCAGGGTGGGATCAAAATTGTAAATGAAAACGTTCATGTTCTTTTCTTCTTGGCCGGCGATATGAATCGGTTTATCCAGCGGGAAGCTCAGACCCGCCACCGAAGAAGAGATGTCGTCAAAAGCGCGCTTTACTCCCAGTCCCACATGAACCAACGGTGCGAAAAGATTCGGGTGGTCATACATGTTTTTGATCTGATCATTGATATATTTGCCGCCGAGCATATCGAAGATCGCCGTGCGGCCGTCACCGGCGGAGACAACGTAGTCCGCGCGGTACTCCTTTCCATTTTCCAGCTTGATTCCCACGGCCTTATCGTCGTCCACCAATATTTTTACGACTTTGGATTTGAAACGGATTTCCCCGCCCAGCTTCCGGTAGCGTTTTTCGATGGGCTTGACCAGGCCCATCGCCCCGCCGATGACATATCCAGCCGATTTCGCGTGCTGCAAACCCAGAACCATGATGAACATAGCCATGGGCAATCCTGAAAATCCCGCAAAAACCCCCTGCAAATAAGGATTTTTCAAGCGCCGGGCGAATTCTTGGGTTGATATCGCCGCCCATTTTTGCATCTCTTGCATCGCCGGCATCGTGGGGGCCATCTTTTGCCGATCAGAGACGTCTATCAACTCCGCCGGTTTATCCACCGGCATGGAGTAATTTGAATAGGCCCGTATGGCTTGAGTAAATTCCTGAATGGCCTCGCTGTCTTCCGGGGCTAAATCCAGCAGGTATCGCTCGAAGCGGTCGGCATTGCAATAAATAGTGAAAGCCTTGCCGTCTTTGCCTTCGCTCGTCATATAGAGATCGTGGTTATGGATTTTCCATCCCTTGGCCGCCCCCAATTCCTCCCAGAATTTATAAAATTGGGACCCGGGTCTGGTGCCTACCAGCCAGTTCATGGCGCCATCGATAGTATATCCCTTGCGTTTCCAGGCGGTACAAACTCCGCCGGCTTTATCATGCATTTCGAAGATGGTTGTTTTATAGCCGTTCATCCGCCCGTAACAGCCGGTCGAAAGTCCTGCCAGTCCTCCGCCGATAATGATGATTGATTTTTCCATCATCGCCTCCACCTGAGCTGTGTCAATTTAGGGATAAGAATTTACTATTCAAAGGCCGGAAGGCGTCAGGGCTTCGTCCAGCAGCTCCGCGGTGTGGGCCGCGCGCACGGCGAGGCCGCTCCGGCGGCAGCCGCCCCGGATCTGCATCAGGCAGCCGGGACAATCCATGGCCACGACCCCCGCCCCCGTCTTTTCGATCGCGGCCAGCTTATCGGCCAGCAGCCCGGCCGAGATCTCCGGATTGTCGACGCAAAAGGTCCCGGCGAAGCCGCAGCAGGCATCGGGCTCGTCCATCTCGACGACCGGCGCTCCGAGCGCGGACGCGATCGCCCGCCGCGAGTCCTTTTCCGCAGCGAGCACGTTCTTGTGATGGCAGGAATCGTGATAGGTGACCGCGAGACCGGCCGGCGTCGGCCGGCCCGCCACCGCGGCGAGCTCCCTCTCGGCGATGAACCGGCCGAAGGGCACGATCCGGGCGGCCAGCGCCTTGGCTTCGTCCGATCCGTCGATCTCGGGACCGCGCCGGGCGAGCATCGTGGCGCACGTCGGGCAAAGCGTGACGACCGGTCCCTCGCCTTCGAAAGCGCGAAGGAGCGCTTTGAACGCCCGGCCCGAGGCCTGGCGATAGCCGGCGTTCGAGGGCGGGAAGCCGCAGCAGAGGTCCGGCCCGGGCTTCACCTCGTAGCCGAGCCTGGCCAGGACACGGGCCGCGGCCAAGCCGATTTCGGGATAGAAGTGTTCGATCAGGCAGCCGCCGTAGATCGTCACCGCACCCTTGGCCGGACGCGCCGCCGCGCCGGCCGTCCCGCGCTCTTTCTCGAAGCGGCGGGCGAAGGTCATGGCCGCGGGCGCAGGGAGGGCGCGGAAGCGGTCGTACTTTTTCATCCAGGCCGGGAGCCGGCGGGCGAAGCCGTCCTTGGTCCCGAGCGCCTTCCTCGCCGTCCGGGCCGCTTTGAAGGCCGCCTGCTGCAGCTTCGGCCGGCCCATGACCCCGTCGAAGGCAAGCCGCTTCCACGGCGTCTTTCCCGTTTCGCGGTTCAGCCGCTCGGCAAGGGCGGTGATCAGGTCGGCGATGGGGATTTTGGCCGCGCAAAAGCCCTCGCAGCGGTGGCAGCGCAGGCAGTATTTCGCCAGGGCTTTCGACTTGTCCAGGCCGTGGATCCAGGCCGTGAACAGCGTGCCGATGCCGCCCATGTAGATGTGCGAGTATTCCTCGCCGCCGAGCAGCTGGTAGACGGGGCAGACATTGAGGCAGGCCGAGCACTTGACGCAGCGCAGCGCGGCGCGGAAGACGGGATCGGCGGCCATCTCGGAGCGGTGGTTGTCGAGCAGGATGACGTATTGGGCCGTCGTGTGCGGGCCGGCGATGAACGAAACGTAGCTCGTGATGCTCTGGCCCGTGGCGTTGCGGGGCAGGATCCGGAGGATGTCGAGCGCTTCGGCCGTGGAGGGCACAACTTTCTCGATGCTGGCCAGGACGATGTGAACGGGCGGGACCGTCGTCACCAGCCGGCCGTTGCCCTCGTTCGTGACGACCATAATCGCGCCGCTCTCGGCGATCAGGGCGTTTGCCCCGGTCAGCCCGGCCTGGGCGGCGAAGATCTCCTTGCGCATCTCGCCCCGGGCGATCCGAACCAGGGCCGGGATGTCGTCGGGGATCTCGCGGCCGAGGCGGCGGGAGAAGAGCGCCGCCACGTCACCCCGGGTCATGTGGATCGCGGGCATGACCATGTGCGTCGGCCGCTCCGAGGCCAGCTGGACGATCCACTCGCCGAGGTCGGTCTCGCGTGCCGTCACGCCATGCGCCGCGAGATAGGCGTTGAGCCCGGTCTCCTCGCTGACCATGGACTTGGCCTTGGCCAGCGCGTCGATCTTGTGCTCGCGGCAGATGCCGAGGATCGCGGCGTTGGCCTCCGCTCCGTCGCGGGCCCGCAGGACGACGCTCCCGTGGGCGCGGGCCCGCTCCTCGAAGCGGGCGAGGAGCTCGGCGTTCCGGTCCAGGGCCGCGTCCTTGACCGCGGCGAGGCGCGTCCGCAGCGCCTCGAAATCGTAGCCCTCGAGCACGGCCGCCCGCTTGCGGCGGTAGGTCCGGGAGAACTCCTGGAGGACGCCTTTCAGGGCGGGGTCGACGGCGGGTTTCTTCGGCATGGCGTCAGGCGAGGACGATGATCAGGCGTGCCGGGCCGTGCACGCCGATCGTCAGCTGGTTCTCCACGTCGGCCGTCCGGCTCGGCCCGGTGACGAGCGAGACCTGGGGCGAGGCGATGTCGGTCCGGCCGAGATGGGCCGAGATCTCGGGGACGATCGCCTCCAAGGCGGGGACGATTTTCACCGTGTCGAGGACGCAGAGGCAGACGTCGGGCAGCGTCCAGGCGTTCTTCTCGTCGTCGCTCCGGTCGAAGTGGACGAGCGTGCCGGTCTCGGCGATGCCGTAGTCGGCGGCAACAATCCCCGCGTCCACCCAAAGCTCGCCCCCGGCGAGCCCGGTCCCGAGGGCGGCGAACGCCGCGTCGAACGGCGGCCGCGCTTTGAGGTCCGGCGATATGATCGCCGTTTTGAGATTGTTCTTCTTCAAGAAATCGGCGATAAAGGCCGCGGCGCAAATGGCATCAACTCGAGCGACCTCAGCGCCGGCTACTTTGGCTTTCTCGATGAATCGATCGATCGTATCCATATTTCGATTAATTCAATTCTTCATCGCCGCCGGGGCGCGCGGCGGATGCCCCGCTGCCGTCGAGCAGAAGGGCCCCACTGGGGGATGGGTGGAGCGAAGGCGGCAGTGGGGCGCTGCCGCGGCAAAGCCCCGGCGACGATACCTTTACCATTTCTTGGCCTTGGCCGGCTCCATCCGGAGAACGTCCAGGCCTTGCTCCATGGCCCCGATGCGATAAAGGCAGATCTCGCGGAGCGACGACGGATGGTGCAACACTTCGGACAGGGACTGGCTGCCGACGGCCCACACGCCGCCGCCCCTCACCACGACCACCTTGTAGTCGTGGAGTTTGCGGATCAGCGCCTCGCGGTCGACGTCGGGGGGCAAAACGGGGATGACCAGGTACATGAAGCTGCCCTCGGCGTCGATGGGCACGATCCGGTCGCGCGGCCCGTCCTCGCCAGGCAGGCGGTAGTGGGAATGGGCCTCGGCCTCGGGCACCCAGCAATGCATGATCGTCTGGAAGTCGGTCTCAGCGTAGATCGTCTTGTGCAACGCGAGCTCGGGCGAATCGGAAGCGTCCGGCCGGAGGGCGACCTTGAGCAGCGGCCCGCCGACCTCGCGCGGCATGGAGGCCTGGGGCGCATAGAGGAGATCGTTGACGCCGCGCACCGACATCGAGCCCGAGTGGAAAGGCGACAGCCGCGACTCGAAGATGCGGGCCCCGGCCTTGCGGAACTCGTCGAGGATCTCGGTTTCCTCGGGGAAATCGCAGCGGGCGGCGTCATCGAAGGCGTAGGCGTCGGGGCGATAGGCGAAGCAGGCGCCGGCGTCGGCCTGGATCCGCGCCCTCAGCGCCGCGAGGTCGACGCCGAGCTTGCGCGCCGCCCGGACGACCGTGCCCGCGTTGTTGGCGACGCAGACGAGGAAAAACGTCTCGGCGAGCGACCGGCCCCGGGCGAACGTGCCGTGAGCTTGGATGACGGTCACCGGGTGGTCGGCCAGCCGCCGGGGGATGATCGCGGCCATCTCGGGCGAACCGCTCGGCACCGCCACCCAGTCCACGTGGACGTGGTCGCCGAGGAGGTGATAGCCCAGGGGATCGATCGGGATGAAATCGGCCGGCGTATTGGGCTTCGGCGCGTCGTCCAGGGTGGCGATGGCCAGGTCCTTGGTGTGGGCGTGCATCGACGCCCGCGCCCCCGGAAGAGCCAGGATCTTCTGGTGGATGTCGGTCTCGGACGAGGCCTTGTAGTAGCCGTAATCCGTCTCGGTCGCCGACAGGAAGCAGATCTGGTCCGGCGTGAGGTCGCCCTTCTGCGATCCGGTGGCGGTGATGATGATCTGCTCCTCCCCCGCATCGTCCTTGACGCGGAGGGCCATGTTGCCGCTGTGGCTGTCCTGGATGTCGTAGGCCAGGGAAGCCCGGCCGATCGACCGGAACTGGCGGAAGATCTCCTCATGGACCTTCCATCGGCGGTGGCTCATGGCGTCCTCCCGGCGATCCTCAGGGCGCGGAGCAGGGCGTCGCCCGGCCGGCCCGACGCCTCCCATCCCCGCACGTTGTAATAGTCGGCCCGCATCCGGTCCTGGGCTTCGACTGAGACGACCACGTCCCGGCCTCCGACCTGGATCGGGATCTCGGCGAAGCGGGGCGGCAGCAGGTCGTCGTCTCGCGTCGCGCCGGCCTCGACGTTGAACAGGCGCTCGAGGGCCGCGATCCGGTTGGCGATCTCCTCGAGCTTTCCCTCGGAGAAGTCCATCCCGGTGACGCCGGTCATCATCCGCGCCCAGGGGCCGACGTCGAACGCGTAGCCCGTGAAGCGGCAGACGCCGAGGCTGTCCTGAAGGATGCCCTTGTTCTGCATATTCAGGACGGCGATCGGCGATTGGAGGAGGCTGAAGCGCGGGATCTCCTTCGTCCCGCCGAAGAAGGCGAGCGAGACGGCATATCCGCCCCGGAGGTGGCAGGCGCCCGAGGGCGAGGTCATGTAGCCCAAGGCCTGGGTGAACGAGGCCCGCGGGTCGTAGCCCGGGATCTCGAGCTTTTTCACGGTCATGGAGAGGTCGGGCCGCCCGGCGCGGGCCGCGAGGCGGTAAGACCCCTCGGCCAGCAGCGCGCCGGCGCCCCGCCGGTAGGCCGTATCCACCGCGAGCCGCTCCAGGACGGCGCCGTCGCCGAACTTGAGGTCGATTCCGCCGGCGTCCTCCCGGGACAGGAGGCCGCGCTCGGCGAGCTCCATGGCGCAGGCGACCGTCCCTCCGAAGCTCATGGTGTCGATCCCGAGCTCGTTCAGGCGGTAGTTGGCCCGGGTGATCGCGGCGAGGTCGTAGATGTCGCAGTCGGGGCCCATCATCACCACGGTCTCGTATTCGGGCCCTTCTCCGCTTTCCGTGCGGCCGTCGGCGCCCTTCAGGCTCGTGTGCCTTTGGCAGCCGATCGGGCAGAGGAAGCAGCCGCCCGCCCGGTCGAGGATCGTCCGGGCGATCGTCTCGCCCGAGACACGCTCCAAGAGGTCCTCGTCGTGGAGCGTGTCGATGAAGTTGCGATGGGGCAGCATGCTGATTACGTTGATCAGCTCGACGAGCCCCGCTGTGCCCATCTCGCGCATCAGGCGCTTGGTCACCGGGGCCTGCTTCATGAGATAGAGGGCTTGATCGTAGCCCGATTTGTACCGCTCCGGATCGCGGATCTGGATTTTCTCCCGGCCGGCGACCCGGATAGCCTTGAGGTTCTTGGATCCCCAGACCGCTCCCGGTCCGCACCGGCCGTAGACGCGGTTCTTGTCGTTCGCCACAACCGCCATCCGGACGAGGTTCTCGCCGGCCGGCCCGATACATAGGACTTTGGGCTTGCCCTGGGGTCCCGGTTCGGCTGCGAGGGCGTCGGTCGTCTTGTGGATGTCCAGACCCCACAGGTGATGGGCGGGCAGGACATCGACCTTGCCGGGCGCGATGTCGATGACGACCGGCGACGCGGCCCGTCCGCGGACGACCAGAGCGTCGAAGCCCGAGCCCTTGAACGCCGCGCCCCAGGTTCCCCCGGAATTCGACGTCCCGATGACCCCGGTCAGCGGAGATTTGAAGACCATGTGGCCGCGGCCGGCGGTGGGCGCGTTGGTGCCGATGAGGGGCGAAGCGGCAATGACCACGACGTTGTCCGGGCCGAGCGGGTCGCAGCCCGGATCCACGGCGTCGTAGAAGAGCCGGGTCGCCAGCCCGCGGCCGCCCAGGTAATCGGCGACCAGGGAGGAGTCGAGGACGCACGTCCGGACGTCCCCCGTCCCGAGGTCGATGTCGAGATAACGGCCGTGCAGGCCGTAGCTGGGATCGCTCATGGAAGACCCGCTTCAGGCGGTTAAAGCCTAGGATACTAAATCGGGCCCGCCCTGACAAGGCGGATGGCCGCCGCTCACCCGCCGCCCATCATGGGGAAGACGGCCAGCACGTCGCCGTCGGCGAGGGGCGAGGCGAGGCCGCCGGCGGCCGGAAGCCCGGCGCCGTTGATCATCAGCACGATATGGGGCTTGAGACGCGCGCCGTCGAAGAGCTCGTTCCGCCGGGCCGCGGTGTCGCAGATGCGGTCGAGGGCGGACGCGACGCTCGCCCCGGGCGGAAGGGACAGGGCGAGGTCCCGCGCGCCGAAGAGCTCCCGGAAATAGGCGAAAAATTTCACTTGGACGGTCATGGCTCCCCTGCACCCTCCAGGGCACTCAGGCCCGCGGCCGCTTCGGCGATGCGGACCACCCGGGCCTCGCGGCCCGGGACCTTGGCCAGGAAGTCGGCGAGCAGGAGCTCGCGGACGACGGCGATCGCCGGGCGGTCCCCGGAAGACAGCGCCTCGGCGAAGGCCGGCCACACGCCGCCGCCGGCGAGCTCGAGCGGGCCGATCTCGTCCACGATCAGTCCCTCGCCCGGGCGTCCGCGGCGGATGACGGCCTCGGCTGCGCCCAGCCCCTCGGGCAAGAGAGAAAACGGCCCGACTTTTTGCCAGGAAGGCTCCCCCCGGCGCCGCAGGAACGGGGTCCGTACGCCGGTGCGGATGTCCAGGAGGTCATAACCCGCGGTCCCCTTTCCGTCCGGGACGCGCAGGCTGAGGTACCCGTCGAGGCCGGGGCGCCGGGCGAGGAGGTCCGCCAGCGAGCGCTCGAGGAACGAGGTCTTCCCCGAGCCGACCGGCCCCGTGAGGACGGTGATCATCGAACGACGATGCGCGCCTGCTGGGGCTGGATGTTGACCATGCCCCCCGCCGCGGCCATGGCCGAGATGTTGGTGGCGGTGATCAGGCTTTCGCCGGGGGCCTTGGCCTCGAACCGCAGCGCGGCCAGGGTCGAGGTCCCTTTGAAGCCGCGGCTCTGGCTCGGGCTGGTGAAGCCCAGCGTGCACGACCCCGTGACGTTGTCCACGCTTTTGAGAAACGGCATCTTCTCGCCGCCGAACGTCCGCGACAGGCCGCCTTCGGTCACGTCCTTGAGGCTGACGACCTGCGGGTTGAAGCTGAGGGCGAGCGACATGTTGCCGAGCTCCTGGTCGGAGCTGATGTTGACCGCGATCGTGAACTCGCGGCCCGGCGGGATCTCGAGGTTGGCCGGGGAGAGGATGACCGAGTTCGTCCCGAGCTCCTGGGGCCGCCGCTGGCGGAGATTCTGCTCGGCCTGGGCGAGGTTGATGTCCCGGGACAGGATATTTTCCTCGAACACGCCCTGCGAGGCGCTCGAAGCGGGGGTCTCGACGTCGACCCACACCGGCTTCTCGTCCTCGGGGGTGAGGGGCACCGCCCGGATGATGTACGGGGTGATGGTCAGGATGACGTCGGTCTGTTCGCGGGTCGTGTTCTCGGCTCCGAACAAGCGCCCGAGGAGGGGCAGATCCTTGAGGCCGGGCACTCCCGTCAGCGACTTCCGCTCCTCATCCCGGAGCAGCCCGGCGACGAGGTTCGTCTCGCCGTTGCGGAGGCGCATGACGTTCTTGATCTCGCGATTGTTGATGATGGGGATGTCGGCGTAGCCCGTGCCGCCGAGGGACGTGACCTTGATCTCGCAGGCGAGCGTGACCTCGGAGTCCTTATGGACGGTCGGCTTGATCTTGATTTCGATGCCGACGTCCTGTTGCTGGTAATTCGTGATGGGCACATTGTTGACCCCGCCGGCGGCGAATGTGGAGAAGGTCGTCTGGGGGATGGGGATCTTCTGGCCGACCGTGTGGTGGATCTCCTCGTCCGAGATCCCGCGAATGCGCGGCTGGGCGATGACCTTGGTGTCGGAATCGGTCTCCAGGAATTGGAGGAACGACGTCGGGAGGCTGATCGCCAAGTTCTCGGCCTTCGACAGGTCGAGGCCGGCCAGGCTGAACCAGTTGGAGGTTGTCGTGGTGCTCGTCGAGGAGGACGAGCTCGAGGTTCCGCCGTACTGCAGCCCGACGGTATTGGCC
>Ga0182019_10001851_pt1 | contig 10782 bp, 8 predicted proteins | sample 812E2MmetaG_FD_120483 | JGI IMG/M metagenome (GOLD analysis project Ga0182019, IMG submission 120483) | Permafrost microbial communities from Stordalen Mire, Sweden - 812E2M metaG | ecosystem: Environmental > Terrestrial > Soil > Wetlands > Permafrost | place: Sweden: Stordalen | collected...
AAGATTTTCCGCAACAGCTGAATAATGTTAACTGTGGACAAAATAGAATTCAGCACTCTCTGGGATATCCTTAAATAAAATGCTTGTTGAGTCTATTCTGACATCATTCCACCCCATATGTGGCACTTTAAATTCATACTTTCTTGTTTCAGGAATTCTAAAAAGAACCGTAGTGGCATCAATCCATCCAAGACCATCAACCGAACCTTCTTCACTGTGTTTACTCATTAACTGCATTCCTAAACAAATCCCAAGGATCGGAGTTTTATCGAATAATACTTTTTTGTTCAATATATCAATCAGATTCATTTCTTGCAGCCTTTTCATACCATTTGCAAAATGCCCAACTCCTGGTAGAATTAATTTATCGGCCTTTTCTATTATATTGGGAGCTGAACTGATTTCTGAAAGGCAGTTTATTCGTCTCAGTTTGTTCTGAACAGACCGTAGGTTCCCCATTCCATAATCAACAATAACAATATTATTTAGCATATTTCAGATATAAAATATGCGGAAGGATATGCAGCTTTGTGGCAATTAGTATAGGGAATCTCATTAATCTGATAAAGGGTAAGTAAGTATTATAATCATTATGTGATTTCAAAGGAGAATTCATTATTTCATCAAACTCCTTTTTTGAAAGCCCTAGCTTGTTGAGCGCATATTCCACAACCTTTTCATCATATTCATACGAAGACAACTGAACTTCTTTCAAAGCTTCTTCCCTTGTTATATGACCGGATCTGACCATTGCACTTAATTCTGTTTTACGTTTATCTATCCTGAATTTTGTTGGTAAGTAATAGGATTGAAAAAATTTTGTATAGAGATTTTCATGATGATGTCCTCCATAGTACTCCCATCCTAATTCGTTCTTAAGTATTTCATCTACATTTCCCTTCCTATAATCTAACAATTCCATTAGCCTCACTTCCTTAATTCCCTTTATAAAGGAGAACCAGAAAAGCTTAATGAATGTCATATGAGGGAAGCTTTTAAAGTTTTTTATTGCCCCGAAACGTCTATGGACACTTGAAACATACAATGGATCCATATATGTCCAGGATATCGGACTTGTTCCTTCTGTCCTGAATGAATGCCCGTTAAGAATATATCTGATACCTTCTTTAGATGCGACGTCGTATAAAACAGAATAAATAGCATAATCAGTAGGTACATCAGCATCAGGAGTGGAAGATTTTAAAAAGGAGATCTGTAAGTCTTTAAATTCTTCCCAATCTGCAACAACAGTAAATAAGGGAACATTAAGTTTCTCACATACTTTCTTAATATTCTTTACAGATATATCTGAATTCCATCCATTATCAAAATGCACAGCAAGAGGTCTGAGTCCAAGCTTCACAGCCATTAAGAGAGTGTAGGTGCTATCCCGACCTCCGCTTACACCTGCTATACAATCATAAGGCTTATTCCGTCCCTTCTGTTTTATCTTATCTACAATTTTTTCCATCTCAACTCCAAGACTGGGACCAAGTGGGTGAAGTTTCTCCATCTCATCATGTATATTGCAATACTTACATTCCCCAAGTTCATCAAACCATATATCCTCAACAGAATTATCAAGTACACATCGTGAACAAATATTATTTGTCATGATCTTATCTCCATTTCAAAAAATATTTTTGGTTTTTGTGGTAACACCAATCCTACAACTGGAATAACTAGTTTTACAAAACGTTTTATCATCGGGTAATTGGATGGATAGTCCTGAAAAGATTTATTAGGACTATTCCAAATTTTCCTGAATTCTTCTTCCGATAAGCCGAGCTTCTTTATAATATACTCCTTATCTTCAATTATTTTCGCTGAATCAAAAGAAGATCTATTCATTATTTTCATTGCCTCCTCCCGTGAGATCTCTCCACTCATTATCTGAGCAGAAAGGGTTATCAGTCGCTTATCGATACCAAATTTTTCGGGCAACCAGTAGGCAATAGTAAATTTTGTAAAAATATTTTCATGGTGATGCCCTCCATAGTATTCCCAACCATATAGGTCCTCAAGCAACTTTTGAGCTTCCTTTTTCTGATAATTAAGATAATTAAAAGGCGCAATAGTCTTAATCTTACGGAAGTAACCAAGATAAAGAAGTGCAGGAAACGAAATTAACGGGAAAGTCTTCAGTTTAAGTTTACCAAAAAGTTTATGTACTTTGAGAATCTGCTTTTTATCAGTATAGGTCCATTCGGTCGGTTGCTTTCCTTCTGAACGAAAGTCATTCCCGGTAAGTATATATTTGACTCTTTCACGATTTGCAATCTTATATAGAATCGACATTATTGCATAATCGGTCGGGGCATCTATCCATGGAAGACTAGCTATCATCTGGGAACGAAGTATATCCTTCACTTCTTCATAATCAATTACAAAAGTCTCAAGGTCAATATTCAGGGCAGAGGTTACCTTTTTAATGTTCTTAACTGAAGTGTCTGAGCTCCATCCATTATCAAGGTTGACAGCGAGAGGGCGCAAACCATATTTGATAGAGAGATGCATTAAATAAGAACTATCTGTCCCACCACTCACCCCTAAAATACAATTATACTTTTTCCCCTTCCCCTCGTGTTTTATTTTGGTGACAAAATTCTCCCACAACTTATTACCCTCCTTTCCACGGGGAAATTCTTTAACTAACCGGTTAAATAAATTAGCATAATTAGAAACTCCGTTTTCATCAAATTTAATGCCAGGGACAGATTCATTCCATAAACCTTTCTTACATACTTGTCCAACAATACCCGGTATATTGCCAACTAAATTTTTATTAAGCATTTTCCCATAAACTTCTATCAATTTCTTTGCAATATTTTCTGAACCCAATCCTAACTCTAAAATTCGTTTGTTACCACAAGTATGGCCATCATTATTGGCGAAATCCAGCGCCACTCGGATTTTTTCAGCAATATCCTTCGGATCGAATGAAGCAAGATAGCAGCCCTCTGTATTACCAAATACTTCTTGAACATCACCAACATTGGTACTGATTATCGGACAATTACAGGCCAGAGCTTCTTTAATAACATTCGGCGAGCCTTCATGATATGAACTAAGAAGACAAACTTCGGATGCATTGTAATAATAAACCACTTCACCATGAGGAATATTTTTAAGCAGATGCAATTGAATATCATCACTTTTTAATTGTGCTAAGGCAGACTCCAGTAAAATATAATTTTTTTCAGGTCTTTCCGGGTCAGACATAAACAAAAGGTGATGGAATCGTTCGTCCCAACCAAGTTTTTGAAGAGCAAAAGATCTTTCTATCGGGTAAAAAAGCTTCAGGTCAATACCATTAGGAATAACTGATTTGTTTTTGAATGCAATTTTGTCAGCCATTGCCTGGCTTTTAACAATAACATAATCTGCATATTTAACAAATTTATGAATTAAGATAACTAATAATTTACCCTTTATTGTGATCTTCCCATCAGGAGCAACAATCCCAAGTAAGTCAGTTCCCATAAATGAAATGACCAGCTTATTATGTTTATTATTTGCCAAAATCGCTACAATACCGCTTAGTCCATAATGAGCGTGAATTATGTCATACTGATTTTTCTTTAGATGATTTCTTAACTTGAAGATATTCCTGAGGTAACCTGAAAAACCTTTGCTTTTAATAGTAAAATATTCTATCCCTATTCCTTGTGCTTTTATTGATTCTCCCTGATCCATGATTAAAGAACCAATACCTTCATCCCTTGTTCCGCTGGAAACAAATAATATCCTTAAGTCTTTCATTGTTGGTTCAGGATGAAAAGTGAAAAGAAAAAATAAGCGTCACTCTTACGTTTTTTATTAAAATTGATACGTGGTTTAAAATAATATGCCAGCCACTTGGGGGTTATATCTTTTATTTAAAAAAAACATTTTCATTATTAATACAATATTTTACTATTGAATTAACATATTCTTCTTCCAAAACGCTCTTTCCTTCTTTTAGTTCAAATTTGTCATTTCCGGTTTTAGACCAATATAAATCTGAATAAGTAAGCGTATAACTTCCAAAATACAAACATTGAAATTCAATCAAAAAAAATGATTCCCCATTATACCCAATATCTATACTAACATTAGGTACATTTAAGGACTTTGCGCATAAATAAGCATATTCTAAAAGTCCCTGAGGAATTTCTTTTACAAAATTTCTGATCCCGCTTCCGCTTGCTCTAAAATCACCTTTTTTAACATGCCTTTGTAATACATAAAACTTATCCCCAAATATCAGCACCTTATAATCACCATTCAATCCTTTTATAAAATCCTGAATAATAAACTTATTTCTATATTTACTTTCTCTGATGTACCCCTCATACTTTATACTACGCCCATATTCCCATAGTTCCCTGAATAAATTTGAAGTTCGTGACAGTTTTTTTAATTTTTTATTAAAACCCGCCTGATCCTTTATTGAACCTACACCTTCACTCATTGCTCCAGCTGCTTGCTTATAAACTAACGGGAAATTTGACACGCCGCTTATTTTCTCAGCCTCTTCAAAGCATCCAAAAACTTTTGATCTAATATGAAAATTGTCATTATTGATTTGATTGCGCAATAGCTCCATAAAAACTTTATTATTATTTGCTCTCAAGTATTTAAATGGAGGGATTACTACTGCGTCAGACAATTCCAAGTAATAAACAATGTCTTCAATAAAGTTTTTATAATAATAGCCGGTATCTTCCGATGATGTATATATTAGAATTTTGTTCCTCCAAAAATCATTAGAATAGTTAATTACCTCCGAAAATAGCATAAACACAACTTCGATATCAAATTCTAAAAAATATTTCACAAGTAGTTTTTTATCCATCCCTGAATTATATGGGACAGCATTATGTTTTGATCCAAAATATCCTTTATAATCTGTCAGGGCATAAATTGTCCTCATTCCCATTTTGTTATTATTAAGTATGTTCCATTTTACCAACCCACCCTTTCGGTGGTAATGCTTTTATTGAATATTTATTTAGATCACAAAGGTTTATTCTTCTCCCGTCTAAGTAAACTTGAACCTCAGATTTGTCAATTGTATTTACACATGATCTTAATAAAGGAATTTTACTCCCTTCGAAACCCATAAGGTTAGCCATAATATAATCAAGTAAAAAATCATTCTTTGAAATTGAAACCATTCCCATTGGATGAGGTTTAGGGTTTAATGGCCCGTCACATTGCCCGGCTATAATTGCATCTGATATAGTTACTAATTTTCTCTGAGGAACACTTGATATTTCACCATTTAAAGTACCAAATGACATTATTTTATTAATATCCAACACCATTCGCCAGACTGTATCATTACCGTACCATGCTCCACTCAAATTGGCATAATTCGATTTAGGTGCAAGCCCCCAGATTGCGCTTGACAAATAATGAAGAGGATAGTAAAAAAACTTACCCTTGAATTTATAAGAAATCTCTTTAAAATATTCAGCACTCTTTCTGATTAAATTGTTCCCAGGGAAACAATCTCCACCGTTTTGAGACAGGTTACTGGAATAATGTGCGAGACATGCTTTATCTCCTATTGTACCAACATAATTCTTCAGACCATTTGTAATTCCTGCTTTTTGATGTGTTTTTAACTTTGGCAGATTTACAATAATGTCAGCATCTATAACCTCTCTGGCAATAAGATATTTATGCGTTCCTTTGTTATGATTTTTAATTGTTTCTTCAAGGGCATAATCTCCAACCCTGAATGTTTTATTTAAAACTGATAAGGGTTCTAATAAACTATCAGTAAAAAGGTCATATAATATGTAATCGCTTTTGTTCCTGCAATTCTTTTGTAAAGTCCGTTTTTGCTCCCACTTTTCATTTCTGAAATCAACTATTTTAATTGATATCTTATTTATCTCCTGTAATTCAATTATCTTTTTTATAAATCCGCTTGAATGAAGCAGATCCCAATTACATGATTGAATAGGGGAATCCCCTATAATAACAGAGCTCGGTCTTAATTGTAAAATAAATTCCAAAACTGCTAAAATGATATTTGGATGTGTAGTCAAACACAGTTTGTCTGATTCTTTCACATTGTTATAAACCCAGTTAGGTTTCAAAAGAATTTTTTTATCAATTCCAACATCATTAAAGACCTCTGTCTTTTTCATTATATCAAATAAATAGCTTTTTAGCTCTATATAATTCTCATAAAAACAGCTCAGTTCTATCAAATTTTTATTACAAGGAACATTATTTATCCAAACATTTTGCATAGCAAAGTCCTAACTTAAAGATTAGAATCACCACTTAAAAACAGCACTTTTATCCAATCTGAATATCTAAGTTCTTAATATTTTCAAATAATAAGCTACTGATTTTTTGAGACGAAAAATATTTTAAAGCGGTCATGTAAGCTTTATTACCAAGTCTCAATCGTAGCTGCAAATCTTGGGCTAACAACAAAATTGAATCACAAATCTGAAGTTCTGATTCTGGTTCTATAAGCAACGCATTATCATTATTTGTCAGATATAAAGAGACATCCCCTGTGTTTGTTGCAATAATAGCATTGCCACTTGCTAAATATTCGCCAAGTTTAAAGGGGAAACCGTAATTGGCATATTTATTATTAACTCTGCACGCACATAAAATATCTGCATTTGCCATGATAGTAAAATAATCAGTCGTAGACAAACATCCTAAATACTTTATATTTTCACCCCATTTTGAAGAAGTAATTAATGATTGTACCTTAACTTCCATTTCCTTACACACCATGCCAGTTAAAATCAAATCAATTGCATTATTGTGCTCACATGCTAACTCAAAACCTTTTATTAAATATTCAAATCCATCTTTAGTCCCAAATGAACCACCATAAAAAACCTGAATCCTTTTTTGATCAGCCTTTGTTTTATCTTTGTTATTAAAACTATTAACATATTCAACATTAATACTTACAGGTAGATGAATTACCGGGATTTTGTTATTACAAATTGTTTTAAAAAAATCAACCAAACTTGTAGAAATAGCAACAATCATTGAACCATTTTTGTAAAGCTGTTTTAATAATTTCCTTGATGTATAATTTTTAAATCTCCTTCGTAAACTACCTGTACCAGGATCATAATGTCCAATATTCTCACTTATATCATACACAATTTTATAGCCTATGATCTTAGCAATTTTTAAAAATATAATGTCTTCGATTGAAGGATAGTCATAATGATAAATTACATTTAGAAAATTCCTATTGTAATGTTTAATAATATGTTTAGATGCTTTAAATAAATAATGAATGATTGAAAATAAATTTCTGTAATTGTAAGTCATTTTTTTTATTTCAATCTTACTTGAATCACTCTCAAACTCTTGTGCATTTATAATAAAATTGCTAACGCTAAGTTCTGACGTATTTAATAAGGGGGCAATTAAATTTCGGATTCTCCCTGCTGGTGCCATCAAGCCAAAATAATTCACACCCATAATAATTATACTAATTTTCTTGCCCATCTACTAATTTTACTCTTATTAATTTCTACTTTCCTTTCTCATGGAAAGTAAATATTTCACCACTTGAATCTTTTACCTTATTCTCTTTTTTTAACAATGGTAAATAATATAATCCTGGAAGTATTATAAAAAATGCATACCATGTATCTCTTCCACCAAGTTGTTTTATTAGACCATAGCTGATGATTGAAAGAGATGCCAGGATATAATAGAATTTATAACCCGGGCTGAACCGTTTTGAGTTGCTTTTTATAAAGTTGTAAGGAATCAATAAGAAAAAAATCAAACCTATAATTCCTGTAATAGTTAATTTATTCATCCAATGCAAATGCGCTCCAACAGCGTTATATCCATTTCCAGATTTATCTGAGAAATAAAAACATCCTAATAATGGTTTCTTAATGAAAGTTTGCATAAGCATAGGATATCGTTCAGCTCTTCCACCTGCGCCTGTGCTATTATCTTTAATATCAGCACCGGTTTCAATGAAAATTGCTAAATCTCTGAATTTATAATTAAGCTCAGAATCCTTATCAAAATATTCACTAACAGATAATAAGCTATTAACATACTTCTCTTTGGGTATAATCAAAATTATTAAAAAAAACAAAAATATTGCCAAACTGGTTTGCCTGATTTTTTTCATACCTAATAATGCAATAATACTAAATATAATTGCTATTAGAATATTCCCAAATATCTGGATACCAATCAATGCGATAAAAATTATAACAGAAATAATAATAATCTGAGTCTTTGATATAAGGCTTACTTTTATATTTTTATAATAGTAAATAAATATAGGAAAAAGGCACATAAAGGCTCCTGCTGTTGAATAGGTACCTCCTCCATATCGTTCCATATTAATAATAGCTTCTATTTCACTTTCATTGGTTACTGTTGCTAGCCCCGTAATATTCCTGGCATAAAGAGGATCAATTGCTGATGATATAATTGTCATTACTGCAGTTATGCATAAAAAGACAATTGACCATTTGGTGATTTTTGCTAAACCTATGTAATCATTACTTTGTTGAAAATAAATGATCACTGAAACTCCAATTGCAATTTCATAAAACTCAAAAAAAAGCCTTCTATAGTTCCAGTCATCCATATTACTCCAGATAGTTTCAGTTGCTAAATAAAGGAGAAGACCATATGCTAATAAATATATAATAGCTTTATTTAAACATATTTTCGGATTAAAAATGAGCAGCGATATAACCCAGATAATTGTCCATAAATGGTGGCTTCGTATGATAGGAGGTAAATTATTAAATACTAATGGAAGAAATGTACTTGCCATAAGCATAAATGCGATATAATAGAAATATTTTTGCCTTGTAAGTGGTTGCATGTTACAAATTTTTGAAGAAAATCAATTATGTAATAACATACTCCTGTAAATTGATATTTGTAACCCGGCTGTATTTACATCCTTTTTTGTTTTTTTATCGTTATAGGCATTTCGGGAGATAGTTTCAGCATATTCTTTATTTGTAAAGTACTTCTCTATAGCATTCGCACACATAGCCGTATCACCCGGAGGAAAAAACAACGCTGTTTTTTCATGAATTGCCAACTCAGGCATTGCTCCGGCAAAAGAAGCTACTGTGGGGACACCAAGGGTCAACGCTTCGTCAAATGTTACACTATATGATTCAACAAAGGAAGGAATAACCACTACATTCGCATTATACATTTGTAAAACCAGATTTTTTGCATCCAGGGAGCCAATCCAATTGACCTTATTACTGATCCCTAACTTCTTTATCTTCTTTTTTAACCATTTTGAATAACCATCTTCCCTTATACCGGATTTAACAGAACCAACAATACACAACCTTATTTGTGGATATCGCTTATTCAGAATTGCAATTGCATCTAATAAAATATGTATTCCTTTATATGAGGCTGAGGAAGAAAAAGAAGCAAAAATCTGATAGGGCATACATAAGTCCTGGTTCCATTTATCTGCTTCAATAAATTCAGGCCTTAGTAATATATTGGTATTAAAAATTTTAGCCAAAGGGTTAATATTATTAACATAAATTCGTACCCAATTGGATTGTGTCGAAATAAACCCATGTTTTAGCAGCATTCTCTTTTCAAGTTTTCCCCACTGCTTAAATGAATGTCTTACACCAATCAATGAAACTGTCGGTTTTAACAATTCTTTTATACTGAAACAGCTAATAATATCAAGGAAAGAAAGTCCAGAATAAAAATACCTTGAAATCTCATATTTCAGACCTTGAATTTCCAATAATATATTCCCTTTCAGGTAACCATTTACACTCAGAAGGCCCCAATAGTTCTCAGTTCCCCATAAATGAATTATATCCGGTTTTATGTCCTCAACAATTTTTTGAATTTCAGCTATAGTCTTTGAACAGGGTAATCCATTTCTTTTTAAAGACTCAAAAGGAACAAGCCATTGTGAAATCATCCGGGTGTCTTGCCGTGTTGTCTTTTTCACCTTTCCTTGAGTTATATTGTATAACTGAATTTCTCCAGTATCAATAAGAGCATACGCAGTAGTATGTAACCAACTCATCGTAGTAACAGATTTGATATCTGATAACTCACAATTACAGAACCACAGGACTTTCATTTTTCCACTTGAGATATTTGATAGCTCTAATTCGTATAAAATAAATAGCCTTTATTTCAAATTAAACTAATGAGCAATATTTCATAAACTTAAAAGTAACCCTTCCAGTTTCTAACTTATATGAACTGAAAATTTAAGGATGGATCTAATCTTTATAATAAATAATCTTTTTACTTTAAAAATCATTCGATAAAGGAATGGCTTTCTTTCACGACATAATTTGAAGTATTTATCATCATATAAATAATTGGTCTGAAAAAAATCAGGATGTTTAGAAATTTTATAATCATCAATTGCAATTAAAGAATGCCCGAGACCTGCTTCCCCATTTGCATGTGTCCCGGTCAATCCAATGTTTGTTATAAGATTACTTGAAGGAACAATACCAATACCTCTGTTTGACCATATCGAGAATCCAAACTGGACATCCCAAATAGATAATTTATTGCCTTTCTTAATTTCATTATAATAATTATTGTAAATAAGCAAAGCGGCGTTGCTATCTTTCCTGTTAACATGATCAAAAATATAACCTTGCTTCATGAAAAGCTCCAGCTTTTTCATTTGAAGATCCATTTCACTCCAGCAACGCTTCCATGTAGCCCAACCCCAGGGGGAAGCATATTTTGAAAAAAAATAACTGTCTTCATTAACTAAATTATACCTGCCTTCAAAATGAT
>Ga0182019_10001852_pt1 | contig 10766 bp, 9 predicted proteins | sample 812E2MmetaG_FD_120483 | JGI IMG/M metagenome (GOLD analysis project Ga0182019, IMG submission 120483) | Permafrost microbial communities from Stordalen Mire, Sweden - 812E2M metaG | ecosystem: Environmental > Terrestrial > Soil > Wetlands > Permafrost | place: Sweden: Stordalen | collected...
ATCGAGGAGCTGTTCGCCCTCCACCACGGCGAGATATACGCCTACGTCTACCGGATGGTGCGCGATGCGGACATCGCGGCGGACTTCACCCAGGACACCTTCATCAAGGCGTACAAGGCCCAGGACTCCCTCGAGGATCGAGCCAAGGCCCGAGCCTGGCTGTACCAGATCGCCCATCGGGTAGTCCTCGACGAGATGCGTCGCCGCCGCATCGTCCGGTTTCTGCCCTGGACAGGCGAGAGCCACGGCGCCGCTCCTTCGGCCGAGCATCTGGCCATGGAGATGCGGCTTTCGGGACCACTGGCCCGAGCCCTGGCGCGCATTCCCGAGCGTCAGCGTGCCGCGCTGCTTCTGGCCGAAGTAAACGACCTGACCGGTCTCGAGCTTGCCGAGACGCTCGGTGTCACGCACGTCGCCGCGCGCGCCCTCCTGACTCGAGCGCGCGAGAGCCTCCGCCAGGCCCTCGCCGATGAGAAGCGCCAGGAGGCGGAGCGCGAAGCGGCGATCGATGCCGCCTATGCCGAGAAGATTCGGGCAGTGGATGCCGGCCGCAACGGCGACGACAGCCCTGGAGTCCGACGATGATCGCCGACATGAAGCACTGGCAGGCCGCCGAGGCGTTGCTCCACCAGCGCGCTCACTTGCTCTCCGCCGAGTCGGTCGACGGACCTCTCGCGGCGGACGACGCGGCCTGGCTCGACGGGCACCTTGCCTCGTGCCCGGATTGCGCTGCGGTGAGCCGGGAGTATCACGCCAATCACCTCGAACTCCGCGGCCTGGCCGCCCCGGAGCCGCCGCGCGACCTGTGGGCCAGGACTTCGGCGGCTCTGGACACCGTTGCCCCGGCCGGCCGATCCGGGGCCCGCGGGCCGGTCCGCGCCGGCAAGAGGCCGCTCTTCGGAACGGCCGCCGCCGTCGGTGTCGTGGTCGTCGTCGCGACCGCCTCGCTGCTCGGACAGAGCCCGATTGGAACATCCCGCCAGGTTTCCACCACCGACCCTATCGCGGCCGTACAGACCGTGGCGTCGGTTACCGCCTCGACCTCCCCGGAGGCGCCGCTGGCCGTAGTCGGTGGCACCAGCTACTGGATCGCGGCCCACGCAGACGTCTACGAAATCAAGGGTGGTGCCGCTCTGTGCAGGACGGCGACCAGCAGCTGCAGCGTGGCCGAAAACGGCGGTCAGACGCTGGGCTCGGTCAAGAGCAACACCGCCATCTCGGCCGCCATCGCCCCGGACGCCACTCGCGCCGCGGTTTGGACGGGCGACAAGATCGCGGTCCTGCCTCTCTCGACTCAACCCAAGACGGTGTCGCTCGAGCAACTGACTCCTCGTCCGGCGGCGGCTGCGACTGCGACCCGGACGGCAACTCCGACCGCAACTCCGACCGCAACTCCGACTCACGAGCCCACGGCCGGCCCCGCAACTGCCGAGTCGTCGGCGCCGACACCGGAGCCCACGCCCTCGCCGAAGGCCACTCCCGCACCGACGTCGGTCGCGGCCGCGAATCAGCCTGTGGCAATCCTCACCGGATATGAGGTTGTGGGCCGGGACCCCGAGTTTTCGGCCGACGGCAAGATGCTGGTCTTCGCCGCCAGACCGTCGGATCATGGCGCCGGACCGGATGTCTTCGTATGGCGGGCAGGTCAGGAACGAGCCAAGCAGGTGACCACGAGCCACAATTCGATGCTCGCCGGCTGGCTGGGGCGGACGATCCTGATCAGCGAAATTTCGGCCTCCTCGGCTTCGGGCGCCGGATCGGACGACTACGCCTCGTACATCTTCGATCCGATCAGCGGTGCGGCGAAGACGATCGACCGGCCGATGCTGCTGCCCGTCTCGGACCCGACCGGCCGCTTCCTGGTCTACTGGTCGGGATCGGTCGAGTTCGATCCGGTCTCGGGGTTGTGGCGGCCGGGCGCGGGCGACCTCACTTTCGAGACCTGGTCGAAGGTGCCGCTGTCGCCAGGGTGGGTGGCGCCGGGGGCCGCCACGACGCCGCAGCCGTCGGCCGAGCCGGCCACGCAGGAACCATCCGTATCACCGGCGGATGCGCCGGTCGCGAGCCCGACTGCTTCGCCGGAGACTCAGCCGCTCGCGCCGCCGGCCCTCCCGGTTACGGCGCAACTCGGCCAGGTTCACAACTGGGCCGTGAGCTGGGATGCCGGTGGGCAGCATGTGGCCATCTGGGTCGCCGATCAGGGCAGTACGCGCATCGGCAGGTTGAGCCTGTTCTCTATCGATCGAAAGGGCGGTCGTCTCGACACGAACGAGCCGCTGCTGGCGGCCGAGAAGGTCCTGGATGGCATCGGTTTCGACGACGGGCACCTCGTCTACACCTCGGCCGTGGACGGCAGGACGCACATGGAAGACATCCCGGCCGTGCCGCCGTCGGCCGTTTCCACGCCGTCGCCCACGACTCCGGGCGAGACCCCGTCCGAGCCCGCCGCCGAACCCTCCGCGGCGGAGCCCACCGAGCAGACGGCCCCACTGCCGTAGGTCTACCTGGCAAGCCCCCGTTAGGCGTCCGGACCCGCCGCGCTGTATCCTTCCATTCGACCTTTAACGACCGGCTCCGTGAGGCCGGGAAGGAGGACTGCGTCGTGCAGGGCAGTGTGAATCGATGACCGACCGGCAGATCATGACCGGCGATGAGATCCGTCGAGCGATCATCCGGATCTCCCATGAGATCGTCGAGAAGCAGGCCGGCACGAAGGGCCTGGCTCTCGTCGGCATCCAGCGCCGCGGTGTTCCACTGGCGAAGCGAGTAGCCGACGCCATCGAGGAGCATGAGGGCGTTCGGCTCCCCACAGGCGCGCTCGACATCACTTTCTACCGTGACGATCTTTCGCTCGTGGCCCAGCAGCCGATCGTCAAGGGCACGGACCTGCCCTTCGATCTCAACGGCACCACGATCGTGCTCGTCGACGACGTGCTCTACACCGGCCGGACGATCCGCTGCGCCATGGACGCGCTCATCGATTTCGGACGGCCGCGGGCGATCCGGCTGGCTGTTCTCATCGACCGCGGCCACCGCGAACTGCCCATCCGAGCCGACCACGTGGGCAAGAACGTGCCCACGTCGCGCGAGGAGATAGTCCACGTCCACGTCGCCGAGATCGACGGCACGGACGAGGTCAGCATCGCCCGCGAGCTTCGTGCGCCGGACGCGACCGTGGTGGGCGGCTGATGACGACCGTGGCTCCGGCCGCAAGCGGCGCCGGTACCGACGCCGTCGCGTGGCATCACCGCCACCTCATCGACGTGGATGTCCTGACGTGGCCCGAGATCGAGCTGATCATGAGGACCACGGAACAGATGAAGGGCATTCTCGCTCGCCCGATCCGCAAGGTGCCGGCCCTGAACGGCCGCCGCGTCACCACCCTTTTCTACGAAGCTTCGACGCGGACCCGCGTCTCGTTTGAGTCCGCGGCGCGCAACCTCTCTGCGGACGTGGTTTCGGTGGCGCCGGCCACTTCCTCCGTGACCAAGGGCGAGTCGCTGGTGGACACGATCCGGACCCTCGAGGCGCTCGGCGCCGAGATCCTCGTGATGCGCCACTCCGTTTCCGGTGCGCCGTATCTGGCGGCCGAAATCTTCAGCGGGCACGTTCTCAACGGCGGCGACGGCTGGCATGCCCATCCGACGCAGGCTCTCCTGGACCTCTACACGATGCGCGAGAACGTCCACGGTGGCGATCTACGCGGCAAGAAGGTCGCGATCGTGGGCGACATCCTCCACTCCCGAGTTGCCCGCTCGAATATCTGGTCGCTGACGGCTGCCGGAGCGGATCTCTGGTTGTGCGGGCCGGCGACGCTTCTACGCGGGTTCGATCGGTGGGCGGCTCAGTGGTCGAGCGGCAAGGTCCCGGGCCACGGCAAGTTCAACGTGACGAGCGACATCGACGCCGCACTGCGCGACGCCGATGTGGTCATGGGCCTGCGGATCCAGCGCGAACGGATGCAGGGCGGGTTGCTGCCGTCGCTGCGCGAGTACGCGGCGATGTACCAGCTGAACGCGGAGCGGATCTCCCTGGCCAAGCCGGAGGCGATCGTCATGCACCCCGGACCAATGAACGAAGGCGTGGAGATCGCCCCGGACATCGCAATCAGCGGCCGGTCGGTGATCCTGGATCAGGTGGCGAACGGAGTCGCGGTTCGAATGGCGCTGCTCTACCTCCTGGCCGGTTCACACGACGAAGCGCACACGACGGAGCCAGGCAAGTGAGGACCGAAGGCGGGACCTTCGGTTTGGGAGGCACCCGCGGCGCCTCCGGACCGGCGGGCGGCTCGGGCGCCACGGGCCTCGGGCCCAAGGTGGGGGAGACGGTCGAGCGGTTCGAGCTGGAGAAGGCCTGGCTGGTCGACCCCGTGTCAGGACGCGAAGGCCCCGGCGAGATCGTCGTCATCGACGGCATCCTCGAGTCCGTCACGTGGCTCGAGGGCGCCGAAGCCGAAGGCGTCACGGACAAGGGCGTCGTCGTGGCCCCGGGTTTCTTCGACATCCACGCCCATTTCCGCGAGCCGGGCTTTGAAGATGCGGAGACCGTCGCGACAGGTTCCGCCGCGGCCGCCCACGGCGGCTACACCACCGTCGCTCTCATGCCGAACACTCAGCCCGCCCTGGACGAGCCGGGCACACTGGCGCGCGTTCGGTCGGCGGTTGCCGCAAGCGGTTCCCCGGTCGAAATCCTGGCGTACGGTGCCGTTTCGGCCGGGCGTGGCGGCGAGCAGCTGTCCGCCATGGGCGAGCTGGCCGACGCCGGTGTGATCGGCTACTCGGACGACGGCGCGCCGGTCAAGACGCCTAAGCTGCTGCGGAGCGCGCTGCTGTATGCGGGCATGCTCGGGCTGCCCATCGTCGAGCACCCTGAGGATCTGGAACTTACTGCCGGCGCTGAAGCGCACGAGGGCTACGTCGCCTCCGTGATGGGCCTGGCCGGCTGGCCGACCGCGGGCGAGGTTTCGGCCGTCTCGCGCGATCTGGCCGTTCTCGCGGACGCTCTGGGCGATCAGCCCGGCGCGCGGCTGCACCTGACGCATCTCTCGACCGCTCCCGCGCTGGACCTGGTTCGCCGGGCGCGCGCCGCCGGGCTGCCGGTCACATGCGACGTCACGCCGCATCACCTGGCCTTCACGGACGAGTGGATCGCGGGGGCGCGGCGCTGGGCCTGGGATGCGCTCGCCGCGGACGGCACATCGCGCGATCCGTGGATCGACGGCGCCCTCACCGCGGGGCCGTACAACACGTCGCTGCGGGTCAATCCGCCGCTCGCCACCGCCGCCGATGCGGCCGCCTGTCTGGCGGCGCTGGTGGACGGGACCGCTTCCGCGGTTGCCACGGACCACGCGCCGCACACGATCGTGGACAAGGAAGTGGAGTTCGGCAAAGCCTCCAACGGGATCAGCGGCATCGAGACTGCGTTGGGCGTGCTCCTAGCTCTGGTCGATGCGGGCAAGCTGCCGTTGGCGCGCGCCATAGCCGCGCTCACCACCGGGCCGGCCGCCGTGATGGCCGCCGGAGGGCACGCCGCCGGTTCCGCGCCGGCCCGACCTCGAGGCCTCACTGAAGGCGCCGCCGCGGACCTCGTCGTCTTCGACCGCGCGGACGGCTGGAAGGTCACGTCCGATTCGCTGCTCTCCAAAGGCAAGAATTCGCCGCTAATCGGCCGCGAGCTGCCCGGCCGCGTCCTGCTGACGATCGCCGCCGGCCGCCTGGCGTACGAGGATCCGAGCGCCGGGGACGAGTAGCGCCCAGCGGCGGGCGACGAGAGTCGTTCCCAGCCGATGTATCTCCGACGGACTGCCCGAAATACGCGCCCGGATGGCGCGTCGGTGACCAGGCCGGACATGCAGTTCAGCTGGATGTCGCGGTCCTCGATTGGCAGACTACCCAATCTGCCGAGGAACTTGTGGCCGGAACCCTCCGGCGTGCGAGAATAGGCGCCGCTGCGAATCGCTTCGGCCACCGTGGGTCCAGGATCTGGGCCGCGGATTGCCGACAAATCAGGAGACCACTCAGCCCGTGCCAGTTCTTGCGACGTACTTCTCGGTCCGCCGTGGCCGCGACCCGTTCTTCAAGTTCTTCATGAAGACGCTGTTCGCCAAGCAGATGAAGGAATACGAGAAGAAGTTCGGCATCAAGTTCGTGGGCTGGTACAACGTCGCCCACGGCTGGGACTTCGACAACGTGATCATGCTGGACCTGCCGGATTACGCGACCCTCGACAAACTCGAAGCAGACGAATCCACTCGCGCCCTGGGCCACCGAGCTGGCGAGTGGATGTTCGAACGACACCATTCAATGTTCCTCCGGGAGCGCATGGGCCCGGACGGCCAGTTCAAAGGCTAGGAGGCCACCGCGATGGATACGAGCCGCAATGACCAGCTCGGCGAACTCGCCGCGGACGCCTCACTGGAGCGAACCGATTTCCTGGCCGCAGCGTCGGCGCAGCTGCGCAAGTTCCTCGACACCAACGCCGATCGGATCTCCGAGCTGGGCGGCCTGGTCCTCATCGACGACGAAGTCGACTATCTGGCCATCGCCGCGGACATGACGTTCCGCAGCCGCAGCCGCTACCTCGACGAGGCGACCGGCAAGTGGGTCAGCGAGAACGAGGTCATCGACAACCCCTCGGAGCTGATCGAGCTGTACAACCTGGCGGACATCTTCGCCGCGTTCCAGGAATCCACCAAGGAAGAGGCGGGCATGGGCGAGGAGCCCACCGCCACCGCCGATCTGCTGCGTTCGGCCGACATCGCGCCGGCAGACACGGTCGGTCTCGGCGGTGACAACCCGTACGCGGCGGTTGCCGATGAATGGGCCGCCGGCGGACGCGAGGTCGAAGGTCCGCCCGAGAGCGAGGAGGAGGCCGCCGAGCGCCTTTACGACCTGGCGCTCGCCTTCCAGGAACGCAGCCAGCAGACCGAGGCGCACCTCCTCGAGCAGTTTGAGACCGCGGCATCGCAGCTGACCTCGGTTCTGGGCGACCTGATCATCGTCGACGACGAGGATGAGCGGCTGACGCTACGGGCCTCCGGGGCGTTCACGGCCGAAGTGGTGCCGGAGAACGATGTCGAAGCCGGCACCTGGCGCAAGCTCGACGGACCGGACGACATCGTCGAGTTCTACGATCCCACCGACGTCTTCGGCGATCTGGCCGATACGCTGGCCGAGGCATTCCCGTCGCTGGGCGAGCCGCTGGGCGATGAAGACGGCGACGATGCCGGCGACGCAGGCGACGGGACCGAGGAAACTCCGGCCGACGGCGCTGCAGACCCGGGCAAGGAGGGCGACAAGCCCCGGTGACGATGCGCCTGGTCGCGGCCGAACTGGTCGAAACCCGCCAGATTCTGCCGGGGCAGTGGCTCCAATCGTTCCACGCGCCTGAGCTTGCCTCCGGCTCGCGTGCCGGCCAGTTCGTCCACGTCCGCACCGGCGACTATTCGGGGCTCGTGCTCCGGCGCCCGTTCTCGATCAACACCGCGGACCCCGCCACGGGCATCGTTACGCTCCACTTCCGGACCGTCGGGCGCGGGACGGAGTGGCTCACCCGTGTCCGCGAAGGCGAGCGGCTCGACATGCTCGGACCGCTGGGGAAGCCTTTCGAGGTCGACCCGCGGAGCCGCCACCTGCTCCTGATCGCCGGCGGCCTGGGTATGGCCGGGGTCCGGATGCTCGCCGACGAGGCGATCCGCGAAGGCCGGCAGGTCACGATCCTGTTCGGAGCGCTGAGCGCCGACCACGTCTATCCATCCAACCTGCTGCCCGATGAAGTCGAGTATGTCGTCGCCACGGACGACGGCTCGCTCGGACACCACGGCTACGTCACCGAGCTTGTCCAGGAATACGAGGCCTGGGCCGATCAGGCGTTTGCCTGCGGGCCGCATCCGATGCTGGCTCGACTCGCCCAGCTCGCCGCCGGGCGTCGCGAGCGAATGGGAGTGGCCAAGCTTGGCCGCAAGCGCGGTGCCGGCAAGGCCGATCCAATGGGTTCGACGTCGGCCCGGCGCAAGGCATTCCTGCAGGTGTCGATGGAGCAGACGATGGGCTGCGCCGTCGGCGCGTGCCTGGGCTGCACCGTGATAGGCGTCGAAGGGCCGCTGCGCGTCTGCCGCGAGGGTCCGGTCTTCGCCTCCGACGAGATCGCATGGCCCAAATGGTGAGGCCGCGGCGATGAAGGCGAAGAAGAAGGTCACGATCGTCGGCGACGTCCGCATCTCGGCCTTCAAGCAGACCTCCAAGCACAAGCCCAGCTCGACCGGCCGCAGCGGCCCGGCCATGCCCGGCGAACGGCCTCGCGTCGAGACCGGCCGCGCCGCCGTGGCCGACCTGGGCACGCCCAGCGTTCCGCGGCCGACGATCGCCGAGCGCGAGGCGCTCGATCGGATCGACCTGTCGGTCGACCTGGCTCCGCAACACGGCGGCCTGATCCTCGCCAACCCGATCCTGGTGGCGTCGGGCACGTTCGGTTACGGCGTGGAATACGGCGAGGTCGTGGATGTCCAGCGAATCGGTGCCATCTGCTGCAAGGGGACGACGCTGCGGCCGCGCGCGGGAAACGCGCCTCCGCGCGTGACCGAGACGCCGGGCGGAATGCTCAACGCGATCGGTCTGCAGAACCCCGGCGTGGACGCCGTTATCGAGAAGTACGGCCCGATCTGGCAGGGCTGGCAGGTGCCGGTGATCGTCAACGTCGCCGGCGAGTCGATCGAGGACTACGTCGAGGTCGCCAGGCGGTTGGACGGCGTGCCGGGCGTCGCCGGGATCGAGCTGAACATCAGCTGCCCCAACGTCGGCAAGGGCGGGCTCCAGTTCGCGATAGATCGCGATGCCGCCCGCGCCGTCACTGCTGCGGTCCGCCGCGCCACGGAGCTGCCGCTCCTGGTCAAGCTCTCGCCCAACGTGACCGACGTCCGGCCCATCGCCAAAGCGATCGAGGAGGCCGGTGCGGACGCCATCACCGCGATCAACACGCTGTCGGGGCTGGCCGTCGCGCCGGATCGAACCCGGGCATTCCTGGGCAACACATACGGCGGCCTCTCCGGCCCGGCGGTCAAGCCGGTGGCGCTGCGGATCGTTTACGAGGTGGCCCAGGTGGTGTCGATCCCGATCGTGGCCATCGGCGGCGTCACGAACCTGGACGACGTCCTGGACTTCCTCGCCTGCGGCGCCGTTGCGGTCCAGGTCGGGACGGCGATCTTCGCCGATCCGGAGCTGCCGGTGCGGCTCGGCGACGAATTGCGGGCGGAATGCGTCCGGCGCGGCTTGGACTCGTATCGGCCGTTCGTCGGGACGGCGCTCCCCAAGCGCGCCGGGGCCGCGTCCTCGAAGGGCGCGGAATACAGGCCATGATCTGGAGGTCGAGATGACGACGATTCGATCGGACGCCCAGCTGGCCGCAGCGAAGGCGATTGCCATTCGCACCGAGCAGTTGTTCCGGTCGTCCGGCGCGCTCAAGGAAGGCCACTTCCAGCTCAAGAGCGGCAAGCACTCGGGACGCTATCTGGAGAAATTCCTGGTCCTCCAGGACACTGCCGCCACGAGCGAGCTGTGCGGCTTCTGGGCGGCCCAGTATCGCTACGCCGACGGTTCGCCGATGGTCGATCTGGTCGCCGGCCCCACGACCGGCGGTGTCGTGCTGGCCTTCGAGACGGCCCGCCAGCTCGGCGTCCGCAGCATCTTCGCCGAAGAAGTGAAGGACGCCGACGGGACGTCGCGGCGTGAGTTCCGGCGTGGCTTCTCCATCGCTCCGGGCGAACGAGTCCTGCTCGTGGACGACATCCTGACCACGGGCGGGTCGCTGCTGGCGATGCTGCCGGCCGTGGAGGCGTTCGGCGGCGACATCATCGGTTGTGCTGTCATGGCGGACCGGTCCGGCGGAATGGCCTCGCTGGAGTCGCCCCGGACCGGGCGCAACTACCCCCTCAGGGCCCTGTGGCAGCTCCAGCTGGCAACCTACGAGCCGGGACCGGAGACGTGTCCGGCCTGCAAGGCCGGCCTGCCGCTCCACGCTCCGGGCAGCACGGGCACGACCGCGACCGCGGCCGGATAAGGCTTGCGGCCGCGAGAGACTCGCGGCCGCAGTTCTGGTTGGGTTCGGGAGGCGCCGCCGCTCGTGTGTTCGGCGCCGCCTCGGTGCTCAGTCGAGCTCGACGACCTGGTGCCAGTGCGGTGCCATGCTCGGCAGTCCCAGCGCTTCGATCTTGGGCTCGATTGCCACCTGGGCGTCCGGATCGCCGTGGACGATGAAGACCTTGCGGGGCACGCCGGCATCGCCGGTCTTGCGACCTTCGATGAAATGGCCCAGCCAGGACAAGAGCTGTGGTTCGTCGGCATGCGCCGAGAAACCGTCGATTGATCTCACGGAACAGCGGACCTGGTAGACCTGCCCGTCCACTCGGGCCGACGTGGCGCCGGCCTGGAGCTGAGCGCCGAGCGTGCCCACGCCCTGGTAGCCGACGAACATGATCATCGCCTTGGTGTCGCCGATAAGCATTCGCAAGTGGTTCAGGACGCGGCCGCCGGTGAGCATGCCGTTCGACGCCACCAGGACATACGGCCGGGGCGCCCGGTCGATCTTCTCGGACTGGGCGGCGAGCGCCGTTTCCTGCGCGTTGGGGAAGTCGATCGGGCCCTCGCCCTTCTTGAGCAGGGCCAGGGTCTCCGCATCGTAGTAGTCGGTGTGCTCTCGGTAGATCGCCGAGGCTTTCGAGGCCATCGGCGAATCCAGGTAGAGCTTGACCGGCTTGATCTTCCCGGCATCGA
>Ga0182019_10001854_pt1 | contig 10758 bp, 5 predicted proteins | sample 812E2MmetaG_FD_120483 | JGI IMG/M metagenome (GOLD analysis project Ga0182019, IMG submission 120483) | Permafrost microbial communities from Stordalen Mire, Sweden - 812E2M metaG | ecosystem: Environmental > Terrestrial > Soil > Wetlands > Permafrost | place: Sweden: Stordalen | collected...
CTTTCATATAATGCCGTCAGAAATAAAAATACAAAAACTATGGATAATGCGAATATGGTCAATGTATCGCTGCCGGCATTTATCTCTTCACGACTTAATCCGGAGAACTCATAACCGTAACCGGCAGGTAAAACCTGTCCTGCCACTTCTCGTAATACATCAATTGCCTGCCCACTGCTGTATCCGGGGGCAGCACTTCCGTTTATCTCCGCAGTTCTGAAAAGATCGTAATGAGAAATTAAAGGAGCATTTTCTGTCACATGGTATGTAATTAAAGTGCTTAGTGGAATTTGTTCGCCGGTCTGGTTTTTGACATAATACCTGGATAAATCCTGTATAGTTGAACGGTATGATGTATCAGCCTGTGCTACTACATGGAAATTCCTGCCATATATTGTAAAATCATTTATGTAGCGACTGCCAAGATATGTCTGCAAAGTGTTAAACACATCGGCAATTGAAACACCTAGCTTTTTACATTTCTCCCTGTCAACATCAACCTGGTATCCCGGTGTGCGTGCAGTAAAAAAAGAAAAAACATGGCTTAGCTCCGGACGTTTATTTGCTGCAATTACAAATGAATTCACAACATTTTCAAACTGTTTTATAGAGTCTGTACTTTCATGTTGTTCCAATTCAAATGTAAATCCGCCCGTAACTCCCAAACCGGGAATAGCAGGTGGGGAAATGACAACTACATTCGCACTTTTAAGTGAAGCAAATTTTCTTTGTAATGTGGCGATGATTGAATTTAACTGAAGAGTTTTATCTGTCCTCTCATCCCATGGTTTAAGCATTATAAATACAGTTCCGCTGTTTGATTTGCTGGCAAACGTTACTACATTCAACCCGCCCAGGGCTGCAAAATGAGCGATGCCCGGTGTATTGTGCAGAATATTCATAATGTTTTCGAGACTATTTACGCTCCTTGTTGTTGATGATGCTTCCGGCAATTCAAATGTTATAAAAATTCTCCCTTCATCTTCCAGCGGTATAAAACCAGTTGGTTTATTTTTAAATAATACAAACGTTACCGCATACATAAGAAGCAGACCAATTAATACATATCTGCCGGCGCTTATGCTTCTTTTTACTCCGTTTGAATATGAATTGGTCATATTCCTGAACCATTGATTAAATTTAAGGAAATATTTTGCTGGTCCTTTCGAGTTTTTGCTAATGTTGGAATGCTTTAAAAGCAAAAGACATAAAGCAGGTGTAAGTGACAAAGCAACAAATGCTGAAATTAATACCGATATTGCAATGGTGATTGCGAATTGTTGATATAACCTACCTACTATACCAGGAATAAATCCAACGGGAATAAAAACTGCTGCAAGTATCATCGCAATTGCTATTACCGGTCCTGAGATATCCGTCATTGCCTGGATAGTTGCTTCACGCGGGGACATATTCTGTTCATCTATATAATGCTGGACCGCCTCTACTACGATAATAGCATCATCAACAACAATACCAATTGCCAGAACGAAACCAAATAATGTTAATGTGTTTATTGTAAAATGAAGTAATGTGAAAAATGAAAAGGTACCTATTATTGAAACCGGTATTGCCAGAATCGGAATAAGAGTAGCCCGCCAGTTCTGCAGAAACAGGAAGACAACCAGTACAACAAGTCCTAATGCCTGCAGCAGTGTTTTAACAACTTCGCTAATGGATACCTTTACTACGGAAACCGATTCAAATGGGACCATATAATCAACATCTTTAGGGAAGGATCCTTTTAACTGGTCCATCGTTTTGTAAATTCCGTTTGCAACATCAAGTGCATTGCTACCTGGTGCCTGGAATATCAAAAGATAAGACGCCCTTTTCCCGTCAACGAAAGAATTACTCGTATAGTTGAACCTCCCTAGTTGTACACGGGCTACATCACTTAGATGGACCTCCGATCCCTGTTGAGGGTTTGAGTGTACAATAATATTCCTGAACTGCTCTTCGGTACTTAGTCTGCTGTTTGTAAAAACAGTGTACTCAAAAACCTGGCTGTTGCTTTGGGGAGGAGCACCAACTGAACCTGCCGCTACCTGTAGGTTCTGCTCTGATAATGCATTTACAACATCGTTAGCGGTGAGGTTTAACTGAGCTAACTTATCCGGTTCCAGCCAGATACGCATGCTGAAATCATCTGCCCGAGTAAAAATATCACCTACTCCGGGTACCCGCAGGAGTGCATCCTTCACAAAAATATTTGTATAGTTATCAATGAATTGTATACCGTGAGTCCCATCAGGTGAATACATGGCAACAAGAAGAAGGATGCTGGGACTCCTTTTTCTTGTTGTTAATCCTAACCGTTTAACATCATCAGGAAGGAGAGGAGTAGCAATACCAACCCTGTTCTGGATATCAAGAGCAGCGATATCTGGATTCGTTCCGATATTAAGAACTACATTTATTGTACTGCGCCCGTCGCTTGTACTATTGCTTTGCATATATGCCATTCCCGGAGTACCGTTAACCTGCGATTCAATAGGAGTGGTAACTGTCTGCTCCACTGTTAAAGCATCAGCTCCATTGTATAGTCCCGATATCTGAACAGTCGGAGGTGAGATATCCGGATACTGGCTTACAGGCAAATTATAAAGTGAGATCAATCCGACCAATACTATAACAATTGATATTACTATCGCTGTAAGCGGTCGTTTAATAAATGTATTTGAAATCATTGGCGTCCCGGAGTATTTAGTTCAACTATTGCATTGTCTTTCAGTTTCTGCATTCCCTGTATTACAATAATTTCACCAGCCTGGAGGCCTTCGCGGACAATTATCTTATCATTTACCTGCATACCTGTACTGATTTTGCGTTGGGTTACTTTATTATTGTTAACTACAAATACAAAATACTCACCCATCTGTTCTACAACTGCTTTAAAAGGAATAAGAATAGTGTTGTTAGCATTCTGGTTCAGAATGCGCATATTACAAGTAAGTCCGGCACGCAGATTATTCCAGGGATTGGAAAAAACAACCCTTGTTTTGATAGTCCCGGTCTGGGAATCTACTGCACGGTCAATCAAAACTATTTTCCCTAAGTACGGATATATGGTCTTGTCAGGCAAAACAAGTGAAAAGGTGGAATCGGAGCCATCTGTTTTCTTCTGAAGTAAATCCATAAAACGGTTTATCTGTTTTTCATCAACGGAAATATCCACAGCCATAGGGTTGTCAGAAGAAATTGTATTCAGCAATGTCTGACCCGCTGAAATGGACGAACCGAGTTTAACAAGTGAGATTCCAATTGAACCGTCAAAGGGTGCATAAATGATGGAATAACGGAGATTTGTTCCAACAACCTTTACGTTATTTTCAGAAGCAGCCACCTGCATTTTTGCTGTCTGTAGATCAGCCTCTGAATGTTCCAGCACCTGCCTTGCTATCGCATCATTTTTTGCGAGTTCATTATATCTGTCGGCATCCTGTTGAGCTTTAATTAAATTTGATTTAGCAACATTGAGGTTTGCAACAGCCTGGTCGTATGCGCCCTTATACTGCTGCTGATCAATGCTGTAGAGCTTCATTCCCTTTGTAACATGCTGACCGTCTTTAAAGTAAATATCAGTAAGATAACCGGAAACCTCTGATCTGAGGTCAACCTGATTCAGCGGAGTAACTGTTGCCGGGTAGGTATCATAATATTGGGCTATTTCCGGAATTATTTTATAGACTGTAACAGGTACCGCAGATACTGTTTTCTGCTGAACTTTGTCCCTGCTGCATGCAATTCCAAACAACGAAGTTATACATGCAATAACGAACAAATAAAAATACTTTTTCATATGGTTTACTATTTTATTTATCAATATTGAATAGTGCCCAGCGCCCTTTGCACATCCAGTTTACTATTTAGCACCTCGAAAAGAGCGTTATTATAATTAGCCTGGGTGGTTCTTAAATCCGTTTCGGCTGTAATGACTTCTAAATAAGTTTTAATCCCTGATTTGTACTGCAGTTGTATGGTATTATAAACATCTTTTGCAAGTTCAAGATTTGCCTTAAGTATATTATAATTGTTAAGACTGCTTTTATATTCCCCGAGTGCAGAAATATAGCTGGTATTAATTGAATCCTTTAATAATACAATATCATAATTATACCTTTTAAGCTCCAAACTGGCTTGTTCAATTTCCTGGATTCGTTTCCCTCCCTGAAAAATTGGAAATGAAAGCTCCAAACCAATGTTCGAATTTGGATAATTAGAATTATATAATTTTGACAAATTATCATTTTGATAGAAATAATTATAATTGGCAAATGCAGATAAAGAAGGGACAAAACTTAAATCGTAGTAGCTTAAGTTCGCTTTTTGCAGCTGTATCTGAGAATGCAGAAGCTGATATTCAATCCTATTTTCTAAAATTAATTTCTGTGTTGTATCGACAAATATTTCACTCTGCATTTTGGTATTATCAAATTCAATGTTCAGTTCAGCGCCAGTGGGATATCCCATTTGCTCTTTCAGGAAAGCAAACCTATCTTTAAGAAGTTCGTGATTTTGTTTTAACTCCGCTTCCACATTATTAAATGCTATTGTAGCGCGCTGATAATCTGTTTTATCAACTATCCCTCCCTTATATTGATTATAAGTATCTTTTACGCTCTGCTGAAGTCTTATAATATCCTCATTCAGCAGGGCTATTTGCTCCTGTGTAAATAATACTGAATAGAATGCCTTACTAACAATAGTAACAACATCAATTTTAGAGACGGTAGTTTTTTGTTTCATCAGACGATTTAATTCTTTAGAAGTGTTTGCGGCTAGAAATACATCCCTGTTAAAGATAGTTTGCGTTAACGAAAATGCAGCTCCTGAAGTGTTGATTAAACCAACAGTAGCCGGGTTACCCTGAAATATAGTAACAGGTAATTTATAATTATGGGTAAAATTCATATTAAGGTTAAGCTGCGGAAACCAATCTGCCAGCTTACTATTAATTTCATGATCGGCAATTTCCTCATCAAGCATGGACTGTTGAATAACGGGCTGGTGAGTAAGAGCATATTCCACACACTCCTTTAATGTTGCCTCTTTCAATAATAAATTCCCATTACTTACATCTTGTGAGAATAAAGGCTTATTAAAAAATAAAATAATAGAGAGCAGGCAAAATATTTTGTTCATAGATTAAACTATTTATTACTAAATCTGGATTTAATTGATATCACTTGAAATGAAAACTAAGATTATTGTGGTAATAGTATTTTGATTTGCATCATATATAAAAACATTCTTCATGTTTAAGAGTAAGTCGGTTAAAAAATGAACTTTGAAACATAAATTAGGAAGACTCAATATTATTTATCTCTGAAATTATCTTGTTCGACTACTAACTTTGCGAATAAGTAAATAAATATTTATTTTAATGCAGGACGAGTTTTATTCCTCAATTATTCACTTCAATATTTAGGAGAGTTGCTTATGAAAAAATTTGGCTTACTTCGCACGGGGATTTTGTTCATTTTTTTGTTAATCTTTTTTGTCGGTTGTAAAAAAAATGATAATCCCACACAACCACCAACCAACACAAGTTCAATAGGTAAACTTACAATAAATCCAAATGCCATCTTAGCTAACACCACCACCACAGTTACAATTCATTTAACTGTACCGGCAAGTACAAAATTGGTTGACTCCACGGTACAAGTAATAAAATTAGATGCAAACAATAATCCAGTAGCAGGTGGAACTATAGGATACCTTTATGATAGTGGAAAACTATCCGACGGGGATGATATAAAGGGGGATAATATTTACAGTGGTATTTTTTCTCTTATCGTACCAGCAGCTGGGCAACTCAACATCCGAGCTGTTGCACAAGTTAAGCAAGGAACCGGCAGTCCTGTAAGCGGAAATTCAGATCAAACAATTGTTTCTGTTCTTTCGGACCTTACAAGCAAAGAATTTATCGATCTTGAAACCACTCAAAAAAATGGAGCAACTCAACTTCAGACTTTAATTGCAGGAAATCAGGCTAACATTCCAACAGCAGTAGCACAATTAAAAACATGGCTTCAGGGGCAATCGACTGTTGAATCGGCTGAAATGGATAACGGAACCAGTGTAAGAATTAAATATAAATCAGGAATTTACGGTGCAATTGTTGTTGCTTCAGCCAATGCAAGTGGATCGGTATATACGAAAGGCGGCTATACATCTAACCCACCAAGAAATAAATCAAATAAAATTCCTATATATAAACAGACAAGGGGTAAATACATTGCGGGGAATACAATCAAGAAAACATCTCATTTCGATGGATCTCTGAATCCTCAAATTATTGGAAACAGAAATGTTTTAATCTATGCACCTTTTGATAGTTATTTTGCTCCAGTAATCATGTCACCAAGTATTATACAAATTCTTAATAACTCCGGATTTGATTTTGCTATTACTTCATATTCCAATCAACAGGCAAATATTAGTGCGCTCAGCAATTTGACAGATTATGGTTTGGTGATTTTTGATACTCACGGATCGGGGGGAAAAGAATTTGGAACTGGTGAATTTGTTGATACTACTTTAGCAGTATACCAAACTAATTATAAAGCCATGCTTAAAGCCGGTAAATTATCCATTTGGACAAACGTAACTATCAGTACGACCGGTACCGTAACGACCACGAAAGATGTATATGCTATCAGAGCTCCGTTTATAAGCGATCTCGCTAATACATTCCCGAATTCTGTAATATTTAATGGTTCTTGCGAAAGTACAATGAATCCGGATCTGGGAAATGCGTTTATAGGAAAAGGAGCAAAAGCATATTACGGTTTTTCCAAAGTTGTAAACACACCTTTCTGCAGCCAGATGGCGGATACCGTAGTAAAGAGATTAGCGAAGGATTTAACGACTACCGGAGAAGCCTTTATGACAGGGCAAGTTGACCCTGACGCACCTAATGCTGTATATCAAATGAAAGGACAAAATGATGTACATTATGCAGATAGTCTAATAAACGGAGACTTTGAATACGGAAATATAAACGGATGGACGAAAACAGGTGACGGTAGGGTAATAAGCCAACTCGACTATCTAATGCCAACCGGAGGCAATTATATGGGAATTATTTCAACGGGATTGGGATATACAACCACGACCGGGAGAATTTCCCAGACTTTTACAATAGATAAAACACAAACCCAGTTAACAATCCACTGGAACTTTTTATCGGAGGAATTCCTTGAATATATCGGTTCAGCCTACCAGGATTATTTCAAGGTAGTAATAAGGACATCCGATGGAGTAGAGAATGTTCTAATGAATAAAACGATAGATGGACTAGCTGCTGAATTCGGAGCTAGTTATCCTCCTCCCATAGCAGGAAATCTTATTCCTGTTTCCCCAGAAATTGTTTTTGACCAAGGAGATGTATACATGACTGATTGGCAGACTTCCACATTCGATGTTACTGCTTACCAAGGCAAGAGAGTTACTTTAATTTTAACTGCCAATGATATTGGAGATAGTATTTACGATACAGCAATACTGCTTGATGATATTGCAATCAAGTAATGATTAGTCATTCGGACTAGGCTTCCTGATATTTTTTTTCAGGAAGCCTTATTTTATATTTAATATTTATATATGATGAAATTTTTAATAATTTTTTTATTTTCTTTAAATATGATTTATGCTATGGAAAAACCATTGGAGATAAGGATCATTTATTTTAACAGCGGGAAAGAGAATAAACCAGAGATTTCAAAATCGGATCAAAATAAAATTTCTCAAATCATCATTAAATTATTTTCCAATTGTGACGAAGCTTTAAAACTCTATATAAACAATGAAAGAATAAATGAAATTAAAAAAAATGATTCGGGTGTTGAAATATTGTTGGGGAAGTCAATCGTTTTTCAAACTAAATCACTTGGCAATTACAGAGTTGAAAAAATAATGATTCCATTTTCTGGGGATTTTGCGGGGAATGAGAAATCATCTAAAGTCACAATATTTGCCGGGGGAAAGGAGTATTTTACACCGGCTTTAAGAAATAGTAATGGCTATATGAATGTAATAGAACTTGAAAAAATAATCAGAAAAGTTTCAGGTCAATTACGCAAATAAAGCCTTTCCAGATATCGCTACTTGCCAACAATATTAAATGATAATTTTTGATCTATCAAAGTTCAAATTTATGCATTAATCAGATCTGCTTTTGCATTTTCTTTAATCATTGCCAATGCAATTTTTTCCGCAGTAAGAGGCATTGATTTAATCCTGATTCCAAGAGCATCCTCAACAGCATTAGCAATCATCGGGGCAGCAGGAATCATGGTATGCTCGCCCATTCCTCTTGCGCCAGAAGGACCATCGGGCTGTGGAGTTTCGATAATTATAGAAACTATTTCATCGGGAATATCCAATGCGGTTGGGATCTTATAATCGGAAAAACTTGCATTCATGAGTTTACCTTTATCACTAAACCGCATATCTTCATATAATACGGTTGCAATCCCCTGAAGAAGTCCCCCAGTGATTTGTCCTTTAATCAAATCCGGATTTAAAGCCTTGCCGACATCGATAGCGAGAACCGCTTTAGGAATTCTCATTTTTCCGGTCTGTCTGTCGATCTCAATTTTAATAGCGCTGGCACCTACTGTATAGTGTACGTTAGGTTTTCCTCCCTGACTTGTTTCCGGATCACTGAGTGCAGAAGAAAATTCGGGCATGAACATTCCCCTTCCGATAACAGGACCTCCTCTATATGTTCCATCTTCTTTCATAATACCGCTGATAATAAAATCTTTCAGAGGTAAAGAAAATCCGGGTTCTTTCTTAGATTTTACACATTCATTTTCGAGATAGAGAGAACTTCGATCTTTACCAAGAGCTCTTTCAATAAGATCAAATATTTGTTCACGTGCATCAATAGCAGCTTTTTCAACAGCCCTGCCGCAACCCCATGTAACATGAGAGGCTACAGTCTGCCACTCATAAGGATTTCTATCAGTATCAGGAGTTTCGACTCTAATTTTATCAGGTGAAACAGATAAAACTTCGGCAGCGATCTGTGCCATGACGGTAAGTAAACCCTGACCAATCTCCATACCTGAGATCATAATATTCAGGCTTGCATCTTCATTAAACTTGAGAAAAGCTGAAGATGATGCATTAGGGGGCATAGCGGGGGCTTTCCAGAAAAGGGCAAATCCTTTTCCTATAGCTTTGTTTGGATCGTCGGAATATTCTTTCTTTCCCCATTCAATTGCCTCTGCAGCTTTATCGATAGCCTCAATCAGGCCATTGGGATTCATTTTTCCGCCATAGTTAAGGATGTCACCTTCTCTTATAGCATTTTTTCGCCTGAAATCAACGGGGTCAATATTTAAACTCTTCGCGATTTCATTCATATGAGATTCAAGACCGAAAAGAAATTCAGAATAACCGAATCCACGGTATGGACCTCCCGGGGGTAAATTAGTATAAACGCAATAAGAATCAATTTTAACATTTGGGATATTATAAGGTCCGGAAGCAGAGAGACCTGCAGCGTTAACAACATTAGCGCCATATTCAACGTAAGCGCCAGCATCCCAATAAAGGGTATTGTCCATTGCAATAATACTACCATCTTTATTTACACCCACTTTTATCCGGCATGTCAAACCCTGACGCTGGTAGGTATTATAAAATTCCTGTGCCCTTGACCATAGAACTTTAACAGGTCGTCCTTTTACGGTAGTAGCCAAAGCAGCACCAATTATTTCCATTGAAACGCCGGCTTTTCCTCCGAACCCACCCCCAACAAAAGGAGTAATTACCCTTACATCTTTATGAGTCAACCCGAGCGGAGCGAGAGCTTCCGCAAAAAGATGTCTTTGTGTATAAGGAGACTGGGAGGCTGTCCATACTGTCAAACGTTCTGAATTATCGAACAGCCCAATTGTGCCATGGACTTCAATTGCGCAATGAGCATAACGGGGGACTGTATAAGTATCTTCAAAAACAAAATCAGCTTCCTTAAAAGCTTTTTCGACATCACCTTTCCGTACTTTTCTTAGATGAGAGATATTGGTTCCGGGTTTAGGAAAAAACCAGGGAACATGCTGGTAATTGCCAAGTTCCGGGTGAAGCAGAAAAGTATCTTTCTTTAATGCGTCTTCCACATTTAAAACATTGGGGAGTTCTGTATAATTAACTTTTACCAATTCAGCTGCTTTTTTAGCAGAAGCGGGGGTTCTAGCAATTACTGCGGCTATCTGTTCACCGATAAAGCGTACACGGTCCTGTGCGAAAATATACCGGTCATGCATGTACAGACCGAACCTGTATGGAAATTCCTTACCGGTAACTACTTTCACGACACCCGGAAATTTTTCAGCTTCGGAAGTATCGATACTATTTATAATAGCATGGGCATATTTACTCTCAACTACAGCTGCATAAAGAAGATCAGCCCCGAAATCAATATCTTCAATAAATTTAGCGGCGCCGGAAACCTTTACTTTACCGTCAACTCTGACAACTGATTTACCGACATATTTTGATTCTTCCATAAAATCTCCTTTAAACTAATTGGTAAGCTCAATGATTGCATCAATAATAGGGGAATAACCGGAGCATCTGCAAAGGTTTCCGGCAATAGCCTCCTGTATTTCTCTTTTTTCAGGTTTGGAATTTTTTCCTAATAATTCAGTTGCGGAAAGGATAATGCCAGGGGCGCAGAACCCGCATTGAAAAGAATTATTTTTAAGAAATGATTCCTGAAGAGGAGTTAACCCGCTTTCCATC
>Ga0182019_10001856_pt1 | contig 10753 bp, 9 predicted proteins | sample 812E2MmetaG_FD_120483 | JGI IMG/M metagenome (GOLD analysis project Ga0182019, IMG submission 120483) | Permafrost microbial communities from Stordalen Mire, Sweden - 812E2M metaG | ecosystem: Environmental > Terrestrial > Soil > Wetlands > Permafrost | place: Sweden: Stordalen | collected...
CACATAATTATCAGCACCTCGGCCACGTTGGCGAGGTTGGGCTACTGAGGCAGTGATATGGAAGCCGATAAATCCATAAATCGGCACGGTCATGTTATTGTTTAAAATTGTAGTATCGACTACTGCAAGCAATACATCCGACGGGGCAGGGACATAGCCGTATAAAGCAGTTCTTGTCCCCGACTGGAGATTGATATCGTCACCCACACTAAGCGATGTCGGATTGCCATTGTCTATCAACCCCCTCATGAAGAAAGTACTAGAACTATTATCGGCAAAAGAAGTCCACTGGCCCGCCTGAGATGCTGGATAATGGTAACTGGAGCCGATCCTAATTGCGGTAGCCGGACTGTCATGTGATCTCGCCTGATCAGCTAACAACTTGGCTATAGCCATGGGGAATAAAGAGCCTGGTCCGACCGAACCTGGTGACATTAATACTGCTGTAGCTTGGGCCCGGACGTTTGAAGAAGGGACCCCAATGAAACTGGCAAACCAGTGCTGTACGGGGCCCCCGTTATTGCCGGCCGATTTATTGACTGTCACCTGTACGGCTGGCACATCCAGAGGTCCAGGGGTAATCCCCCTCCCCTCAAGCACAGTTGATGTTTGAGAGAGGTTCCAGTAGCCTGTTGAAACTGTGCAATCTGCGAGTGAGGTACCACCTGATTTATTGAGTGCAATATCCGTGTGTGCTGCAGCCCTTGCAGCTGCCCAGTTAGGTGACGCGGGAGCCGCTGACGGAGCACGTGGATATACGTGAGCGGCTGCAGCCAAAGCAGTCGCATCCGCCGCGTTTTGGAGTTCGCCACGCACTACGTAAAGGTGACCAATGTCTAATGCCATTGCAGTGATACCAATTAAAACAACCATACAAAGTCCTACAATAATAGCTGTCACACCAGATTGGTCAAGATATAACGACAAAAAGATTTCCTTTTTATTCCTTTTCTCAGTCGACATATGGCCTACTCCTTCTTCAGAGTTCATCCAGACTACTTGACTAATAATTGACCTTTCGCTTGTAACATATTTTCATGTGCCCTCTCATAATACTTGGAGTCAGCTTCAATCGCCTCCTCCAGATATTTGATGGCACCTGCCTGCTTGCCGTCGACCATCAAGAGATACCCCAGGTTGTTGAGCGCGGCTGCTTGGCCCTCCGCTCGTTTGAAAGCCTCCAGCGCATCTTTTTCATTTCCGGCCTTATAAAATGCTAGAGCCAGATTATTGTATATCTTTGCATTAGAACCTTGTACCCTCAATGCCTCAGAAAGACTCCTCACCGCCTTATCATATTGCCCTTTATACAAGTACGCCATACCCAGATTGTTAAAGAGGGAGCCGGATGCCGGTTGGATCAGAATGGCCGCCTGAAACTGGGCAATCGCTTCATCGAATCGGCCCTGACGATCATAAAGAACACCCAGGGCATTACGGGCCGTCCATAACTTTGTATCCAGATTAAGTGCCTGTAAATAGTTTTCTTCAGCCTTTTTTACATTGTTTTCTTTAAAATAAGCCCTGCCTATACCTTCATATGCTAAGGCATTGTTGGCATCATATTTCAGCATGCCCTCAAATGTAGCCATTGCCTGATCAGTGATCCCTTTCCTTAAATACAGCCGTCCTATCTTATAGCGCAGGCTGTTTTGGGCAGCATCGGGTGAGGCCGCTGATACAGCATGCATGTACTGGACAAATGCCATCTCAAGGGAACCCTGCTGGAAAAAGGAATCCCCGAGCCGCTCATAGTCTGCAGACGTCATGGGTGATAACTTATTTGCGATGTTCTCATCCGCTACCGCGTCTTTTTGCTTCTGGATCTCTGCGGATTTTTTGTACTCGCTGATGTCGAAACCGTTCTGTACGGTGTTTTTAGAGCTGCACGCCCATGGGCCGGCAATTATCAGCAAGCAAATAGCAAGTGCAAACACTATCCGGCGTTTTAGCTCCATAATTTAATTATTCTCCTGTATCGTAGCAGTCACACCAGAGACCAGGTCTCTTCCAATAATGACTTTGACCTTTACGTCACGGCGTTCCGGCTCGCTCATCGGAGCAATGGTCCGTATGCTCGGCATATTACTGGCAACTTTGACCGCAGCATCGCGATAATCCTTCTGATAAAATATCTCGCTGGTCGGGTAATTGAAATGTTTTGCATTTGTCAGCCTCACCACTTTAACTCCATTAGCACTCAGAGCACTGGCGATCTTGCCCGCCATCTGACGGACCCCATTGCCATTTGATATTTCAACGCCGGCCTTTGCCATCTCCTTGGAATCACTTCTGACAACACTACTGTCGCCGCTTTGTATCTCGGCCTGCGGCACCCATCCAAGGGACGTTTTGTCAAGAAGTACGGGCTGAGAGACACCTTTTTCATCATTCGTCAAGGCAGATATCTTTGCCATTGCTTCAGATGCCCTAAGGGCTGCCGGCACGTTTATCAGGTCAGGGTCAATGGCCAAGGCGAGGGCATAATGCAATTTAGCCTGATGAAAGAGTCCTTTTTTATAAAGAATACTGGCGACATTAGCGTGTGCTGTCCCATCATTATCAGTTTGTATAAACTCAGCGAGTGCAAGATCAACCAGACCGTTCATGGCGTATGCCAGACCCAGATTATTGTGGGTTCGTTTACTTCCTTTATTAAGGGCAACAGCCTCCTTCAACGCAACGATGGATTCATCATACTTTCCCTGAAGCAAATACGAATAACCGAGATTATTCCGGACATAATCCAGGTTAGGGTCCAGTTTGAGCGCCTGTTTATAATGCTCTATGGCTTTCAGATGCTCCCCCCGCTGATCGCATATCACGCCTAACGCATTGTATGCTTTAACAAAGGTACGATCTATAAGGATGGTCTTAGTGTACTCAATTACGGCCTGATCTAACATGCCAGTCTGCTGATAATAGCGGGCAAGCAGATAGTGCGAATCAGGATTGCCCTTGGAGGCCTGCACGGTTGAGAAAAACCTTGTAACCTTCGCATTGTCAATTGCTTTGCTTTTATCCCCTGTTTCCAAAATGCCTAACCATCCTGACACCGTCGTCACTGTGGAACAACTCGAAAGCCATGATAAGGCAATTACACCAAGGAGCATTTTGCAGGAGGAGATCAAAAAACGTTTTCTCAGACGCGTCGTCAGAGCTTTGACTTTTGCACGCAAAGTATGGGTATCATAGGTTGCGGTTGGATTCCAAATTCTCATAATATTCACCTTATTGACTCAGGTCTACGTCGTTAATAAAACACGCATAATGCGTATTGCTGCCGGCCCCAATATAACAATAAGCATTGCCGGGAAAATAAACAGGATCAATGGTATCATCATCTTAACTGGCAGCTTGGCCGCCATCTCCTCAGCTCTTTGACTCCGTTTGGTGCGCATGAATTCAGAATGAACCCTCAAAGACTGTGCTATCCCTGTACCAAACCTCTCTGACTGGTTTAGCAGGATCACGAGGTTGTTAACGTCCTCGAGTCCCACCCGCAGGCCAAGGGCCAATAACGCATTACGACGAGACCTGCCGGCCTTTAACTCGCGATGCATCAACTGAAGCTCGTTACTCAGATCCTCATGGGTTAACCTCATTTCCTCTCCGACTCGTGCAAAGGCGGCATCGAGGCCGGCACCGGCCTCTACACTAACAACCAGAAGATCCAGAGCATCAGGGAATCCGTCCTGGATTCGCTGTTTCCTGCCGGCAATTCTGGCTTTTAGCCAAATATTCGGCAAATAATAGCCGATCATGCAGCTGACTAGAGAACAAACAATAAAAGCGAAGTAGCCCATACGGATAGGTATAATGATTCTAAGCAGGAAGAACATTATAAAAAGCAAAATCCCGAGAAAGACCTTGGTGCCGTAGAAAATAATAGGTGCTTTCTTGCTTTGATACCCTGCCTGCTGGAAAGTTAGTGATATTTGAGCAGGGTCAAAGGTGGGTTTTGCAATTTGCAGATTCCCTAGAGTTGAGATAAGTCTAAGAATCGCAGACTTAATAGACTTGTCGGATTCATCAGCAGCAGGGTTTTCCGGTTCGCCGACCGTAGCACCCTCTTGTTGGATCTTATCAAGAATCCCATGTCTAGATTTCAAATAGCCATAGTAGTAATAGCCGGCTAAGCAAAACAGCGCTATGCTTGCAAAGACCAGTGCACTTAAGATGATTTCTTCATTCACGATAGCATTCTCCTAAACCTTAAAGTTAACCATTCGCCTTATCACGAGAGTGCCCACCGTCATGGCCATCAGGCCCGCCGTCAGCAGAATCCTTCCGATGGGATCTGTATATAGCAGACTCATGTACTCAGGATTCACAAAATAAATGGCTGAGGCGACGAGGAAAGGAAGAACCAGAAGGACAACGGCGGACAATTTCCCTTCGGCTGAGAGGGTTCGAACATGACCCTGAAGCTTAAACCTCTCACGCACTATATGACTGATGTTTTCAAGTATTTCGGCAAGGTTGCCTCCGGTATCCCTCTGTATAATGACTGATACGGCAAAAAATTTAAGGTCTGGACAGTCTACCCTTGTCACAAGATTTTTTAATGCATCTGCAAGACTGAGTCCGAAATTATGCTCATCGAGCGTCTTGGAAAACTCAGCACTTATCGGATCGCGAGATTCTTCTGCCGTCATCTTCAGTCCTGCCGCAAAAGAATGTCCCGCCTTCAAAGACCGGGCAATCAGATCTAGTGCATCGGGCAACTGACGTTCAAATTCAAGCAGCCTCTTCTTCTTCAGGAACTTGAGAATAAAATAAGGAATTAAACCGGCAAAAAAGGCCAGAAGTGCAGATGGGATAAAACTATGCATCAAAGACATCCCCACGAATAGTGTGAGAAAGGTCAGCAGGCACGAAAACATAATGAAGACTGAGGCATGATATCGGACATTCGCCTCCCGAAGAAGGTTATCAATCTCCTTAGCCAGTGACAGCTTCGAAAGAACTCTGTCAAGGAATGGGATGCTGCTCAATGCCCTATTGCGTACTAGATCAACGTCTTGTGTAACGTGCTCGACAGTCAGCTTCTTAAGGCGTTTTTTGACGATGCTCCTTTCAAGGGTATGAATGCTTCTGTAAAGACTGCTTAACCCCTCAAGAAGGAGCACTACTGTTATAAATATGCATATCGGGATTATTACTTCCATTTGAATTTCCATTTTAGCACCTACACCTCAACCGACGAGTTTTCATCGAAAATCTCCAAAGGTATCTGCATGCCGTGCACTTTAAACTTGTCCATAAACCTCGGGAGAATGCCTTTTGCCCGAAACCTGCCCCTTACAACACCTTTAGGTCCGACATGGGTCTGCTCAAAAGCGAACAACTCCTGCATCGTTATCACGGGACCCTCCATTCCAGTGATCTCTTGGATGCTCACGACCTTGCGGCTGCCATCCATGAGACGCGAAACATGTATCACAACGTTCAAAGCGGAACTTATATACCTCCGCACCGCCTCCGTAGGCAGCTGAAGTCCCCCCATAGCTACGATAGTCTCCAGTCTCATCAAAGCGTCACGGGCGGAATTGGCATGAACGGTTGTCAAAGAACCTTCATGTCCGGTATTCATGGCCTGAAGCATGTCAAGTGCTTCGCCGGCCCTGACCTCACCGATAATGATGCGGTCAGGTCGCATACGCAAACTGTTCCTGACCAAATCGCGCTGAGTTACCTCACCTTTGCCCTCAACGTTGGGAGGCCGCGTTTCCAGTCGAATCACATGTTGCTGTTTGAGCTGCAGTTCGGCCGAATCCTCGATGGTGATTACTCTTTCATCCGGTGGGATGAACCTCGAAAGTACATTCAGCAGGGTGGTCTTTCCGGTTCCGGTACCTCCAGAGATAAGGATATTCAATTTACATTTTACCGTTGCCTTCAGGAAATCCCCTATAGTCGGTGTCAAAGTCCTTAATGTGACTAGGTCTTCTAACTCCAATGGCTCGACTGAGAAACGTCTGATAGACAACGTCGAACCATCTATTGCCAATGGAGGGATGATTGCATTGACTCTGGAGCCGTCAGGCAGTCTGGCGTCCACCATAGGGCTGGACTCATCGATTCGTCGGCCGACTGCCGATACGATCTTATCAATGATTTTCCTCAGATGTGCCTCGTCCTTGAAGCGTGCGTCCGTAAAAAAGAGTTTGCCGGCTCTTTCCACGTAAACATGTTTGTAGGTATTAACCAGCACATCGCTGATAGAGGAATCATTCATAAAAGGCTCTATAGGGCCAAGGCCTCTGACCTCGTCTTGGATTTCAATAAACAGTTTTTCTCTCTCAGCATAATTTAGAGGGGTGCTGTATGACTTATCCTGCAAGATCTGCTCGACATGTTTGCGTATCTGTTTGGCAAGGGTGGGCTTGTCCAGAGTGTCTATCAAAGAGAGATCCAATAAGTATATGAGTTCATCGTGGATCCTCGTCTTGAGCTCATTGTACTCATTGGTGGCTGAAAATTTAGATGTATCTAGATCGGTGTCTTCCATTTATATCCCCTATGATTTGAATACCTTTGAACCTGATAAGAGGCTCTTGAGTCCTCCAACTCTGCCATTATCTTTCGTTACGGAGAAAAGAGCCTCTGTCAGTTCTTTTATGCTTTTGCACAAATCTGACTTTGGGGCGACTTCCGAGACAGTCTTGCCCTGATTTATGGCGGACATACTGCTATAATAGTCGTTAACGACGGCATGGAAAATCTTCATATTTATGCTCTTCTCGGCGTCTTTCAAGGTTATCTCTGACTTTTTGCTATAGCGGGTAGCAACTACCCTTAGTCTGTCTAGTGGCATATATCTGGAATATAGGAACATATCAAGCAGCTTCTTGACGTTAACTAGACAGGGAAGGCTCAAAACAGTTACGAGTACGACAATATGGGAGTGTTTGAAGATTTGGCCGGACGAGGCGTCTATTGATTGACCATTATCGATCACAATGAAATCAAAGACTGTCTGCAAAAGGGTTAGGACTCTTTCTATGACCGCTGGCGTAATTGTATCATCTCCTTCCAGGGTCGGTGGTGCAGGTAAAAAATGGAGCCCTGAGGAATGCCTTGCAAGAATGCTCATAAGGTAGGTGGCATCAAGGCGGTTAACATTTCTGGCCACCTCAATCCAGTTAAAGATCGGTCGGGCGCCCAAAAATAAGGGGATATCTCCGTAAAGCTTGTTCATGTCTACGAGTACGACTGCTTTGTCGGGATGCTGTTCAAGAAGTGTCGCAGCAATATTTACCGCAAGAGTGGTCGTGCCGACGCCTCCCTTGCTTCCCTGTAGGCTTAGGATGATTCCCTGTTTCACGACCTTATCTTTCATCTTTGCGACGTCATGTATCAAATTCTTTCTGAAATCTAATAGAGCCTTGGTAATGTCGGCCTCGACAGCCGGCAACTGCATCACCTCTTTCACCCCTGCTCGGAGGGCCTTAAGCAACATCTCCGTGTCAAGATTAGCCGTTGCGAGAAAGATATACTTGGCGGCGTGCAAGGCAACTATGGAATCGATCCGAGAAAATACATCTGAGAGGTCATTGTCTGAAACCTGCAGGATCATAAGATCGCACGGTGTACTATCCCCCGGAGCTTTAATGACATACTCCGGAATCGAAGAGATAATCCGCCATAAATCCTGTCTCTCTATGTCGTCTTTGAAGTCTAATGCAACTGTTATTTTATCTATATTCATACGTCGACGATTCTACCCCTTTCAATTACGAATTCTATTCACACTTCATTACTGTTGTTGCGCTTAATGTAGTTGGCAGTACCCATGTCATTATGGAGTTTGGCGCAATCAACGGGGCATAAGTATATGTAACTCTTACCGTTAGGTTGTCCCCAGAGTTTACACATGGGGTTGGAGCAGGATTAAGCCTGGGTGTGTTGGCAGCGCCAAACGTGACCATATAACTTGAGGCGTAAGTCGTAATCACTGTCTGTATCGCGGCAACAGTCTTCCTCGGAACTGAATAGACGATGCCGAACCGCGCACCTTCTCTGCTTGCGTTGGTAATGATCTGCTTGTCGTAGATAAACAGCCCTAACTCGGCAATACCGATAACGAGTATCACAAGAACGGGCAATACGATGGCAAACTCGATCAGAGCCGTTCCCGCTTCCCTCTTATTTGACCGAAACAACATGCTCATTGCCCCGAATTGCCACCGAAGCTCAGCTTGTATACAGGCGGCAATGAAGGTTTTTCAAAATCAGTAAGATATCTGGTCATAACCCTATCGGCTGCTTGTCCATCGAGTCCAGTAACCGGATTCATATTATTCTGGGCATCGGGGTTGGCAATCTGATTGAATTTTGCGAGGTTAAACGAAGTTCCATGATCCATTTCAACACGGGTCGGCCCAGTACAACCAATAACCAGAAATAGTGTCACAGCAAGCACGGTTAGTATTATATTGAAAGATTTATTTCTCATTCTGCCCTCCGGACGTTTTATTATTCGGGCACTATGTGCCCGAAATCACCTTCCAACCCATCTTGTTTCTTTGCATTGGGTTGGAGTCCCGTTTTGCTCAAAGCCGGCTCTCGCCCTGATTCGAGTTTCCCTAATAAGAAGAATTCCAGATCATCCGGTTCAACATACTGGTCAGTAGGCAGCGTCTGTTTCGTCATATCAATCGGCTTCACCAGATGAGGCGTGACGGTGATAACCAGTTCGGATTCACTCTTCTGAAAACTGGTACTCCTAAACAAAGCGCCAAGAATAGGAAGGTCTCCCAAGACAGGAAACTTTGTCACGAGTTGCCGGACATCGTTTCTCAATAATCCAGCGATCGCAAAGGTTTGTCCGTCGGCAAGCTCAATATCGGTAGAGACTCTCCGTGTCGTGATGCTTGGGATTACAAATCCCTGAAGCACTATGGCATTTGAAAAGTCGAGATCAGAAACTTCCGGCGTAACTTGCATATTGATCTTCCCGCTACTTAAGACAACAGGACTGAATTTGAGGGCTACGCCGAATGGTTTATACTCCACGGTAATAACGGTTCCACCGCCGCTAGAACTCTGTGGAACGGGGATCGGAAACTCGCCACCGGCCAGAAAATTTGCTGTTTTGCCACTCAAAGTGATGAGAGTGGGCTCCGCCAGGACTTTAATTAAACCATCTTCCTTGAGGGCATCAATGAAATTTGTCCATGTAGCCCCTTTGCCTAGAAACCGCAGTACCAGACCAACCTGATTAGACATTGTCAAGGCAGAAGCCGGGAACCCAGCATCCGGCAAAAGAGTGCTCGTACCGCTAGGGCTCTGTGCAGGGATCCCAGCAACCCCTGAGGACAGAGATGTCAAATTATTAAGAGTACTTACACCGAAAGTCCGTCCGCTATTACCGATGTAGTTAAAGTTGAACCCAAGTCTCTTTATGAGGCTTTTTGACATTTCAGAGACCCTGACTTCCAACATCACTTGGTTTATGCCAGCGATTTCAAGCATATTGATAATTTTCGGATTCTTATCCTTATCTTTAGGTGCATAGGCGCCTGCTAGAGACAGCACCTGAGAAAGGCTGGCTGTGCTTGATACGCTTCCTGAGAGTGTAATATTATCATGGCTAGTCGTAACTCGGATGCCCTTTTCATCGGGAAGAACCTCGTGGAGACTTTCTTTGAGGCGGGAAAGATCAGGAGAAACCTCAAGGTCGAAAATAGAGAGGATCTTGTCATTACTACCCCATAGGGTAAGATTGGTAACTCCGGCATCTTTACCAGTCAGATAGATCTGATGAGCGGTGAGGACAATCGCGTCGGATATCTTGGGATCAGTCAAGGAAACTCGCTTGACAGCTTCCGGACTCTCAACGATAATCGATTTCCCAACAACAAGTTTAAGCGTCCGAGAGGAGGTTGGATCGATTGAGATTCGATCAGGCCCCTTGGCATCCGCCGGCCTAAGAAAAAAAACGGAAAGGAAAAGTGCGGCAAAGACCAGAATACTGGTTCTTATTACAGACGATTGTCTTTTCATAGTCTTAATTGCTCCCTCCAACGGTTGGATTCGTAATGTCGCTTCCCTTTATCACTTGAATGGTTATGGGTCGCGGCCTTTCGATTACTGCAGGCGACTTAGCCGTCTTAACACTCTTGGTATTTACTACGTTGCCTTCTCCCCCTTGGCCGTACATCACACTAGGGACAGACACTCCACGAGTCACAACCTGCTCTGTATCGCTAGGATTCCGTAAAGACAGCACTATCTTGCCTTCAGTTGCCGATAATGACAGTTTTTCGCCCTCAGCCGGAGTCAACTCAAGGGTTATCACATCAATCGGCATTGGTTTTTCTTTCTTGTCCCTTTCATCCACCTCTGTGCCGACTGCCAAAACGAGAACATTCTGGAGAACTGTCTTTGTGAACGCCTGCCCGGTATCTCCTTTGGGAGACATAGTAACCAAAACATCAACCCTGTTGCCGGGTTGTATGAACCCTGAGACTCCGACAACCTTGTCTACCTTCACCGCCATGGCGCGCTTTTTTGAAGTAATCGCTGCGGCGATGCCTCCGGTGGTGATACTCGCAGGGGCTAATCGTGACTCTATTATAGGCTCATCCGCCTTCATAGCTGAGATTACCACTCTGCCGACTACGGCTGCATTATCAGTGAAGTATGACGACGTAACACTGCTTTTAAGAAAAGGCACCATTTTAATGTGGCTCTTGTCTACCGCGGTGCCGATTGGGATGTCCACTGCGGCGACGGCCACAGGCTG
>Ga0182019_10001858_pt1 | contig 10749 bp, 1 predicted proteins | sample 812E2MmetaG_FD_120483 | JGI IMG/M metagenome (GOLD analysis project Ga0182019, IMG submission 120483) | Permafrost microbial communities from Stordalen Mire, Sweden - 812E2M metaG | ecosystem: Environmental > Terrestrial > Soil > Wetlands > Permafrost | place: Sweden: Stordalen | collected...
CATCTTTAGTGGATAATGTCCCTTCCGCGGCCAACGTCGCCAATTATTCAAAAATCGTCAAAGAAAAAGCGATCATCCGCGGATTGATCAGCTCGGCGACGGAAATTATCGACAGCTGTTATGAAGCCGGTTCCGATGTTGATGATATTCTGGATAAAGCGGAACACAGTATTTTTGAGATTTCCGAGAATAAAGTGCGCCCCGCTTTTTTCCCGATCAGGGATATTGTCAAGGATAGTTTCCGTTCGATTGAAGATCTTTATGCCCGCAAAGAACTTATTACCGGCGTGCCGACGGGTTTTGAAAAAATCGATGATTTAACTTCCGGCCTGCAGAAGTCCGAACTGATCATTATCGCCGGCCGTCCCAGCATGGGCAAGACGGCTTTCGCGTTGAACATCGCCCTGCATGCGGCAATGGAGGGACAGACGCCCGCCGCCGTATTTTCGCTGGAAATGTCCAAGGAACAGCTTGCTTTTCGACTGCTGGCGTCTGAGGCCAAAGTTGATTCGCAGCGTTTGAGAAAAGGCATTCTGGGAGAAACCGATTGGCCAAAACTGACGACCGCCGCCGGCAGTCTTTCGGAAGCGGCTCTCTTTATTGACGACACTGCCGCTATTACCGTTTTGGAAATGAAGGCCAAGTCGCGCCGACTGAAAGCCGATATCGGGCTGGGATTGATTGTTGTGGATTACATCCAACTGATGCGTTCCGGCAGTCATCACGATTCCCGCGAACAGGAAATATCGGAAATCAGCCGTTCCTTAAAAGGTCTGGCCAAGGAACTCCGGGTGCCCGTTGTCGCTCTTTCACAGCTCAACCGCAAGGTGGAAGACCGCACCAACCGCCGTCCGCAAATGGCGGATTTGCGGGAATCGGGCGCTATCGAGCAGGATGCCGACGTCATCGCTTTTATTTATCGTGACGAGGTCTATAACAAAACGGAAGATAATCCCGAAAAGGGAGTGGCGGAAATTATCATCGCCAAGCAAAGAAATGGTCCCACCGGAACGGTGAAACTCGCTTTCGTGGATAAATACACGAGTTTCGAAAATCTATCCCGTGTAGAAACGCCTGAAGGCTAGCGTAAATACTACGCCAGCGAAGACGTGCTAAGTGGCCCTATACTGACCCCATGGTGCCCCTTTAGTGACCTCAAGGTATTTAGGTTATTCAGGGCGAAGTGCCCTTTAGGGTATAAATGCAGTAAAAAAAAAATTCATTAACGACTTCCCGTAATATTTTTTTCTTATTTGCCCAATTCATACAACATTTCACTCGGAAATTATAAAATAATGAATGAAATATAACTTGTCATATGGTATTTTATGAGAAATAGGTTATTATAAGTACGCGTACCAAATGTGGCTATGCGTGATAAGTGTGTGATTTGATATGAGCAATAAAGCAGAATCTAAACTATACAAGACGTTGGCAGAGGCAAGTGATGCTTCTGCCCAAAACTTGCTGGGTATGATGTACCAGAATGGTAAAGGCGTTCCGCAAGACGACGCTGAAGCCATCAAATGGTATATCAAGGCCGCCGAGCAGGGCCATGCTGATGCCCAGAATAACCTGGGTATGATGTACCAGAACGGTAAAAGTGTTCCGCAAGACGATGCTGAAGCCATCAAATGGTATATCAAGGCCGCTGAACAGGATCATGATGATGCCCAGAATAACCTGGGTATGATGTACCAGAACGGCAAAGGTGTTCCGCAAGACGATGCTGAAGCCATCAAATGGTATATCAAGGCCGCTGAACAAGGTCATGATGATGCCCAGAATAACCTGTGTTTGATGTACCAGAATGGTAAAGGTATTCCTGAAGACGACGCTGAAGCCGTCAAATGGTATCTCAAGGCTGCTGAAAAAGGTTATGCTAATGCCCAGAATAACCTGGGCATGATGTACCAGAATGGCAAAGGTGTTCCTCAAGACTATGCTGAAGCTATCAACTGGTATCTAAAGGCAGCCCAGCAAGGTCATATTGATGCCCAGAATAATCTGGGCATGATGTATCAGAACGGCAAACGTGTTCCTCAAGACTATGCTGAAGCCATTAAATGGTATCTCCAGGCTGCCCAGCAGGGTCATGCTGATGCCCAGTTCAATTTGGGCATGATGTACCAGAATGGCAAAGGTGTCCTCAAAGACGATGCTGAATCCATCAAATGGTATCTTCAGGCTGCCCAAGAGGGTCATGCTGATGCCCAGAATAATCTTGGTTTGATGTATCAAGCTGAAGCTATCAGATGGTATCTTAAAGCGGCTGAACAGGGTCATACTGAGGCCAAGTTCAATTTGGGTTTAATGAACGATGTTCCGCAAGACAAGGCTGAGACTATCAGCAAGGATTTAGAAGAAGATAAAGATGTTCCATTAGACAGAACTGAGGTTATCAGCAACGTTGCCCAACAAGGAATTGCTGATGCACAGCTCAATACTGGTTTGATATTGGAAAAAGATAAAGATATTCCACAAGGCGATGCTGCAACTATTAGCAAGGATTTGGAAGAAGGTAAAGATGTTCCGCAAGACGAGACTGAAGCTATCAGAAAGTCTGCTGAACAAGGAATTGCTGATGCCCAGAATAACCTGGGTATGATGTACCAGAATGGTAAAGGCGTTCCACAAGATGATACTGAGGCTATCAAATGGTATCTTAAGGCGACTGAACAGGGTAATGATGATGCCAAAAATAATCTGAATACGATGTACCAAAATGGTAGGGGTGTTCTGCAAGACGATGCTGAGACCGTCAAATGGTGTCGCAAGGCTGCTGAAAAAGGAATTGCTGCTGCACAGTTCAATATGGGTTTAATATATGAAGAAGGTAGAGGCATTCCGAAAGACGATTCTAATGCCACCAAATGGTATTTCAAGGCGGCTGAACAGGGCCATGCTAAGGCTCAGTATTATCTGGGTTTGATGTATAGTAGAGGACTGCAAGACTATGCCGAGGCTGCAAGATGGTTTCTGAAATCTGCTGAACAGGGAATTGCGGACGCACAGTTCAATATTGGTTTGATATTGGAAGAAGGTAGAGGCGTCAAACGTGATTCTGCTTCGGCTGCGGTGTGGTATGGTGAGGCGGCTGAGCAGGGACACGAGGAGGCGCAGTCCAGACTGGATAAGATGAAAGATAAAGAACAATAGAAGGTAAACTCAGCAAGCACTTCATATGATCACATCGACCTTATGTTCCATGCCGTCGTCAACAAGAAGAACCGTTTTTTCCATTTGTTCGACTTCATTAATAATAACCTTCGTTTCGTTTTTTCCATCCGGCGCGCGCGTGACGAGGATGTGATAAATTGTTTTACCATACCTGTAACGGATACTGAATCCATTCCAGTCGTCGGGGATGCAGGGTGTGAAGCACAGTTTGTCACCTTTGCGTTTTAGTCCCAATAGAGATTCCAGAATCAGCCGGTACATCCAGCCGGCCGAGCCTGTGTACCATGTCCATCCGCCGCGGCCGGTGTGCGGCGCAAGAGCATAAACATCAGCCGCGACAACATAAGGTTCAACTTTATATGTGGCGATCGCCTCGGGAGAATTAGCGTGGTTGATCGGATTGATTATCGTCATAATTTCCCACGCGCGGTTATTGTCTCCCATCGCTGCAAATGCCATCGCCGCCCAGACAGCGCTTTGCGTATATTGACCGCCGTTTTCTCTCACGCCGGGCACGTATCCCTTGATATAACCGGGATTCAAATTGGATTTGTCGAAGGGCGGTTCCAGAAGCTGTACGATTCCGATATCCCTGCGAATCAGATGCTGACTCAGTGATTCCATAGCCAGACGCGAATGATCACCGTTTCCCGCTCCGGATAAAACAGACCAGCTTTGGGCAACCGAATCAATGCGGCATTCCTGATTCTTAGCCGAGCCCAGAAGGGTGCCGTTGTCGAAATAGGCTCGCAGGTACCATAATCCGTCCCATCCATGCTGTTCGATATTCAAACGCAATTGTGATGCTTCTTTCTTGCAGTATTCGCCAAAAGCCGTGTCTCCACGCAGGTTGGCGATTTTAGCGAATTGCGTAAGAACTTCATAAAGGAAAAACCCCAGCCAGACGCTTTCGCCCTTTCCTTTGATGCCGACCATGTTCATGCCGTCGTTCCAGTCTCCGGTGCCCATCAGCGGTAGACCATGTTCGCCGAAACGAAGGCCTCTGTTAATGGCTCTTACACAGTGCTCATACAAAGTGGCTTTTTCCTGAGACCGCACCGGCAGATCGTAATAGGAATCCTCTTCTATATTGATCGGACGGCCTTTAATAAATGGTATTGATTCATCCAATATATTTTCATCGCCGGTTCCCGATATATAGTAACAGGTTGTCAGCGGCAGCCACAGAAAATCGTCGGAACATTGCGTGCGAACGCCGCGGCCCAGTGGAGGATGCCACCAGTGCTGAACATCTCCCGCATCAAACTGGCGGGACGCGCAAAGAAGCAATTGCTCACGCGCGAAGTTCGGTTCAGTATGCACAAGCGCCATCACATCCTGCAACTGATCGCGGAAACCGAAGGCGCCGCCCGACTGGTAATATCCCGTGCGGGCCCAGAGCCGGCAGGCCAGCGTCTGGTATAAAAGCCAGCCGTTGGCGAGCACATTGAGGGAGGGATCAGGTGTCTTTACTTGCACGGCTTCCAGCGTGTTGTTCCAGTACTGTTGCACAGCATTGAGGGCGTCGCGGGCCGCCGTGGCATCGCTGAAGAACTGTGCGAGTTTTCTGGCTTCACCTGCGTTTTGTCCCAGTCCGAGGACGAAGACGATTTCCTTTTCTTCTCCATCCATCAGTTCAAAAGGAACCTGAATGGCGGCGCAGGGATCCAATCCGGCGCCGACTTTGCCGGAGAGATACAGACGTTTCATTACGGCCGGATCTTTAAGCGTTCCGTTGCGTCCCAGAAATTCCGCGCGGCTGCAGGTTATTGTTCGCGTCGGCGCGTCCGTGTTAAAGAAGGCAACCCGGTTGGGAAACTCCGTGTTATAAGGATTATGCGCGAAAATAGCGCCGCTTTGCTGATCAACATTCGTGATGATGTGCATGGCATTTTTAGTCCGGAAGTCTCCCAAAACCCATTCAGCATATCCTGTAAGGGAGAGTCGGCGTGATCGCCCCGTATTATTTTTTATTTTCAGCACAGTGAACTTAACCGCCGAATCCGGAGCTGTGTAAACCCAGACCTCCGAATCAATGCCGCGCTCCGTATGTTTGAAGACGCTGTAACCGAAACCGTGCCGGGTTACGTAAGGCTCTAATCCGCGTCTGGGCAGCGGCATTGGCGACCAGAAAGGGCCGCGTTCCTCATCACGTATATAAAAGGCCTCTCCGCAAAGGTCGCTCACCGGATCGTTGTGCCAAGGCGTAAGACGAAACTCATGGGCATTATCCGCCCAAGTGTAAGACATGCCGCTTTCGGAAATCACGGTGCCGAATTTGGGATTGGCCAGCACATTAATCCAGGGCGCCGGCGTTATCTGACTTCCGGATGTGGAAATAACGTACTCGCGGCCATCGGGGGTGAATCCACCCAGGCCATTGAAAAACAACAGATCGGGGAGGGGCAACGCGGCTGTTGGCTTTGGTTGGTCACGATGGGTGCGGCTTGGGATCAGCCGGGGGACCGCTATTTTTAAACCACCTTGATATTTAAGCTGGTTCGCCAGTTTCCCTTTGCTGCCGAAGATAATAACATGAGCCACGGTTTGAATCAGGATGCGGTCTTCTTCCGATATTTGTTCAATGGATCTGACAAAAATTCCGCCGGGCTGATCTTTCAAATCGGTGATAATGCCCGAGGCGATCAGTCCCATAATCTGATCATGCAGAGCCTGCCTGTAGCTGGCATGATCTTCATTCCAGATCATTAAATCCACCGCCAATCCTTTTAGCCGCCAGTAGGCGTGGGCCTGAATAAGCTGACGCACCAGTTCAATATGGGATTGATCGGAAATTTTTAACAGCACGATCGGCAGGTCGCCGGATATGGCATAGCCCCACAGACCGGATTGACCCCGGCGATTTTCAGTGATGATATTCGCATCGGCGCGCATCAAATCATTGGGATAAATGAGCGAACCGGCAATGCGGCAGTAAAGCTGCGCGTCGGCTTCCGTGGCATTGATCTGCCGCAGCAGCACCTGGCTTTGCGTCCAGGCCATATCGAAAACACGATCAGCGATCCGTCTGTCCTGATATTTTTCAACCAGAATCAAAGCCGCCCCTTTGGTTTCACCGATTCCAAAAACCATATCAATTTTAGCCGACTGCTCGGGATCAAGTGTTATTCGCGATCTGATGGCGACAATCGGATCCAGCACCGATCCCTGACTGTCCGAGAGTGTTCCGAAAAGATCGGTGGGCGAACCCATGGCCTGCGGATCGGTAACACTATTTTCCCGGCCGATGAAACGCGACCGGTCGGTTTCGTAGGAAATCTGCTCGATATCCTTTCCATGCACGGACATCAAATGAAACATCCATGGATTTTTTTCGCTCTCGGAACGCGGCCGGCGGGTGCAAAGAATAGCCCGGCGCTGTTCGATGATTTCGGACTGAACAAAAAGATTGGAAAACGCGGGATGAATTTCGTCCGCGGCGGATAGCGCGATGACTACCTCCGCGTAACTTGTAATATCAATTGTTTTTCGCGAACGCGAATGGTTTGTTATGGTGGCGCGGCGCAGTTCGATATCATCTTCCGGTGAGACGACAATTTCCGTATGCACGTCGAAATCATGATCCCGGCGGCGGAATTCCACGCGGCCATCGGAGAAAATCGCTTCGTAATGAAGAGGGGGCTTAAGCGTTGGCTGATAAGTCGTTGACCAGACCTCTCCGCTCGCCACGTCGCGGAGATAACAGAAAATTCCGAAGTTGTCGCAGGTGGTGTCTTCCCGGAAACGGGTTACAGCAATATTCTTCCACCGGCTATAGCCGCCTCCGGCGTTGGTCAGCATGATGTGATATCTGCCGTTGGAAAGCAGTTGTACTTCCGGAATTGCCGTGTCGGGAGTATTCAATACACGCACGGAAGTTTCCGAGGGGATAGCCTCCTTTTGCGAACTGGCCAGTTCCGTAGGCGAGGCATAAAAGGTGATGGCTTTGGGAACCCTTTCCTGAAGCAATAACGTGGTTGACTGGAATAATGGTTCCGATTCAAATCGCTTCTGCATCGGTCGATTCAGGAGCAAATAGGCCAGCGCGAGCAGGGTCATGCCCTCGTGGTGCGCCATAAAGGAATGAATCACAGCATTCGACTGGCCCCGCGTCAGACGCGACGGGGTGTAATCAATCGCTTCATAGAAACCGTATCGGCCTTCAAAGCCGGCCTGCGCCATCCTTTGCAGATTCCGGCACGCCTCTTCCGGTTCCACCATCAAAGCCAGCGCCGAGGCGTAGGGAGCGATAACGATATCATCAGCCAATCCCCGTTTCAAGCCCAGACCGGGCACGCCGAAGGCGCGATACTGATAGTTGAGATGGCTGTCAAAGGCGTAGTAGCCCGATTCCGAAATACCCCAGGGTACCGATAGTTTTTTCCCGTATTCGATATGCATGGCTACAGCGGCTTTGTAGGTCTGATCAAGCAGAGAGTTTTCATAGGTCGGCATGACTAAAAGAGGCATCAGGTATTCGAACATGGAACCGCTCCATGATACGAGAACCGGCTTTCCAGGGGCGTCAGTGAGCAGTCTTCCCATGGCAAACCAGCTTTCCTGTGGCAGTTTCCCCTGCGCGATTCCCACGAAACTGCTGAATCTGGCTTCCGCTGCCAGCAAGTCGTAGAAACTGGTGTCTCTACGCCAATTATCGACGTTGTATCCTATCGTCAGCAAATTACTCGCTTTATCAAAAAGGAAATCGTATTCTATCTTAGATAAATCGCCGCATAGCTTGGCCAGTGATTCTGTTTCCGTAATAATAGCTGCGCCATGCTGACCTACGTCACTGATTATTTTTTTAAGTTCATCCAACTGCGTGAATTCATCCGCGTTCAGAGGGGCTTTTACTGCATTTTCGATAATCGAAAGCCGTTCTTTCTCAAAATTGCTTAAATCTTCCAATGTCCTTACTTCATTGAGCGCGGGAAATTTATTGATGATTGCGGAGAATCGCGCATCAAACATCCAGGGCGCAAAAAATCTTAATTCATCAAGAGCGGCCAGGCATTGATCAGCAAATGCTTTGGCCCAGTATCTTAACGAACTATCAGGAGCGCTCCCGGCAATATTTATTTCAGCGATCATCTCGGTTGCGGCCGTTGAAAGCAGTTCAAGATATGATCTTATCTCGACGAGTGTGGCGAATTCGGAGAAAATTGCCGCTTCCAGATCATTCTGCAGTTGCGTTAATTGAGTGGGAGCGGATTTTCCCGCGGTGTCCGCGATAATATTCAGCGTATCTTTCAATCCGGCGAATATTTGAGGTTCGATAATATTTTTATCGGGCACGGCAAGTAATCCGGATCTCAATATCAGCAGATAGCCGGTGAGATTTCCGCTGTCTACCGATGAAATATAGAGAGGCCGCAACGGTTCCAGCGATTGCGTATCATACCAGTTGTAGAAATGACCTCTGTGCCGTTCCAAGGATTGCATTGTACGAAGCGTATTGGCAGTGCGTTCGATAAGTTGTCTGGTTGTTATGTATCCGAAATCGTGCGCACAGAGATTAGACAGAAGCGACAGACCCATGTTCGTCGGCGATGTACGATGAGCGATTACCTTGACGGGTTGTTCCTGAAAATTATCCGGCGGAAGCCAATTATCTTCAGGTCCCGCGAATTTGTCAAAAAACGCCCAGGTCTTCCGGGAGACTTTTCTGAGAAAAACAATCTGGCCTAAGTCCAGTTTCGCTTCCGGGCGCCGGGAGGGTTTGCTGAACCAGTGAGCGATTGCCGGAGACATCAGCCAGATAAACAGAAAGGGGCCGGCCGGTAAAAAAACAACGGGACGAAAAAAGAAAATGGCGATAGAGACGGCCGCCGCAAACGTCGGGGCAAACCACATAGTTAGAAAATAACCGGCAACGTTATTGCGCGGATTATTATTCGTATTTTCCGACGGATTCCATTCCAGAAGCCGCTTATGCGAAATCAGCATCCTCCAGAGCGTGCGCACAATAGCGTCAGTATTATAGTAAGCTTCATAGGGCAGACAAATGATGGTAAATAAGGCTTGCAGAAGATTGTTGCCGGTTTTATGCGCGACGGAAGTCAGGTGATGTTTCCAGATTACATGGCGAGATTTCTGGAACAGATTCAAGGCGGACATAATTAAAGCGGGTAAAAGAATGATGCCGAGTACCGCTAAAGTCCAGAACCAGGCGGATGGCAGTAATGTCCAACCCAGCAAAAGCGTCAGAGTTAAGGCCGCGGGTGTCATACTGCGGCGCAGATTATCGAATATCTTCCATTGGGAAAGCATGGACAGAGGATTTTTCCGGGTACTTCCGTCGGGAGCGGGTACACTTGACCTTATCCACCGTGCGATCTGCCAGTCTCCGCGAATCCAGCGGTGCCTTCGGCTGACGTCGGATTTATAGCTTGATGGATATTCCTCATATAACTGCACATCGCTGATCAATCCGGATCGGGCGTAACATCCTTCGATGAGATCATGACTGAGGATCTTGTTTTCGGGGAAGTGTCCGTTAAGGGCGGCCTCAAAGGCGTCAATATCGTAGATGCCTTTGCCGATGAAAGACCCCTCTCTGAATATATCCTGATAAACATCGGAAACGGCTCTCGTGTAAGGATCGATGCCGGAATTGGTTCCGTACATGGCCAAATAATGCGAATGGCTAATGTCGGGGAGGCTCGCGGCAACCCTGGGCTGCAGGATGCCGTATCCTTCGCAGACACGTTCCTTTTTCTCATCGTATTGCGCGCGATTCAGCGGGTGCGCCATGGTTCCTACAAATTGCCATGCCGCATCACGCGGCAGTTTTGTATCCGTATCCAGAGTGATGACGTATTTCACATATCTTAATACGGTCGTGTCACCGGTAATCAGCGAAAACAGATCTCCGGAGGGGCCTTTGGTTGTGCCGCGTAAAAAGGCATTCAGATCGGCTAGTTTTCCCCGCTTGCGCTCATAACCCATCCAGATATTTTCTTTCGCATTCCAGAGGCGAGGGCGATGAAATAAGAAAAAAATGTCGCCTTGCGCACTTTTGTACTTTTCATTCAAGGCTTCAATTCCCTTATGAACCAGCATCATCAGCTCTTCATCATCAGGCAATGTTTCCGCATGTGCGTCCCGAAAATCGGTTAATAAGGCAAAACGCAGATTTTCGTCCTGATTAGCCAAAAACCGGATTTCCATCGCTTCAAGCATGTTTGTGACGCTTTGTTCGTTGAAAAGCATCGTTGGAACCGCGACCAGAGCGCGGCATTCCGGAGGAATGCCCCGGGAAAAATCCATTCGGGGCAAAGGTTTCGGCGCTACCAGCAGAGTTGACAGCCAGTTGACCAGAGCTATGGCCAGATGACTTGTGCCCAAAATCAGGATAAGTCCGGCTATAATCAATGGCCAACGCTGCATTCCATCGGCATGAGCCTTGGTCAGTAAAACAGTTGTGAATATTCCGGTCAAGAAGACGATAGCGCCGATATACAACAGTAAAGGAAACCGACGGCTTATCCGCAACAGCTTATCAAGCGTTGATGAGCGCACTTGAGCCAGACGCTCTAATTCCGGTAATCCCTTGTCAATAAGGTAAAA
>Ga0182019_10001859_pt1 | contig 10749 bp, 6 predicted proteins | sample 812E2MmetaG_FD_120483 | JGI IMG/M metagenome (GOLD analysis project Ga0182019, IMG submission 120483) | Permafrost microbial communities from Stordalen Mire, Sweden - 812E2M metaG | ecosystem: Environmental > Terrestrial > Soil > Wetlands > Permafrost | place: Sweden: Stordalen | collected...
AATGCCGGAATGCCGGAAGGCCGGAAAACAGCTATCAGCCATCAGCTGTCAGCCTGAGAAATTGGCAATTCTTTGGTCCTGGTCCTTCTGAAAGCTGAACGCCGGGAGCTGATAGCTGACTCTGACGGGATGTCCCCCTTTTGCCGCCGTCGAGCCGTCCGGCACTCCGGCTGCAGGCAATTGACTTTTCCAACTCAACGACCTATAGTTAGATTATGAACAAAATCATTCTTTTTATATTGATCTTGATCATGGGGTGTTTTGGCTACGCGAATCAGAACCTATCAAACAATTGCCAAAATGATGAGCCTCTGCATGCGGCAGGGGCGGCGGGCATGCCCCAGGAGCGCGGAAGAGCGCTGGGTGAATTTCTCAATCCCGACGGCACGCTGGCCCTGCCGCCCGGAGGGATGGAAGGCAGCATAGATCCGAGCGGCTACCGACTGGTCAGCGGGCCTGACGGGGCGCCGCGCTTCGAACCTGGGACCGGCGCCGACGAAACCCGCACGGCGGGCGATGAGTATTGGGACTCGCGGTTCACCCTGCGCGGGACTTCCGGGCAGGTCTATGCCATAGTGTGGGACGGGACTAATTTGTACATTGGAGGAAGCTTTCTGGCTGTTGGGAACGTGGCGGCCGCTGGTGTCGCCAAGTGGAACGGAACGGCCTGGACCGCCCTCGGGTCCGGGCTGACTGGTCCGGTCTATGCCCTGGCTTGGGACGGGACCTATCTTTATGCAGGAGGGGGCTTCTCCGGTTCCGGCACGTCCCAGATCCCCAAAATCGCCAAATGGGACGGCAGCACCTGGAGTGTGATTAGTTCGAGCACGAACCCCGGGGGCACGGTCTATGCGCTGGCCTGCGGGGGAGGGTCCCTGTACATGGGGGGGAGTTTCACCTCGACGGGAACCATTTCGGCGGCGCGGATCGCCAAATGGAACGGAAGCGCCTGGAGCGCCCTGGATACGGGCGCGAACAACACCGTCAAGGCGCTGGCCTGGGACGGAAGCAACCTCTACGCGGGCGGCGCTTTCACCGTCGCGGGGCGTGTGACGATGAACTATATCGGCAAGTGGGACGGCAGCGCATGGAGCGCCCTGGGGACGGGGATGAACGGGGAAGTCAGGACCCTGGCCTGGGTCGGGGGCGCCTTGTATGCGGGAGGGGCGTTCACCACCGCCGGGGGGAGCGGGGCCGGCCGCATCGCCCGATGGAGCGGCGGCGGCTGGAGCGACATCGGGTCCACATGGGGGGCCGCGGTGGACGCCCTGGCCTGGGACGGGAGCATCCTGTACGCGGGGGGGGAAGCCGCGAACATCACGACGTGGAACGGAAGCGCATGGAGCACGCTGGGGTCCGGCACCGACGGATTTGTTACCGCGCTGGCCGCGGCGGGAACGAACCTGTATGCCGGAGGAGCGTTCGCGCAGGCGGGCGGGACGGTGGCGCTCAATATCGCCAAATGGGGCGGGTCCGCGTGGAGCGCCGTGCCGCCCTCCGGGCAGGGGCTGAGCGGCATCGTCCGGGCCATCGTGCCGGATGGAACCAATGTTTACGTTGGAGGGGATTTCACGGCCGCGGGTGGACTGATGGCGGGTCATATCGCGAAATGGGATGGAAGCGCCTGGAGCGCCCTCGGGGCCGGGGTCAACAGCTCTGTTTATGCCCTGGCCTGGGATGGGATGAATCTGTATGCCGGAGGGAACTTCACTGCCGCCGGGGGTGGGGCGGCCAACTATATTGCAAAATGGGACGGCACATCCTGGAGCGCCCTCGGCTCGGGCATGAATGGCGCAGTTTACGCCCTGGCCTGGGACGGAACCAACCTCTACGCCGGTGGATCTTTCTCGACCGCCGGCGGAGGGTCCGCCTACAATATTGCCAGATGGAACGGGAGCGCCTGGAGCGCCCTCGGCCCCGGGCTGAATCTTTATGTCTATGCCCTTCTCTGGGACGGAACACGCCTTTACGTGGGGGGGTATTTTGATCGTACGCAAGATTGGTCGCTGACCCTGACGCATATCGCCATGTGGGACGGCAGTGCCTGGAACGCCGTCGGATCGGGCACCTCTCTCACCATGGAAGTCCGGGCACTGGCATGGAGCGGGCTCGACCTTTACGCGGGGATGGGGAGAGCACCCTGTACGACCCCCGGATATTGCCTTGAGAAATGGGATTTCAGCCTTTGGACGACGATGGGGTCCGGCTATTGCATCTACGGCCTTTATTGGGATGGAATCAAAATGTATGAGGCGATGACCTCCATCGGAGAGGTTTTCGCAATCACCAGTACCGGGGGCAGCCTGGGTTCGGGCGCGAATCACGACGCAGTGGGCTACGCCGTGACCGGGAGAGGGACTGCAATCTATGTCGGGGGGGATATCGCCACTCTGGGGGGCAAGGTGTCGGCCTTTTTCGGCATTTGGGACCCCAATGCCGCCTGCCCCGTCCCCACGGTTCCAACCGGGATTTCGGTGGCGGACGCGAACGCCTGCGCCTATTCCGGGGTCCGAGTGAACTGGGCCGCGGATGCGACGAACTGGGGCGACGGGGGATCTGGGACGCGCACGTACGATGTTCTGAGGGCCGGTGCGGCGATCGCCACTGGAATCGCCTACGGGACCACGCAGTATATCGACACAACGGGAGCCAACGGAACCACGTATTCCTATGCGGTGAGGTATTACAACGGCTGCGGCCAGAACGCGGCCACCACCGGCGCGAGCGCGGCGGACCTGAACGCCCAGCCGGGAGTCCCGCTGATCACGGCGTTCACGGATGTGACCGCTTGTGCGCAAAGCGGGGTCCGGATCACCTATTCCGCCGGTTCCGGCGCCTCCAGCCACAACCTCCTCAAGGACGGGACTGTGGTGGTGACGGGTTATGCGTCCGGTGCCACGTATGTGCCGGGCGACACGTCCTCCCACACCTACGTGGTCCGGGCCGTCACGGCGGGTTGCACCACGGATTCCTCGGCGGTGGCGGGGACCGATGCCAATAACGGGCCCGGCGCGCCCGCCATCACGGGCATTACCGATATCAGCTCCTGCCTGCAGAGCGGCATCCAGATCAATTTCACTCCCGGCAGCGGCGCCACAAGCCACAATCTGCTGAAGGACGACACCGTGGTGGTGACGGGCTATGCCTCCGGGGCTACGTACAATCCAAGCGACACAAGGACCCACACGTATGTCATCCGGGCCGTCAACGCCTCCTGCTCCACCGATTCATCGGGGTTTGCCGGGACCGATGCCGTCAACGGGGGTCCCGGCGCCCCCGCCATCACCAGCATCTCGGATGTGAGCGTGTGCGCCCAGAGCGGGATCCGGATCTACTACACGGCAGGCAGCGGCGCGGCGAGCCACAATCTGCTGAAGGACGGCTCCGTGGCGGTGACGGGCTGCGCCTCCGGCGCGCTGTATAATCCGGGCGATGCCTTGAACCATTTCTATGTCGTGCAGGCCGTGAACGGAAGCTGCGCCACCAATGGCAGCGGTTTCTATTTTGCCGACGGCGCCTCCTGTAAGCCTCCGGAAGCGGCACCGGGCTGGACGAATGCAGCGTCGCAATCCTGGAGCAGCAAAAGCATTCTGACCTGGCCCTCCGTGAGCGGCGCCACAAGCTACACCGTTTATCGCGGCACCCATTCCCAGTTGGCCAATCTGCTGACCACCGGCGTTGATTCGTGTACGCGATACAGCGGCGCGTCCACAAGCGCCACGGATTCCAGCGTCCCGGCGGCGGGCCAGATGTACTGGTACCTGGTCACGGCGGGCAACGCCAGCGGCGAAGGCACGGCGGGTTGCGCCACAACGGGCCAGCGGATCGTCAATAGTTTGGGAACGTGCCCGTAATAATTGCCGGACGGCCGGACAGGCGGTCGGCGGGACTGCGGGAAAGCTAAAGGCGGGGCCGACTCTGTAGCGAAGACACTCTTGTTGTGGGGCAGACTCTCCAGTCGGCCATCTTCAATTCGCTGGTTGGAGAACCTGCGCCACACTTTTATACCGCTGTCCGGCGGACCGGCCTTCCGGCCTTCCCGCCTTATCCCGCTTTGCCTCCTTCCGGCCTTTCGCGTTCCGGCCTTTCGGCAGATTTAAATTTCCACTTCCCTCAGATACTTCGCCGCTTCCTCGGGGGACGTTGGATTGATGTAGAACCCCGTGCCCCATTCGAAGCCCGCCATCTTGGTGAGGCGGGGAATGATCTCGATGTGCCAGTGGAAATCATAGGCGAGGGTCTGCCAGTAGCCCGGGCGGTGGGGCTGGTTGCCGATGCTGGGCGCGATATGGAAGACGAAATTGTACGGGGGATCGTTGAGGGAGGCGCGCAGACGGGTGAAGGTGTCCTTGAGGGTGGCGGCCAGGCCCTGACGCATGCCTCCCTCGCACGTCAGGAAATCGTGGGCGTGCCGGCGCGGCGCGATGAACAGTTCAAAGGGGAAGCGGGAGGCATAGGGGGCGATGACCACGAAATCCTCCGTGGCCGACACCACGCGCACCCCGGCGTCCAGTTCCTGGGCGATGATATCGCAGACCAGACAGCGCTCTTTGAACATGTAATGGTCTTTCATGGATTGCAGTTCGACGGCCACCGTGCGCGGCGTGATGGGGGTGGCGATGATCTGGGTGTGCGGATGGGTCAGCGACGCTCCCGCGATGGAGCCGTGGTTTTTGAAAACCAGGAGATACCGGAAGCGCTGGTCGCCGTTGAGGTCGTTCAGGCGCGCCTGGTAGACCGACAGGATGCGGTCAATGTGATCCGCGGCGAAGTCGGGAAAACAATCCGTATGGGAGGGGCTTTCGATCACCACTTCGTGGGCGCCGATGCCGTTCATCCGGTCATACAAGCCCACGCCGGTGCGGTTGAGCCCGCCTTCGATGCGCAGGGCGGGGAACTTGTTGGGGACCACGCGGACTCCCCATCCGGAGGTGTCGCGCGCGCCTTCCTGCCGAAGGGCGAAAATCTCGGGGGGCGTCGTATGTTCATTGCCGTAGCAGAAGGGGCAGAAGCCGCCTTTTTTTTCCTCGGGCGCCAGCTTGAATTCCGAGGGGCGCTGGCCGCGCTCGGCGGCGATGATCACCCATCGGCGCTGGATCGGATCGTGGCGGAGATCAGACATGCAGGTCCTCCCTGTAGATAAGATGAATGCGGGCCGTCCTTCCGGTGAAGATGGGGAGAAGGATCAGGCCCTGCTGGATGCGCTCGTAACCTTTTTCGGACATCGAAACCGTGCGCAGGGGAAACACGCGCAGCGGTCCCGTAACTTCCCACCCGACCTCCACGATGGCGCCGGTGACGGTGTCGAACAGAATGATGTGGTCCGTGTCTTCGATGACGGCCGCGCGGTCGAGGGGACGGGCCTCGCCCTGCGCCCCCGCGGTCCACCACCCGTCGGCGGGGGCCAGGGGAATCTCCACGGACCAGGGCGACGGCGGCTCCGCGTCCCAGGTGATATCGCAGCGCACCACGTTGCCGCTTGTGCGGATCCCCTTGGTCAGTGTACGTCCATCGCGGCGCAGAACCGCCCTCAAGGCATTCCCCTGAACAGCCACGTGCGCCCGACCCGTGAACCAATGTCCGATCTCGACGTCCGCCGCCTCGTTGAGGGATTCCGGGATGCGGGAGAATTCATGGACGATCAGCCCTTTGCGCGGATGCGGGTCGTCGCGGATGTCCTCTTTGAATTCAGCGGGCATGGCGTGCCCCAGATCATGGATGGAGGCGTGGTCGTCCCCCGCCGCCGCGGCCCGGCCGTGATAGGACTCGACGCGGCGCGCCAGCGTGCAAAAGATCTCCTGCGCCTGCGGGCGAAGGTCCAGCTCCTCGATCATGCCGCCGGCGTCGGCGCTGAAAAACACCTGCCAGGTGTCGGTGCGCGCCTCCCACCCGGAGGAAATGGTGCGCCAGCCGCTGGAAGCCAGGTTCCGTTCGGCCCGGATCAGGCGCGAAAAAACTTCGCGCCGAAGAAACGGAAGATAGAGCCCGCCGAAGACGCCGTGCCAATAGGCGCAGTTGCACTGCGCCTTGAGAAGGTCCGGAAACCCCCTGTGGGTTTCCGCCACCCGGGACGAGGCCAGGATCATGCGGCGGTACATCCAGTGCGATTCGCGGTATTTGGCGAAAAAATTGCGCCAGTATCCGCCGCGCAGGAAGGGCTTGACGGCGTCGAAATCGGGTCGCGCCTTCATCTCCGTTTCCAGCCGCTGATAACATCGGGCCGCCTCCAGGGGCAGGACCCATTCGCCCATCTCCCGATACGAGAGGGCCGGCAGATGCACGAGGCCCTGATCCGCGCCCAGACCGAGGGCCTCCTGAAGCGTCACGGTGCGGATCCAATCGGAGGAGGAGAGGCGCTCGAAAAACTTTTCGAGCCAGCGCGTTCCGTACACCCAATCCCACGTGTTGGGCCAGATGCCGAATTTTTCCCCGTCGTCCACCATGGTCAGCAGTGTTCCCGGACGGCGCTCCGCCTCGCCGGCCAGCCAGCCCATCACCTCGTCCACCGCGGCGAAGGGGATGAGGTAGCGGAGTTTTTCGCTGATGGGAAAGACCCGGATTTGGCGGTCCAGATGGTCGGTCGTGAAACAGCCGTGAATCTCGTGCGGCATCTTTCCCGCCGCCAGGAAATGGGAATCGTCCAGGAACACGGCCTCGATCCCCGCGTCGGCCAAGGGGGCGGGCAATTCCGGCTCCCAGACGCGTTCGGCCAGCCACAGCCCTCCAGGCGCGGTTCCGAAAGTGCGCTTCAGGATTTTGTTCATCAGAAGCAGTTGCGCGCGGCGATCGCGTTCGGGGAGGATGGACAGAATGGGCTCGTAATAACCGCCGCCCAGCATTTCCACCTGCCCGCGGTCCACAAGCGTCTTCAACATCGCCACGAATTCGGGATGGTGATCGAAGATCCAGTCAAGAAGGCAACCGGAAAAATGGGCCGCCAGTTTGACGCGCGGATGGGCGGCGACGCGATCGAAAAACGGGCGATAGGCTCTCTGATAGGCCTTCTCGAAGACAAAGCCGAAATTGCCGATCGGTTGATGGCAATGGACGCCGAAGAGCAGATTCACACCCGCCACATTTCCTCCTCGTAATCGGGGTGGGGGACGGTGAATTTCACGACCCCGGTCCATGGACATCGCGAGGCGGTGCGGCCCCGCAGCTCAAGGTAAAAGGCCGCCGGCATTCCAGGCTCAAGATGGAGCGCGGAGAAGGGGACCGCCACCTCCAGAATCCGGTCGTGCGCCTCCTCCACCGGAGCAGCGGCGGGCAACAGCGCCAGGGAATCCTCACGCGGCGCGACGAGATGCAGCGCCACCTCCAACCCCTCCCATCCTCCGGTCGTCAGTTCGCCCGCGGGATCCAGACGGAGGTACAGATGCTCCGCGTCGAGTCCCAGAAACAGGGATTCCACGAGGCGCTCGGAGGCGCGCATGCTCTCCCCGGCGGACACCGGAACGCGCACGGCGCCGCTCCATTCATAAAACGAGGTGATCCTCCCGTCCAGCGCGGGATGGATGAATTCATGAGGCTGTTCGATGGCGGACCCGTCACCGCCCGACTCCAGGGGGGATTCGAGGGACGGCGATGCGGCACAGCCGGCGCGGAAGAGGGCGAGCTTCAGATAATGGCGGAACAAGGTATCGAAATCGGGCTTATAGGGGGATTCATTCCCTTTGCCGTACCACCAGAACCAATCGGACGCTTCGGCCGCGCGCAGGGCCGTCCACGCACCTTCCGGCGCTTCCGCGGCGCGCAGGGATTGCCGCGCCGAGGCCAGCAAATCCCAGGCGCGGTTTTTCACCGGGTCCCCCGTCCAGATGTAAAACGAGGCGTCAATCCATGATCCGGGGTGCAGATGTTCTATGGTTTGCACGGGCAGATCCAAGGCAAGGACATCGTCGAGATTCAGAAAACGGATGCCGCGCGCGGTGGAGCGTTCGAACAGGCGGCGCAAAAACGGCCGCCCCAAATCCGCGTAACCGCCCCATGGGTTTTCCCCGTCCAGAATCACCCAGAGCACGCCGTCGGAGACGATGCCGTCCACAAACCGGACAAAATCCTCCGCCGCCTGCTCCGGCGGCATGCCGCCATAGACGAACCCGAACTTGTTCGAAAGCTCCGAATTCCGGAAAAACAGTTTCAAGGCCGGATGGGCGGGATGCCGGAATGGAAACAGGATGTTTTTTTCAGCCGCAACGGAACGGTAAAGGACAAGATCGTCGGAGAAGACAGCCTCCACCGGCAACAGCGGCAGGATGCCCTCGGAAACGCCGCCCTCCGCCGGCCAGATCCCCCGAGGCGGCGCGCCGAAAAGCGCGGCATGCATGCGCAGGGCTTCCTCAACATGCCACCGGGCATCCGGCAGGGCGGGTGGAAAGGGATAGGCGTTCAGCTCCGGATGCGCCTCCCGGATTTCCTGGGCATTGACCAGAATCGGAAGGATGGGATGGTTGGCCGGCGTGGTGGTGAGGGAGATTTGTCCCGTTCCAATCCCCGTTTTGTAAAGGGGAATGATTTCGGAAGGGGCGGCATCGAGGGCATCAAGAAGGTCCCGCTTCTCCCCGGAGGTGAAGCGCCTTCCCTTCCGGATCAAATCCGCAATCAGGGGTCGGCGGCGAAGCGATTCACCGCACCACGCCAGGTGAAACAGGACCTGGAGATCGAGAAAGCGGTTGTCCGGCCATTCCGCCGCGCGCGCGCGCAGGTTTTCGGGACCCGCCTCCGGACCGCGGTGCAGGAGAAGCTCGAAATAACGGGGGAGGGGGCGGATCTGGTTGTTCGGCGATGCGGAAAAAAAGTGCCGAAGAAGGAACACTTTCTCTTCCAAACCGAGGTCCGCCGGTTCCTTGCGCGCGGCGGAGGCGAAGGGGTCGGTGCGGGGATGGGTCAGCTGTTCCAGGAGCGAGGGCGTGAAGTTGAACGTCATATGGACGTCCGGAAACTCCCCGAGAAGCGGGGCCATGTCGAGATAATCCCGGAGGGCGTGCAGGCGCGCCCAGGGAAGCAGGGACGATTCCCCGTCCAGCCAGTAGGGGGGCTGGTGGAAATGCCAGAGGAAGGCGACGTTCTTCACCGGCCTTCACCGATGCACGACGGTGCAAACATGCACAGGACTATACCGGAAAGGGCCCGGGGATGCAATAGAAAATAAATTCCGCCGTTTCGATGTTTGCATCCGTGAGGACGGCTGAACCGCCCTCGGGAAAGGAGTGCAGTATGACCGTCAATATCGGCATGGTGGACCGCCTCATCCGCATCGCGGTGGGATTGGTCCTTGTGGGCCTGGGCATTTATTTTAAAAGCTGGTGGGGGCTGGCGGGCATTCTCCCCATCGCCACCGCGCTTGTCGGGTGGTGCGGGCTTTACACGCTGCTGGGCATCCGCACGGTGCCCGGGGGCGCTCCAAAGAAAACCGCGTAAAAGCGGGCCGCTGAGCGCCGCGCCGCCCGCTGCGGCGGGGAACGCGGCGAACATGATTTAAGGAGGGGGTATGCAGTTCGATACGCTGGTAGTTCATGGTGCTTATAGATCCGATCCCGCCACGGGGGCGATTGTCCCGCCCATTTATCAGACCACAACCTATGTTCTTGAGGAGGTGGGAAAAAACCGCGGCTACGATTATTCCCGCTCCTCCAATCCCACCCGGCAGGCGTTGGAGGAGGCCCTGGCCCTTGTGGAGGGCGGGCGCTATGCCGTGGCCTTCGCCTCCGGGCTTTCCGCCGTGGACGCCGTGTTCCGGCTGTTGAAAGCCGGCGACCACGTGGTGGCCTCTGAGGACATGTACGGCGGCGTCACGCGCCTGATGGAGCAGGTGCTGAAACCTTCAGGCCTGGAATGCACCTACGTGGACACCACCGATGCCGCGGCGATCGAGGCGGCGATGCTCCCCTCCACGAAAATGCTCTGGGTGGAAACGCCGTCCAATCCCAATCTGCGCATCAGTGATCTGGAAGCCTGCCGGAATGCGGCGCGCCGCCATCACCTCCTCTTCGCCGTGGATCCCACCTTCGCCACGCCGGCGCTGTTGCGCTGCTTCGATTTCGACGCCGATCTGGTGGTGGAAAGCACCACCAAATATCTTTCCGGACACAACCAGATCATCGGCGGCGCCGTCATCGTGCGGGACCGCACCTTGTACGACCGTCTGCGATTTCTTCAAAAGGCCGTGGGGGCGGTGCCGGGGCCTTTTGACTGCTTCCTGACCCTCTCCGGAATGAAAACGCTTCATGTGCGCATGGCGCGGCACTGCGCCAACGCGCGCCGGGTCGCGCCCTGGCTGGAAAGCCACCCGTCCGTGGCGCGGGTCCTGTATCCGGGGCTGCCTTCCCATCCCCAGCATGGGACGGCGAAACGTCAGATGAAGGATTTTTCGGGGATGATCACCTTCGAGCTGAAGGGCGGATTCGAGGCGGGCGTCTGTCTGATGAACCGGCTGCAGCTTTGCGCCCTGGCCGAAAGCCTGGGCGCGGTGGAGACCATGGTGACGCATCCCGCCAGCATGACGCATGCCGAGGTGCCGCGACCACAGCGGGAGCGCTGCGGCATCACCGACGGACTGGTCCGGCTTTCCGTGGGCATCGAGGATCCCGGCGACATCATCGCCGATCTGGAACAGGCCCTGCCGCGGGTTTGAAGTGCCGGGCATTCCCGGGCGGGCCGCGGGACCCTGCCGCCCTTCGGGAGGCTGGAAATCCGCCGTTGTTGAATATTCAATAATTCCCATGATATCATTCTCTTTCAATGATCGAA
>Ga0182019_10001860_pt1 | contig 10749 bp, 12 predicted proteins | sample 812E2MmetaG_FD_120483 | JGI IMG/M metagenome (GOLD analysis project Ga0182019, IMG submission 120483) | Permafrost microbial communities from Stordalen Mire, Sweden - 812E2M metaG | ecosystem: Environmental > Terrestrial > Soil > Wetlands > Permafrost | place: Sweden: Stordalen | collected...
GCTTTCGCGCGCTTCCCCGGCAAATTATCGGGGTTAAAATACCCCGACTTTTCCCAGCGCTCGTAAAGTTCGATCTCATGAAGCGCCGCTTCGTAGGTTTTCGGCATTTCTTTTTTATCTTCCATATTCATGGAATTTATCACGATAACGCCTTAAATTCAACCTTTTTCCCGCGAACAGCGGCGGCCGGCCGCGCCCCCTTGACCAAATCGGGTTATTTTCGTAATCTAACTAATTCCCTTGTACGCCGGCTCGGGGGCTACCGAACCGAAAGGGTGGGAGTTTATGGCGTTTGCGCCTTACGAACAATTTTTTGAAGCGGTTAAACGCAGCCATTCGGTTGGCGTGTTTTTCCGTTCGGCCTGGAACGGCGACTCGTTGGGGAGCGCGCTCGCCGTGGCCGCGCTCGTCTCGGCGCTCGGGAAACCGGCCGAGGTGGTTTGCGAAGGCTTTATCCCCCACCCGTCTTACAAATTTTTGGAGAAGCAGAACGGCGTTCTTCCCAAACCCCGCGACATGCGCCGGCTGAATTTGAAGATCAGCGCCGCGCCGGCCGAATACGATCTCACTCACAGCCACGCTGACGGCGCCATTAATATTTCCATCGATACCGAAGGCGGGGCGCTTGATCCCGATAACGTCGCCGCGACGACCGAAGAATGGAAGCACGACCTCATCGTCGTCGTGGATACGCCGGACCTCGCGGCTTTGGGCGCGATCAAGAACGATTACCGCGATTTTTGGACCGAAACGCCGATCGTGAACATCGACCACGATCCGGGGAACGAGCAGTTCGGGCAGATCAACCTCGTCGACATCCGCGCGTCTTCAACCGCCGAGATCGTCGCCGATCTCTTCGCGGCTTTGGATTGGAAGCTCGTTGACGCTGAAACGGCGACCGCGCTTCTCGCCGGGATCATTTCAAAAACTAAGAGCTTCCGCTCGAACGCGGTGACGCCGAAGACCCTGGACTCGGCCAGCCGGCTCGTCACATCCGGCGCCCGCCGCGCCGAGATCGTCGAGCATCTTTTCCGCATGCGTCCGGTGGAAGCGCTCCGGCTGTGGGGCCGCGTCTTGGCGCGTCTTAAGCAGGATCGCGCCAACAAACTGGTCTGGTCGCTCCTCACCCGCGCCGATTTCGTCCACGCCGGCGCCGACGAAACGCATCTTCCCGACGCGATCGCGGAATTGGCCGCCTCCACTTCGGACGCCGACGTCATCATCGTCATCCACGAAAATTCCAAAGACGACGGAAACGTTTCCGCGCTCGTCGGCGCCGAACGCGGTCAGAACGCCCTGCATCTCATGGCGCCGTTCAAGCCGGAGGGCGACCGCAAGCTGGCCCGCGTTTCCCTTCCCGCGAGCGACCTCATTTCCGCGGAAAAAACGCTCGTCGATCACGTCCGCAAAACTTTGGCCGCGACCCATTGAGGGCGCGAGGCCAAACCTCGGTTCTTCGAGGTCTAGCCTCGAGCCCGCCAAGGTCTCGTCTCGTACCAAGTTCGTTATCAACTCATATAACAGAATGCGAGGTTTGCGATGCTCTACGACCCGTACGCCGAATTCGGATCAAGAAGATTGCCGAACGGCCTTTCCGTGCACGCGGCCCATTGGCCGAACCGTCCGTGGGAAGCGGTCGGCTTCCTCATCCATTCCGGCGCCGAACAGGATCCGGCCGGACTCGAGGGGCTGGCGCACCTCACCGAACATCTGGTTTCGCAGAACGCCGGCCGAACGAAAAAGGAGATCCGCTCCTTCTTCGAAGGCTGCGGCGGTACGGTCGGTCTCGGCCGTACCAGCTTTTCCCGCACCGAATTCAACTTCTTCGCGCCGGCCGACAAAGGCCTGCTCGCGGAAGCGTTCGCGATCTTCGGACGCATGCTCATAGTGGCCGAGCTCACGCGGTCGGTCGATCAGGAAAAAACGATCGTCGTAGGCGAGTTCAACCGGCACTACCCCAACCGGATCGGTCTTGAACTGGACTGGCGCGAACGGAGCGCGCTCTACGGCGACTGCTGGCTCGGGCGATTCGTCAGGCCGCTTGGAGCGCCGCCGTCGATCGAGCGGATCGCGCAAAGCGACCTGCGATCTTTCTACGACGGACACTACGCGCCGGCGAACATGAGCGTCGTCGCGGTCGGCGGAATGACGCCGGACGAGATCATCGAACTCATCGCGCAAAGCCCGTTCGCCGAAAACAAACCCGGAACGCGGACGCCGCTTCCGGAACCGACAACGTCATCGCCGCTGCCTTCGGAAAAACGCCATGTCTTTGTCGCTTCGGAGCGCATCGCCATCGGCTTTTCATCCGACGCCGGCGCGTACCGAAGCGTCGCGAGGATCCCGGGCATCGTCGACCTGTACGCGATCCGCGCGCTCGGCCGGATGCTCGGCGAGATCCTGACGGACGAAGTGCGGGAACGGCGCAGGTGGACCTATCACATCGCGAGCGTTCCCTACAACTATCGGCATTTTTGCGAACTCGCGATCAACTGCGACGCGCTCGCGGCGAACGCGGTCGATGAGATCGAAGAAACGGTCGATGCCTGCATTGGGCAAGCGATCGACCGCGAAGACGTCTTCGAGAAAGTCAAAAAACGCTCGCTCGCGAGCATGCTTATGCTCGACCCGACCGGAAGAGAGATCAGGAATCGCGCGATCGGCGAACTCTCCGACCACGGACGGATCATCCCGCTCGGCGAAGAACGGCGCGCCATCGAGGATCTTTCCATGGACGACATCCGAGCGGTCATTCCATGGATCCATCGCGAACGGCGCTGGACGCTCGTGACGCGGCCGTAACCGCGCCCCCGACGAACGGCCGGATCTTTCGCTATCGAGCGATCGCTCCGGCCGTTTTTGCTTTCGGGGGCTTGACCCTGAACACCCGTAGGATGCGGGCTTGACGCGACCGAACGATCGTGTTAACCTGCGATTTGTCCTTTTTCTCCGTTCGCAACAACCCATTGGCAGGAGTGAGAATGCGCACAAGAAGACACCGCGACAAAAGAAAGCCCAATTTCGTCCCGTGGATGATCTGCCCGTCGGCAAGAATGGAGGCCGCGTTATCGGCCGCGAAGGATCCGCCGAGCGTCGACGATCTGGCGGGCGATGTTCTGCCCGGCGGAAGACCGAACGGCACGGCCGCGACGCCGGGGCCGAGAACGGAGCGCCGCAACGAGATCAACCGGACCGATCTCCGCGACCCGCGCTACTATCGCCATCCGCCGCGGCGCCATGACCGCCATCCGCCGCGGGCGATCCGCGCCGATGAAGCGCCGATGTGATCGGCGCCGGCGACCTGGACCCAAATCTGGACGATCGTGAACCGAACTGATAGCTTAGCTTTCGTGCGAGAGAACCCGCCGCATTTCCGCGGCAAGCAACCCGAACCAGGAGAACGGAATGAAACGCGAGAGTGACCCCGACGAGAGAACGATCTGGCCGTTCAATCTGCCGCAGCTGACGCGGCTACTGCGAGCCCCGGCGGCCCGGGCGCACCGGCGGCCGAGAATGGCGCTCATGGCCGAAGACGACGCGCACTTGGACGAAGTCCGCGCTGACGACCCGAGCGATCGTGCGGTGCGGCTCATCCATCCGGGAACCCGGCGCGCCGTCGTGAACGGCTCCGGACAGCAGACCTCAGTCGTTCTCTGAACCGACACCTCGACTGGCGCCGACGCGCCCTGCCGAAAGACCACGGGCAAGCAATGCCGTGGTCTTTTTTCTTATACAAAAAATCCCGCTTACGCGGGATTTTTTGGTGGGCGGCACAGGGATCGAACCTGTGACCTTCACAATGTCAATGTGACGCTCTAACCAGCTGAGCTAGCCGCCCGAATTTTGCGAGTGTAGACGCTATAATATCTTAATGGCGCCTTTTTGCCAAGAGCCTAACGTCTTAGGTTTCGCCTAGGATTTTTGGCTTAAAAATTGATGTTTCCAGTAAGAATTTGATCTTTCAGCGCCGGGTCGGACAAGGAAGCAACCTCTTGAAGCGTCTTCGCCTTTTTGTCTCCATCGACTAAAACCGGCTGGCTTTTGGGAATTTCAAGTGGAAGCAGATCGACCGATCCTTGGTCGCCGGAAAAATTCAGGCGAAGCATCAACCCCTCCTGGGTGTCTTTTGAAAAATATTGGTCAAAGATCAGATTGCCGAGCGAATAGAAGATCGGCCTGTTCTTATAGATCTCAATTCCTTCCACGACGTGCGGGTGCGAGCCGACGATCATGTCCGCGCCCGCGTCGATAAAAGCATGGGCTGAATTTATTTGAATCGCGTTCGCCTCGTGCTTGTATTCCGTTCCCCAGTGCGGCATGACGATGACGAAATCCGCCTCCTTTTTAGCGGCCGCGATCGCCGCCGCATATCCGACGGAATCAAGTTTTCCGTACACCATTTGAAATCCGAGAACCGCGATCTTCTTGCCGTCCGCCGTGAATTGATAAACCGGGCCGTCCGCGCGCGCCGGATCGCCGAAATAACCAAGCCCGGCGGCTTTAAGATCGGCTTGCGTGTCGGATAATCCCGGCGCGCCCTGATCAAGGGCGTGATTGTTGGCAAGCGAAACCGCGTCAAAACCGGCGGAAGATAGCTCGCCCGCGAGCGCCGGGTCGAAATTAAAACGCATCTGGTTCCCCGGGTCATTATTTATTTTCGTTAGCGGTCCCTCGAGGTTCGCGATCGCCTCATCGGCCGACGAGACGGCGTCTTTGATCTTTAAAAACGGATAACCGGCGCCGTTTGCTTTAACCACTTCGCCCACGTAGCGGCCGAGCATAATATCGCCCGCGAAAACTATCGATGAATTTGTTTCGATCGCCGGAGGGGTTGCTTCCGGGGGAGACGCGGGATTCGTATCCTGATCCGTTTTTCCCGCCAATTGTTTCGCGAGGGCGGCGAACGCCTCGTTCCGGCTTTGGTCCGCGACCGGCGCCGGCCGTGCGCTCGGCATAACGGTATAAAAATACGCGCCTAACCCGAGGCACGCCAAACTTCCGGCTATATACATCAACAATCTGCGCATATAATCATCCCCCGAAAGCTGATCGAGCGGACCCGCTCACGCGAATGCGATGAGCGGGGAACCGATTTGCTTCCGGCGTGGGCACGCTAGGATTCGAACCTAGGACCAGACGTGTATAAGACGCCAGCTCTACCACTGAGCTACGTGCCCATGCCCACGCCGGAAGCAAAAACGTTTACTGGATTCCCGCCTTCGCGGGAATGACAAAATAGAAGTAGAGAATAACAGGGGAAAGGTCGCGGTATAATTTATTTATTACATCCCCGCTTTTTCAAGCAGATCGGCAATCTCTTTGAGATCCTCGTCCTTTTCGTCTCCGCCGGCTTTCTCAAGCATGGCTTCGTAAACCACGTTCCCGAGGAATTGAGAGCTTTTTCCGGTCAGAAAAACGATCGCGTTTTCGGCCATCTCTTCCGTTCTTTCGTCGCCGTCCCCGTCCGCTTTCCGGCGGATGCCTTCAACGATGAACGCGATCGTCAATTTGATCTCATTTTCGGTCATCGGCCTCCCGCCCAAGTGCGGGCTTTTGTTCGCCTTTTCAACCAACATGATCTTCTCAAGCTCACCCGCGATCCTCGCCGTCATGTCGTCGAATGAGGTCGCTTTTTTCGCTTCTTCCAAAAGGATCTTCGCCGGCTCTTCCAATGACGCCCTTATGAACGCCGCGCGCTCGGAAAAACCGCGCTCTTTTTCGGCGGCAATATAGGCCTCGGTACGCGAATCATCCCCGGATCCCGTTTCCGGTTGGGGGTCGTTTTTCGGCGCTTTTTCCAAGCCGTTATAAGGCATATTTTTGGGCTTATTTAAGGCAGATTTGTTTAAAAATATCATCATTGACAGGTTTTGTCCAATCTGCTAATGTTTCACGGCAAGCCCGAAAGGGGTGCCCCATGGATTATCTCGTTCGTTCCCAACAGTCCAAAAAGCTATTTGGACCGACCATCGACAAACCCGAAAACATCCCGCTCCGCATTGCCGCTTTTCAAGAACTGATCGACGATTGTCCGGCCGCGCTTGAAATAGAATCAGTGCGGGATTTCCTGCGCGCCTTTGAATTCTTCTACGACGAGCGCATCGACGCCGCGGTCAAACACCGTCCCACCCGCTGGCTCTGGAGCGTCGAAACGCTCGAGTCGCGACTCAGGCATTTCTTGAACGCGAACCGGTCCTTCGAGGCCAAGATCGGCAAAACCGGCGCGACCGAGACGATCGAGCTTACGCCGCTCTTCCATGAAGCCGTGGAATCGCTCAGGGCGAGCGAGCCGGAAGACGCGGAGCCGTTCCAGCTCCAGATCGCGCGGATCTACGCGCTCATTACCAACACGCACTAAAGCGTTCCGGACGACTAACGCGCGCCTAACGCGAACCGGAGCGATCTCCGAGAAGCGCCGCCACACTCTGGTCGGCGCCCTTTTTTTTTCGTAGTATATGGCCATGGACAAGAAAACGGCAAAACTGACCGCGCTCGCGAAAAGCGAACCGCTTAGAACGCTCGTTGCCGCGTTCAAAACCCGCTTTAAGAAAGGTGAGATTTTTTTGGTCGGCGGTTCGGTGCGCGACGCGCTCCTCGCCCGTGGCGAAGGGAAGGACCTGGACATCGTCGTGCGCGGCGTCACCCCGGCGGCCTTGGAAAAATTTTTAAACGCGCGCGGCACGGTCAACCTCGTCGGCAAACGCTTTGGCGTGTGGAAGTTTTTGCCGAAAGCAAAAACTTCAAGAGCCGAGGCGAAACCTCTTCCAGCCGATGTTTCGCCTCACGGGAACGGCCGCGCTTTGGACATCGCGCTACCCCGCACCGAACATTCCTTTAACGAAGGCGGCTACCGCGACGTCGAGGTCACTTCCGACCCGGCTTTGAAGATCGAGGATGACCTGTCGCGCCGCGATTTTACGGTGAACGCCATGGCTTACCGGCTTTACCCAAAACCGGCGCTCATCGACCCTTTCGACGGACAAAAGGATCTCAAGGAAAAGCTCATCCGCACCGTCGGGAAGGCCGAAGAGCGCTTTCGCGAGGACTACTCCCGGATCCTGCGCGGCATCCGCTTCGCCGCCCAGCTCGGCTTTGCGATCGATAACGACGCCATGACCGCGATGCGGATCTTCATGAAGAACCTGAACGACTTCCGCTCCACGCGAGAAGGGAACGTCCGCGTCATCTCGACCGAGATCATCGCCAAGGAAACGATCAAGGCGTTCGTCGCCGATCCGCCGCGCGCTTTTGACCTGTTCTTCGAAACGACCGCGACCGACAATCTCATGCCCGAACTCCTCGCCATGCGCGGCTGCCCTCAGCCCGAAAATTTCCATTCCGAGGGCGACGTTTGGACGCATACCCGCCTGGCCCTGTCGCAGCTTCACACTCCGGCGTTCAAAAAATATTTCAACGGGGAAAAGCCGTCGCCGCTCGCCGTTCTCGCGACGCTCTTCCACGACATGGGGAAACCGATGACCATCCAGACGCCGGAGCGCGACGGCACCGACCGCATCCGCTACAACGGCCACGACCAGGTCGGCGCGGACGCGGCGGAAGCGATCGCCAAACGCCTCACCTTTTCCGCGCCCGAAGACGTCGGCGTTTCCCCGGAAAAGATCGGCTGGATCGTGCGCCACCATCTTTTCACCCTTCACGGGCACATCGACGAGATCCGCCCGAGCACGCTCGAAAAATATTTCTTCAACCCCAACCTTCCCGGCCGCGAACTTTTGATGGTCATTTACGCCGATTCGATGGCCGCCGTGACGCAAGGCGGGATCAAGCCGGATCACCTTCGCCATCTCGATCTGCTCGTTAAACGCATCGGCGAGCTCGCCGCCATGGGCGCCGGGAAAAAACTGCCGCCGCCCTTGCTCGACGGCTGCTGCATCATGAAGATAACGGGCCTTAAACCGGGCCCGGAAGTCGGCAAGCTCATCGCCGCGCTCCGCGAAGCCCAGCTCGAAGGGAAAATCGCCACAACCAAGGAAGCTGAACGCTTTATAAAAAATATCTAATATCTAATCCGATCCGGTATGAAATTCGTGGTTGAACAACCCGAGATAAAAAAGAGATTGGATGTATATTTATCCGAGAAGCTGGAAATGACCCGCTCGGCGGTTTCGCATATTCTGAAAAGGAATGAGGCGTCAGTGAACGGCAAGCCGGCAAGCGCGGGTTACCGCGTCAAAGCGGGCGACGCCATCGAGACCTTGCCGACTTCGCCGGCGGAACTGCCGGCCGAGGAGGGTCTTTTGGCGATCGTCGGCGAAACGAAGGATTATCTCGTCGTCGACAAGCCGGCCGGCCTCACCGTTCACGCGACCTCCGTTCGCAAGACCGGCACGCTCGCGAACCTGCTTTTGAATTATTTTCCGGCCATCCGCGAGGTCGGCGAGCCGCACCGGCCCGGCATCGTCCACCGCCTTGATCGCGACGTTTCCGGTTTGATGCTCGCTGCCAAAACACAAAAAGCTTACGATTATTTCAAGAAACAATTCGCCGAGCACAAGATCAAAAAAGAGTACTGCGCCGTGGTCCTTGGAACGATGAAACAGGACGCCGGCACCATCGACGCGCCGCTCGGCCGGAACCGCAAAGGAAGAATGGCGGTCAAAGCTGACGGCCTCGCCTCGGTCACGCATTTCGAGGTTTTGCGGCGCGGCAAAAAATCGACTTTGCTAAAGATCATTACCGAGACCGGGCGCATGCACCAGATCCGCGTGCACCTTAAATACGTGAGCCACCCCGTAGCGGGCGACGCGCTTTACGCGCCGGCGAATGCGGCCCTGAAACCCAAGCGCCTGCTTCTCCACGCCTCCAAGCTCGGCTTTACCGACATGGAGGGAAATGAAGTTTCTTACGAATCCGAGATGCCGCCTGAATTTACTAACATTCCATAGGGTTTAGGGTATAGCGTCTAGAGTTTAGTAAAAATCCTTTATTCTTTCTCTATACCCTATACCCTTGACCCTATACCCTATGATAATAACTATCGCCGGCACGCCCGGCTCGGGAAAAACTTCGGTCGCGAAAGAACTCGCCAAGCGCCTCGGCTACAAATTACTATCCGCCGGCGACCGCATGGCCGAGATCGCCGAAGAAAACCATACGACGCTCGACGAGCTGTTGTCGCGCGGCGACGACGTTGACCGCTTGGTCGACGCCCATCAGAAAAAGATCGGCGAAACCGAGGACAATATCATCGTCGAGGGAAAGATCGCCTGGTTCCTGATCCCCAAGTCGTTCAAGATCCTCGTCACTTGCGCGGATGACGAAGGCGCGCGCCGTATTTATAACGACCAAAAATCAGGCCACCGCCCCGACGAGCCGAATTACCGATCTATCGAGGACGCGAAAAAGATCATCGCCGAACGCGTCGCCCGCTTTACCGACAAGTTCAATCGTCTTTACGGCGTTAAAAATTACATTGACCCGAAAAACTTTGATTTCGTCTTGGACACGACGAACTCCACGGGGCCGAATGAGAACGCGGACAAAATAATGGAAAAATTAAAAAACTTCCAATAAATAATGAAGACCTGCGCGGCGGACCGGCAGGTCTTCTTGGTTCGAGGGCGGTTCGATCGCGCTAGACGTAGAAGACGCGTTCGAGATTCCGTTCGGCGGCCTCGTCCGAGGGCATGAGCACGCGCGAAAAATCCACGAGCGTTCTTCCCTCCGGATGGATTTCATAGGTCATTCGCGTCGCGTCGGGCGCGGAACCGGTCTTCAGGACGCCGACGCCCATGCCGACGGTGAAGAGAGCGAGCGCCAGGTCCTGAAGCGTGGTCGCGGTGTTGCCGCCGTTTCCGAAGAGTTCGCGAAGGTGCGGACGGATGGGCGCGCGGTCCAGCTCGACCGCTTCGGGATGAACGACGACCTCAAGGGTCGGCCTGGAGCCGGGCTCGCCCGGAATGTCCAGATTGAGACAGACATGGCCGCGGCGCGAATCCGGATTGGACTTGAAGGTGCGGGAAATCCTGGCAAGCGAATGCGAAAAAGTTCTCTCCATGGGTTCTCCTTCCGCCTGGAAGATAACAAATAATACCCGGCCGGTCAAGGGGTCTTGCCAAAAATTAACGATCTGTGTATACTTTAAACCACTAATGAATCCCCCCGGAAACGGGGTTATTTATATGGAAGAAACCAAGCAAACAACCGACGAAACCAAAACAACGGAACCCGCGGCCGAAGCGCCGAAGGCGGCTGAAGCGAAGCCGGCCGGCAAGCGCCGCTGGGACATCCGGCCCGGCATGACCGTCAAGGTTCACCAGAAGATCCGCGAGATCACGCCCAAGGGCGAAGAAAAAGAGCGCGTGCAGATCTTTGAAGGCATCATCTTGGGGATCCGCGGCGCCGGCGCCTCGCGCACCTTCACCGTGCGCAAGGATTCGTACGGCATTGGCGTTGAGAAAATTTTCCCGATGGACTTGCCGACGATCGTGAACGTTGAGCCGGTAAAGCAGGCCAAGGTCCGCCGCGCCAAGATCTACAACATCAAGAACTACACCAAGAAGCTCAAAGAAAGATCGCTCCAATAAGGAGCGATTTTTCAATATCCAGTAATATTGTCTCCCTGAGCCTGACGAAGGGTATTTTTTGCTAGAGGGAGGGACTCGGAGTTAGCGAAGCCCGCCCCTCCCTCTCGCCTCTCCCACCCCGGCACGCAGACTGCTCGTACCTCGCAGTTATAGAAGCCCCGCTAGGGCGGGGCTTTCTACCTTTAAATTTTTATTAAAGCCA
>Ga0182019_10001861_pt1 | contig 10748 bp, 7 predicted proteins | sample 812E2MmetaG_FD_120483 | JGI IMG/M metagenome (GOLD analysis project Ga0182019, IMG submission 120483) | Permafrost microbial communities from Stordalen Mire, Sweden - 812E2M metaG | ecosystem: Environmental > Terrestrial > Soil > Wetlands > Permafrost | place: Sweden: Stordalen | collected...
GCAGTGTGCGCCACTCATTAGCGATCTTTGCGAATGAGCGGGCGGGCAGTCACTTGCGCAGCTATTTGTCCAAGCTCCAGAGTCCGACGTAGTAAATCGCGGCATCGAAAACTTGAAAGGCTAAACGAGAGGACAAACCGCTAGGACGCGGCCTTGCGCACCTGCCGCTTTTGCTAGCAGAGGGTTGCTGTGTTACAGAAGAAAAATGGGTCCGGCCGGGTGAGAGAGTTCAAGCCCCGGCTGGACCCTTACAGGCTATTCAGAGTTACCGCGCTGTTCGGTGCTGGTAGCGGTGATCTTGCCATAAATTCCGTCAGCTTCGTCGTTCGCGCCGGCGGTGAAATACAGTTCCGTGGCGAGGCCACTAGTCGCGTTCTCGCCCCCGAAGCTCAATCCCCAGAGTCCGCCGATCGCTAGCGGAGTGCCGTTCTGGTCCAGGAACGTGCCTTCCAATTTCCCGCTGACCGCATTGAACGCATGGATCCAACCATCGCCGAAGTTGCCGATCAGCAGGCGATGGCTGAATGGACCGAAGTCCCCAGGCGCCTGCGCAATCCCCCAGGGTGCATTGAGGAAGCCGCCATGCTGCAGCCGCAGCAGAAGTTTTCCCGAAACATCGAACACGTCAACGAAGCCCAACCCGGGGCCGTGGTCCTCATCGTGCGAGCCCGGCTTCCGGTGCGCGAAGGTAACCACAATGTTGCCCCCCACATTCTGTATCCCGAACGGAGCGTAATTCGCGGGCAGATTCGGATCGAGGAAACCACCGGACACATGGACGGGATGGAAGTGTCCCTCGAATACATCGACCCCGCCACTCTGGAAGTTGGTGGCGTACAGCCGCGGACCCTGCGCGGTCGTCGCTAGTGCGAGCCCTTTATAGACCGCGTTGCCGGAATGATTCACTTTCACGATCGCACTCGTCGGATTCGCGCCGGGATTCCAGCCGGAAATCGTGCCGTCTTCGGTGGCGAACAGGAAGAACGCCGATTGCCCTGGACCAACTTCGAACGCGCCGGTGTAATTAAAGACCGTTCCAGTCGGTGTTCCACCCGGCTGTCCATCGGGCGCGGGAATCGAAACCACCAGCGGCTTGGGCGCGCCGGTGCTGTCGTACAGAGTCGACAACGACGTGCCGTTGTCGGAAAGCCACCAGGGTGAGCCCGACGAGCGCGACATTCCCCAGGGATTCACGAGGTTGGGATCGATGTTCGCCGCGGTAGGCGAGGTGCTGGAATTGTCCGCGGTGAGATCGGTTCTCGTGTAATGCTGCGCCAGCGCGTTGCTGGCCGCCATCAGGATTAAAGTCAAAGTGAGCGCGGCCGTCCCGGCCGCATGCTTCCAATTCCGTGAGCGCGACATGGTGTTCTCCTTTACAATTTGTCAGTGTTAGATGAACCTAGGGTTCCACTCAGGTCCAGATTCCCTAGATTCGACGCAGGTTCACGGTAAGCGGCAGGCAGTGATCGAATGTCACGAAATTGTAAAAGAAGGGTCACTTTTTAAGCAGGGAGACCGCTGGAGAGGAAAGAGATGGTTGTTTCCGTTTGTTGTTGGTGAAGGCGATATTGCAACAACAATGCGTTTAGAACGTCCAAACAAAACCTGATTTACAGTCCTCTACCTAAAGCAGGAGAATTAGCTGGGTGAATCCGTCCTGAATACCGCAACGGCCGGGCCGGACTTGGTGAACGGTTCGAGGGGTGCCGAGGCCCTGGGCACGGGGTGGCTTTGGTAGTGATGCTTAACATCCTTGTGGAGGGGTACCTGAATTTGCCGAAGGTATGGCCTCCGTTCTAGATGTGACAGAGTTGGATCGGGCATCCCGGGAGAGGATTCGCCATTGGCCACCGACTACGCACGGCTCACCGAGAACCTTCTCCGCTTCTACGACTTCACGAATAAGGTCGTGCTTTTCGTCGGGGCGGGAGGGAGGCAACTGCTCGACCCCTCCGCCGGAACAAAGAAGCTGATCGCCATTGATCAGGATGTCGAGGCCCTTAGGGAACTAGCGGCGAACGTTGCCGCAAAGGGCATACAGGATTTCGTGGAGGTTGTTGGCAGCAAGTTCGAGGATGTCGCACGGTCAGGCGATGTGGTCTATTTCGAATTTTGTTTGCACGAGATGGCCGATCCCCAGAAGGCGCTGACCCATGCCAAGAATCTGGCACGCGACATCGTGGTATTCGACCATTCGCCCGGCTCAGAGTGGATCTTCTACGGTGCGGAAGAGGACAAGGTTCGCCGCAGCGCGCAAGCCATGGAGTGCTTCGGCTTGCGCGGCCGTGAGAGGTTTCACACGGAACAGCGGTTCGGGGACTACGCCGAACTCCTCGCCAAGGTGAGTGCGCAAGGGCCTACGGCAAGCCAGCGCACGCAGCGCTTTGCAGGGGCCACGAACATCGTCATTCCCATGCGCTACGAACTCAACCTGTTGTAGCAGAACCAAAGACTTTCGCGATTTATCGATCTTTCGTTCACGCCTGAGCCGCTAAAGGTAGTCCGACCATACCGAACGTGTTCCGGTTTCCCTTCATGTTCCCGGCTCGATCCTGCAACAATCACGCATCGGTGTCTGGAAGCCACCTTGGCTCTGCAGCTTGGCAAAGCATAAATGTGAGTTCGCGCTCCTAGAATCGACTGATGGCTTAATGAGTTTTGCAACAGTTTGATATCAGCAACAATTAGATGGTCCCCGCTTTGGTCAACAGGCGAGCTAGTTGGAGCGTCACCGAGTGAGCCTACCCTCTATTCCGAAAGAAGCGAACCGCTACGTAGAGCACTGCCACAATTATTACGGCCTCAATCAAAAGCCTCATTTCGCAGCCCTCCCGAATGCAGCCCGATTGTCTCACCGATCCTGCACAGCAGCCAACAGGCAAGGGTCAGAGCATCAGCCCCTGGAACTCCGTCAGAAAACTGCGCTCCGAAGAAGAAGTAGCTGATAACTGACGGGACGAGACAGACGAGACAAAAAGTGGGGATGAGCCCCGTCAGCCCGTTGTCACGACTACACGCCGCCCGATGTCTGCGCGGCTTTTCTTCATATCACACGGCGGGGGAGCGGTAGCTGTCGAAACCACGATGACACCAACAATGCACACTCTCTCTGGTCGGTAAAGCCTGCGTTCGCGGCTCCCCCAGGAGCGTGTGTTCTTCCTCGTGGCGGGGTAAGATATCAGCGCTCACCGGGGGCTCTCATGAGCCGCGTTGTCATCGCCGTCTTCTTCTTCGTCTCGATTCTCTTCGCCCTGCTATTTGCCCAGGACGCCGAAATGCTTCGCCACTTCGATTACGACCGGAAAGCTCCGCTCGACGTGCAGGAAGCCGGCGTCGAACAGCGCGGCGACGTCGCCATCCACGACATTTCCTACGTCAGTCCCAAGGGCGGACGCGTACCGGCGTATCTAGTCGTCCCCAAAGGCAAAGGACCGTTTGCCGCCGTGATCTGGGGGCACTGGTATCAGGACGGCTCGCCGTTTCTGAACCGCAAGGAGTTTCTCGACGAAGCGGTGGCGCTGGCGGTCTCAGGCGTAGTCTCGCTGCTTACCGATGGCCCGATTGCGCGGCCAGGATTTGTGCGCGATCCCGATCCGCTGGGCGACACGCAGATCAACGATCGTGTGCAGCAGATTCTCGATATGCGGCGAGGCGCCGATCTGCTGCTCGGGCGCGGCGATGTGGATCCGAAACGGCTCGCCTACGTCGGCCACAGTTACAACGCGGGAACGGGCGCGTTTCTGGCGGGAATCGACAAGCGTTTCAAGGCGTTTGTGCTGATGGCCGGCAACCTCTCGGACGAAGTGGACATGAAGTCCAGGGAATGGCAGGGATTCCGGAAACAAATTGGTCCGGAGAAAGTGGACGCCTTCTTCGTTAAGTACGCTTGGCTCGATCAAGGAAAATACATCGCCCATGCGGCGCCCGCTTCGGTTTTTCTGCAATACGCAACGAAAGAGGACTTCCTCACACCGGCGCGCGCGCGTGAGTATTTCGCGATCGTCAGCGAACCGAAGGCGTTGAAGTTTTATGAGGCGCCGCACGCGCTGAACGCGGAAGCTCGCCACGACCGCATCGCATTCCTGGTCAAGGAATTCAATCTCAAGCCTCCCGATCCGGCGGCGATGGCGCGCGTGCCGGAACTGGTGCAGCCGCCAGATGATCGGAAATGAATTCCGTCGCAAGATCGGGAATAGACTCCGCCGGAAGATCCGAAATAGATGAGGCGGGCGCCGACCAAGCCCCGAAGGCGTCTGACGCTAGCCCGGCGCTTCAGCGCCGGGACACGGTGAGAAGACCCAGCTGATCCAGAAGGGACGACTGAAATTCAAACTCACTGCGTCCACCTTTTTCATCCCCGCTAGACCCTCAACTCCACCACCGTGGCCCCGCCGCCGCCTTCGTTGGATGGGGGCTCTGTGACAGACTCAACGTGCGGGTGCTTTTGCAGATATTGGCGCAGGGCCTTGCGCAAGATGCCCATGCCGCTGCCGTGCACAATTCGCACACGGGGCATTCCGGCCAGAAACGCACGGTCCACGAATTTTTCTACTTCGCTTGTGGCTTCGTCCACTGTGCGGCCGATGACGTTGATTTCGCTGGGCGTGGTCAGGTGGCTGATTTCGTTTTGGAGCTTGACGGTGATGCCTCGGGAGCGCGCGGCTTCGACGGGTGAGGATTGCGACTGCGCGTTTCCTTGCGCGCTCACCAGCACTTCGGCGATGTCCTCGCGGTGGATCCGCATTTTCATGGAGCCGATTTCGACGTCAAAGTGATGGTCGCCAATTTTCTTCTTAACCACGGCGGCGCGGCCCATCGACTTGAGCTTCACCGTGTCGCCTTCGGAGACGTGCTTCACCAGACTGGGCTGGGCGTTTGGGTCGCCACGATCGGCACCGGTCGCATGGGCTACCACGGTGGCATCGAACTGCTCGCGAAATTCGCGGCGCATTTTGGCGATGCGGCGTTCGGCGTCTTTGGACAGTTTCTGCGCCGCGGCGCGGTCCTGCACGGCGTTCACGGTTTCACGCGCGTGATACTCGAAGTCGCGGAACAGAGCGTCCAGCTTGTTTTCCATCTCGCGAATTTTCGCTTGCTGCTCTTTGCGGCCTTCGTTGGCCAAATGCGACTTCTCGCGCTCCAGTTCCTGCTCGCGGACCTGCATGCGGTTGCGCTCGGTTTCGAGGTTGCGAAGGTCGGAGTGCAGGCGATCCAGGAAGCGCGCTACGTCTTGCGTTTGCGAGCCCAGGCGAGAGCGTGCGGATGTGATGATAGCGGAATTCAGTCCAAGCCGTTGCGCGATGTTGATTCCCGCGGAGGCTCCGGGAACCCCGATCTTCAGTTCGTAAGTTGGCTGCAGCGTGGTTTCGTCGAAGCCGACCGAGGCGTTGATTACGCCGGGCGTGTTCGCGCCATAGACTTTCAGCGAGGTGTGGTGAGTGGAGATCACGATCATGCATCCGGTTTGACGGAAGTGCTCGGCGATCGCGACGGCGAGCGCGGCACCTTCTTCGGGATCGGTGGCGGAGCCGAGTTCGTCGAGCAGTACCAGCGAATTAGGGGTCGCACTGCGCGAGATGAAATCAATGTTCGTAACGTGGGCTGAGAACGTCGATAGATTCTGCTCGATCGATTGATAGTCTCCAATGTCGGCCAGAATGGCGTCGAACACGGGCATGTCGGCGCGGTCGGCGGGAACGGGAATGCCCGATTGGGCCATCAGTGCGAGCAGCCCCAGCGTTTTCAGGGAGACGGTTTTGCCCCCGGTGTTGGGGCCGGTGATGACTAGCTGGCGGTGATCGCCTTCCATCTCGATAGTGACGGGAACTATCTTCGCACCCTTCAGCTTTAGGTTGCGCTCTAGTAGCGGATGTCGAGCGCGGTGGAGGAGCAGGCGAGCTTCGCTCGCGATGGACCCTTCGACTTCGCTCAGGGCAGGCTCACGAAGGCGTCCGTCCCCACGCGAGTCTCGGACGTTCGAAGGTCCCTGCTGCGCTACCGCTCCCTGGGACAGGCTCACGGCGACGCAGTTGTAGTCTTCTGCGAAGCGAGCTTTGGCGAACTGGAGTTCCAGTTCGGCCAGGATGTCGGCGGCGGTTAGGATCGCCTCCGCGCTTTCTCCGATCTGGCGCGTCATCTCTAAGAGGACGCGATGGATCTCGGCTTGTTCTTCATCGAGCAGGCGGACCAGTTCGTTGTTCTGTTCGATGGTTTCAAGCGGCTCGACAAAGACGGTTTGTCCGCTGGAACTGGCGCCGTGGACTACTCCCTGTACACGGCGTTTCTGCTCGACTTTCACCGGGATCACGAAACGCTCGCCGCGAATGGTGATGAGTTCGTCCTGGACCGTGCCGCCTTCGGCGAGTTTGCGGAGGTAGCCACGCAGCGATTCCTGGATCTGACGCTTTTGCTTTTCGATCTCGCGGCGAATGCGGTGCAGTGCAGGGGAAGCGCGATCGTCGAGTGTGCCGTCGGGCAGGATCTTGTTGCGGAACACGCGCAGGAAGTCGGTGAAGTCTTGAATACCGGCGGAGAGCTTGGCTACGGCGGTCCAGTCGGAACGCATCGCGGCGGGAGGCTGACTTACAATCTCGCGCCACTCGGACGCGCGGTCGGCTACTAGAACTACGTCGCGGATCTCGGTGGTTTCCAGGGCGGCTCCGGCGATGCGGGATTTCTCAATCAGCTTTCTTACTTCCGGGAGGCCGGCGAATTCGAAACGTCCGCCAACGCGGCGATACTCGCGGACTTCGGTGGTGAGCTGTTGCTGGGTTTCAATCCATGCGCGATCGAGTGAAGGAAGAAGTTCCGCAATGCGGCGCTGGCCCAAAGGCGAAGAAGCGTAACCGGCGAGCAGGTCGCGCAAGGTCTCGAACTCGAGCAGGCGCGAACTAGTGTGGGCTACGGGATTGGGCACGAAAGACATGCGTTTTTATGGTACAACGCAGGGCGAGTTTCCGTCGGATGGGATACCTTGTTAACCACGAAGGAGACGAAGGCAATTACGAAGTGGCACCAGAAAGCCTGCGGCGTTACATCTGATTTGAGGCCTGCGGTGTAAAATCGAGAGCGCTGGATCCGGCAAGGTGCCGGCGGACGGCCCCGTAGCTCAACTGGATAGAGCATCAGCCTTCGGAGCTGAGGGTTGGGGGTTCGACTCCCTCCGGGGTCGCCATTCGAAAGCCGGCTTGGCATTCCTGCAAATACAACTCCAGATCATCCCAATAGCTGCACTCTGGTTACTTGCTCGCGGCTTGGTTTCGCGGTGCAATGGCTGCTACGGAGCAAATTATGGGACGAGTTTTGGGGTTTCTGGGGACGATCATCACCATGGCGATCGGTATGTATATTTATTCGCTGCAGGTCAAGACCCTGACGCCGGGCGCTGGGAGCGGCAATCCTGAAGAAGTTGCTACCATCACGGGTGTGAAGAACGATCTGATCGGCATCGCCAGCGCCGAGCGCGGATACCTGGCGTCACAAGGGAAGTATGCTTCTCTGGATGAGTTGATTTCAGGCAACTACATCAGCTTCAAGGGCGAGCGTCCGCCATATATTTACGATGTTGAAATCAATTCTGGAAGCTTTCGGGCGACTGCCACTCGCACCACGAAGGGCGCTCCGGCACAACTGTGGATTACCGATACTATGCAAGTGCAAGCGTCGGACTGAGAATCGCTGCCCAGCCCTGAAGGCGATTTCAACGAACGGCTGAGCGGCATCGCTGATTGGAAGAGTCGGGGTCAGGTTTTCTTCCATTCCGTCAAGGACATTAGTTCGTCCATGATTTCCTGCAATCTTTGCAATCGCCGTTCCTGATCGGAAGCCCCGATCATTTTCTTGCCGCCTTGCAGGTACAGGCGGTTTGCTTCACTGATCTCGGCGATTTCTTCTCGCAACTTTCCAACGCGCTCTTTGACGGACTGGGGCATAGGGATAGGCTAGCAGAGCTTCTCGGACCTGGGCAAAGTTGTTTTCCGACTTCGTTGACAGGGGGCAATGGCAGCGGCTACTATCGAGGACCGTAGCGGGTTTCCGGCCACCCCCCCCGGACGGTAGACTTTACCCGGAACGATGGATAGTGTCGGCCACAGGCACCTAAACCAGATTCTCACCGAAATCAAATACTTCTCCGAGGTTGATCAGAATGAGTTTTACCAAACACTCGCTTTCCCATGTTCGTGTGCTGTGCCGGTTGGTTTTGTTTGCGGGCATGTTGTTCGCAGGATTTGCCCAGGGGCAAGTGAGCCTTACGCAGTTGAGTGAAGACACTTTTACCGATACTCCAAGTCAGCACGCGACCGAGGTCGAACCCGGCACGTTCTCCTATGGCTCGACGATTGTAAGCGCCTTTCAGGTGGCTCGGATTTTCAGCGGAGGAGGCGCCGATATTGGGTTTGCGACTTCTGTCGACGGCGGCGCGAGTTGGACTAATGGGTATTTGCCGGGAATTACGATTTATCAGGGCGGAACGAACTCGGCAGCCAGCGATGCGGCGGTGGCGTATGACGCTTTGCATAACGTCTGGCTGATCTCGACATTGCCGATCGGCAGCAACACTTCGGTGGCGGTGAGCCGGTCGACTGACGGGATCCACTGGGGCAATCCGATCACGGTCACGGGATCGAGTGCCGCCGACAAGAACTGGATTGTCTGCGACAACACGGCCACCAGCCATTATTACGGGCACTGCTATTCGGAATGGGACAACACCGACAACGGCGACGAGATCCTGATGAGCACGTCGACCGATGGCGGGCAAACATGGGGCCCGGCGCTGGCCACGGCGGGGCAGGACTTTGGCATCGGCGGCGTGCCGGTGGTGAAGCCGGGCGGAAAAGTGATTGTGCCCATCCTCGGATTCAATGGAGACGTAATCGCGTTCAGCTCGACGAACGGTGGAAAGAGCTGGACGAAGGCAGTGAATGTTGCCAGTGATATCAGTCACGGGGAGGCGGGGGGTCTGCGGAGCGCGGGCTTGATCTCGTCGGCGATGGATGCGGGGGGGAAGGTGTACGTGATGTGGCCGGATTGCCGCTTCCGCACGAACTGCTCGTCGAATGACATCGTGTACAGCACTTCAACAACCGGGACGACATGGTCGGCGGTCAAGCGCGTGCCGATCGATGCGGTTACGAGCACGGTGGATCACTTCATCACGGGTGCGGCGATTGCGGCGGGCACGACGGGAGCCAAGGCCCACATCGCGCTCGTTTATTACTTTTATCCGGTGTCCAATTGTGTGAACAACTGCTCGCTGAATGTCGGTTTTATTCAGTCTTCGACAGGAGGCTCGACGTGGACGACGGCCGAGACGCTGGCCGGTCCAATGCAGCTGTCGTGGCTGCCGGGTACGTTCTCGGGGACGATGGTTGCGGATTACGTTTCGGTGGGATTTGCGGGCGCCAAGGCTTTTCCGGTGTTTGCGGCGGCGCAAGCGAAAACGGGATCTCTTTTCCACGAGGCGATCTACACCACGGCAGCGGGCCAGGCTCGATCCACGCCGGAACTGGAACTCATGAGTGCGGCGGGGGATGTTCCGGTGCCGAATGCGCACTCCGATCACGGGCCGATGGAATACCTGGATCAGGAGCACTTGATTCCGATTGCGGAGAAGCGGCCGCCCGAGCGAAACCGTTAACCACAAAGGGCACGAAGGAACGCCTTGCAGGTAGTTGGCTGTTTTGAATTATTTCGCCTTCTATGAGAATGCCGGTCTATGTCAAGTAAAACTTTGACGACTGGATGTTTTTGCTGTTGCAGTTGCCCTTCATAACATTCACCTTCCCTCCTAGCTGAGCCATTTGCAGAGCGGCCCGGAGCCGTCAAGGGCGCGTTCTGTGCGGCGACAGCGAACCCTTGACGGCGAGGACCGCTCTGCCACACTTCCGCTAGGAGGGAAGGTGGGCCGATGTGCGCTGGATCTTCTTGTCCGATCGAGCGCGGTTCCCCAAAGCTTCGCTTTTGCGCTACTACTACTGTCGCCACCCTTCCATCCGCACTCTCGATGAGCGTTTCTTGCGCTCGGTGCAAGTTGGGTGTTCTCGTTTCAGTCGGTGCTGCCACCTGATTTTCGACCTTTCGTCCATCTCTCGATGGAAGTGGGCCAGGCGATTGACGCAGTCACCGGAACTCGGCGCTTAAACTTTGGGGCTCTCGCATTCTTAAATTTCTTGGATCGAAACTACGCCGTAAGCTTCTCCACTCACCCACAGCCGATGCAACAGCACTGACAGCTTGCGCGCCACCGCGATCACCGCTCGTTTCTTCCCATTCTTTCCCCCTCGCTCCGCCAGCTTCAGTCCCCACCGTCGCAGATCGCTGTCCGCTCCAAACGGTCCCAGAATATGGTGCGCCCCCTGCACCAGCAACGTTCGCAGGTACGCATCTCCCTCTTTACTAATGTGCAATTGCGGTTCGCTCTGCCCCGAGTTCCTCCGTCCCGGCTGTAACCCGACATAGCAGCCCGCATCCCGGCTCTTGCCAAAACGATGCGCATCTTCCAGCGTCAGCACATAGGTCAACGCGATCAACGTCCCCAATCCCTTCACCTGCGTCAGTCGCGCCACCTCCGGGTAACTCTGCTTCGCGATCTGCTCAATGCGCTCGTTATATTCCACAATCCGTTCGCTCAGCGACTCGATCGCTCCCAGCAACGGTTCCAGTGCCGTTTTCAGTTCCGGACTCAGCTCCTGCGCCTTCACTGGGTTCATGTTCCGCGGATTGCAGCCGCGCAACCGTTCTCCGTA
>Ga0182019_10001863_pt1 | contig 10742 bp, 5 predicted proteins | sample 812E2MmetaG_FD_120483 | JGI IMG/M metagenome (GOLD analysis project Ga0182019, IMG submission 120483) | Permafrost microbial communities from Stordalen Mire, Sweden - 812E2M metaG | ecosystem: Environmental > Terrestrial > Soil > Wetlands > Permafrost | place: Sweden: Stordalen | collected...
CGACCGCCGCTGCTGCGACCCGCACGCGTTCCCCGAAGGAAGCTGCCTCCAGGCCCTCGGTGCCGCAGGATCTGATCAAGGCCAAGAAGCAGGTTTCGAACGATCCGCTCGACGGGCTCTAGCGAACGCCCGTTCGAGGGCAATCGCTTCGGCCACGACCACGGCCACGTCTGCGGCCAAGCGCGGGTGTGCGGCTGTCGCGGGATTACCGCCTCTCTTGCGGGTCGCGCTGTGGTAAAAACGCCGGCATGAGCGGCCGTGAGCTTTTCGAATGCAACCGGGCTCGACTCCTCGATCTTCTCAAGCGATTGTCCTACGAGGAGCGCGAAGTCATCCTTTCGTCGGGCCAGAAGAGCAATTTCTACATCGACTGCAAGCAGGCTGTGTTGAGCGCCGAGGGCCACTTCCTGGTAGGCTGGTTGTTCAACCGAGTGATTGCCGAGAACGCCCCCGAGGTTGAGGCCGTGGGCGGCTTGACCATGGGCGCTGATCCGCTGGCCTCCGCTGTGGCCACGGTCAGCTACCTGGGCGGGCGGCCTCTGGATGCCTTCTACGTGCGCAAAGAGGCCAAGGGCCATGGCACCGCGCAATGGTTAGAGGGGCGCAAGCTGCTTCGTCCAGGGATGCCGGTCGCGATCCTTGAGGACGTGGTGACCACAGGGGGCTCTGCCCTCAAGGCGATTACGCGCGCGCGCGAATTTGGCCTCAAAGTCAGCCTGATCGTCGGTCTGGTGGACCGCGAAGAAGGTGGCCGCGAAGCACTGGAGCGGGAGGCACCGCTGCACACTATCTTCCGGCGGAGGGATTTCATCTAATGGGTTCCCCGTGCCTCTGCAGCAGGGGGCGTCTGCTCTGGCTTGCGTGTGCTGTGGCGCTGGTCGGGTGCGCGGAGGCGACTCCCAAGCCCGTCGATTTTTCCGACGCCACGCGAGACTATCAGCAGACCGACTACCCGTCAGTCCATGAGAGATGGACGCGACACGCGAAGCTGTGGCAGTGGAACGTAGGCACCGTGATTGAAGCGTGGGCGACCTACAAGAGCTGGGATTTCCGCCAGGCCTATGTGGCGTACTACGCGAGCATCTATGAGGACAGCGATCGCTCCGCGCTCCTGCGTTCGCAGCTTGAGGCGTCGCGGGCCAGTTGCGAATTCCATGTGGCTGTGCAGGCGACCACGGACAAATGGAACGATCTGGAGCGCAAGAACACGACCTGGCGAGTGACTCTGCTTGACGCCACAGGGGCCGAATTGGGGCCCACTTCGATCCAAGCCGTGAAGTTGCCTGAACTCTACGAGAGCCAGTTTTTCCCTAGCCGAACCGAATTCACGCGCAGCTATGAGATCAGCTTTGCCTGCCCTAGCAATGGCGGACAGCCTTTTGCCGGCCCGGCAAGTGGTCGCCTGGTCCTGCGGTTTGCTGGCCCGATGGGCCGCATCGAACTGGTCTGGGACGGCAAGTAGCGGCCCGGGCAGCCAGCTCTGCCTTGATTTCAGCCGTGTCTCTTGGGCGGCCCTCGCCTAGGCGAGCCCTTGGCCGCTCCTCGGCTGCCAGGTTCATCCAGGTCAGCGAAGTTGTCCTCGGTCTCGCGCTTGTAGAGATCCGCTTCGCGGGCGAAGAAGTCACGCTCGACATCATTGAAGGTACCGCTGATCCGGCCGGTGGCCCTTCCGGGCTGCGCTGCCTCGCGGTGACTGTCGGGCGTGGGCCGGGCTGCGGTTACGTCGCTGCCTGTTCCGCGGGGTTGGCTCTTGCCCGAAGCCGTGCCCGGGGAGCTGGTTCGTGACTCGGCCAGGCCCGCGCGCCCCGGCGCGGCTGCCGGCCGAGGCTTGGGCGCATCGAGCTTCTGCGCCTCCGCTACCAGAGCCGGATCGAGCGCGACCGAGAGGCCGCCCTGTGGCGTCTTGAAAGTGTTCGCCGACGAGCGCGAGGACGGCGAAACTGAAAGCGTACCCGTCACCTTGGCGGCGCGGCTGGGCTTCGACGGGGAAGAGGCAGGGGCTTTCGCCGCGGGAGCGGCGGCAGCATCCGGCTGCGCAGGCGTGTCAGCCGGGGCCGGCTCGGCACGCATCGGCTCTGCTGACTTCGGGGGACCAACCGGTGTGGTGGCTTTTTCCAGTCGGCCGAGTTCGGCCATCAAGACGGGATCGAGCTGGACCGATGCGCCTCGGCCCGGGGTCTTGGTCACGGTCGAACGCGGCGATGGATGGACGGAAAGGGTACCTGTCACCCTGGCGCTGCGAGATCCATCGCCCGCAGCGGGTGAGACCGACCCGCTAGCAGCGGGGGTGGTCCCGGAGCTGTGCGAGGCGGCGGGAGCGCGCTCTCCGACAACAGAGGTCGCGTCTTCTTGGGAAGCTATCGTGGAGACGACCGAGGCAGGGGCGACGTCCATCCCTGCTTTCGCGAGCGTGTGGGCGGCAGCCGCTGCAACCGACTGTGGGAGTGGCGCGACAGGCGCCTCTGCCTGGGCTAGCGAGTTGGCCTCGGAAGTGAGCTCGGGATCGATTTCGACCGAAATACCACCACCAGGGGTCTGCGCGGCTGCGGTTGAACGCCGGTGGCCAGACGAGGGCACCACTTGCATCGTGCCCGTCACCCGACCAGTGCGTGCGGCAGAAGCGGCGGGCGCGGCCGGGGTCTCGACCGGAGCGGTTGCTTGGGTTGGCAAGGTGGCGGCTTCCACCAGGCCCAGGTCGATGGTAACCGACGGCCGGGTTCGCCTATCGGGCTTGGATTGACGCCGGTCACCTGTCGAACGAAGGTCGATGCTGCCCGAAGCCCTGGCCTTGTTTGCGTGCGTGGCTTGTGCGACGGGCGCCGCGGGCGCAGGCGCGTCGGGTGCGGGGGCGTTGGCCGCCTCCATCCCGATGATGGGAGTGCCGCGCACAGGCGTCTCAGCCGACGTGCGACGTTGTACCTTCCGGCGATCCGGACCGGCGGTTCGGTTGTCGATCGAACCAACACGTGCGGGAGCCGGCTTCGGCGCTGAGGCGGGTGCGTCCTCGGGGCCCACAATGCGGGCGGTTTCCCAGAACTTTTGCAGCGGCGGTGTGGGCACGGCGGTTCCGTCCTGCGGCGTCCGCCGGGCCAAGACCCCCAGATCCGCCAAGCGGGTGAGGATACGTACGGTGTCGAAGACGCGGAATGGGCTATCGTCGACGATGTCGGTCAGCGTGCGCCGCCCGTCGCAAAGCCGGAGCACCGGCGCGACCTCAGAGGGCACCGTGGCACTTTTCAGTTTTGCGTCGTTTTTCTCGTACACTGACGAGGCTGGCCCGATGCCTTGGATGGCGTGGTTGTAGTCGCGCACGAAGCGCTCCGCTTCGTCCATGATTTGGTCGAAGCGCTGGTTGAACTGCGCCCGTCGGGCCACCGCGCGTAGGCGCAGCTCGACTTTGGCGTCATCCCACAACAGGAGACGATGGATCGCGGGCGGGCCCTGTAGTGATCCCACCTGGGCTCCGGCCAGCTCGCCCTCCGAAAACAGGATTTCGCCCCGGTGATTTGCGCGCGCGACTTGCAGCACACCCGAGCGCAGCAGCCCACTCATCACGCGGAGGATCGAGAAGAGTCCAAAGTCGGCGAGCGTGCCTTCGATTTTTTGCTCGCGGCCCGGTTCACGCGCATCTTGATTGGAGAGTGAGACGAGAATTCGACTGGCGGCGATCACGTCGCGTACGAAGACCGGCGTAGGCAGAAGATCGCTCGACCCGCAGTCGAGCACGCTTGCGCGCAAGCTGGCGGGGCCGATGACCAACAAAGGCAGGGTGCGAGTTTCTTCGCTGGAGCGGAGCTGGCGAAGCAAGGCCAAGGTTTTGTCGTACGGCTCGCGTGCGGCAATCACCAGGATGTCCGCGGCAGAAGCCTTGACCAGCAGAGCCGCCACCTCTGGACCAAGGCAGGCCGTACTGCGCCAGTCAACCCCCTGGAAGCCGTAGACGAGCGATTCGAGCCCCTTCAGGTCTGAGTCGACAAGTAGCGCGGCGGATGTACGGGCCATTTTTCTGCTGGGAAGAAGCGAGAACCGAGAAGCAGACTAGTCCAGTATAGCCAGGGAGCGGCGCCAGCACACTACGATTAGATGGTGACGAGCTTCCAGGATGGGTGCGCAGAGCGTGTGATCCCCGTCACTTTTTTTGAGGTGCCGCCCGGATTTGAACCGGGGAATAAGGGTTTTGCAGACCCTTGCCTTACCACTTGGCCACGGCACCGGACTTCCTCGCCCGCGTATCTAGCACAAACTCAGCAGAAAGCGGCAAGCCTGTCGCCGGCTTGTCGAGTGCGCAGTTTGGCACAGGGAAAGGGGCTCTTCTGCGACGCCTGAACATTTGAATAGTCGCGGCTCACAAGACTTGTTGGAATGGGACTATGATGGCAGGAGGTGTCCTTTCTGCCTCGCCTCGGCAAATATCAACTAGACGGCCGGCTCGGGCTCGACGGTGTCGTCGAGAGCTACCGTGCCCATCGGGTTGATGGCGATCCGCGCGCGGCGAGCCAAGCCGAGTTGTTCGTGGTCAAACTGCTGCGTGCCGAGCGCGTCCAGCGGCAGGCCTATCCACGACTGGCTTCACGGTTTCTTGCGGCGGGTCGGCGGTTGCTCGCAACTCCGACCTCGGAGGCAGGCCGCGTGGTCGAGGTCGGCGAGGAGGGGGCAGGGGCTTTCGTCGCGTCTCGCCGGGTAGCTGGGGTTGACCTTGTCGGGCTGTTGCAGGCGGCTCAGCAACGAGCCGCTTCCGGCCGCGCGGGGTTGGCCCCAGCTGTGGTCAGCGTGGTCGGCGGGCATATCGCGGAGGTGCTCTCGGCCGCTCACGCGGGCGAGACGCCGCTTTTCCACCTGGGCCTCTGTCCAGGCAACGTCCTGGTAACTCCCACGGGCGAAGTCGTGGTGCTCGACTTCGGCTTGTTTGCGTCGGTGCGCGGGTTGGTCGATCACCCCGTCGAGAAATGGTGGTTCGTGGCACCGGAACTCCTGGGCGTGGCGATTGGGCCCGAAACCTTCGACCGCGGTTTGGCTGCGGATCTCTACTCGCTGGGGGCTCTCTTGCACTTCCTCCTGCTCGGCAGGCCCGCTTGCGAGGCACGATCGCTGGCAGAGCTTTCGGATCGTAGCTGGGAGCCCTTGCGCGATATCCCCGGCGTGCCGGCAGCCATGGATGCTGCTATCCGAGCCTTGACCGCGCCCGATCCCGAGGACCGGCCTCAGGCCGCCAGTTGGCTGAGCGAATGCCTGACCAGCCACGCGGCCGCGGGTGACGCCAGTCCGCCTGTCGCCAGCAAGGCGGTGCGCGACGATTCTGGGCGCGGCGGTACAGAAAGAGATACTACGGTTTCGGCACCCGCAGTTGCCGGCTCGGTGGCGTCGCAAACCAGGGAGGCGGGTTTCGTCTCCCGGAGCTCGGTGGCTGCCGTCAGCAAAGGCCGCGTGGCGCGCCCGGGCTGGTTGGCCATGCTAGTGGTAACAGTCTGCGTTCTTCTCGTGGCTGGGTTGGGCTTACTTGCTTTCCGGCTGGCGCGGACTTTCACCGCGAAACGCGCTGCCCAGGGCGTCGCCATTGCGCAGCGCCGATCGGGCGAGACTCCACCGGTCGAACCCCAACTTAGGCTGACCTCGCGGCGGCGTTCCCCTGAGTCGTGGTTACCCGCGGTTCCCACCCCGTTGCCGGACGCGGGTACCAGGCGAGCCGCGGACGCAGCCTTGCCGCGGGCGCCCGAGAGCGATTCCATACCAGAGTTCCCGGCCGGGCGTTTTGTCGTCGAGGAGTCGGACACACCTCAGCCCCAGCGCATACCGAATCACTTGTTCGTCGACACCCAACCTCACGGCGCGCAGGTCTGGGTCGAGGGCGTCTGGAAAGGAAACACCCCGCTCGACGTGCCAACCGGCACGGGCGGCAAGCGGCTGGTGCTGGTGGCTGCGGGATACCACATGTTTCGCACCAGCTTCGATGCGCGCGAAGGCGCCATGATCCGCATTGCCCTCGATCCTGTGATCGTCCCGCTGCGCGGCGACGCTTTTCTCAATGTGGTTTGTCGCACGCCGGGAAGGTATCCGGTGTTCGTCGACGAGGTCGAAACCGGCTTGCTCTGCCCGGCCAACCGCGTGCCTGTGCCGGCGGGCGTGCATCAGGTGGGCGTGTTCGTGCCGGCCGAGCGTAAACTGGTTGCCGTGGAGATTTCGGCTCCGGCCGGGCTCAAACCGGTCGAGGTCAACCTTGCGCGATGACTAGTCGAGAACCTCGGACCAATTGAAACGCGTGAACTGTCCGGAATAGGGTGATGCCTGCACCGCACTGCCTGCGCTGATCGTGTCCGGCATGAAGGGCGTGACGTCGTCGAAGGCGTTGGTGCCTCCGAACACGTAGACCCGGCCGCCTATGACCACGGGCGAGGTGGCCGGGTTCGTGCTTTTGACCAGGTAGCCGAGTCGCTGAGTGACCACATTGGACGCCATTTGGTGGATGGTCAGGTAGGTCTTGCCGACGTCGCAGACGTTCGACGGGGAGGCGTACCACATGGTCACCACCTGGAAACCATTCCCATCGGACTTCAGAATACCGAGAGGCGTCGAGGTGGGCCGCGCAGTGGTGGGCAGGATCGTGTCGCAGACCACGGTGCCGTCACCCGCCACATGGGTCACGCCACAGATCTGGCTGGTGCCCGTGGTAAGTACGATCTGGCCAGCCGTACCCCAGGAGGTGTCCTTGACCACGCCGGTGATGTTTCCACTGTTGTCGACTTGCGCCAGCTCCTTGGCGAAAATCATTTGCGAAGCCGGAAAACTCACCGTGTCGAGGTCGAGATTCGAGTTGGTCACCTGGACCAGATAGATCTCGTGTGCATGGCTGGAGGACACGCTGTCTCGGTCGAGTTGCACCACGGTGGGTGAGAAGTGCAGTGGTTGCTTGCAGGTGAAGTTGTAGGCCAAGCTGAGGCCGCCGGCCAGAGTGTAGCGCCAGAGCTGTCCCGCGGTGTCGCCGAAGTAGGCTGCGACCAGCTTGTCGCTCTGATTCTTGGCAAAGTCGCGCGCGGTCGCCACGTCAGTCAGGGCCGTGTATTCCTGCGTGCAGGTCGCGCTCGGCGACATGCTACTGGTCGCGATCACGGTTCCGTTGATTGCCGACGCCGTGACCAGGGTGCGCCCCTGGGTTGTGCTTCCGTCGGAAACGGCGTAGCCAGAACTGAAGATGACTCGGTAGTCGTTGAGACTGGTACTCTTGTTGAGCAGAAACGCGGGCAAGGAAATCGTATCACCCAGCAGGCCGTTGTAGGTGTCCGCGCTCGCGCCAACCCCGGTGTGCCATTGCACGCTGAAGGGCGGGTCGTTCAGTGCATTGGTGCCGAACGGGTTGGTCACATCGAGCATGAAAGTCTCGGCCCCGCCGTAGCCCTCGGGCATGATGAGTAGAGTCTTCCACACCGCGGTGGTGTCGTCGGTGCAGCCCGAGACACACAGGCTTTTGACCTTGGGCGAGTCCGCCAATCCGAAGATATGGTTGTAGGGGTTCAGATCCTGTCCACCCTGCGCATACAACTTGCGCAGATTTGTCAGAAAGTCGGGCGGGATAAAGGCAAACGCCTCGCTACCAGCAGGATACGTGGTGGTTCCCACCTTCGTGCTCTCCAGGAAGAAGGCGTGTAGCATCATATCCGACGAGCCGACGTATATGAGATGGGGTCGGTTCATATACTTGACGAAGAAGTTGTGCCCACCTGGCAGCGCCATATCGCCCGGGCTGGCTACGTCGATCGGAGTTGAATTCACTATGGCGCCCAACACGGCAGGGTTGTTGGAGGTGGGATTGCCCAAGGCCCACTGGGCCACGGCCTCGGCCTCATCCGCAGTGGCGCCCATGCCCAACGCGGCCAACGCCGCCTTGTTGGTGATGGCGCCAGTGGAGGCATTGACCTGGATCTTGACCATGTTGGTGCCATCCCAGGTGTAGACCCTGCGGTTTTTCCAGTTGCCGGTATCCGAGAGCTGGGAGCCAGCGTCCCAGGCCAGTGTGGGCGTGGCGCCGCTGACGTCGTAGGCGTAGAGGTGCCCCTTCCAGGATGGGAATTCCATGCGCGAGTCGAGCGCATACTTTCCTTCGACGACGGTGATGGCCTGCTGGGTGCCTGCCGAGGTGCTGCCGGCCGACGAAGAATAGTTGCCCTGAATCGCCGTATAGACCGCCAATTGCAGGGCATCCTCTAACTGGTCTTCACTGGTGGCTAGGAAGGCAGCGCCGGAACCGCCGGCCTTGGCCACGTTGTTGTTGGCCACCGCGGTCGGGCCGGCGGCGGCGTCGCCCGAAAACCCCACCACAAAGACCGTCACACCCAAGTTTTGCTTGAGGTCGTAGGCGGCAAGCACGGTCTTGCACTTGCAGCCGGCGGTCACGGGATTCGCGGCAGAGCAGGGTGTGTCGTCGCAGACGTTGTTGCCGTTGCTGTCCACGTCGCCTGGCCCATTGGCCTGGCCGTCGGTGATGAGCAGCATGAAGTTGGTGCGACAGGAAATCGGATCGGCCGGGATGGTAAGCGGCGGGTTGGCACTGGTGTAGCCGCTCTTGACCGCCTTCATGTAGTCGTAGGCGCTGGTCTGCGGAGTCTTGGAGACGTTGTTCTCCAGTGTGCAACCAGTGGGCGTGCCGTAGTAGGTAATCAGTCCGCCGTTGGCCGCATAGGCCATTTGGGCGGTGATGGCTTGGGCCGCCGCCAGTGCATTGTTGGGGTCGTCAGAGGTGTCCAGGAACGGCGCGAGCTGGGTGTCCCAGCGTCCTCCGCAGCTGGCGCTGCAGGCGGAGCCACAATCAGCCACGCTGATAGGTGGAGCGGCGCCGCCGTTGTAGTAGTTGGTCAGCGGGGTGTAGTAGGTGTAGTTGGAGCCGTTGACGGTGATGTCGTGGCCATCATAGGTGTCACGCACGAGCAGGGTTGACGTCGTTGTCTGGGTGGTTCGCTGGTACTGGTAGTAGCTGCCTTGGTAGGTGCCCCAACCAAGGTTGTTGGGCATGTTGCAGGAGTCGCCGCAGTAGTCGACGTCATATCGGGTCCAGGAAGACCGACCAGTGCGAACGCGATAGCGACTGTCAGCGGTGGAGCGCAGGGTCATCTGGTGACCGGAAATCGTGCACGTATCCGACGGGCCTCCCACTTTCGTCTGGCGGTTCCAGGTGTAGCAACCGGCCTTGCGCAGTTGGTCCACGGTTTCGAAGTCAGTCTCGGTGTTGGTCGAGCCGCTGCTCGTGACCTTGTAGTAGGGGTAGTAGTTGTCCTGCCAGAAGGTCATTAGCCCAAAATTGACCAGCGGATAGTTGTCCATCACCAGCTTGCTGATGGCACGTTTGGCAATCACGGTGCGCGAGGTGGCAGGCCCGCACAGGTCGCCGGTGCCGCAGTCCGAGTCCTTGGAGCACACCACCATTGAACTCTGGCACATGCGGATGGGCCCGGGTGTGCCCTGCGAGTTGGACACGCATGTGTCGGTCAAGCTAGCCGGCAACTGACAATTGTTCGCGGGCGGCAGGTTGCAGGTGTTAGTTGGGATTGAGCAGGTGTTGGTGGTGGCAGTGCACTTGTTGTCAGTGTGCATGTTGCACGTGGCCGACGGCAGATTGCACACGTTGGGTGTCCCGGTGCAAAGATTAGGAGGCGGCGACACGCAGCTATCGTTTCCGTGACAGTAGCTGTTCTTGGAACAGGAGGAGAGGTGGTGGGTTGGTGGGTTTGAGGACGTGTCCCCGTAGCAGATGTTGCCCGAGTAGACGAGGCAAGTTGGTTGGCCGGTGGCCAGCCCGCAGGAATCGCCGCTGACCTGGCATTTCATGGTCAGGGGGCAGTCACTAGTCTGGCTGCAACCGCCATAGGGTGTGCTGCCTTGCGAGCAAGTTCCGCCGCTGGTGACGGGTGGACAGGTGCTGGCGGTCTGGCAGGTTTGACTGCTTAGGGTGGAGCAGGTGCCTGTGTTGGCGCAGTTTCCCCCGGGATTAGTGCACAGGACGCTTGTTCCGTACTTGCAATAGCCAACTGACGCGCAGGCAATCTGGGCACTGCATGTGGCGTTGGTTGTCGTGCAGGTGCCCATCTGAGCTGGGCAGGGGGAGGTCGCCGTGCACGATCCGCCGGTGTAGGAGCAGACTCCCGGATCTTGGGCGCAGTCGGCGGTGCTCGCGCAAATGGTGATGTTGTCCTTCGAGCAGTAGCCGTGATGGCAATCATCGTCGGACAGGCAGTTGCGTTTCCAGGTGTTGCAAATCCCTTGCAGACCGCCCTGGCGGCAGTTCACGCCATTGTCGCAGTCGACGCCACACTCGGCGCTGTTCTGGAACTGGCCGCCCGGTACGCCGTTCATCGAGCCCGAGGTATCGAGCACGATGAGCATGTTGGCTTTACGGATCTGGCGTTCGATGACCACCAGCGGATTGACCCGCGCATCGGCAAACTGAGGCGTCACGCTCCAGGTCAGCGTGCTGCCCACGGCTACCAGGACGGACAGCCGCGTTCGTGGCCTGGACAAGGACGCCCGGGCTGCCCGGCGTGGGGAGGGTCTCACCCGGCAAAATATCGGCAGAAAGGCGAGCTTCATTGAGAAGAACCCCCTCTGGATCCACACCTGCGTGCGACGCTTACAAAAAAGATTTTAGCGATATACTAAGTATTCTAGCTTACTAAATAGTAGCACGCAAAAATCTTCTGTCGCCTGCTTGAAGGTCCTTGCGCTCCAGAGGCGAATGCCAGATCCCCACCCTCGGGAGC